>Ga0316207_10000104_pt1 | contig 184246 bp, 178 predicted proteins | sample 6weekpyrite_MG_FD_204943 | JGI IMG/M metagenome (GOLD analysis project Ga0316207, IMG submission 204943) | Microbial mat bacterial communities from mineral coupon in-situ incubated in ocean water Damariscotta River, Maine, United States -... | ecosystem: Environmental > Aquatic > Marine >... | reverse complement strand
GCGTCTTCCAATATATTGCATCATCTGGCTGATGCTATGCTTATTTTTGGGTGTCGCCAGTATATGAATGTGGTTTGTCATTAGGACATAGGCGTGTATTGCACACTCGTAGCGGATTGCCGATTCTATCATCCAACGGCAATAGGCGTGATAGTCGTCTGCTTCAAAAAACACCGGCTCGCGGCTTTGCCCGCGCTGAACGATATGCACTGGGACATCCGGCAGGAAAAATCCTGGCTTTCTCGGCATTCAACTATCCTCCCAGGTGATAATGGAGGGATAGTAGTTGTCAAATGCTCTTCTCTAAAGGGCTCTGACCCCTTTAACTGTGCTTTTAGCTCTCGACCCTTTAGCTCTCTTAACCTCTAAAATATTTAAATACGAGCGCAAGGTAAATTGCAAATATAAAAAGCAAGATACCACCAATCAAAAATCTAGCGGTAGTTTTCCCAAATGACTGCCTAAGTACTCCATACAAATCCAGCTTATCTCCCTCTGCAAATTTGTCCTTTACGAGAATATAAATCCAACTAGAAAGAATTATAGGCATTACCAAAGCTGCAGCTTCCTTTTCTATTTTAAAATAGGAAACTACAACCCCAAAAACAAGAACTATTAATACCCCTAGAAACTTGTACACAAAATCAACCACACATATATAAAAGGAAAACAACCATCTTTTTCAGATCTGCCTTAATAACAACCTTCCAAAAAATCACTAATAGCATTATTGCTAAATGTAAACAATGGGATAGTCGTTTCTTCTTTCAAGCCACCAGAGAACTTAAAACCTGCGCCGATACTGACATCCAATTCCCCACTATCGTCACCAGGTGAAAGTTCATACGACCCACTAGCACCAAGACCAAGTTTAGCTCCACCTGTTGCCTCACCAAACGCGATAATATTTATGCCCTCTTTAGGCTGATCAAAAAAATTAAAACCAAACGAACAACCTGCATCAATACCAGTCATAACATTAGAATTCACGAAGAAAAACTCACCAGTATCAGGATTCATCTTAAATCCCAGCGATGAGGGGCCAATACCACAACTAACCGACAATGATGCCAACCCCTCCGGATCCACAAACAACAACGGATTATTATGCACATAAATATACCGGTTCTGCGTCACTGGCTCCGCCATCCGCCCCAGATACGGATCGGCACTAATAAACCGCCCGATGGAAGGATCATAATAGCGCGCCCGCAAGTAAAGCAAGCCGCTCTCTTCATCGATCATCTCACCGGTATAGCCAAAATGCTGGTTTGAACCAGTACTGGCCGTTCTAACGTGAGAACGGGTACCGAAGGTATCATAATCATACTCATTGCGGATACTGCCATTCATATCGACCGTATGGGTAACACTCCCCACCTCCCCCTCATGCAGCATGTAGAGGTCTCTGCTGCGGTCGGTGGTCGAAGGCTCTTCTTTCAACAACTGCGGCCCGGCGTAGACGTAGCTGCTCTTGATCGTCATATCCCCTGTCAGTTCCGCCATCACATGCGACATGCCGAATAACAAAGGACTTCGACCCCTTTACCCGCTTTACCCCGAACCCTTTACCCACGGTGAGTAATCTGCCTGCAGAGCTGCGTGAACGCCATGATCGGATGACAGGGCTGCAATTGTTCGTGCGAAAAATAAGGACTGGAGTGGTGAAAAAGAGACCGATGACGAGGGATAGGCGTTGCCCGCAATTAATTGGTTTAATCAAGGTTGCCTGATTGGTTTCCATGGTAGTATGTAATATATTATCACTCGCTATTTGTAAGGCTCCACGTAGTTTTCTATACTTGGAGCCTGCTCATAAAGTCTAATGACACATTGGGCGCTTAAGCCGAGATTCCTTTGTTAGACTCACATGATATGAGGAGCGTATGAATGTCTATATTAAAAACTTCCTGTTTGGCGTCAGTTCTGGCACTAGCTTCCACGACAGGAGCTGTTAGTCTGGCGGCGGATGTTGCCGCAGGGGAAGGGAAATCGATACTCTGTAGTGGTTGCCATGGCGCGAATGGTATTAGCCTGACACCAGATATTCCCAATCTGGCGAGCCAAAAAGAGGCCTACCTGGTCAACACGATGAAAGCCTTTCGGGCTGGGAGCCGCAAAAACCCAATGATGAACTCTATCGCTCAAGGCTTGAGTGATGATGATATTGCAAACCTTGCAGCTTATTATGCCAGCTTGTGAGGTTGTGCAATGACAGCTTCTGAGTTTGATAGTAAAACGGGCCTTCCTGAGGAGCCTGATCGACGCGAGTTTATCGAAAAGGCGACCTGCGCGGTTGCGGGAGTGGGAATTACTGTGGCGGCATGGCCCTTTATCAGCAGCATGAATCCAGCCGATGATGTATTGAGTCAGTCCACTCTGGAGGTGGATCTTAGTCAAATTAAAACGGGGGAGGTGAAAACAGTCGAGTGGCAGGGAAAGCCTGTTTTTATCTTTCACCGTGAACCGGCTCAGATCAGTGCAATGCAATCATCAACGGGCAGTGAAATTGATCCGCAACCAGATGAGGCGCGCGTTCTAAAGCCTGAATGGTTAGTCGTTATTGGCCTGTGTACGCACCTTGGTTGTGTGCCAACGAAAAAAGCAGCGGGGTGGTTCTGCCCCTGTCATGGCAGTCGTTACGATAACAGTGGGCGTGTACTGCGTGGCCCGGCCCCCAAAAACCTCTACTTGCTGCCTTATCAGTTTGTCTCAGCTGACAAGCTCCTGTTAGGAAAAGCCTGATGGGAAAAATGATACAGTGGATTGATCAACGGTTCCCGCTCTCCTCATTTATTAAGCACGATTTGGTTGAGTACCCGACGCCAAGAAATCTAAACTACTGGTGGAATTTTGGCTTCCTCGCCGGGTTTGTGCTGGTGCTGCAAATTATCACTGGTATTTTTCTGGCGATGCACTATAAGCCAGATGCCAGTCTGGCCTTTGATTCGGTTGACCACATCATGCGTGAAGTCAATTACGGTTGGTTGATTCGATACATGCACGCTGTGGGTGCCTCGGCATTTTTTGCAGTGATTTACATCCATATGGCGCGCACACTCTATTATGGCTCTTACCGTGCGCCGAGGGAGCTAATGTGGTGGAGCGGGCAGGTACTGTTGTTGGCATTAATGGCGACCGCCTTTATGGGGTACCTCTTGCCATGGGGGCAGATGTCATTCTGGGGCGCGCAGGTGATTACCAGCCTGTTTGGCGCAACACCTTTTTTTGGTGATGAGATTGTGCTCTGGTTACGCGGTGATTTTGCGGTAGGAGATGCGACCTTAACGCGATTTTTTGCGTTACATTATCTGTTCCCGTTTATTATTAGCGCGATCGTGATCATTCACTTGATTGCACTGCACCACGTTAAGAGCAGCAATCCCTCCGGGATCAATCTGACAGCAAAAAACAATATTCCATTTCACCCCTATTTCACCGTTAAAGATCTTTTTGGGTTGGGGGTATTTTTAATTATCTACAGTTATTTTGTCTTTTTTAACCCTGAATTTTTTATTGAGGCGGAGAATAACCAGCCGGCAAATCCACTACAGACACCGCCACACATTGTGCCGGAATGGTATTTTCTGCCGTTTTACGCCATCTTGCGTTCGGTGCCTGACCTGCTGGGGGGGGTGATCGCGATGGGACTTTCGGTGATGATATTTGCGGCAATGCCTTTTCTTGATCGATCAAAAATCCCGGGGGGCGCAAAGTATCGTCCGATCTACCGTGTGCTGTTTTATATCTTCATCATCGACGTTGCTCTGCTGGGCTATATCGGCACCCGGCCGCCCACAGACCTGTGGACCCTTGTTGGGCAAATAGCGACATTGATCTACTTCGCCACTTTTATTTTTCTCCCTTTTTTATCGAAATATGAAGAGAAGTGGTTGCGAAAAAAGGGGCTACCGCCAGTGGTCGAAGAGTTGATTCGCTGCGAAGAGCAGTGTGGGTGTACTGATCCCAAATGATAAAAAAATCGCACATATGTCTGCTCCTGCTGTTGGCCAGCTGTTTTCAGATCGGCAGCAGCGGGGCCGCGAGCCAGGGAGGTGGGTTACGTGAAGATACCATCGAGCATGAGCCTGGTAATCTTCAAAATGGCATGCGGGTTGTTATGAATTTATGCACGTTATGCCATGACCTGAAATATGTTAAGTTTCGCGATCTGGCGGGGATCGGTTTATCAGTTGATAGTATCGACAAAATTCGCGGGGTTAACCGCGCCAACGATCCTGTTCTTAGCAAGATGAGTGCTGAACAGATGAATGCGCTGTTTGGCATGACCACCCCCGATTTGTCATTGATGGCCAAGGCGAGAAGTGACGGTGTGCGCTATATCTATAGCCTGCTGGTTGCCTACCATGAGCGCAGTGATGGCACCATCATCAATAAGCTCTATCCCGAGATAAAAATGCCAGATGTGTTCGCCTATTCAATCGAAAGCAGTGAGCGCAGACGTTTAACGATGGAGCAAAATGCGCGCGATGTTGCCGCATTTCTTGCCTGGACAGCAGACCCCAAAGCCGAAGAGAGACGCACCCTGGGAGTCTATGTGATGCTCTACCTGTTTGTGCTGACTTTCATGTTATATCTCGTGAAGCAGAAAACCTGGTCGCGACTCAGGCCGTAGGAGCATTTTACTGAAAAGGTACCTGAAGGGAACCTCTAATAATCGTAAGCGCAGAATAGATGAAGAGATTTTTCATCTCCATACGTGTTCTTAGCGTGACCATAATTGGGCAGCAACTTATCAGGATCGGAGGCCGGAATGAATAAAAACATACTCTTTATAGGCATGGATGCAGACAAGGAAAGCATAGAAATCGCTATCGCTGGTTTAACCATAAACGCCTGTCATTTCGACCGCAGGGAGAAATCCCGGTTCACCATAAATTCGAACAGTAATGCGACATAAGATTTCTCCCTGCGGTCGATATGACACGCATTAAAGTCTCGGAAGGATTAAAACGTACACCTCATTACCAATTGTTCATTTTATTAAATCCCTTTTCACCTTGAGTCTCCCCCACCCAACAAATCCCCAAACCCCCACACCAACGTGCCCAGTATCAACATGTAGAGCCCATACTTCTCGGTTGCCCAGAGATGTTCGTCGCGGTAGATCAGGTGCTGTTTATCGTCATCTGCCCAGTCATGATTGAACTGCGACTCCCAGCGCGACTGCCGCCGGTTGAGCCGCCCCATGTGCTCGATGATCTGATGCGAAGTGAGGATGATACCGTTGACCACCACCAGCGAACCCGAGCGGGAAAACCACTCCCAGTCATGCAGATTCAGGCTCAACACCGCCCCCAGCACAAGCGTCAGCAGCGCTACGATATAGGCCTTGATGGCAAAACCACTCTGTTTCATCGCCCCCCCCTTTCCGCCAGATTCTAGATCATCTAGTGGCCGACATCACCCTTTCAGTTTGGTTTCAGCTTCGCTTGATACGCTTTTACCCAACATGAATTAGCAGGAGATTGACGATGAACAGCAACGAGATTAAGGTGTGGGATCGATTTGTCAGGGGCTTTCACTGGAGCCTGGTCGTCACCTTTGCGATCTGTTATCTGACCGAAGATGACTACATGGACCTGCATGTCTGGAGTGGTTATGCGATTGTGGCGCTGCTGGCACTGCGTTTCGTGTGGGGATTTATCGGCACTGAGCACGCACGCTTCTCCGACTTTGTCTATCGACCATCGAAGGTGTGGCAATATATACGAGAGGTGCTGTTGTTGCGTGCCAGACGCTATATTGGCCACAACCCCGCCGGTGGCGCGATGATTGTGCTCTTTTTCATTAGCCTGATACTGGTAAGCCTCTCCGGCGTGATGCTATATGGGGCCGATGAACATGCAGGTCCAATGGCGGCAATGATGAGCGGCGTGAGTGAGTCGACTGAGGAAATACTGGAAGAGGTGCATGAATTCTTCGCCAACTTTACCCTGCTGCTGGTCTTTATTCATGTTGGTGGCGTGCTCTTCGAGAGTCTGCTACATAGAGAAAACCTGGTTCGCGCGATGATCAACGGCCGTAAAAAGGCGTAATATAGCGCTTAAGCAGGAGAAGCACCATGAACAGTAATACGACAATCTACAGTACGGGCGTGCTTGCTATCATCATAGTTATCGGCCTGGTTAGCGAAGTTGGTGACACGATCGCCAGTACCGGTCATGATGAGGCGCGCAAACTAAAAGAGCTCGGTGAGATTCTGCCACTGGAGCAGATCATCAACAAGGCCCGCCAGCAATACACGGGGCGTATTCTGGAGGTTGAGCTGGAACGAGAGGATGGCCGCTATATCTATGAGCTTGAACTGCTCGATGATAAAGGAACAGTATGGGAACTAGAGTTCGATGCAAAAAGTGGCGAGCTCATCAAAAAGAGAAAGGATGACTAGATGAGGGTATTGCTGGTCGAGGATGACCTGCCGCTTAGCCAGCAGATCAAGGCCGATCTCCATAAAGAGGGATTCGCCATCGATGTGGCCTACAACGGCATCGATGCAGAGTTCATGGGACTTGAGGAGCCTTATGATGCGATCATCCTCGATCTTGGCCTGCCGCAACGCCCCGGCCTTGAGGTACTGGGTAACTGGCGCAAACAGGACAACAAGGTGCCGGTCATCATCCTCACCGCTCGTGATGCGTGGCATGAGAAGGTTGATGGTTTCAAGGCGGGAGCCGACGACTACCTCGCCAAACCGTTCCATATCGAAGAACTTGTTGCCCGCCTCAACGCCCTGATTCGCCGAAACCAGACGCAGGATATCGGCGGTCTTGAGGTGGCGGGCCTGTCGCTGGATGAAGCGCACCAGACAGTCGTGGATAGTGAAGGTAACCGCATCGAACTCACCGGCACCGAATTCCGCCTGTTACGCTATATGATGATGCACCCGGGGGTGGTGCTCTCCAAGTCGCGTCTCACCGATCATGTCTATGATTACGACTCGGACCGCGATAGCAATGTGATCGAGGTCTACATCAAACGGCTGCGCAACAAGCTCGGCAATGCTGCGATCACCACCCGACGTGGGCAGGGTTATATCTTTGGCGAGGCGAAATGATCAGGTCGTTGCAGTCTCGACTCAGTATCGGCCTGACCATCAGCATCGTGGCACTACTGTTTGCACTGTGGCTGGCGGTCTCATTTACCATTCGTCATGTCGCCGAGGACTTCGTCGCAGCGCGACTGCAGCACGATGCCGAAGACCTGCTCTCCATACTGCAGATTACTGACGATGGCATCGTGGTCGATCATAACCGTATCAGCAGCGTCTACCTCCACCCCTTCTCTGGTCATTACTATCGTATTCAACATGCAGACAAGAGTTTGCGCTCGCGCTCACTGTGGGATGAAGTTATCACCACGCCACAGCTTGGTGTCGGGGAGATACGTGAAGATCACATCAGCGGCCCGCAGCAGCAGCCTTTACTGCTATGGCAGGGAGGCTATCAAAAACGGGGGCGTGAGATCACGATCTCGGTCGCCGAGGATGTCTCACACATCGATGAAGACACCATCGAGTTTATGCAGTGGTACAGCGCAGCCACACTGGTTGCAACGATCATCTTAATCATCGCTCAACTGGTCATTCTGCGACGCTCTCTTAAACCACTGGAACTGGTGCGCCATGAAATTACTCTGCTGGAAAAAGGCGAAACCCGTTCGCTCAGCGAAGATGTCCCATCTGAGGTTCGCCCGCTGGTCAGCGAGTTCAATCGACTACTGGCGGTGATGTCGCAGCGGCTGCAGCGCTCGCGTAACGCGACCGGAAACCTTGCCCACGCATTGAAGACACCACTGGCGCTACTGACAAGACTGATCGACAACGAAGCGCTCACTCACACACCACAGCTACAGCAGGAACTACTGGAGAGCGTTAGTCGCATCCAGCAACTGATGGAACGCGAACTCCGACGTGCACAACTTGCTGGCAAGGCGATTGCCGGCCAGCAATTTGACTTTGGCGAAGAACTTCCAGCGCTGCTCGACACACTGCGCCACATCTATCAGGACAAGGGGATCATGATCGACATGGAGATCTCTGACGACGCCCACCTCTCGGCAGATCGCGAAGACCTGCTGGAACTACTCGGCAACCTGCTGGACAACGCCTGCAAGTGGGCGACAAGCCGGGTACGACTGACGGTAGCTGATAAACCTGGCATCGTTATCTGTGTTGAAGACGATGGACCCGGCTGCGACGATGAGTCAATCCAGCGGCTTACCCAGCGAGGCACTCGCATCGATGAGGCGGTTGATGGTCACGGTCTTGGGCTCTCCATCGTACATGACATTGTAAGTGCTTATAGTGGCTCACTGACGTTCAGCCGTTCTGAGCTGGGGGGACTTGCGGTTAAAATTACTATGGCCTGAAACAGCCTGAGATGAGAGTGAAAACATAAACCGGTCGATACCAGAGCCGACCGGTCTGCAGATAGCCCTCTATCGATTAGTGGTCGTGATGATGGCCGTCTGGACCATGGGCGTGACCGTGCTCAATCTCTTCTGCACTGGCGTCGCGGATGTCGACAACCTTCACATCAAAGTTAAGTGAAACACCCGCCAGTGGATGGTTGCCATCGACAATCACCTCGTCGCCATCAAGCTCAACGATGGTCACTATCATCATCTCCCCTTCAGGGGTCTGCGCATGAAACTGCATGCCAACACTCACCTCGGCGCCCTCTTCAAACATCTCTTTAGGCACCGTCTGTAGTAGATTGTCGTCACGGTCACCATACCCTTCCGCCGGCTCAACAGCGACGCTCACCTCATCGCCGACAACCTTGTCGATCAGCGCATTTTCGAGTCCTGGCACAATGTTCCGCGCACCATGCAGGTAGACAAAATCACCCCGTCCTTCAGAGCTATCGATGAGTGTGCCCTCGTCATCTTTGAGGGTGTAATCCAGGGTTATCACTTTTTGATCTGCAATTTGCACGTATAGCTCCTTAAGCTTGAATATCTAGAGAATCGCGACCTGGCCGCTGACGGCCCCACCTTACCGCCTCCGATGCAAAATGTAAAAACTGAATTCTTATTAGATCACTGTCACTTACCCTTATCGCACGTGGGTTATTGACCACTTTAACTAACCACCCTCCTCAGACCAGACTATAACCATTTGTTTTAATAAAATTTATTAAATTAACCCTGTTTTCTTAGATAAATTTATTTACAAAACATCTTCCTGGGTTATAGGATAGTATCCAAGATACATCTTATAAACCGTGATGGAGGAATAAAACCATGTTCAGTGCAATCGCAAGATTTTTTTCAGGTGGGTCATCAGAGCCAAAACAGCCAAGCGTCTATGAACGCATTGGTGGCGAAGCGGCCGTCAACGCCGCGGTTGATGTCTTCTATCGCAAGGTGCTGGCAGATGATCGTATCAACAAATTCTTTGAAGGGGTGGATATGGAGAAACAGGCCGGTAAACAGAAAGCCTTCCTGACGATGGCGCTGGGCGGCCCCAACAACTACACCGGTGAAGATATGCGCAAGGGCCATGCCCACCTGGTCGAACAGGGGCTCAACGACAGCCACTTCGATGCGGTGATGGAAAATCTTGGTGCCACCCTGACCGAACTGGGCGTCCCGGGCGAACTGATCGCAGAAGCGGCCGCCATTGCAGAGAGTACTCGCGGTGACGTACTGGCAGGTTTCACCGCAGAAGAGAAAGCGGCACAGGCAGACAAGGCCTCTGTCTATGATCGCATTGGTGGCGAAGCAGCCGTCAACGCCGCGGTTGATGTCTTCTATCGCAAGGTGCTGGCGGATGATCGCATCAACAAATTCTTCGAAGGGGTGGACATGGAGAAGCAGGCCGGTAAACAGAAGGCCTTCCTGACGATGGCGCTGGGCGGCCCCAACAACTATACCGGTGAAGATATGCGCAAGGGCCATGCCCACCTGGTAAAACAGGGACTCAACGACTCTCATTTTGATGCGGTAATGGAAAACCTTGGTGCTACCCTGAAAGAGCTCGGCGTATCAGATGAGCTGATCGGTGAAGCCGCTGCCATCGCTGAGAGCACACGCAACGACGTTCTGGGGCGCTAAACTCACTGCGGTCATCCTCATACCGCAGCCCCGATACTGGCCCGGCAGGACTCCCCATCTTGCCGGGCTTTTTTATGCTCGGCGTTCAGCATCACCACACGTGGTAGATTTACGCGACAAAGGTGCGTCAAGGCACTTATAATGGATCATTCGTAGCAAACGGATTCAAACATCAAATCGACGAGTGACACAGTGACCACCAGCAGAACCCAACAACATGATGTTCTGATTATTGGCAGTGGTGCCGCTGGGATCACCATGGCATTAACCCTGGCCGACAGCGCCCGGGTCGCGCTAGTCGCCAAAGAGGTCCTCACCGAGAGCGCCACGCTCTACGCGCAGGGCGGTATCTCCGCAGTACTGGATAAAACGGACTCACTCGAGTCCCATACCACCGACACACTCAGAGCTGGTGCCGGGCTATGTGACGAAGAGGTCGTTCGCCATGTCGTTGAGCACGGCCCGCAGAGTATTCAGTGGCTGATAGACCGCGGCGTCAGCTTCACCAGGGAACAAAATCAGAATATCAGCGAGCATGAGGGCCCCGACTACCATCTCACTCAGGAAGGCGGCCACAGCCACCGGCGCGTGGTACATGCCGCCGATGCGACTGGACGCGAGCTGGAAAACACACTGGCACAGCAGGCACGGGAACACCCCAACATTGAGATCTTCGAACGCCATATCGCAATCGACCTGATCAACGGCAGTAAACTTGGCAGGCGTGACAATCGCTGCCACGGCGCCTATATCCTCGATCGCGATAAGGATGAGGTGGTCGTATTTTCGGCACGCGCAGTGGTACTCGCCACCGGTGGTGCCGGCAAGGTCTACCTCTATACCAGTAACCCCGATGTCGCTACCGGTGATGGCATCGCGATGGCGTGGCGAGCTGGCTGTCGCATCGCCAACATGGAGTTTATCCAGTTTCACCCTACCTGCCTGTTCCACCCGGAAGCAAAGTCTTTTCTGGTGACTGAGGCGCTGCGTGGCGAAGGGGCAAAGCTAAGCCTGCCCGATGGCAGCAGCTTCATGGAACAGTTCGACGAACGTGCCGAGCTGGCACCGCGAGATATCGTCGCCCGCGCGATCGATCACACCATGAAGCGTTCGGGTGTCGAGTATGTGCATCTCGACATCAGCCATAAACCGGCGGCGTTCATCAAAGAGCACTTTCCAACCATCTATGCTCGCTGTATGGAATATGGTTACGACATCACCCAGCAACCGGTCCCGGTAGTACCGGCGGCACACTATACCTGTGGCGGCATCATGAGCGACATCCACGGCCGTAGTGATATCGAAGGACTCTACGCCGTCGGCGAAGCGGCCTACACCGGCATGCATGGTGCGAACCGCATGGCGAGTAACTCACTACTGGAGTGCCTCGTGTTTGCCGAATCGGCCAGTCGCCATATTCTGCTGATGCTTGAGCAACCGGGCACACCGCTATCGCTGCCGGAGTGGGATGAGAGCCGTGTCACCGACTCCGACGAAGAGGTGGTGGTGACCCATAACTGGCACGAGCTGCGACGTTTTATGTGGGACTATGTCGGTATTGTACGCACCGACAAAAGACTGCAGCGCGCCAAAAACAGGGTCGACCTGCTACATCACGAGATCTCAGACTACTACAGCAATTTCCGTGTCACCAGCGACCTGATCGAACTGCGTAACCTGGCACTGGTTGCCGACCTGATTATTCGCTCTGCCATTCTGCGTAAAGAGAGCCGCGGGCTGCACTTCACGCTGGACTACCCCGACACATGCCAGGAGCAGGCGCCTCAAACCACTATCCTGATCCCTAATAATTTCATTACGGCAAAAACGAGCTGATATAATCGCCCCTTTGCTACCAGCACCCTGACACTCTAATGACCACTGCCGAGCAACATGTCAATGTCACCATCAATGGTAAACGCCTCTCGGTGCCCGCCGAGCGCTCAGTAATCCTGGCGCTATGGGAGGCCAAAGAGCCACTCTATCAGGAGGCCAGCTGCCTTGAGGGGGTGTGCGGTGCCTGTCGTATTATGGTGCGCTACGCCAACGACCCTGAGGTCAGAATGGCGTTGGCATGTCAGACCAATGTCGAAGCGGAAATGGAGGTGCTCTTCTCTCAATTCCCCGATCAACCGCCGCATCACTACCAGCTAACGCAACAGGCGAGTAGCGATAACGAGACGACGCTTACCCAGCTCAATGAGACCTTCCCACAGCTGGACCACTGTCGCCATTGCCACGGCTGTACCATCGCCTGCCCCAAGGGGATCGATGTTGAAGAGGGGATGCGCCTCGCCAACAATGGTGAGCTGACGGCCGCGGGTGAACTGTTTATTACCTGCGTGATGTGCGACCTGTGTGTCTCCAGCTGCCCCGAGGCGATCGCCCCCAGTTATGTTGCTCTATTTGCTCGCCGTGCCACAGCGATCAACAGACCGCTGCCCACCAACCTCGCACAGCGTCTTGAAGCGTTGCAACGTGGCGAACTAACAATCGAATATTAAGATGGCCAGCGGCATACCGTATCAACAGGCGTTACTGGAGTACCGGGTCAACACCTCTCGCCCACAACGCTACCCACAACTATCACTGTCAGCGGACGAATGCGCCAGCCTGTTACAGGCGCACCATCCAGATTACGCCGCCGATAGTCGTGAGATACTGAAAGTGGGCATCAACCGCCACGACCCCTGCCATCCAAAGCTGGCAGCGCTATTGCAATCCGCCCCACAGATCGACCACCGCGTGCTTGAAAATGCACCACTGACTGAAACAGAGGTACTCGTTATTGGCTCCGGTGGGGCTGGCTGCAGTGCCGCTCTCGTTGCTGCACAGCATGGCGCCAATGTGCTGCTCGCCACCAAACTAAGACTTGGTGATAGCAATACTGTCATGGCCGAAGGCGGCATTCAGGCCTCTATCGAACCAGGCGATACACCACAGCGCCACTTTGACGAAACACTCAGGGCGGGGCACTTCAGCAGCAACAAAAGACTGGTTGAGCAGATGGTGCTCGATGGCCCGGATGTAGTCCACTGGCTGATTCAACAAGGGATGCAGTTCGACCTCGATGAACAGGGTAACCTCGCTACCCGGCGTGCTGGCGGCACATCAAAAGACCGTGTGCTCTACTACCGCGACTACACCGGCCTTGAGATGATGCGCGTACTGCGTGAGGCGGTACGTAACACCAGCGCTATTAAAGTTGCCGAACATAGCCCTGTGGTTGAACTACTCTCGAACGGCGATGGCCACTGTAGCGGCGCACTGCTCTACTCGATCGAACAACAACAATACACAGTGGTAAAGGCGAACTCGGTGATACTTGCCAGCGGCGGCATGGGGCGCCTGCACCTCAACGGCTTTCCGACCTCCAATCACCTCGGTGCAACGGGCGATGGCCTGGTACTGGCCTATCGACTCGGCGCAAGAGTTCAGGCGCTTGATTCATTTCAGTACCACCCCACCGGCTTTGCGTGGCCACGCACCCTTGCCGGCACATTGATCACCGAAGGGGTACGCTCCGCCGGCACCTGGCTGATCAATAACCGTGGTGAACGCTTTATCGATGAGCTCGCACCCCGCGATGTAGTCGCCGCCGCAATCATCCGTGAATGCGATGAAGGACGCGGAGTTGCACTTGAAACGGGGCGGCAGGGGGTGTGGTTAGACACCCCGGCAGTGGAGTTGCGCACCCCCGGTATTCTATCTCGGCGCTTCCCTAAACTGATTGCACTATGCGACAACGCCGGGGTCGATCCAGAACAGTCCCCACTACTGATCTGCCCCACACTGCACTACCAGAATGGAGGTGTAGTCATTAGCGAAAGCGGTGAAACGACTGTCCCCGGTCTCTATTGTGCAGGTGAGGTCAGCGGCGGTATCCATGGCAAAAATCGCATCATGGGTAATGCCCTGCTGGAAATCATCAGCTTCGGCAGGCGTGCCGGTGCTGCCGCAGCTGCCTGTCACCCGCCCGGCAACGGCGAACTATCAGTCGCACACCTGGAACGGTTTCGCCATGAGATAGAAAAAAGCGGCCTCGATACTAACGCCACAGCCCCGCTGCTCTTCCCTCCATATGCAGGGTTTGAGAGGAGGCCCGCTTGAATCCTGCACCACTCAACCAGTTGCTGCGTCACCCTGACAACCGCTGTACCGATCTCAATGAATGGCTTGCCAGTCACGGCGGTAACGGGCTCGACATGGCACTATCAGCGCCCGCCTCATTAATCCCATCGATTAAAGCGTCGGGGCTGCGCGGTCTTGGTGGCAGCGGGTTCCCTGCGTATCGCAAATGGGCGCTGATCGCAGCACAAGCCAATGGAGGCGAGCGTTACCTGATATGCAACGGCAATGAAGATGAACCGGGTACCTTTAAAGATCGCCTGTTACTGGAGGAGTCCCCCCACCAGGTGATCGAAGGGGCATTGATCACCGCATTGGCCACCGGAATCAACCACATCATCTTCTATATCAATCCTCACCTCAAGCACGCCATCGAAACGCTGACCAGTGCACTCACTCAGTGGCAGCAGAGCCATTATCCTCAGCAAATTGAACAGGCGTTGGGAACGACTTTGGCACTGAAAATCGCCGCCTCTCCCGGCCACTACATTGCGGGTGAAGAGACCGCAGCGATTGAGGCGGTAGAAGGGAACTTCCCGTTCCCGCGTGGCAAACCACCCTACCCTGCGGTGGCGGGCGTCAACGGCCGCCCCACACTGATCAATAACATTGAGACGCTCGCCAACGTCCCGCATATCATCCGTAACGGTGCTGAATGGTTTCAGCAGCTGGGTAACAATGACTGTAGTGGCACCAAGATCTACTGTGTCAGTGGCGATGTCGTGGCACCCGGTGCCTATGAGCTGCCGATGGGTACCACACTCGAAACGCTGCTCCTGCACTATGCAGGCGGTGTTGCTAACAACGGCAAACTGAAGGCTGTCTTTACCGGCGGGCCTTCCAACTCAATCGTTACTGCCACGAGTCTGGGGATCGCACTCGATTTCGACACCATGAAACAGCACCGATCTGCACTGGGGACCGGAGCGATGATCGTCATTGCTGAAGGCAACCCCATCATTCCACCTGTTTCGAAATACCTGGCGTTCTTTGCGAAAGCGTCCTGTGGTCAATGCCCCCCCTGTACCAGCGGTACCTATGAAATGGCGCAACTTACCAAAAAAATTGTCGCTGGCAACGGGCGACAGCACGACCTTGATCAACTCACCCGCCTCAGTGAAATATTACCGAGGAGTGGGCGCTGCCACCTGATTGATGGTGCCGTCACAGTGCTGAAAAGTTCACTGCTTCACTTCCATGCAGAATTCCAGCAGGCAGTGATCAAATAGCGTCGCTTGCGTCCACGCGAACGCACTCAAATGGTGGTTTTTTCTGATATTACAACTTTATTCATCGTAAAATATTGCGTACTACAGCGACCCCGTCACTGGTAGCTACGCACACTGGTTGACCACTAAAACCGCAAAATCTATACTGCTTTTTCAGGTATTCACCAGGTAAGTCCAACCTGCAGTAACACTATTAACTGACAATGAGGTAAGGGGTACGATGAAGACGCTGGAACCAAAAAAAGTGGATACCAAAGATATTCCACTCTGGTTTAAAGAGGCGTTTGCCCTGATAACCCGCCGTTCACTACTCTTCTTCAGCTCGATCATCACCTTCTTCGCAGTCCTGTTTTTCACTATCAACGCCTTTGCCACGCTTGCTGAACAGACACCACCACTCCTCCTGCTGCCACTATTTTTGCTCTTTGTTGCTTTTGTGCTGCACTTCTTTTTTAGCGATCTTCTGCTGTTAGCCTTTTCATCAGACAACTCCCGCAAGATCAATGTCAGTGAACGAGCACAGGCATTGCTGCCAGAACAGAAATCTTTTTTCAAGATGACCCTGATGGCGTTTCTGGTAGGATCAACCTTCTGGTTGATCAGCCTCTCGATGAACGTCGACCGTGACCTGCTGAGTGCGTGTGTTAGTGTGGTCGACCGCATGCTGTTTGAAAAAGATATGCCACTCTTTTTTATGCTACAGCTGCTCGCAACAATGCTCTATTTTATGCTGTTGGCGATGTTTCTGCTGCGCACAATCTTCTGTATTCCACTAATGCTTTTCCACGAACTACCTTTTGCCGAGGCGAGCGCGCTGAGTCATCGCGCCATCATCATAAACTTTCAGACGATGTGTACCGCACTGGTGTTGTGGGCGATATTGTTACTCGGGACGATGGCGGCCGCCAATCTACTGGCATTAGTACTATTTCCATTACTACCAGTATTTGTCTTTGTCTGTTATCGCAGTATCTTTCTTGGTCAGGCGGAAAATTCACCCGCTATTGCACTCACTTCTGAGCTGGCAACTTCATCATCTGGAAGCCAGTTTACGTTGCCGTAGAGACAGCAATAGCGTATAAACAGGCGAACTACATCAACGGATAAAGAAAACCAAACGGTACTTTGGTCAGCGCAACCGAGACAATAAAGAGAAACACCACCAGGGCACATAGCCATGCTACCGCACGGCCCGTATCTGTTTTCGCAATGCGCAGCGCCTCCATGCCAAGGCAGATGTAGGCGACTAATGCGAGCAGTTTTGCAGTGAGCCAGCCATCGACAAAGGGATATTGTCCAATTGAGATCGTCAGCACAATGGCGCTGCCAAGCAGTACCGTGTCATTGATATGCGGAACGATCTTGACCCACTTCTGTTGCATCATCGCAGAGCCCTTCATCACCCACAGCCCCCGCATAAAGAAGAGTGTAAAGCTAATTACCGCGGTTAAAACATGAATATTTTTCAACATATCGACGGCACTTATTTCGCCTTACGCTCATCGAGCATTTTCTTTAACTGTGCCGCAGGAACATAGCCGGGCAGCAGGGTGCCATCTTCAAACACCAGTGCGGGGGTACCAGTAACACCTACCTGCCGACCTAATGCCAGGTGCTCCTTCACCGGGTTTTCACATTTACGCTCCCTGGGTTTCTGCTTGTTCTTTGCAAGGGTCATCTCAGACTGCTGATCGTTGGCACACCAGACAGAGACGATTTTATCGTATGAGTGACTGCCGATCCCTGCGCGAGGAAAGGCGAGGTAGCGGATCTCAATCCCCTGCTCCAGATAACTTGCCATTTCACTGTGTAGCTTTTGGCAGTAGAAACAGTCGACATCGGTAAACACATCGACAACATGTTCCGTCTTCACTTTTTCAGGGATAAAACGGATCTTCGAATCGAGTGTAGCGCTCTCCATCAGCTTAAGACGTCCTTTGGTGCGTCGCCCCTCGGTGAGGTTCTCCTGAGTCTTCAGGTCGACCATATCCCCCTGAAACAGATACCGCCCATCCTCAGAGATATAGAAAATATCTGAGCCGTAAACCACTTCATACAGCCCCTTATAGGGCGTCTCCTCAATCACATCGGGGGTCTGCCCCGGGATGATCTTCTTTAGTGTATCTTTGACCGCAAAATCACTTCCAGTTCCAGCCGTTTCAACAATTCTTTCCTCTGTCGGTTCAGTGATAGAAACAGAACTCTCATCTTTCAATCCATCTGCGGAAACGACACGCTCTTCTGTTGGAGCAGGATTCGATGCGGGACTGCCCTCTTTCGAGTCAGGAATTGAAGCGGCACTACGCTCCGTCCACCCGGAGACTGAGACAGCACTTTCAGCAGCAAAAACTGAGGTAGAAATGGTGGCAGCCAGGGCCATTACAGTTACGGCTATTCTTTTCATCATGTTTCCTGCGGTTATCTGACATCCTAAAACGTCTGACATAATAGCAAGAATTCGCGTGAAAATATCAATCCAGCGCTATCCTCTTGGGTGGTGGGCAGCATGCATCTCTTTCAGACGTTCGCGCGCAATATGGGTGTAGATCTGCGTGGTTGAGAGATCACTATGACCCAGTAGCATCTGTAGCACCCTCAGGTCGGCACCGTGATTGAGCAGGTGCGATGCAAAGGCGTGACGCATCACATGGGGTGAAAGCGATTTGGTGATGCCGACATTTCTGGCGTGGCGCTTGATCAGATGCCAGAACGCCTGTCGTGTCATCGAGTCACCGCGTCGGGTGATAAACAGCGCGCTGGATATTCGGCTATTTAACAGCTCAGGGCGCGCCTCGTTCTGATATGACGAGACCCACTCAAGCGCCTCTTCACCGAGCGGTACCAGACGCTCCTTGCCACCCTTGCCGATCACGCGAATCACCCCCTGCGTCAGACTAATGCTCGCGAGCTCCAGCCCAACCAGTTCAGAGACACGCAACCCGGTTGCGTAGAGTACCTCCAGCATTGCACGATCACGCATCCCCAGCGGCGTTGATACATCAGGGGCGTCAAGTAACCGCTCCACCTCCTCTTCGGTCATGCTCTTTGGTAGGGGCCGCCCCAGCCTGGGTGACTCGATATGTGCTGTCGGATCTTCTGCCAGCACCCCCTCGCGCACCAGATACTGGTAGAGCCTGCGCACACTGGAGAGAATCCGCGCCGTTGATCGCGCATGCATCCCTTTAGCAACACAATGAGCAAGGTAGGCGAGCAGCTCTTCACGCTTTACCGTCTTCAGGGTTCGCGCTTGCGTGGTTAGCCATTGCGCCAACTTGTTCAGGTCGGAACGATAGGCTGCCAGTGTATTCTGACTCAGGCCACGCTCCATCCATATCGCATCGAGGAAACGGTCGATCAACTGGCTATCCTGCGCGGTAGATCGCGGTTTCTCTAAATCGGCTTCAACCTCGTTCATGATCCAGCAGCCACTGTTTGAAATCCAGCTTATCGCCCGCCGTCTCCCCGCAAAATCCACCAATGCCATCCGCGGCCACCACGCGGTGACACGGCACTACAAGCGGCACAGGGTTGCGCCGACATGCGCCGCCGACGGCACGAGGCACGCTTTTCAGCTGCTGTGCGACATCGCCATAACTCCGCGTCTCACCTGTCGGGATCGATCGTAACTGTTGCCACACACGCTGCTGGAAGGGTGTTCCCTGCTTTATAAGCGGTAGTGAAAACTGCCACCGCGGGTCATCGAAATAGGCTCGCAATTGCCTCACGCTCTCGCATGTGATGTCAGATTGTGGGTGGCGCGTCCGGTGCCGAGCAGTGAGAAACTCGATGGCCGATAGCGCCTGTTGATCCGTCACAATGCCAAGATGCACTGACACCACGGGGGTTTCAATCACGGCATCGTAATCTGGTCGCTCTGCTGGCATCGCTATCACACTCAGGTAAATTCAGTTACTGGTAATTATGCGCCAAATCTGCCGCCGGATAAATCACCCATAAAAAAAGCCAGTAGCAGACGCCACTGGCTTTTCCATCAACAACGGGTATCTCGCAAAAATGCGAGAGCAGTTGTTGTTTATTTTATTTCAGCTTCTCTTTAATACGGGCAGCCTTACCACGCAGGTTGCGCAGGTAATAGAGCTTGGCACGTCTTACGTCACCACGACGGATAACGGTGATGTCCTGAACGTTTGGGCTGTAGGTCTGGAATACACGCTCAACCCCTTCGCCATAAGAGATTTTACGCACAGTGAAAGAAGAGTTCAGGCCACGGTTACGCCTGGCAATCACCACGCCTGCAAACGCCTGTAGACGCTCACGCTCGCCCTCTTTAACACGCACCTTCACCTCAATGGTATCGCCAGGGGCAAACGGTGGCACTTCACGGCCCATCTGTTCTTCTTCAATCTGTTTAATGATATTGCTCACGCTCTTACTCCTGCTATCACCAATGTGTGTTTAATAAATTCTAACTCTGTTTTTTATTTTGCCGGCTTTTATATTCCCGGACAAACTCATCCAGCAACTGTTGCTGTTCTTCACTCAATGCTACGCCTTCAAGCAGATCAGGACGCCTTAACCATGTTCGTCCCAGCGCCTGCTGCATTCGCCAACGCGCAATCGCCTGATGATCACCACTGCGCAGTACCATCGGCACCGCCATGCCATCGACCTCTTCCGGACGCGTGTAGTGTGGACAGTCCAGCAATCCCTCTACAAACGAATCCTGCTGTGCGGAGGCCTCATCGCCCAGTGCGCCGGGCAACAGACGCGTCACCGCATCAATCACCACCATTGCAGCCAGTTCGCCGCCACTCAACACATAGTCACCGATCGAAATCTCTTCATCGACCTGCGACTCAATCAGGCGTTCGTCAATCCCTTCATAACGCCCTGCAATCAAGATCAGATTCGGTATCTGCGACAGCTCGCTCGCCCTCTTCTGATCTAACCGTCGCCCCTGCGGCGACATATAGATCACTCTACTGTTACCACCCTGCGTCGAACGCACCGTATTGATGACATCACGTAGCGGCGGTACCATCATCACCATGCCGGGGCCGCCGCCATAGGGGCGATCATCTACCGTCTGGTGTCGGTCGGTGGTGAAATCACGTGGATTAGTCACCTCCAGCTGCAACAGTTCCCGCTCGATCGCCCTGCCGGTAATCCCATCTTTTGTTAACGCATCAAACATATGCGGGAACAGCGAGATGACATCGATCCGCACCGCTAAAACTCCGGATCCCAGTCGACCTTCATCAACCCTTTGTCGAGATCGATCTCGGTAATGACATCACCCCGAATAAACGGGATCAATCGCTCTCGATCCCCCTGTACCACAATGACATCATTGGCACCGGTATCAAACAGGTGATCGATTCTGCCAAGTGAGAGGCCATCGACAGTCTCTACCTCCAGCCCTTCCAGATCTGCCCAGTAATACTCATCTGCATCAGTCTCTGGAAGTTGATCACGACTGACCCGTATATCGAGTCCAATCAGTGACCGCACCACATCACGATCATCAAAACCTTCAAGATGGGCAACCACTCCCTTGCCCTGCAGACGGCCATCCACCACCTTCATGGTGCGCCAGCCGCTATCCTCTGAACCTACCTGCCATGGCAGGTAATCGAGGATGTTTTCTCGTGGCTCGGTATAGGAGTAGACCTTTACCCAGCCACGCACACCATAAATACCCGAAATACGGCCGACCAGAACCGCTGATCGATCGTTCATCTCAGGCATCGCCTACTGTTAGGCGGCTTCCTGCGATTTTACCAGCTTGGAAACACGTTCTGACGGCTGCGCACCCTGGGATACCCAGTAGTTCAGCCTGTCGTTATCGAGTCTCAATTTCTCTTCGTTTCCTCGGGCAACCGGATTAAAAAATCCCAGGCGCTCAATGAAACGACCGTCACGGGCTCTACGGCTATCCGCTACCACAATGTGGTAGAAAGGACGCTTCTTGGCGCCACCGCGTGCTAAACGTATCGTTACCATGAGTAACTTATTCCTCTTGTTCTGTCTTAAATGTGCGCCCAAATTCTTTATCTGGGCGCGGAAAAGCACGACATTTTACGTGAAACCAGTCGCTTAGGAAAGCCCAATTTCATCGTGGGGGCAATTTATCCCGCCCATCGTCGCTCTGAAATGTCAGAAACCGGCTCGCAGCGTCTGCACAACACCACCACACAAACACAAGCAACTGATTTTATTTAAAAAGGGAGCTGCCCCTTGAGACCACGCATCATCTTGCCCATGCCGCCCCTGGCCATCTTCTTCATCATCTTCTGCATCTGCGCGAACTGTTTCAGCATGCGATTAACGTCCTGCACCTGCACCCCGGAGCCCGCTGCGATGCGGCGCTTGCGTGACGCCTTGATAATATCGGGATGAGTTCGCTCGTGGGGCGTCATCGAATTGATCATCGCCTCGATCTGATCAAACTGTTTGTCATTGATCTGCCCTTTGGCCTCCTGCGAGATATTGGAAAGCCCCGGGATCTTGTCCATCATCCCCGCAACCCCGCCCATTCCTTTCATCTGCTGCAACTGATCCCGATAATCTGCCAGATCGAAACCCTTGCCCTTCTTCATCTTTTTGGCAAGTTTTTCCGCCTTGTCACGGTCGATCTTCCCTTCGGCCTCTTCGACCAGCGTCAGCACATCGCCCATGCCGAGGATGCGCGACGCCACACGATCGGGGTGAAACAGCTCCAGCGCCTCATTTTTCTCACCGACACCCAGAAATTTAATCGGCTTGCCGGTGATCTGTCGAATCGAAAGCGCCGCACCACCACGCGCATCACCATCGGTCTTGGTCAGCACTACGCCGGTCAGCGGCAGCGCATCATTGAAGGCCCTGGCGGTGTTGGCGGCATCCTGACCGGTCATACTATCGACAACAAAAAGTGTCTCAATCGGCTCCACAGCGGCGTGTACCTGCTTAATCTCGCCCATCATTTCACTGTCGACATGCAGGCGACCCGCAGTATCAATGATCACTACATCGATAAACTGTTTTTTGGCCTGCTTGATCGCGGCCCTGGCAATCTTGACCGGCTTCTGCGAGGGATCACTGGGAAAAAAGGTGGCACCGACCTCACCTGCCAGCGCCTGCAACTGCTGGATTGCAGCCGGGCGATAGACATCGGCACTCACCACCATCACCGTCTTTTTCTGTTTCTGCTGTAAAAAGCGTGACAGCTTCGCGACAGTGGTAGTCTTACCCGCCCCCTGCAGCCCCGCCATCAGGATCACTGCGGGTGGTTGTGTGCTGAGATTGAGCTCCTCACACGCCTCACCCATGGTCGTGGTCAACTCATCGCTGACCACCTTGATGAACGCCTGTCCCGGGGTCAGGCTCAGCAGCACCTCCTTACCGATCGCCCGTTCTTTGACGCGCGCGATAAACTCGCGTACCACCGGCAGCGCCACATCGGCCTCCAGTAGCGCCATACGCACTTCGCGCAGTGCATCTTTAATATTATCTTCGGTCAGCCGCCCCTGACCACGGACATTTTTAAGGGTACGACCCAGGCGATCACTCAAGCCATCAAACATCGAAAACTCTCTAAATTAGGGGTTATTTGTACAGACAGCCAATGATACACGTTTCACTGGCTATAGATAAGATAGATGCAGGCCGTACCGGACTGCCGAACAGGGGGAAGATTACAGCTCGAACACCTGATTGCCGAGCAGACGCTTAAGATTGCGCTCTGGCATTAACTGCTGACATTCCTGAAAAATGGTCTCCTCCTCCCCCGGCTTATTGTGAGTGACAAAGATCTCCGGCGTATGCTTTAGCTTCTTCAGATCCTCACTCAACAGCAGCGGGCAGTAATGACGCGCCTTGATACTCAACTCCTTGTCCTTATTACTGAAGGCAGACTCCACTAGCAGCAGGTCAAGGCCTTCATGCGCATTGAGCGCCCCCCAGAAGGTGTCATTGGTCACCGTGTCGCCAGTAAAGGCAAAAGCCCCCGTACTGCATGCGACACGGTAGCCAACCGCCGGTACGATGTGATTCACCGGGATCATCTCCAGTGAGCGCCCACCCAGCTCACAGGTCTCACCCGGGGAGAGTAGTTCGTAGGTCATCACAGGGATTTCAGGGGTCGGTAATTTGGCAAAATCGGGCCAGATGGCCCAGTTGAAGACATGTTTTTTCAGCACTTCGATTGTCGGTGCCTGGGCATGGATGACGATCGGCTGTTTGATCTGGTCAAAAATACTGTCGACCATCAGCGGCAGGCACGCGATGTGATCAAGATGAGAGTGAGTGACAAACACATGACGAATCTTTGCCATCTCATCGAGCGTCAGCTCACCGATACCAGTACCGGCATCAATCAGGATATCGTCATCAATCAGTAACGAGGTCGTTCTCAACCCATTTCCAATACCACCGCTACAGCCTAGCACGCGCAATTTCATTCTGTTTTCCTGATATTTACGCCTTTCAGCGATCCTTTTTTTATAGGGAATATCACCCTAGAAACGACTTCAGTAGCGCGTATTGAAATTCAATATTCCGAATCACCCGACCATTTCATCTCAAATCTACGTCAAAAACCTTCTAACACCCCATGTCTCGTTGCTAAAACGGTGTTAATATGCGTGCAGCAGTACGCTGCGTACTTCAACACACTACCATATCTATCGACATTTTTATTTATCTTTTAAGCTAATTTTGTCCATTAAGTTAAATATTTAACGAAAACACCTCTTCAATGACTTCATTGCTTATGTCATCATTCTGTTTAATGAAAAGTCCTGACCCACTATGAGTAATACGATTATTAGTTTTGCCGCCATTGCCGGCTACATCGCCACTGCGACACTACTGGCAATGCGCCTGACAAAGAAGATAGCGATTGGCAACAAGACCAGGCTAATTCTGCTCGGACTTGTCGCCATGGCACTCCATGCGGGCGTGCTTGCCTTTAATATGCTCACCCCCCAGGGGATCAATTTTGGATTTTTCAATGCTATTTCGCTGCTCTCGTGGCTGATAGCACTCATTCTGTTGACAGCGGCGCTCTCCAAACCGGTAGAAAACCTCGGCATTGTGCTATTGCCACTGGCAGCACTGGCGATCTCGCTTGGACTGGTATTTCCATCAGAGCACTACATCAGCGAGGCGGGTAAAAGCCAGCTCGGGGCTCACATCCTGATCTCAATTGTCGCCTATAGCCTGCTGAGCATCGCGGCGGTACAGGCGGTGTTACTCGCTATTCAGGATCGCCATCTACACAATAAACACCCCGGCGGCTTCATCCGCACCCTGCCCCCGCTTCAGACAATGGAGACACTGCTGTTCCAGATGATCGGCCTCGGCTTCCTGCTCTACAGCCTCTCTCTCGTCAGCGGCGCGCTATTTATTGAAAACATGTTTGCGCAACACCTGGCTCACAAGACCGTCTTCTCGATCACTGCATGGACAGTCTTTGCGATCTTACTGTGGGGCCGCTGGCAATATGGCTGGCGTGGGAAAAAGGCGATTCGCTGGACACTGGGAGGATTCACCGCAGTCTTCCTCGCCTATATCGGAAGTAAGCTTGTGCTTGAAGTGGTTCTCAGGTAATCCGATGAGACCCCGCTTTACCGCTTCAACACGATCAACCACCCCGATATGGATGACACCTCGTGGATGATATTTCGCTAACCACGCTACTCGTCCTGCTCTTTCTGCTGCTACTGATCTCCGCCTTTTTCTCCGCGTCAGAGACGGCGATGATGAGCCTCAACCGCTATCGCCTGCGCCACCTTGCCCAGACCGGCCATCCCGGCGCGAAACGTGCACAGGCACTATTGAAGCGGCCAGATCGGCTGATCGGCCTGATCCTGCTCGGCAACAATTTTGTCAATATCCTCGCCTCATCCATCACTACCATCATCGCGATCAAATACTTCGGCGAGGCGTGGATCGCTGCCGCTGCAGGTATTCTAACACTGATCATCCTGCTGTTTGCCGAGGTCACCCCAAAGACAAAGGCAGCACTCAACCCTGAGCATATCGCCTTCCCGGCCACATTGATTCTGAAGCCACTGCTGATCGTCTGCTACCCGATGGTATGGGTCATCAATATCATTGCCAACAGCCTGCTGAAACTACTCGGCGTTACCCGGAATGATGACGCGCTACAACAACTGACTCAGGAAGAGCTGCGCACCGTGGTCAACGAGGCAAGCGCGATGATTCCGCAACGTCATCAGAAGATGCTGCTCAACATTCTCGACCTTGAGAAGGTGACGATCGAAGATATCATGGTGCCCCGCAACGAAATTATTGGTATCGATCTCGATGATGACCTTGATGAGATCGTTCAACTGCTCACCAGCAGCCAGCACACACGTCTGCCGCTCTACCGTGAAAACATCAACAACGTGCTTGGCATTATGCATATCCGCAATGCGCTTCCTCACATCCACAAAGAGGGGTTCGATAAAGAGACACTGCTCAGCATTGGAAAGGAACCCTATTTTGTCCCCGAAGGGACACCGCTAAACACCCAGCTGCTTAACTTCCAGCGCCAGAAGCGGCGTATTGGTCTGGTGGTAGATGAGTATGGCGATATCGAAGGGCTGGTGACACTGGAAGATATTCTGGAGGAGATTGTCGGTGAGTTTACTACCGACGTCGCCACCACCATCAAGGATATCCACCCTCAGGAGGATGGCAGTTACCTCGTCGATGGCAGCGCCAACCTGCGTGAAATAAACCGCACCATGCATTGGTCGTTTCCGACAGACGGCCCCAAAACCCTGAATGGATTGATTACCGACTACCTTGAATCGATCCCGGTACCGGGCACCAGCCTGCGCATCGCGGGCTATCCCATCGAGATCGTACAGATCGCTGACAATACCGTCAAAACGGCCCGCATCTACCCCCAGCTACGCCTGGTGACACAGGAAGATAAAACGCAATAGTAAGGGCTATTCGGCACACTTGTCATCGACCTCTCTCTTCGCGCTGCAGCAGCGATTACGCCCCGCCTCTTTCGCCTCATAGAGCGCCCCATCTGCCATCGAGATCAGACTAGCGGAATCCTCGCCACACTGCGGAGGGATACCCGCCGCACCAAGTGAGATCGAAACAATCTCACCCACATCAGAGAATTCATGCCTGAGTGCCAACTGTTCAATCGAGAGCCGCAGCTCTTCAGCAATTACCATTGCGCCTTCGAGATCAGTATTGGGTAGCACCACCCCGAACTCTTCACCACCATAACGCGCCACCATATCGGAGGAGCGCCGCATGGTATTGGCCAATGCGGTGGCAACCTTACGCAGACAGTCATCGCCTCCCTGGTGCCCATAACCGTCATTATATTTTTTGAAGAAATCGATATCGATCAACAACAGTGACAGACAGGTCTCTTCACGAACTGCACGCAGCCACTCTTTTGCGATGTATTCATCGAATGAGCGACGATTCGGAATCCCGGTCAGGCCATCGATAGCAGAGAGGCGCTGAAGCTCTATGTTTTTTGCCTCCAGCTCTTTCTGTAGTTCACGCAGTTCGCGGAAGGCTTCATCACGCTGCTGCTGCGCAAGAAAACTACGCGAGTGCGCCTGGATTCGAGCAATTAGCTCAATCTTATCGGGCAATTTCACAAGATAATCACTGGCCCCGTTACTGAAGGCCTCACTTTTGTCCTTGGGGTCTTCTTTACTGGAAAGCACGATCACCGGTGTGTTGTTCAGCGCGGGATGATTACGATAAAATCGTACCAGCGTCATGCCATCGATATCTGGCATCACCAGATCCTGCAGAATGGTGGTCGGTTGCACGTCAACCGCCATATCGACCGCCTTTTTAGGATCGTCACAATAATGAAAAGCGATTGAGGTCTCGCTCTCCAGCATACGTCTGATCGCCTCTGCAACTATCTGTTGATCATCGACCAGCAGAACAACAATCGGCTCCACCTGCACTTCCTCTTGCATTACCTGCTTGCTGACTTCGCTCATATCATCCATCCTGCTATATCCTCAATCCTTCGCTATTTTGCTACTTTGCTGCACTGATCCAGCAAAGCAGGGCCGATTTCATCCAGTGGTAGAATTTTAGCTGCGGCATTCAGAGCTGCAGCTGCCTTTGGCATACCGTAGACAGCACATGACGCCTCGTCCTGCGCAATGGTGTGAACTCCCTTCTGTCGTAGCGTTAGCAGACCAGCTGCCCCATCACGCCCCATCCCCGTTAGCAATACCGCGGTTACCTTTCCTCCCCAATGAGCAGCAACGCTTTCATAAAACACATCAACAGAAGGGCGGTAAACCACCTCCTGATGGGTTTCAGTATATGCCAAACACCCTTCCGAAGACATTACCAGATGGTCATTTGTGGCCGCAAGATATACAACACCCGGGCTTATGCGGTCTCCCTCTTGCGCCACTTTGACTCGCATCTTGCACTGCGTATCAAGCCACTCGGCCAACTCACCAGCAAAGTGAGCATCGATATGCTGTATGATCACAACACCACTGGAAAAGTCCGCCGGGAAATCCGCCAACACTTTAGCCAGCGCAGGCGGCCCACCTGTCGATGAGCCGATGGCTATCAACGACTCGTTTCTCTGGAAAGCCGAAACGACAGAAAGGTGGGATGGTGCTCTTTTAGCTGCGCGTTCCGGAGCAGGTCGCGTCAACTTTTCTATTGTCCTGATCTTGTCAAGAATCGCTAAATCTCCCTGGATATTGCCCGAAAGCCCAAGGACCGGGGTCTTCACCGCATCCAGCGCACCGCACCCCATCGCCTCAAACACCATCGTAGTATTGCCTTCAACCGAGCTGGTGACCACCAGAATTGGGCAAGGTGTCGCACTCATTATTCTGCGGCTCGCTTCAACGCCATTCATCACAGGCATAATCAAATCCATCAGAACCAGATCAGGCAGATCTTGCTCACACCGGGCAACAGCCTCCTCCCCGTTGATAGCCACCCATGCTAACGTATGATCTGTGGTTGACAGTAACACCCGCTTCAACCCTTCGACCGCCATCATCGTGTCGTTAACAATTGCAATTCTCATCACGCCTCTCCAATCAAATCTATTACTACCTCGCGCAGGGTCTCATCATGAAACCCTCCTTTAGTCAGGTAGTAATCAGCGCCTGCATCAAGCCCCTGCATCCTGTCTTCTTCGCGATCTTTATACGACACGACCATGACCGGCGTACTCGATAGCTCTTCATCCTGTTTGATAAGACGCACCAGTTCAATACCATTCATCCGCGGCATATCGATATCAGTGATCACCAACTGATAATCACCACTACGTACCGCGTTCCAGCCATCCATACCATCTACAGCGACATCCACTTCGTACCCATAAGCCTCGAGCATCTTGCGTTCAACCTCTCGTACCGTAATCGAATCATCAACCACCAGGACACGTTTACGAGCGCCCTCATCACCAGCTCCGTCACCACCCACTTTATCGATTCGTCCTCTGGTAATCAGCTTGGAAATTGAACGCGCCATATCGTCCACATCGATAATCAATGTCGGCGAACCATCATCAAGCAGTGCGGCCACACTAACATCCTTGATCTTACCCAGGCGTGGATCGATCACCTGTACTGCAAGTTCGCGCTCACCAAGAAAGGCATCGACGATCACCCCGTATTGACCATGCCGATCACTTAGAATCACGACATATAGCTGCCTCTCTTTAGACGGAAGCTGCTCGACCCCGAACACCTGCGATGCAGAAACCAGTCCGATATGACGGTCGTTCCATGTCACATATTGATGGTCCTCGACGACCTCTATCTGTTCTTCAGAAATCTTCAGCAGATGGTCGATACGGGCCAACGGAAATGCATAACTCTCGCCACCAATACCCACCAGCAGAGTTCTAATAACAGACAGGGTTAACGGCAACTGCATCTGAAAACGTGTCCCTTCTCCTGGCTTTGATGAGACGGTTACAACACCGCGCATCTCTTTTACTGCATCATGAACAACATCCAGTCCCACACCTCGCCCAGAGATCTCGGTCACTTCACTACGCGTACTGAAACTTGGCAGGAACAGGAATTCCAGCAATTCTGCTTCGCTCATCTGAGCCAGCATCTCCTCAGTGCTCAATCCGCGCTCAACGATCTTCTGTTTGAGTGAATCAAGGTCTACACCGCGCCCATCATCCTCCACCGAGACTAGCAGCATACCCGAGCGATGGCGTGCATCCAGCTTCACTATTGCCTGCGGATGCTTCCCATTTTCCCTGCGCAAATCAGGCATCTCAATGCCGTGGTCTACCGCATTTCTTAGCAGATGGTTGAGTGGTGCCTTCACCATCTCCAGCACATCACGATCGACCTGAGTAGTCAGCCCGGTTATTTCAAGCCTGGCATCTTTATCGAGCGAACGCGCAACATCACGTACCATACGCTGAAAACCATCGACCCCATCAGAAAAAGGACGCATGCGGCTGGCTAACACTTCTCGATGAAGGCGCCCAGCCAGATTTGCAGTACGATAATCAAAGTGTTCCAGATCGACAAGCCTGTCAGACAATATTTCGCGTTGCTTAACCGCCTTACGCTGTAGTTCTATAAGTATGGCCTCAATACCTGCATCGAGCCCCGCCTCGTTAAATTTGTCACGCAGGTGATCAAGCTCACTAACCAGATCAAACTGGAAACGTTTAAAGCGCTGCATTGCCTCAATATGTGGATGCAGCCAGCGAGCCTCAACCATCGCCTCACCGGCCAGGCCAAGCAGACGGTCCATACGCTCAGTACTAACGCGTAATACACGCTCCTTCACATCAGAAAGTGATACCGCCTTGTCGGGTGGTGACTCAGCGACCGAAGTTTGTGATTGAGATTTACCGGGAGCAACCTTTGATTTATCTGCTGACTGATCAGTGTTAGAGATCGTCGCCCCCCCATCTACTGCAGACTTTTCACCAACCGCTTCTGACGTACCAACACCTTCCAGGTTTTCAGAGGTGCCTTCAATATCGCCAGTATTCGTGGATAGCTGAGGACGGTCACCCGTCAAAATCCCCTGAATGACTGCCACCAGCGAGTCAAGCTCCGCCCCGTTCGATTCACTCCATGAGTCAAGGTCAGACTCATCAAGCTTTGCAACCTTCCCCATCATGTCGACACCATTCAACAGAACGTCGATATCGCTACTCATCAATGTCAGTTCATTTTTCTGTGCAGCCACAAAGCAATCTTCCATTGCATGTGCAATCCGTACAACCGGATCAATGCCCACCATTCTCGCAGCGCCTTTAATCGAATGAGAAGCCCGCATTAAAGATTCAAGATTATCGGTAGCAGAGGGATCCTGCTCAAGCACCAACAGGCCGTCGGTCAGTAGCGATAATTGCCCTTCCGCCTCCGTACGAAAGAGATCCAGCATTGAAAATCCGCTCAGATCATCACTCATGCAAGGTTTCTCCGCAATGAGTTTATCAATAGCTCCTCATCAAGCAGTCCCACATGTCGTCCATCAAGCTCAAACAGCCCAGCTAAATGTGAAAACATCGAATTTGCCGCCGTGGCAGGTACATCACGAATACTCTCAACCCAGATACGATGAGTACCAATTATTTCACTAACAGGAAATACAAACTGCTCGCCATCTTTAAAAAGTATAACCAGCCTTTCAAGGAAACTTTTACGCAATCCTGCTGTGCTCATATCCCCCCCCTTTTCTACAGCCAGCAGCGTCCCCATCGAGACCCATAGTTTGAGCTCACCGCGCACATTCACCAATCCCTTGACCACTGCACTTTTTGAATTTGGAATGCTATGTACGGGTCGTATCTCCGATATTTCCTTAATTATTTTTGTCGGTAAGCCGAGCCATTCATCACCTAGTCTAAAGACGACTATCGATAACGACTCACTACTTTTCATACTCACATCTTTAGCCAGCAGTGCTGTCCAGTACTCCTGATAGTCAGAGGGAATTTCGCGCGCTAACAGACCACGGCCAGCACTCGAATAAACTTCACAATTGCGGCAATGTAAAACCTCCTTAAGGCGCGGACACTTTTCATCGTTAGCGCTCCAGACCCCAATTCTTGACCAGCAATTTTCTATCTGCTCATCCATATAACTACTCATCGCCTACAGTTGTTTCATTTTGCCCGATCCGCTCGACGTCGCAGGCCTACTGCCTCTTCATCATCACCTCTACGCTCAAGATGCAGCGCGAGATGCACTAGCGCCTCAACATGATCCGGCTCTAAATAGATCGCCTTTCGGAACATTGACTCTGCTTTTTCGTATTGGTCTGAAGCCTCATACACAACCCCAAGAAGATAAAAGGCGCCCGCGCTATTGAATTTCAATAATATTTCCTGACAGAGCTGTTCTGCCTCATCAAGGCTCCCTTCATCCGCCAGACACTGTGCCTTGCTAATAAGCGCCTTTTCAGAACACTCCTGTTTGAACTTAGCTGGATGGATAAAGCTGGCAAATGGTTTGCTAACAGAATCAGGCCCTCTTTGACTATCAAAGGTCTTTTTTTCAGCTCGAATAGATTGTAGCGAACTATATTTTTTAGAGAATTTCGAGAATTTATCGCCATAATCATCAAATCCTGATTCATTCTTACCATCATATTTTTTGACGAATGCAAAAGCGCCGCGAAGACGCAAAGATTGAAAGAGCTGATTGATATTGCTATTTGCCTCGGCATGCCCTACAAATAACATCCCATCTTTTTTCAACAAAGAATAAAGCTTACGAATAGTGTTTTGCTGATCATTACTATCAAAGTAAATTAGCAAGTTACGACAGAAGATCACATCATACTCTTCCTTTTTATGGGAAAAGTCATCCCGCAAAAGGTTCCCCTGACTAAGATCGACTCGCTCTCTTATTGTTTTTTTTAGCTGATAACCTTCGTCAACTTTTATAAAATACTTATCCCGGAAAGATAGTTTTTCACTGCGAAATGAGTTTTCTCTGTAGACCCCTTTCCTGGCTTTATCGAGTGAGGCCTGACTAATATCTACCGCATCAATTTTCACACGCTCAGCAGGAAAACCTATTTGATCGAGTGCCATTGCGATGGTATAGGGCTCTTCACCTGTAGAGCAGGGTACGCTTAAAATTCGGAGCACACGCGTATCATTCTTTTGCGAAAGCCAGTTTCTACTAACACTCTTTATTAGAACATCAAATGGAATTTCATCCCTGAAAAACCAGGTCTCAGGGATAACTACAGTCTCTACGAGGCGCCGAAACTCAGCTTCTGAAGAAAGCAAAGCATCATAGAACTGTTCAACATCATCATACTTTGAACTATAAAAACAACGTTTTATCGCATTATTGACTGATGTAACACCTACAGACTGGACATCAAGCCCGATCTTTTCTTTCAGCAACTCCTCGATCACTTTGGACATCACTCAGTCGCTTCAACATGGTTACCATACAAAATATCGCAGTCACGTTTTGACAACAGTCGATCCACGTCCATCCACTGTATAATCCCTTTGTCATCAGTCATGACATTAGAGACGAAGCCCCCCTCTGAAGCCTGTAGTGTTGATTTATGAAACCTTTCCAGCTCGATTGTGATTGTCTCTGTCGCGTACTCGACTATCATCCCAAGCGTGTGTTCATGCCCTGAATAACTCGAATATCTAACAAGCAGTATTCGTGTACTCATAATTTTCTCTGATGGCGACCCTTCAAGCAGATAGCGCACATCAATCACTGGTAGTGGTACCGCACGATAATTACATAGCCCGGCGACATAATCTGGTGAATTAGAATAATTATTTAATTTCACCAGTGGCACAACCTCGACCACTTTTTGCGCTTCGACCACATAGCGGTCATCACCAACATGAAACAGTATAAAAAGCATCAGGAGTCAATCTTGAACTGCGACACACCGCCCTGAAGTCCATGAGCTGCGTCATTCAGGCGGTCGATTGCACTATTTGACTGGCGCAGCGATTCCACTGTCTGCTGGGCGGATTCGCTCAGCTGAATCATCGCCTGTTTAATCTGTTCAGCCCCTTCAGACTGCATATGCATACCCTCATGCACAATTTCAAAGCGTGGCGTCAACGTCTGCACCTGGTCGATAATCTGGGCAAGTTGCCCACCCACCTGCCGTACATCATCTACACTGCTCTGCACCTCTTTCGAAAATTTCTCGACACTCATTACACCCGCTGACACAGCAGACTGCATCTCCTGCACCATCTGCTCAATATCCAGCGTAGCGACTGCCGTCTGATCTGCCAGGCGGCGAATCTCTGTCGCAACGACAGCAAACCCGACACCGTATTCTCCTGCTTTCTCTGCTTCGATCGCTGCATTTAGTGATAGTAAATTGGTTTGATCCGCAACCTTTGTAATGGTTGTAACCACGGAGTTAATGTTACCTGCCTTTTCACTCAACACTTCAAGTTTCGATGCAATCGCATCTGAAGCACCTACCACGGAATGCATGGTATTCTCCATGCTAACCAGTCCGGTATGACCATTCGCAGCGGCCTCTGCTGTTCCATGCGCCACGCCAGCCACCTCATCCATGGTATTCACCAGCTCTTTTCCTGTGGCAGAAATCTCTGTTGCAGTGGCCACAATCTCGTTCACTGTTGCCGCCTGCTCAGCTACCGTAGCTTCTTGCTGCTTGGCCGATGCTGCAATTTCTGTGGATGAAGATGTCACCTGGATTCCCGATTGTTGAACCTGAGATACCAGTCCGTTCAGGCTGTTAATCATCGCCTGAATTCCCTGCGCCAGCCTTCCAACAGCATCATCACCACTAATATCGATTTCACCGGTAAGATCACCGGCAGCTGCACGCTGCACCACGTTTTGCATTACATCAACCTTTTTCTCAAGATCTTCCATTGCAACGCGACGCTCTTCCATTAGCTGACTCAGATTGTAGACCATCGATTGCAGACCGGAACCCAGCGAACCAATGGCATCTTCACCCTTGAATGTAACAACACCTGTAAGATCACCCTCTCCTGCACGATTCACCACATCCAGCAAGATATTAACCTTCTCCTTCAACTCCTCCGCGGCTTCATGTTCACGCTGCGCCTGGATACGCTGCTGCTGACTGACACCGTCAACATTATCAGCCATCGTGTTGAAGGCTGAGCCGAGTTTTCCAATTTCGTCCTTTGTTTTGACATCGACACGCACCGATGAGTCGCCTTCAGCACGTCTGTTTACCGTATCCATTACCCTTTTTAATGGAACCGAGAGCCATTTGCCTAATAAATAATTGGCCAGCAACAATCCCACAATCAGCAGACCAATATTCGCTATCACCTGAGTACGCACATCTTTTGCGATTGTTTCATCCATGTGTTGCAGTGAATAACTGACACGTACCGCGCCATTTACTGAATTTTCAGGAACATTATGGCAGGCCAGGCAATTTACATCACCCGGGTTCTTGGCCTCTGTTGCTCGAAACGGCGTCAGAACCGTCAATACTCGTCCATCTAACTCTTGATCAAAGTCTTCACCCTGCTGCAGTTCTATTATTTCTTCGCCCTGCAGTGCACGCATGTCCCATTCATCAACAGGTGCCTCCTCTGGCAGACCGGGGCCATACTGCTGATTCACAGGTTCACCACGAATCACTCTCGCATCGACAACGTTGTTACGTTTAAGAATTTTATTTCGAAGAATGCTGCGTTGGTCCATGGTGTTGGTCAACATCATGGTGTTGAGACTATCAAAGTAGAATGTAGCCAGATCCTGGGTACGTTCCTCAGCGTCATCCTGTGCTCGCTGTTTCTCTATATATACAGTGTAACCAGTCACCATGCTGATCACAAATACAAAGATAATGGCCACCGTCAGATTGATCTTGACCCTGACGGACAGATGACCAAATAACGATTCACTTGATTGCGACGCCATAAGGAACCCTCAAATTATTCTGGAATTTTCAATTAAAAAAGCATGTTACCAACCCCTTTTGATGCTCACAGGGGCTGTCAAGAAGTGCTACGGCTGAAAATTTCAGAACTTTAACAAGTTCCTGCTACGTTCAGGAAAAACGAACTACGCGATAGACTAGAATGCCCGTCCGATAGAGAGACTCACTACGTCCATGCTGCTTCGTGGCTGGCGAAATAAAAAATTACCTGACGCAGCCACTGGTGATTTAGCAAAACGGTACGAATCGTAGACAAAATAGATAAAAGTCCCCTCATTCAGAGTGCTATTCTGAGTTAGCTGGACGCGATACATAAAAAAGGCTGAAGGCCTCCCTTCCGGTTCGAGCTCAACTGACGGGGTATCTAGCGTCTCTTTTGTAAAAAAAGGATATTTTATCCCCGCACGCCATTGAGTGCGCCAGAACAGTTTTCGGCTCTCCATTCCTATGGCGGCGCGCGAGTAGGCAATTTTGTAATCTTCAACCAGCCCTAAAACAGTTTCACCCTGGGAGCTTATTCCATTCGCTATCTCACGAGTCCAGCTATCAATGCCAACCCCTGCAACCAAATCTAGCGAACGACCCCAGATAAAATCGGTAAAGCGATACCCCGCACCAAGCTCACCAGAAGCACCCGCATAATCGACATTAGCCGCACTAAAATAACCTGTTTCTTCTTTTCGGACATTCGGATCAAAACTTTGCGTCTGCCCGTCATACTCAACGTCTCCTCCGTAGAGCGAGCCTGTCAGGTGGTATAGAGTACCTGTGGTTTGACGAGCATCATTATTACGTGAAAATCTGAAGTATACACGCTGACCTTGTTCGGTCAGTAGACGGGTATTATCCTCCCCAAATTCCTGCCAGCGAAAGAGTTCGAGTCCACCACTAACTTCCACTAACACACCATCAGGGTGCCTTTCTGTAAAGATACGTGGCTGCCAGGGAGTAGCCCGACCTGCTAAAAGGCTGGTGCCCTCAGGCCCCAGCCATTGAGGTGATTCATGCTCAGCACTACTCTGGGACTCGTCCTGAGTATCACTGACACGCAATTCGGAAATGGCCTGAGATTGCCATGCAACCATTCCCACACTGACCAACAGATAAAATAACACCCTCATTACCGTCCTGCTTTAAATGACTAGTTATGTATTGTAGCAGTAACTCGCTATCTCATTCGATACCCAGGTTGACAGGTTTCTTTAGAATTATATGAAGGCACTCAGCAGTAATCTCTCAGCGACCAAGCTGAAGATATCAAAAAGTATGTGAAAGAGAGAACAGATGGGAGCCGATGCGGGCGAATTTCTGGGCCCTACAGGGGCATCGCTATACCTGACAGAAACTGATCGCTCTGGTAAACGAATAAACGCGACTAAAAGTTAACCACAAAAAATAGAAAGTTGAAATCTCAATCGTCATCAACCATTCTAAAATCGATACCCGAAAAGTCTCCGGTAGAGTCCCATTCATTGCCCCACTCATCTGCGGCAATAAAGTCTTCCGAAAACTCATCTTCGATATCTATATCATTATCTTTTGGGCCATTCATATCTCCCCCTTGACCAAATTCTGATCGAGATCATAGAAACATGTCGCCTGTTATTGATAAGTCACAATAATCAGGCTAGCTGATGTTGTTTATATCGGCATTGGCTGGCAAGACTTGACATGGTAGCACACTAAACAATGCAGAAATCACCACTAAAATAACCGCTGAGAATTAGAGGAAAAAATGCTACACGGCAGCGCTAAATGCGAAGCGATACCCACGTGAAGTGCAGTATGCCAGCCATTCTGAAAAAAACAGATTCACTCGTCGTTTTTCAATGGGGTAACGAATATTGTTATTTGGATAAGTATAGATGCGAGCGAAGCCAGTTTTATTTTGATATGTAAGCACCTCAGCGACCTGGGCATCATTATAGACTTTTACTTTCAGGTACATATCAGGGACAATCTGATCATCGAGTACATGTAAAAACGCCAACGTCAAGGTGTATTTTCCACGTTCAAGCACCTCCATATGTAAATCGGGTAGTGCATCGGAGGCGGACAGAATCGCTGTACTGACTTCCATGTCTGGCACTAAACGTACGAGTGCCTGATAATTATCTTCGTACACCTTCATTAACGGCTTTTTACCGGCTATCAACATTAGATTATTTTAACTATTCTTCAAATATTATTTATATATATCGACCACATCAAAGAACATTTAACCCCTGAGTTTTCGCTATTTCTGCCATTCTCGGCGCAAGCGTCCGCGATTCATCATCAACCACTGCAGGGCGATAATTGGACTTGCCGAATTGATAAGACCGCGCTTCAGTAGTGCGATAGATTCGTCATATGAAACGACCTTCACCTGGATATCTTCACCCTCACTGGCAACACCATGCACGCCACCAATATTGGTCGCATCTACCTTTCCACAAAAGAGCGCGATCGACTCTGACGCCCCTCCCGGACTAACAAGGTACTCACACACCGGCTCCATCCGCTCGATGATACATCCCGCCTCCTCAAGCGCCTCTCTTTCTGCCACCTGACGCGGGTTCTCTCCCTCCTCAATCACACCTGCTACAATTTCAAGCAACCAGGGTTCCGTTGGGAAGTCTAGCGCACCCACCCTGAACTGCTCAATCAGCACCACTTCGTCACGTACGGGATCATAAGGCAAGACGGCAACAGCATGCCCGCGCTCGAACAGCTCGCGGATCAGAACTTCACTCCATTCACCATCAAATTTCTGGTGTCTCAGTCGTAACCGCGCAATACTGAAAAAACCGCTGTAGCAGATCTCTTTTTCGATAATCTCATATTTCGCTGACAAGATGACACCCCTCATTTATGATCGCGGCTAGTATATACTGACGTTCAGGTCACTCTATAACGAAGTCTTCAAATCAAGTACTTTAGATTAAAACCTCTCTCAGCGGTATGAAAAGACACAAGCCAAACTACCTTTTCCCATTTCTGCTGGTCGCTCTTTTTGCCATTATTGCAGTTTTTGCTTTAAAAACTAAACAAGATGAAACTGGCAAACCGACTATCGAGGCCACGTTCAAACAGGCATGGACTGAAGCAACACCGTTCAACCACCCTCGTCGTGCGCTTGCAGCCGTTACATACAATAATCACCTTTATGTGATTGGCGGTATTGATGCCAGCAACCACTACGTGCGTACTGTTGAGTACACTAAAATCAACCTGGATGGCCAGTTGAATGCCTGGCAGACAGGCACCGATTTAAATGAAGGACGGTTTTATCTCGCTGCCGCCGCGATCAATGGTTTTCTCTACGCGATTGGTGGCGCAAAGGGTGCGCTCGGAGAACAGAACACCCCGGTCGCCACCGTTGAGAAGGCAAAGATTAATCCCGATGGATCGCTTGGAGAGTGGCAAATAGAACAGGAACTCACCACCCCGCGCCGCGGCCTGACCGTAAACCAGCACAATAGCCACCTCTATGCGCTCGGCGGATATAACGGAGTATTTTTACACTCGATCGAACACACCACGGTAAATCATGACGGCACATTAAACGAATGGCAGCTATCCCCCCTCCAGTCAGAGGTTGACCGCTACATCCACTCATCGACGATCTCTCGCGATACACTCTATCTACTCGCTGGACACATGAAAAACAGCAACACGGTCAGTTACGGTGATGTTGAATCAAGCCAGTTAACTGCCACCGGGGCACTCACCCCCTGGCGCATCGAGAACAGCAGAATTGTCACACCACGCTTTATCGCCTCAGCCTTTTCGCTGGGTGATTTTATCTATATCGCGGCAGGCCACGACGGCGCAAGAAGACTCGGCAGTGTTGAAGTTGCTCGCATTGATGCCACTGGACGGGCTGGTGACTGGCAAGAAATCGCGCCATTGATCACACCCAGAAGCGGCACTGCAACGGCCACCCATAACAACCGGGTCTATATCGTGGGAGGCATCAGCCAGAACAGGGTGCTCAACAGCGTTGAAAGCGCTATTCAGACAATCGATGGGAAATTGGGAAACTTAGCGACAGATATTAAGTGATGCGCAGAAAACTATTAATTGCCTATTGCCGATTTCGCTTTTTTTCGCTTTTTTCCCTCTCTAACGCCAGGGCTTCTTCTCTCTCTTCTTCCTCGCGAATTTTCTGATTGCGCATATCGTCTCGCGTCAGAAAGACCAAAAAACCGACTACCAACAAGACCACAACGATCTGCAAAATTATCGCTAACATCCTAACCCCTTGATTTTAGTGTTTCACTAAGAAATATAAGATCAACGCACACGATACACTAGAGACGGCTTATTTTCCTAGCATTTCCATCAACTTTTACCCATTACGATCCAGCATAGAAATGCTGTCCATGCGGCAAGTGGCGAGGTATTCGGGAGCCATCACGACGATGGCATCAGCATCAGATTACGACGTCGATCCCCTGCCTGGTGGTGCTCGGCGACGCCCCCTCTTCAGACACTAACGTGTCATCTCGACGACGAAGATGTGAACGGCGCTCACGATGGCTTCGTGTATCGAGCAGACAGGCGAGCTCCTGTTGTCGGCGTTCCCGCCCCTGACGACGATCCCGCACAGCCTGCTTTCGCCGATCATAAGCCACCGGCATCACCGTGTCGCCACCGCTCTTATCCCCTGGACGAGGCGAGACCTCAGAAACGGCCTGTAGACTCTCCGTCTCGGTCAAAATCAGCGCCTTATTGCGCTGCGTGCCCACATCGTCAGGGCGAACATATTGAGGATCGAACATCACCATAAACTGTTCACTGACATTTATTAAAACATACTCATTATAACATGCGCTCTCTGCTTACCAAATTCAGCAACCTGTGGTTAATTATCCGATTTCAAGAAGATAGCAGCTCTGTGAGTAATCCCGGGATGCTGAGGGCATCACGGTGCCTCTGCCACCAATGTCGCCCGCCGCGGCGCAGGTAGCCCTTCCACCGTTAGCGCCCGATTATCGGGATCCAGAAAATCAGGTAAAGATTCAAAGGTCATCCAGGCCGTGCTGCGCTGCTCCTCGACGGTGGTGGCGGTCACATCTGCCAGTCGTACACTGCGGAATCCACAACGCCGTAGCCACCCCTCTAACGCCAGCGCAGAGGGGATAAACCAGACGTTACGCATCCGAGCATAGCGTCCCTCCGGTACCAACACCGTATTTTGATCGCCCTCAATCACCAGCGTTTCGAGCACCAGCTCCCCCCCGGGGCGCAACAGCGAACGCAGCTCGTAGAGATGCTCGATCGGAGAACGACGATGATACAGCACCCCCATCGAAAACAGGGTATCAAAACCACCCAGTTTGGGAGGCATCTGCTCAACTCCTAACGGCAGAACGTAGACTGGGGTTTCCGGCATATATTGCTGCAACGCCTGATACTGCATCACGAAGAGCATGGTCGGATCGACACCCGCCACCAGCGCAGCCCCCTCACCCGCCATACGCCAGCCATGGTAGCCATTACCACACCCAACATCGAGCACGTAACGCCCGGCCAACGGGGTGATGTGCCCCTTTAATCGCTGCCACTTCCAGTCGGAACGCCATTCGGTATCAATATCCACGCCGAACACTGAGTAGGGACCTTTACGCCACGGGTGCATGATACGTAGTTGACGCTCGATCTCTGCACGGGTCGTCTCATCGACATCGGAGGCCTCACCGATCCGCACGCTGTCCGCACAGAGATCGATTGACGAAGGCCTCATCCGCGGCATGGCATCGACCGCACTCTGCCACCTGGCGAGATCACCATGACCACGCTCGAAAAGTGCCGCCACCGTCGCCGGCAGGGTCTCCAGCCACGGTGCAAGCTGCGAGCCTTCCAGCATCGCATAAAGCTTTGAGTAATCGGTCATTTAACTGCGATAAATGAAGCGAAATTGAGGCACTGGAACCACTGACGCACTTCGCCAAAGCCGGCGTCCCGCAGCCGCCCCTCATGTAACTCACGACGCTCAGGCACCAGCACCTTCTCCAGGGCTGTCCGTTTCTGGCTCACTTCAAGGTCGCTATACCCATTTCCTTTTTTAAAGGCGTGATGCATTTCAGTATAAAAGCTGGCCTCCTGCTCATCATCAAATGCCAGCTTTTCGGAAAGGATTAACGCCCCTCCAGGCAACACCCCTGCGTAAATCTTTTCAAGCAGTGCCATACGTTGTGAGGGCGCTACAAACTGCAACGTCAGATTTAAAATCACCACGGAAGCGTGCTCGATCGACACCTCCTGAATATCGGCGCAGCGAAGCTCGACTGGCGCCTGACCGCCATCGTCGGTAACGTATTGTCGGCATCGCGCTAGCATCGCCTCAGAATTATCAACAGCAACAATCGTGCAGCCCGGCTGGGTTATCCGCTGACGCATCGACAGGGTCACAGCCCCCAGTGAGCAGCCGAGATCATAGAGCTGACTACCTGCTTGCACATATTGCGCGGACAATATTCCCACCATGTTGATCAACGTGCTATAACCCGGCACGGAGCGGTTGATCATGTCGGGAAAGACGTCGACTACCGATTCATCAAAGCTGAAATCGACAATCTCACCGAGTGGCTTGGCATACAGTTGATCTGACCCAGAAATTTTCATCACAAACATCGCGCTTCATATTGATAACAAACCGCTATTATACCCCGAGTAACAAAGCACTACATTCACCATATGGCACCTCGAACATATCGTCACACCAAATCATAACAACTACCTACAAAAATACTTAGCATTGTCGATATAAGTGGAAGAGATTATAAATCACGGCATCAGACAGGAAACCAGACCAAAATGAATAGCGGGCAAACGACATGAAGCACACACAGCACCCAATGGTGGCGATGCTGTCCGCGCTGTTGCTCTATCTTTTGAGTGGTGCCGTCGTCGAGGCGCAGGAAGCAGATCAGGAAACGTTCAGCGTAGGCGTGATTCCACAGTTTGATGCTCAGAAAATATACGAAATATGGTCACCAATACTAAAACAGCTCGAAAAGGCTACAGGGCACCACTTCAGACTCCAGGGGACACCTACGATCTCGGAGTTTGAAAAAGAGTTTAATGCAGGGCGCTTCGATTTCGCATACATGAATCCCTACAATCTATTATTAGCCAATAGAGAGCAGGGCTATATTCCACTAGTGCGCGACGTTGAGAAACAACTTCATGGAATCCTTGTCGTCAAAAAAGAGAATCCAATGAATAGTCCTGCAGCGTTAAATGGCAAGAAAGTAAGCTTTCCAGCCCCTAATGCACTGGGCGCATCACTCATGGTAAGAGCTGATCTGCACGATATCTTTAACGTCGACATCGAACCACACTACGTCAGGACCCATAGTTCTGTATTTCTCAATGTTGTATTGGGGTTGACGATAGCCGGAGGGGGCGTCCAGAAAACACTTAATCAGCAACCCGCTGCAATACGCAACCAGTTAAAAGTCATATACAGAACTCGAGACGTGGCACCTCACCCATTTGCCGCCCATCCACGCGTCCCTCAGAAAATCATCGCGCAGGTTAAGAACGCTCTGCTTGAAATGGGCAGGACTGAGCACGGTAAGACCATGCTAAACAAGGTTCCGGTTTATAGCATTGGGCCTGGCTCAATTGCCGATTACACACCGCTCAACAAAATCGGTCTTGAAAGATTTTATAAAGAATAATTATTCCCAGGGGAGAACACTTATATGGGACTTAGAGGCAAGCTGCTGCTCCCGATACTATTTGGATTCGTAGGTTTTGCAATCGTCATCCACTTCTACTGGGGCGAAAGTCTTCAGAGGGACAAACGCGCCTCAATTCTGGCGCAGGAGAAGGTACTCCTTAAGACACTTGAACCCATCATTAACCGCTCTCTTCTAGGCGGTGATCTTGCAACAATACATAACACATTAAATAACACCCTGGAGACTCATAAAGATCGCTGGGTACAGGTGGCTCTTTTCAACAACGAAGGGCAGCAACTTTACCCATTAAGTGAACTCACTCCACTAGATCAGAACAACATCACGCTAACGCACCCACTATCCCTCAACGATGATGCACCTGGCACTATCAAACTAACCATCAATATTACTGATGAGCTCCAGATAGAAAAACAGCATATCGTAGATTTTGAAATCTTCACTCTTATGCTCTTTGCAGCCCTCGGTTTAATAAGTGCGATCTGGCAGAATTTCGTCATTAGAAGGCCAGTATTACGCCTGGAGGAAGCTGCCACCGAATTAGCAGAAGGTGACTACACGATCCAGCTCCCATATGATGGTAATGATGAAATATCCAATCTAACAGCAGCCTTTAACACCATGGGGGAAAGCCTGCTAAGTTCCAAGCAGAGCCTGCAGGAGGCAGTGCGCATCGCCCGTACCAATGAAGTACGCACCTCAACTGTGCTGAACAATATCGCGGATGGCATCATTACAATTAATGAATCCGCCATCATTGAGTCATTCACCCCGGCAGCCAGCGATATCTTTGGTTACGAAGAAGCGGAAGTTATTGGAAAAAACATCATGACCCTGATACCAAAAGAACTTCAGCAGGGAGATCTTAAAGAGCTGGAGCACTACATCAGTACACACAACCCATTCATTATTGGGAAGCGCATTGAAGTCGAAGGACAGCGTAAAAATGGCGAAATTTTTCCGCTTGAGCTCTCCATAAATGAAATGCCGCTTGATGACCACTATCTTTTCAGTGGAATAGCACGTGATATCACCGAACGAAAACACACGGCCAAACTGAAAGATGAATTTGTCTCAACTGTTAGCCATGAACTACGCACTCCGCTAACATCGATCAATGGGGCACTGAGACTTATCAACGGTGGTGCATTGGGCGAAGTTCCAGATCAACTAAAAGAGATGCTCTCTCTCGCGAGCACCAACTCTGAACGACTGCTGCTATTGATAAACGACATCCTTGATATGCAGAAGATCGAAGCAGGCAATATTGACTTTAATCCTCATGCGATAGAAGTATCTCACTTCATACAACAGGCCGCAGAAATCAACCGGGGTTACGCCGACCAGTATAATGTCCGGATAAATATCATTGAGAACAGCCTGAAATGCCATATCGATGCCGACCCTGATCGACTTATGCAGGTGATGTGTAACCTTCTTTCAAATGCAATCAAGTTTTCCCCACCTGATAGCTCTGTCGACATACATATCCAGAACAATAACGCGGCCATTCGTATTTGCGTAACCGATCATGGCGCAGGAATTCCTCAGGATTTCCAGGAAAAACTTTACGACAAGTTCACTCAGGCAGATTCATCCAACACTCGAAAACCTGGCAGCACCGGCCTTGGATTGTCTATCAGTAAAGCGATTATAGAGAGACACGGCGGGGAAATTGGTTTTACTACTGAAGATGGCGTCGGTACCTGCTTCTGGTTCGAAATACCGATTGAGGAAGATGAATTCGGGGAAAATGAAGCTGAGCTTCCCAGAAAAGTCAGCGCCCGATAGTACAGCGAGCGCTCAAAATACCAGATCATAAACCACCTCTACCTGAATCAAGAACCATCTTGAGAGTCATTGTATTCAGTGGCGATTTTTTTATAAATCAGGAGTATACTTCTTGGTGAATAGTGAGCATTTTTTCATCGAATAAGGGGCTATTAATGCTTGAGCATCACCATGACCTTTCCCGCGAATTTCCTGAATTCAAGGAACGGATCCATGAACTAAAACAGACTGATCGCCATTTCTCCAGACTGTACGATGAATATCAGGACATCGACAAAGAGATCTTCCGCATCGAAGAAGAGATAGAGACACCTTCTGATCAATACACTGAAGAACTCAAAAAAAATCGCTTACGCCTCAAAGATGAACTTTATACGATTTTGAGTAAATAACCCGCCCTATTTCTTTCAGTAACTGAAACCCTTATCATTCGATGCCAGACCCTTTAAGCCGAGCAGAAAGTGAACACCTTCTCAGGCTCGCCACACGCGCCTCGGTGACGACCGCCGCAATCCTGATCATTGCCAAGCTGGCGGCGTACTGGCAGACCGGCTCAGTCAGCATTCTCGCCTCACTGGTTGATTCTTTCATGGATGCAGGTGCCTCGCTTATCAACTTACTGGCCGTTAGCTATGCACTTGCGCCACCCGACGAAGAACACCGCTTTGGCCACGGCAAGGCTGAATCACTGGCGGGAATGGCACAGGCAACATTTATCGCAGGCTCAGGCCTCTTTCTGATCCTGGAATCGATTCAACGCCTGATCAACCCACAGCCAATCGAGGCCATTGGCGTCGGCATGAGCATCATGATCTTCTCTGTGATCGCCACACTGATCCTGCTTGTCATTCAACGGCACGTTATCAACAAAACTAATTCAGCTGCCATTCGCGCCGATGCCCTGCACTATAAAACAGATCTGCTCACCAACGCCGCCATCATCATCGCCTTACTCCTGTCTCAGGTGGGCTGGCTCGGTTTTGATCCGCTATTTGCACTGGCCATTGCCGTCTACATCCTCTACAGCTCATGGGAGATCGGCAGTGAAGCGTTTCATGACCTGCTTGACCATGAACTGCCAGAGAAAACTCGCATACAGATTATCGAAATGGCACAACAACACCCTGAAGTTCGAGGCATGCACGACCTACGCACTCGTCTGTCGGGTCGCACAGAGTTTATTCAACTGCATCTGGAACTGGATGACGACCTGCCGTTGATCGAGGCCCACGAGATCGCAGACCAGGTGGAAGAGAAGATCATGCATGCGATCCCGACTGCCGATGTGGTTATCCATCTCGATCCCGTCAGCGCGGTAGACTTTGAGACCCTGCCCCTGTTCAAACGCACTGACAACCAAAAGCTTCATCTAAAAACAGAAGGCTAAACAACCACGGCATTTTTTAAGTGATGGCTCAGAAACACCAGATTCCCGCCTGATTTCACCAGCAAATCACCGTGTAACGTTAAAGTTTTCCCCCTGCACTCCGCTATCTAGAACTAAAGGTATAACTAGAAGCAGGCATTTTGGGAGCATGCAGTGATTCTAAGATTTTTTTTCATTTTTCTATTACTTACTGGACTTACTAGTCATTCATACGCAGGTAAAGTTTACAAGTGGATAGATGAAAATGGCGCCACGCAATATTCTCAGAAACCACCCCCATCAAGTGTAAATACCAGCTCAGAGGTCAATGTTGGCAATGCAGCCAATATCATGAAGCCCGAGAAACGAGGCAAGCATTTCTATTGTGGCGACTATAAGCTACAAACGTCCCGCAGCAGTAGTGCTGCCAGCAAAATTGTGCGGCTTCAGGAAAACATACTCAACTGGCAGCGTGAAAAAGAACGCAGGTACCAGCAGCGCCTAAGTGTCACTAAAAGCATGAACTCCAGTATGGACAGAAGCATTAATAGAACTCTGAAAAATGATAAATATAACAGAGGTGGCTCTTCATCTTATCTCGACAATTATAATAAGCAGCTGCGCAGCCATGATCGCTCTATCGCCCAGATCGATTGCAAGATTAAATGGGCACAAACCAGGCTCGACGAGTATGCCGATGAGAAGAAAAAGATCACTGAGCGATATGAATCCACAACTCAAATGCTAGCCGGCCTCAACGACCGAAAAATCAAGGCGTGCGGCGACGACAAGCGCGTTGGTGTGATCGTTGTAGATAATGAATACCGGGCATATCAGCGTTGCATCTCCCCCTTTGATCGCGAAATCAGGCGTCTTAAGAGAGAATCAAACAGGGCCAAAAGGGATTACGAGAGCGTTCAAGGCTGGTAACCTCCCCGGCCAGCTATAGACTGCATTGATCGTTATTATGCTGAAAAATGCACTCATTATAGGCGTGGCTGTATCTGCTGTATTATGGGGAGGCAATTATCTGTTCATTACGTGGCAGATCAACCGCTTTGAAGACCAGCAGATAAAGATGGTTGATTTCTCCAGAGAGCTGAACAATATTCAGCTACACAAACTTCAAATTGCTGACTTTTACTCCCGCCACGGCCGTTTTCCTGAAGACAATCAGGACCTGGGTATCGCCCCTGCTGAGACATTTAGAAATATCAATGTTAAACGTCGTTCAATCGGCCCCAATGGGTTAATCGATATCGCATTTAATGATAGCGTTGGCAAGGAGGCAAGGCTCACATTTATCCCCACGCCCAATCTAACCAGAGTTGGCTCAACAATTCAGTGGCGATGTTTTATCAGTGGGATTGAAATCACCTCCACCACACAACAGGTACTGGGAACCAATTGTGAAGCGCTCCCAGGTGATATGACCATCGCCAGCGTGGTTAAAGAGACAACCCCAAAGGCAACCGTAGACAACCTGATCAATGCTGTTTATGGACGCAGAGAAGCACTCGTGCACACCCTTATTTCACAAGGTGCCAATATTAACGGCGCCAATGAAAAGGGTGACACCCCACTCAGTACCGCTGTTGAAAATGGTGACGTCAGAATGATTCAGCTATTAAAAAAAGCTGGTGGCAACGTCAACCAGAGGCTAAAAAAGAACAAAAAAACACTTTTAATGCATGCCATCGATGAACAGCGAGGCAGGTCATCTAATGTTATAAAGACGCTACTAAAGTCTGGTCAGAAACTTGAAGCCCGAGACAAAAATGGCAAAACTGCCTTAATGTATGCCGCCATCAATGATGATAGTTATACATTACGAATATTAATGAAAGCAGGGGCAAGCCTGCAGGCAAGCGATAGAAATGGTCTGAGGGCGATTAACTATGCGGAAAAAAATGGCCGTAACTCGTCTACCTATCAGGCGCTATATAAAGCTGAAAACAAGCCGGTTGAGTTTATTATTAAACTCCCTGAAAGGGATTTTTAGTGCTTCAGAATACCACCTCCCTGTTCTATTTCCCTTAGAGAGCGTTGTGATCGCTCCCCGGTTAACACGCCGTGACTTCCGCTGCTGCCAATGCGCTAATCCTTAAGCTCCCTCGGGACCGTTGATTCGATATTCCCTCAATTTTTTGCGGCGATGCCGAAACATCAAAATGATAAACACCAGGCTCAAAAAGAGACCAACGACCGCTCCGCTCTCGTCACCGGTCAGATAAAACAGGTAAATATCATTTTCCGCAAAAAATATTGTCGAAGCGGCCACCAGGAGAACACTTCCGATGAAACAAGAGAAGACAAAACCGATTCGACTCAGCCACTTTTTTACTCCTCGCGCAGGCGGTTTTGCCTGCCGCCTGGAACTTTTCTCGCGGGACGTATCAGCGTAACGCCTGGCGCCGTGTCTCTGAGTGCCATCTCCAGCCTGCGTTTCATCGCTAGCGCGCTTGGATCGATTTCTGGCAGCAATAGTAGAACCAATATCACCCAGCCACATCCTTAATCCATCGCCCAGCCCTGGATGCTCGCGCTGCTGCATCTGAACATCATCACTATGCGCATCCTGCCCCCAAGTACTATCTCCAGCTTGCGCCTCTTCACTGGCGCGCTTTGAGGCCTGCTCCGCGGCATGAGATCTCACCTCAGCCGCCTTCTCTTTCTCCACCCCTTCAATCAGTTCATCAAGCTCTTCGGCGATGGTTGCAAAAAGATCACGCCGTCGCCTTAGCCTTCTAAGCAGCGTCAATGTATCTTCAGAAGTTTCGGGGTCACGCAGACAGTTTTTAAGCTCGACCGACAGCGCACTCTGCTCTTCAAAATTCAGCGTGGCCGTCGTTTCAATCTGCTCGGTAAGGGTGCCAAGATATGAGACAGGCACTTCCGGAGGAGATGGAAGCGGATCAGGTAACGCCTCAGCGGGCGGCACGGCACTAACAGCTCTGGCCAGGCGAAAGGCTGCTTCACGATCCTGTACCCGGTAGTCGACAAACTGAATCTTCGATAGCGCAGGCGGCAAGAGGGTTGTAGAGATCTCGCTGGAGACCAGAACGGGCAAGACAGGCTTGCCAAGATCCGCGGCATAGCCGTATTCACGCTTGCAGGCTGTCGAATCAAGTGACTTTGGGTCTAACACAAAGATAAACAGATCACAGTTGCGAATTGTCGCAAGAATCTGCTCCCACCACACCTGTCCGCCGCTCAACTCCTGATCGAACCAGACAGCATGGCCTAACGCTTCGAGATCATTAGCCAACGTTTTCGCCGCTGCTTCACTCTCGCGGTTATAACTGAGGAATACGTTGTCCATAAGCCACTCTCCCCCATCTTCATCTTTGCAGATAGCACTCTTACAGGTGCTCTTGACCAGCGCTGGCATGCATCATCTTTTTAAGCGGCCTGGCAGACACTTAACCGGTATCCTGCCCTGCCCATTAATCACCCCACTATAGTAAGTATTATAGCGATGTTTGTATAGAGGGAGGTTGTCCACCTCGCCACGCGTCACAGCAACATGCCGTCAACAGCCGACGCCATCGAAATCCAAAGCAGAAAGCACGCCCTGCGGGCGTTTTCAGACAGTGCTGTCGACTATCACACCGACGTCTGCCCGCAGATGGAAGATGCAAAAAAGGAACGTTCCGTCCGAGTTGATTGCTGTTATACGTAATTACCCCTTTGGGTTGATTTCAATGACATTGCCTGACTTCTTAACTTTTTGTTTTGACTCTTTTGCTTTTTCTAGCAAATGAGGGGATACATTCCATTTTTGTCCGTCTTCGGTAAGAACCGTAACCGTCTTTTTATTGTACTTGACTAGAATACCAATAACTTCGCCGCGACCCGAAGGTGAAAAGGAAACTCTCTCACCTACGCTAAATTCCATCATTTCAGCGTGCGCTCTCATTGACTCCAGGAACTTGAGCCTTTCCACGATTCTGTGATTTAGGTCAATCAGCTCTTTTTCTGTCAATTTATCGATATCAATTTTCATTTTGTAGTTCTCGATACTTGATGATCTTTTTACATGCAATGCCAACACATCATAAAGATTGACAACATCACCGTCCAGCGATACTGTTTTGCTCAGAAGTTACACAATCATCATTGCGTCAACAGGAGTTGACCGATGCCTAAGCCACGCTGTTCTCAGGTCTCGCTTGAAGCCACCCCTTATTATCATTGTGTGTCGCGCTGTGTTAGACGCGCCTTTTTGTGTGGTGAAGATGCAGTGAGTGCGCGCAGCTTTGAACATCGTCGCCAATGGATTAAAGATCGTCTGAATGGACTGGCACAGCTATTTTCAATTGATCTGTGCGGCTATACGGTGATGTCGAATCACTACCATGTGGTGTTGCATGTGGACACTGCACAAGCAGTTGGTTGGTCGTTTGATGAAGTAATCGATCGCTGGCATCGGCTCTTTAGCGGATTTCGACTGATCGGTCAAAAAGGCTTGAATGCTAACGCATCTTTCCCTTTTAACGCATGGTTAATCGTAATTGCACTTTATTCCTGAATCCGCCATATTAATGAATGATAAAATTAGAAACGAGTACTACAGCCTGCTTCAATGGGATTTTCTACAGGTTCGTCAGGCATTACAAGAGAGGTGACAAGAATGTTCAGGCTAATGCGACCAATTATCCTATTTATTCTACTCATTGGTATAGCGGAGACAGCTTTGGCCGATTCTAGCGAATGGGAGTATAAAGTCGTAATCCTGCAAGGAATCACAGCAGGTGGCACGATCAAGAAAGAAGAGAGTGGTATCTATATCGATACTAAGAGAACAAAAACACTCAATGATCTAGCTTCTGAAGGGTGGGAAGTGGTAACAGTAATTGGAGCGCTGGGAGCAGATCATGTGGTGTATCTGCGGCGAGAGATTAGCAGGTAATGCCTAGATCCAGGTTTGAAGTGAAACAAATGCCTATCATCTATATGACCGTCCCTGTCAATAGCCCGAGCCAACCTAAAAGCGGAGAATAATCTCCGTTTTTAATTTAGTACAAGTTACGCTCCTACTGCGAACCTGTTAATTCGTGTTGCAGGGTGTGCCTGCACACAATACCCAAGGGGCACACTGACATCTAACGACTCATGCGATCCACATGGGTGGCAAGCCCACTTTTTCCTTTAGCGCCTTCCATCGTATCACTTTCCCAATCCCCGCAGCGTTGCCGCTTATCGACAATGGCCGGCCGTTGCTCAATACCAACACGGTTGGGGATTAATCCACGGAAACTGCCGTCCCGGCGCTGTTTCCGGTGTTTGGGCCGCTGCCTACAAAGTGAACGATAGAGGGTGCCACCTGCCAGGGCATCACCATAGACCCAGCGGTAGATACCTTCTGGACTGATACGCATCTGCGGGTTACCAGGATAGGCTTGCTCAAGACATCCCGTAATAATCTCGGGCGACCAATGCTGCCTGATATGGCGTATGACATATCGATAAAGGTGACGGTAATTCAATTTTCGGTAATGACGTGCCTGCTGTCTTCTGGCCAGGGCCTGTTCATGGGCCCAGTCATGCCAGTAGGGCCCAATCAGTCGTTTATTTCGTCTGAGTTCACGGCTGATGGTGCTCGCTGAGCGCTCCAGGCGCCTTGTGATTTCTCGAACACTTAGACCAAAAAGGGTTAAATGGTAGATGACATAACGCTCTTGAAGTGTAAGGTGGCTATAGGACATTGCGGATCTCCGGTAACGTGTTTGGCTTTAGCAACCTTTACGCTATCACACAGATTCGCAGTGTCCTATTCTCTATTTTGCCTCAAGGTGTTGCACTTGCAACTTGAATTCGCCAGGCGTGCCCCTACCTGAAGTGTTAGCGCACATTGAGATTTCACGAGGAAAAGCCGTTAAACAGGCGGTGGTTGATCGAGGCTATCGTGTGAGCCGATCATTGGTCACTTAAAGTCAGACTATCGCTTATACTGTCAGCACACGCCCAGAAACTTTCCTAAAGGCATCGCAGGCGATGAGATCAACCTGTTGCTGGCAGCGACTGCATGGAACTTGAGGCAGTGGCTGCTCGCCTTTGTGGCGTTATGTTCCCCTGGTTATTGATGAAGGCCACTCCGTCGAGATGAGTCTGCCTGCGTGTTTATACACTGGCAAGCCATCCAATGTTGAGAATGATGGCTCAGTTGCTCTGGAAGGAGTAGTGCCGTGCCTTTTTTCGGGGACGACTATGTAGCGTGATAAGAGAGTCCCTAGATCTTAAATTGGGTGACTAGAGATTCGAGATCGTGAGAAAGCGTGGCCATTTTCTGACTCGTCTCAGATGTCTTGTCAGAACTCTCTGCCACCTGTTCTGTGGCATTACTGATATTGGTTACATTTTTGTTGATTTCCTCTGCAACAGCACTCTGCTCCTCGGCAGCACTGGCGATCTGAGTGTTCATGTCGCTAATCGTTGCAATTGCGGTGGTGATTGTTTCAAGCGACGCACCTGCCTTACTCGACTGCTCTACACTGGATTGTGCTCGTGCGCGGCTCTGTTCCATGACTTCGACAGCCTGCGCAGCCTCAATCTGCAGTTTTTCAATTGTGGCTTGAATTTCCTGTGTGGACTGTTGCGTGCGGCTTGCTAATGTTCTCACCTCATCAGCCACCACTGCAAAACCACGCCCCTGATCTCCGGCTCGTGCTGCTTCAATGGCAGCATTTAATGCCAATAAATTAGTTTGTTCAGCAATTTCACGAATGACCTGGACAACAGTGCCTATGTTTTCACTTTCCTGGTTAACGCACTTGATAGCCTGGCCGGTGCTCTCAACATCACTGGCTAGTTCGTCAATAGCATTTATAGTATCGGTGACAACCCGCTTTCCATCACTGGCTTCGAGGTTGGCTTTTTGTGCAGCATTTGCCGCATGGGCGGCGCTTTGTGCAACCTCCTGGACTGTTTGTGCCATCTCTGTAGTGGCGGTTGCGACCTGCTCGGTATCGCCTCGCTGACGCTGAGTTGCCTCATTGGCTTTAACGGTGATTTCGGCCATCTCTTCCGATGCAGATGTGATCTGGGATGTGGAGGTGGTAATCCGTGTGATCATGCCGTGGAGTTTTTCCACCATCTTATTCATAGCGGAAAGCAGCTGCCCGGTTTCATCATTGCTAGTGACATTAATCTCACTGGTGAGGTCACCCTGCGCAACGCTACTCATGACTTCAATAGCCGTGTGCAGTGGCTTGAATGAGCGGGTGATGTACCAGGAAAGGATAAGAGTCATGATGATGACACTCGCAATGGAAGCGATAATAGAGATCAGATTGATGGTCTTCTGCGCCTGAATACTCTCGGTTTGATCCTTGACGCTGACTAAATGGGCAATAGGCGTGCCTAGTGGGTCGAGAATTGGAACGACAATGGTACCGTAATAGGCATCATTGGCTTCTAATATTAAGCTCTCATGTTTTCCAGGAGTCGGCAAAGAGATATCGAGCTGCTCTACAAGCTCCCTGTCTGTGGCATAGACCAGCCCCCCATCAGCATTGAATACGAAGGCATCTGAGCCCCCATGTTCCTTGAACTCCTCCAGTGAGCTTCCCAGGTAGTGCGACATGATAGCGCCACCGACTAGTTTGCCACGACGATAGAGGGGGAAGCTGAGCGTCATTTCGATATGTTTAAATTCATCCTGCTCGATCCCCGTTTTGACTTTTCCTTCATCAATTGCCTGTTTGATCAGGATACGCTCGGATGTTTTGCCGGCAAGGTCATCAGGGGTTGAAAATAATACCCTGGCATTTTTATCGACGATAGCCAGTTCACTAAGCAGGTCACTGGTGGACAGGCGATTGAAGGTGGAAGACACGCTTTCTGTTAAGGCGGCGATATCATTATTGCGTATCGCATTCAGGGCCGCTTTATCGCGTGTCAGGCTGCGCATCTCAGACTTCATTTCATCCATGTGGCCATCCACGGTCTCTTCCCAGAAGGCTTGCTTACCGTTAATCAGCGCACTATCCAGACGTGATTCAATTTCATTCTGGGCCATCAGGCTGGTGGTGATGAGGGTGACTGATACAAATAGAATGGCTATCAGGCTAGCAATGATGATGCGTGTTTTTAGAGTCATGACTCCGTTCCCTTCCTGTTGATGAGCGGCTTCTGATCTCCTCTGTTCTTCCCGGAGGAAGTTCAGGTCACCAGAAAAACCATGTATTTATTCGACGGGGTAACCTGCGGCTTCCCACGCGGGAAAACCATCGCGAAAATAATAGATTTTGGTATAGCCCCATTTTACGGCCATGGCGGCTGCTTTTGAGCTACGCATACATTTGTGACCGTTGCAATAAATAACGATGGGCTCACCTTGGTTTGCCACTTCGGCAAGGGATTCCTGCGTCAGTATTTTTTTGACCTCTAGATGCTCTGCTCCGGGAATACGACCTGCATTCCAGTCTTTATCTTTTCGGGTATCGATAAATAATGCTTCATTATCAAAGAGTTCCTTTGCCTTGATTACATCAACTGTTGTCGCCCCATTAATAGAGGCAGGTGAAACCTCTTCGCTTGCAATAACCAGAGAAGCTGTGAATAGCATCACAAGTGTGAGTAAGAGTTTTAATGGTTTTTTCATAATGGACTCCGTGACAATATGAGTTAATCAATTCCATACATATATTTTTTACGTCTATCTGTTTTTTCGGCAGATAGAAGGGATTATTAATGGCTATTTCTATTGCATTTCTCGGGAGTTTATAGGGGGTATTGCAAGTTAGTAGGGGGGGGAACATCTCATGATGCGTCTCTCATCCATCATCAGGCAATTTGAATCGTCACTTCTGACTCAGTATTCAGAACAGGTGTTACCGTCTCATCAAAAGGCATTGGCGGCGATGAAGGTCTGCCGTACACAGCAGAGTTTCAGAATGCGGGCGAGCTGTTCCAGCTGCGATCATCAGATGGCGCTGCTGCATTCGTGTGGCCATCGCAATGGCCCCACTGTCAGAATTATGAGCGTCAACAGTGGCTGGAACGCCAACTTCAGAAGCAGGTGCCCGCGACCTGCTTCCTATTAACCTTCACCTTACCGGCCGAACTTCGTTCACTGGCATGGCATCACCAACGCCAGCTATATTCACTGATGATGCAGTGTGTCTGGGAAACCGTGCGGACGTTTGTTCTAAATGACAAACAGCTTCAGGGCAGTGCCAGAGCGATTGCGGTCTTGCATACCCATTCCCGCCGCCTGGATCTTCATCCTCACATACACCTGGTGACGCCGGCGGCGGCGATTGATGCAAAGCAGCGTTTGTGGCGAACTAAACCTAAAAACAAGGCCCACTACCTGCTTAACCACAAAGCACTCGCCAGTGTCTTTCGTGCCAAACTGCTGGACGCCATCGTCAGTGAAGCACTGACGCTTCCGGCAAAGTACCCTGAAAACTGGGGGGTCGATTGTCAATCAGTGGGCTCAGGTGAAAAGGCACTGGTCTATCTCGGTCGCTATCTCTATCGTGGTGTGCCCTTTTGTGGCTGCCTTCCGAATACGATTGAAAGGCGCAACGCTTATTTAAAACGCTACTCTTTCAAACCACCACGATTCTTTCAAGGCTTTTAATACCTGTCACCGCTAACGCCTAGCATCAGCCGACCGCGTAGCGGAGCTTGCTTTTGTGCTATTCAAGCACAAAACGAGCACCGCGGAGGTGGGTCGGCTGAATGCAATTGTTAGGCGGTTTAGTACTTGACACCCAAAACAATACAAACCACAATGGAACCATATTGGTTTAGTTGCCGGAGTTAGAATCATGCCTACCTTGACCCTTAAAAATATACCTGATGACCTTTATGCCCGATTAAAGGATGCAGCACAAGCTCACCACCGCAGCATGAACAGTGAAATCCTTTATTGCGTAGAACGCACACTGACACCTCACAAAATTGACGTGCCTGAGCAACTTGCCATTGCCAGAACGCTTCGAGCCAAGACCGCAGCTCACCCTATTACCGACGAAGAAATTAATGCTGCAATCAATGAAGGTCGTCCATGATTGTTGTTGATACAAACATCATTTCTTATTTTTATATTTCCGGTGATCGCTCTCACCAAGCTGAACAGCTTTTAGCCGCCGATTCGTATTGGAACGCACCGACCCTTTGGAGGAGTGAATTCCGAAGTGTACTTAGCCAATATTTACGCAGAGATCTCTTAAAACTCGATGAAGTATTAATCATCATTCAGCAAGCTGAAAAGCTAATGCATGACAATGAATATGAAATTTCTTCAGCTCACGTAATGCAACTTGTAAATTCTAGCAACTGTACTTCATATGATTGTGAATTTGTGGCTCTCGCTCAGTACTTAGATGTGCCTCTCATAACAGCAGATAAAAAAGTTATTCGCGAATTTCCGAAAGTAGCAATGTCGCTGGATTCGTTTCTCGCCTAACGAGCCTGTAGAAAAACCCATTGAAGCAGGCTGCAGTACTCGTTTCTAATTTTATTATTCATTAACATCTATTGCATCGAATATCCGAGAATTAAGCAATCACTATGATGATTTGCGCCTGTATTACTCACCATTGCCATCCATACCGGTAGATCTTGAAGATATTGTGAATCATCGCCATTAACTGCCACTGTACATTGACTTTACGCTTGCCTCTCAGTGTGAAGCGCTTTATTCCAATGTTCTCAGTGATGTTGCCAAACACCGGTTCGACGGTGCCAAGGCGCTGACTGTAGATCGCTCTCCCCATAGCTGAGTCGATCTTCTGCTTCATCTGCTCGATCACACCTGTTCTTTTCGCTTCGGTGATGCCAAGCTTGACGTTAACCTGCCCTGGTGTTTGTTGACCGGGTGTCCTGAGGCACTGTTTCTTAAGTGGACAAGCTGGACAGTCATGTTCATCCGCTCTGAATTGCATAAAGCGTTGATTGCCAATCTTTCCATCTTTACATTTGAGCCACATTGTCTTCCCTGCCGGACAGCTACAGGTCTGATTTTTCATACTGACGTTGAAGTCGTCGACCGTGAACTTGTTTTCTGGCTTGAGGCGCGATTTAGGCTTGTGCCGCTCGAATGTATTGAAGCGTGGGTCACGTGATCTGAACCCAGTGTCGGCGATGTAACCATCGAGCCGATGGGCCTGAAGGTATTCGAGTGCCTTCTTATTGTGATAGCCGCTGTCTGCTGTGATCTTTGTCTGCTCTATTTCTCGCTTGCTGAGCTTGAGATGTTGATGTGTCGGCTCTAACAGATCGCGCTCCTGCCCTTGACCATGGGCTTGTGCGTGGATAATCACCTGGTGTTTATTATCCACTGCGGCGACACCGGTGTAGCCTTGTACTACGCCGTGACTGGTCTTCATCCTGGCACTCTCGTTATCAGTAATATTGCTGTGGACAGGCTTGCCACTGACGCCTTTGCGTTCTTCGTTTTCATCCAGGAACTATTTGATCTTCTGGCTGGTTCGCTGGAGTTTTTTACATTGCTTTTCTTCACGTGCGTGTAGTGCTTCGTCGAAGTCTTGCTGGTCGGGGGCCTGGTGCTTTTTAAGCAGGTAGCGAACCGCTTTTTCGATCTTCTTCTGTTTCTTTTTGAGATCGGCCTTTTTACCACTCCACTCTTTACTGGCATTGCTCGGGAGTTTGCAGCCATCGATAGCGAACATCTCTTTCCCAATCAATCCTTATCACACACCATCAGCACCTGGAGAAAGAGTTTGGCAATCTCATCGCTTGAGCTGGAAATAAAGTTGGCGATGGTCGTAAAGTGAAGCTGGCTATCGGCTGATAATGCCATGAATAGAATGTTTTCTCGGCAAAGGCGCTCCATCTTGCGGCCGCTACTGATACCTCTTGAATAGACTAACAGGACGATCTTAAGCAGGATCTTTGGGTCATAGGCGGGACTGCCATTGTCATCATTATTAAAGCGGTGGTCGAAGATGCTGAGATCCAGCTCATGTTCGACCAGGTAGGTGAGACTGTATTCAAAGGTGCCGGGCAGTACCTGGCGATTAAAGTCGATCGGGATCATCTTCACCTGATCGTAGTTGTAGTCATAGAATCAACTGCAAGATAGTTTAACTCAATTAGGGTTTTTCTACAGCCTCAACGCTTGAAGTAACCAGCGGCACGCTGCAATCTCAGGAAACAAGCTGCGACAATGCCCGTCTGGTTTACTGAATTGTTAGCGGTGGCTGCTTCACTTAAATTTACCATTTCACTCAACGATGGCACTCTGTGCTTTCTTTTAAACAACGCCACTGATCCCATTTTTAACCGCTTCAAATTAACGAAACTGCCTGCCAGCTTTCCGAGCAGTACGCCCTTTTGTGGCTGCCTTCCGAACACGAATGAAAGGCGCAACGCTTATTTAAAACGCTACTCTTTCAAACCACCACGATTCTTTCAAGGCTTTTAATACCTGTCACCGCTAACTATAAGTAGACCCCAAAGTGGGGGGTTATAACACCCCACTTTGGGGCATATCCCGCACGACAATTTATTGACATCGCAGGTTTTATTACCACATATGAATTGCAGGATAAAATATATTACTGAATTAATAACACATTAGTGCGGATAATTCATTAATCATTAGACTTCCATTATGTGCTCATAATTTTCTGTACTGAATAAATACCCCATTTTGTCCCATATTACGCATCAGGTGGCTCAGGATGAGCACCGCAAGACTTCAACTTCAGGGAGAATATAATACTGTGGATACTCATAAAAAGTCATCGCCATTTCTCAACAGGGTAAGAGAGGCAATCCGAGTCAGACACTATAGTATTCGCACAGAACAGGCGTATGTCGACTGGATTAGACGGTTTATCATTTTCAACGACAAACGCCATCCGGAAATGATGGGTGGGCGTGAGGTAACCGCTTTTCTCACTGACCTTGCGGTACGTGGTAACGTTGCGGCACGTACGCAGAATCAGGCGCTGAATGCACTTAACTTTTTATACAAGGTAGTGCCTGAACGGTCACTCAAAAACATACAGGCTGTGCGCGCAAAAAAGCAGAAGAAACTCCCCGTTGTATTGACTACTGAGGAGATTAAAAAACTACTCAAACAACTTGATGGAATTCACTGGCTAGCGGCTTGTTTGATGTACGGTTCGGGACTTCGCCTGATGGAGTGCGTGCGTCCACGCGTAATGCATATCGATTTCGATCATCGAGCAATTTACGTTTTTAATGGCAAAGGCGCAAAAGATCGGATTGTGACCTTACCCGATGATCTCATCACGCCGCTTAGACGGCACCTTGAACTGGTTAGAAACTGCCATGAAAAGGACCTGGCGGATGGCTTTGGTGCAGTTTATCTCCCCTATGCGTTAAGCCGAAAATACCCAAATGCTGAAAAGGAGTGGGGTTGGCACTATCTGTTCCCTGCAACGGGTCGGAGTATCGATCCTCGTTCAGGGGTTGAACGCCGCCATCACATTGATGAAAAGGCGTTGCAGCGTGCCATCAAAAACGCTGTGCGCAATGCCAACATCCAGAAGCCCGCCAGCTGCCATACGCTGCGACACTCCTTCGCGACCCATCTATTAGAACGCGGTGCCGACATCCGCACCGTACAGGAGCAGCCTGGTCATAGGGATGTGCGCACTACGCAGATCTATACGCATGTGATTCAGCGTGGTGGTAATGCAGTGATTAGCCCGCTAAATGGTGTGCTGTAGCCGGTCGGCAGTGCTAACCTGGACTCTCCCAATGAATCTTAGCGCTTCTTATCACGCCGCCCAAGGAAACGTTTAAAGCGCTTACGCTTATCCTGCTGACGGTCGGAGAGGACGTTTTTACGCCCTTTATAGGGGTTATCGCTGGTTCTGAACTCGATCTTGATCGGTGTGCCTTCGAGTTTTAGCGCCTTGCGGAAGGTGTTTTCGAGATAACGTACATAACTATCCGGCACCCTGTCGGTCTGGTTGCCGTGGATGACGATGATCGGTGGACGGTGCCCCCCCTGGTGGGCATAACGCAGTTTGATGCGTCGTCCATGTACACCGGGAGGGGCGTGTGCAGCAACGGCTTCGGCGAGGATGCGCGTTAGCTGCGGTGTCGATAGCGCCTGCTGTGCGGAGTGACAGGCGCGCTGTACAGACCTGAACAGGCCGTTGACTCCCTTGCCATGCAGCGCCGAGATAAAGTGGATCTCGGCGAAGTCAATAAAAGCGAGGCGGCGCTGCAGTTCATCTTTCACACGCTGCTGGTCATACTCATCCATGCCGTCCCATTTATTGATCGCGATCACCAGCGCCTTGCCGCTCTCCAGCACATAGCCAAGGATCCTGGTATCCTGCTCGGAGATCCCCCCTTCATGGGCATCGATAACAAGGATCGCGACATCGGCCTCACTGATCGCCTGCAGCGCCTTTATCGAACTGAACTTCTCGACCGCCTCGTTAACGCGACTGCGACGTCGCATGCCTGCGGTATCGATCAACACGTAGTGCTGCCTGCCGCGCTGAAATGAGACACGGATGCTGTCGCGCGTGGTGCCGGGGCGGTCATAGGCGAGCACACGATCCTCTTTCAGGATGCGGTTGACCAGTGTCGACTTACCTACGTTTGGGCGCCCTGCGATCGCGATCTTGATACTGCGTGGGCCATCTTCTTCCGTTTCAGGCTCGTCCTCCTCAACCTTGATCAGTGACTCAAACACTTCCCCGATCATGTCGGAGACCCCCTCACCATGCGCCGCGGAGATCACCACGGTGTGGGCGAAACCGAGCTCATGGAACTCACTGGAAACCAGCTGAACCTCGCGCCCCTCTGCCTTGTTGATCACCAGCATCATCGGCTTGCCGGCGCGGCGCAGGCGGGCGGCGATGGTCTTGTCTCCGGCCGACAGACCAGCACGACCATCGACCAGAAAGAGCACCGCATCGGCTTCATCGATCGCCACCATCGCCTGGTCCATCATCAGCCCATCGATCCCCCTGGTAGCATCGCCAAGCCCGCCGGTATCGACGACGATATAAGGATGCTCTCCCACTTTGCCATCGCCATAATTGCGGTCACGCGTGAGCCCCGGTTGATCGGCCACCAGTGCATCACGGGTGCGGGTGAGGCGGTTAAAGAGTGTCGACTTGCCCACATTGGGCAGGCCGACCAGTGCGATCACCGGTTTCATGGCCGGTCCATGCGCAACGCGGTGATGGTGCCGAGATGACTCACTGAATAGAGGATGTGGTTAGCCACCAGCGGTCGTTCCATCAGCGCAACATCATCGACACGGCGACGCATCACGAAGCTGCCATCTTCTGCGGATAGCCAGTGCAGATAACCGTCAAGGTCACCGACAACGATGTTGCCTCCATGAATGGTGGGGGCGGTAACCTGACGTCTCATCAAGTTTTTCTGGCGCCATAGCGTTGCCCCGGTGCGGCGATCGAGCGCCCACAGCTGCCCTTCGTCATCGCCGATATAGAGCTGTCGCTCGTCGACATCAATGCCGCTGTGCGATGAAAATTCACGCGCCCAGAGGATGCGCCCCGAATCGCTATCGAGCGCCACCAGTCGTCCCTGGAAGGCGACGGCGTAGAGCACACCGCCGTTATAGGCGAGCTCTGCATCGACATCGACCAGGCGCTCCAGTTCCGAACGCCCCTTGGCCAGCGTGATTATCTTCTCCCACAGCAGTTTGCCGTTACTCACCGACAGCGCCGCGACCTTGCCATTGGAGAAACCGGCATATACCCTGTCGCCAACGACCAGCGGCGAGCCCAGCCCACGCAGGCTTAACGATGGCACGATGGTTTCGTAGACCCACAGGCGCTCGCCACTGGCGCCATTGAGACCATAGATCTTGCCATCATTGGTGCGCACCACGATCACCCCCTGGGAGACCTGCAGCGAACTCATCACCTCGCTGGAGAGTTCGCTGCGCCACTGCAATGAGCCGTCGTCGGTTGAGAGTGCCAGCACCTCCCCCTTATGAGTACCCAGTAGCAGATAGCCGCCACCGCTGCCGATGGCACCGCTCAGCGCAATGCCGGTTTCGACGTTCCACAGGCGACAACCACAGGCGGCATCCAGCGCACGCACCCGGCCACGCGGATGGGCGATGAAGAGCTGCTTGTCGTTGACCATGATCACAGGAGAGCCCTCCCACATATCGATGCGCGACTGCGGCTGCTTATACCAGACTGGCGCCAGCGTTTCAGTCGGTTGAATGCGCTGCAACGGCGTTGGATGAGATTCAAGTGTCAGCGTGCCGGTACAGCCTGCCAGCAACAGCGCCGCAAACATCGCAGACCACAGAGCCACTACATCTGAGAAAGAGTCGCGAACCCGAATGCGAGTCCGCGCAGGAGAACCGCTCATAGTTATGATGCGCCCTCGACACCGAGGTCATCAAGCTTCATCTGCAACAGGGTGTTGTCGCCCTTGTCGTTCGCCTTGAGCGCCTTTTCATAGGCACTACGCGCCTGGCTCTGCTGCGACAGTGAGACGTAGATATCGCCCTTCAATTCTTCATAGAGCGGAAGGTATTCACCCGCATCGACCGCACCCAGTAGCGCCAACGCCCCATCACCGTTACCTTCGGCCAGCATCACGCTGACCATGCGAATACGGGCCATATGCAGAAACTCCTGCTGTTTGCTGTTATCCAGCACCCATTGAAGACGCGCACGCGCGGCGAGCATATCGCCCTCTTCCGCCTTCAGTTTTGCGATCGCAAAGGCGGAGAGTACGGCATATGGCGTGTCCGCAAAATTATTGATCAGGTGGTCACCGCGCTGCAGCACGGCATCGTTACGTTTTTGCTGCATATCTTCCTGAAGTTGAGAGAACTCCAGCGATGCGGTTTGACGCTGACTGGTACTGTACTCCATCCAGTATTTACCACCGATCAACGCGCCAAAACCGACCACCAGTCCGATCACGACTGCTGTGCCGTTCTCTTTCCACCACTTCTTTATCGCCTCGACCTGTTCTTCTTCGGTTGTGTGAGCTACCACGTCAGCATCCTCTATCTATGTTCGTTTCCAGTATTTTCATTCGTTAGCAAGTTAGCTGTAACAACGCTTTTAGCTGCTGCGCCAGCGTATCGATGGCAACAGCCTGCTGGGGCTGCTGACCACGCAGCTGTTTAATGGCCACCTGCTGCCTCTCCATCTCATCTTCGCCCAGGATCAGCGCCAGCTGCGCGCCGCTCCGGTCCGCCTTTTTTATCTGACTCTTGAAACTGCCGCCGCCGCAATGGGTCAGCAGACGCAGCCCGGGCAGTTCTCCGCGCAGCCGCTCGGCCAATAGTAACCCCTGCTGCACTGCCAAATCACCTACTACTACAAAATAGGCGTGCGGCGCCGTCTCCGGCACGGCCAGGCCGCGATCTTCGATCAACGCCAGCAGCCGCTCCATTCCCATCGCAAAACCGATGGCCGGGGTCGCCTTTCCGCCGAGCTGCTCCACCAGGCCGTCGTAACGCCCACCGGCACAGACGGTTCCCTGCGCGCCGAGGTCATGCGTGACCCATTCAAAGACCGTCTTCTGATAGTAGTCGAGGCCGCGTACCAGCCTCGGATTCACCTGGTAACTAATCCCGGCGGCATCGAGCAGCGATTTTAAGGTCTCGAAGTGGTCGTGCGACGCCTCATCGAGATAGTCGAGCAGTCTTGGCGCCCCTTCGATCATCTGCTGCATCGCCGGATTTTTGCTATCGAGAATCCGCAGCGGGTTTTTCTCCAGCCGCAGCAGACTCTCTTCATCGAGCAGCTCACGATTGGCTGTCAGATAGTCGACCAGCTTTTCGCGGTGCGCAGTGCGAGCCACCGGGGTCCCCAATGTATTGAGCTGCAGCGCCAGCCCGTCGAGCCCCAGCCGTTGCCACAGGCGTGCCGTCATCATGATCAGCTCGGCATCGATGTCCGGCCCCTCTATCCCATAGGCCTCGACACCGGTCTGATAGAACTGGCGATAACGTCCCTTCTGGGGGCGCTCATGGCGGAACATCGGGCCGCTATACCAGAGGCGCTGCACCTGATTATACAGCAGTCCGTTTTCAATACAGGCACGTACACAGCAGGCGGTCCCTTCCGGACGCAGCGTCAGGCTGTCGCCATTGCGGTCATCGAAGGTGTACATCTCCTTCGCCACGATGTCGGTCACTTCACCGATGGTGCGCACAAAGAGCTCGGTCTTTTCGACAATCGGCATGCGAATTTCATCATAGCCATAGGCCTGCACCACCTCGCGCACACAGCGCTCAAGGTGCTGCCAGCGAGGACTCTGCTGCGGCAGGATGTCGTGCATACCGCGCACTACTTTGATCGACTTGGACAAGGTTGTTCCTACACTATCGGGTTATCTGATGTTGCAATGATGAGCGGTAACGCGGCGATCAGCGTCGCAGCTCCTGCAGCGGGATGACGACATCACTAGCGGTATTATCAGTTTCATCGCCCCCATCTGCTTTGCGCTGCGCAATCTGCTCACGCACCACCCGCTCGATCTCGTCGACCAGCGCCTCATCGGTCAATTTGTGATCCGGCCTGCCACCGACGTAGAGCAGGTTGGGTGAGCCACCGGTCAGGCCGACATCGGCCTCGCGCGCCTCACCGGGACCGTTAACAACGCAGCCGATCACCGCCACATCGAGCGGGTCGGTGATATCTTCGAAGCGAGCCTCCAGCGCATTGACGGTCGAGATAACATCGAACTGCTGGCGTGAACAGGAGGGGCAGGCGATCAGGTTGATCCCCTTGCTGCGCAGGCGCAGGCTCTTGAGGATATCGAAACCGACCTTGACCTCCTCCACCGGATCGGCGGCAAGCGAGATGCGGATGGTATCACCAATGCCATCGTTCAACAGCATGCCGAGGCCAATCGCTGACTTGACGGTACCCGAGCGCAATCCACCCGCCTCGGTAATCCCGAGATGCAGTGGCTGCTCGATCTGTGTGGCGAGTTTACGATACGCCGCCACGGTCATAAATATTTCTGAAGCCTTAAGACTGATCTTGTAATCCTGGAAGTCGAGACGGTCAAGGATATCGATATGACGCAGTGCAGATTCTACCAGCGCCTCGGCGGTCGGCTCGCCATACTTCACCTGCAGCTCTTTCTCCAGGGAACCGGCGTTTACACCGATGCGAATCGGGATGTTATGGTCTCGTGCACTGTCGATCACTGCACGCACCCGTTCATCCTTGCCGATATTACCGGGGTTGATGCGCAGGCAGTCGGCGCCGAGTTCGGCCACCCGCAGTGCGATTTTATAATCAAAATGGATATCGGTCACGAGTGGGATGGTGACGCGTTCACGAATCTTGCCAAAGGCCTCGGCGGCATCCATCGTCGGCACTGAGACACGCACGATGTCGGCGCCCACCTTTTGCAGCGCCTCGATCTGCGCCACTGTCGCGTTCACATCACAGGTGTCGGTGTTGGTCATGCTCTGCACCGCAATCGGCGCATCGCCGCCCACGGCCACATCGCCGACCATGATCTGTCTCGATTGACGACGAACTATTTGCGAGGTTGTTTTCATCTCAATACCATCCCGACTGTGCTATTCGTTGCTTTTGCCAAGCGTGAAGCGCGCCACCTTGCCGCGAGCGAATTTACGTTGATCAAACGGCTCGCCATTGTAGACCATCGACACCGCCGGTGAATAACCAAAGAGTACCTTGAAGGGTGCGGTGCCACTAAGCGCCCTGGTCTGCCCCGGTTTGCCAAGATCAAACATCACTCGACGACCGGCGGCATCGGTAATCTCGGTCCAGGACTCGGCAGTAAAGGTTAGCTCCAGTCTGTCCGGAAACCCTTCAGCCGCCGCTCGATCGGGGATAAATTCAGGCTGTGGCGTAGCTTCCGGAGCGACATCTGCAGCCACATCAGTCGCCGCGACACTCTCCTGCGCAACTGCAGGGGGAGCCTTAACCACCGGTGTTGACCTGTTCACTTCTGGTGGAACCCTCTCCACATCAGGGGGTGTAGTAGTGGTCATCGGCGTGGCCGCTACCACTGGTGCCTTCGGGGTGATGAAAACGGGTGACGTGCCGGGCGGGGTAGTCGTCGCACTATCAGGGGTTGCCACTTCGTCAACCACAATGGCTGTCTCGTCGTCTGATGAGAAGCCCCACCACGCCAGCAGGAGCACAACAACCAGTGCCACGGCAGCGCCTATGATACGAGGATCGAATGGTGGTTGTTTCACTTTCACCGTGCTGCCAGTCCTGCTGACACGATTCAGCGCCGGCGCAGGCTGCCCTCCCTGTGCGTTGAATAGATCCACCAGTGGGTCAGGTGGGAGATCCAGCAGGCGGGCATAGTTACGAATATAGCCGGTGACAAAGATCGCGGCAGGAAAGTGATCATAATTGTCTGCCTCCAGCGCCGCGATCTGCGCCTCGGTGAGGAATAGCTGACCAGCGATTTCAGAGAGTGAAAAACCACGTCTTTGTCTCTCGGCAGCAAGTACATGTCCTGGAAGGGTGCGACTGCTGTCGTGATCCGTAATTGCAGGTGCGACCTCATCCGTCTCTTCAGCGAGGTCGTCGACACTATTGATAGTGACGTCAGGTTCGACCTGCTCATCTTCCGCAACAGGTTTCATCACCGGCTCAAATCGATGATCATCGACAGGGTTTCTATCAAAACTGAATCGCTTCTGTTCAGCTTCAGTATCATTTACTGATGAATCTTTCATTGTTGTTCAGACTCCATCAATTTTGCTGTTTCGTTTGATAATGGAAAGTTGACCTTTAACTGGCTTGCGTACTCGTCTGCCACCCTGGTATCACCCAGCTCACGCTCAATCCGAACACCGAGCCACAATGTCTCTGCGGTATGTGTAGATAGTTCTACATAACGTTGGAAAAAGGCCCTGGCACGCAGATATTTTTTATTTTCAAAACTGAGACGTGCCATCTGATAGAGCGATACCGGCAGGCGTGGGTTGACATCCAGCGCGATGCGGAAATATTTTTCGGCCTTTTCCCAGTCCGGTTTGCGCATCATACACTGCGCCAGGTTTTCATAGAACTCGTAACGCGGCTTATGCACAGGTGCAGTCTGCACCGCCATCAGAAAACCCCTCTCTGCCCCGTCAAAATCTTTTTTATCACACAGGAAAACACCAAAATTATTATGCAGTGAATAATCGTCTGGCGTCAGTTTCAGCGCATTTTTATAGTGTTTTTCAGCCTCATCCATAGAATTGAGCTGACGGTGAAGTTCAGCAAGGTAGTGGTGCACAATCGCCTGTTTAGGATCCTGTTCGAGCGCCTTTTCCAGCTTCTCCAGCGCCAGTTCGTAGTTGCCCTGCTGCAGATAGGCCAGCCCAAGGCGCGCATTGATCTTCGCTGAGGCCTCATTATCAGGCTCTTTCCTCACCGCATCAGAGGTACAGGCCACCAGCATCAACAACACGGCGATAGAGAACAACAGACGAGAGCATCTTTTAATGGCCACTACCCCGCCTTTTTGATGACGCCAAAGCCAGCGCTTCGACGAGTACGGTCATGCACCTTGCCTACTAACTGACCACAGGCGGCATCGATATCCTCACCGCGCGTCTTGCGCCGGATCGTTACCAGACCTGCCTTGATTAGCGTCTCCTGAAAACGATCAATCACTTCACGGCTGGAGGATTGGTAGTGCGTGCCGGGAAAGGGATTGAACGGGATTAGATTAACCTTTGATGGAATCCCTTCTAGCAGCTTAACCAGCTTTCCGGCCTCCGCAACAGAGTCATTGACACCATCAAGCATCACATATTCAAAAGTGACTTTACGATGCGGCTTGTCTTCGATATAACGCCGACATGCGGCCAGCAACTCTGTGATCGGATATTTTTTATTGATCGGCACGATCTCATCACGCAGCTCATCGTTGGTAGCATGCAACGAGACCGCAAGGCTGACACCCGAAACTTCGCGCAGTCGATCCAGCGCAGGGACAACCCCCGCAGTACTCAACGTGATGCGACGCTTGGAAAGGCCAAAGGCGAGATCATCCATCATCAGGTCCATCGCGCTGACAACGTTGTCGAAATTGAGTAGCGGCTCACCCATTCCCATCATCACCACATTGGTGATGGCACGCCCGTCCTTAACGCCGCCCCCTAATGTGCGCGAGGCGACCCGCAGCTGCGAGATGATCTCGTGGACTTCAAGGTTACGATTGAACCCCTGGCGTGCCGTCGAACAGAAACTACATTTGAGTGTGCAGCCCACCTGCGATGACACACACAGCGTGCCGCGCTCCCCTTCGGGAATAAAAACAGTCTCGATACAGTTGCCATCGGCAAGCTGTAATAGCCATTTCATCGTGCCGTCTTCCGAGGCCTGTTCATAGACCACCTCCGGCATGACGATCTCGCACTCCTGCTTTAGCTTTTCGCGTAACCCCTTGCCGAGGTTGCTCATCGTATCGATATCATCGACACCCTGCTGATAGAGCCATTTCAGGAGCTGAGAAGCACGAAAGGCCTTCTCGCCACGGGCGGCGAAGAAGGCCTTCATTGCCTGCTGATCGAGATTCAGCAGATTAACTTTGGATGGTCTCTCCAACAGTCATTATCCCGCAGTTATCGGGTACGTGCACACAGGTCGCTCGGCTCGAAGAAGTACTCGATCTCATTCTTCGCGGTCTCTGCCGCGTCTGAACCGTGGACTGCATTTTCGTCGATGCTACTGGCGAAACGGGCACGGATAGTCCCTTCGGCCGCTTCTGCCGGGTTGGTCGCCCCCATCAGATCGCGATGTTTGAGGATCGCGTTTTCGCCTTCCAGCACCTGTACGATGACAGGGCCTGAGACCATGAACGAGACCAGATCATTAAAAAAGGGACGCTCTTTGTGTACAGCGTAAAAACCTTCCGCCTGCTCACGTGTCAACTGCATCATTCTGGCGGCGACTATCTTCAGACCACCTTTTTCGAAACAGCTATAGATCTCGCCAATATGATTTTTGGCGACGGCATCTGGTTTAATTATGGACAGGGTACGCTCGATGGACATTAAGTGATTACTCCGCGATATGCTCTAAACAACAGCAGACCCGCACAGGGCGGGTCTGCATAACCGAATTCAGTAGGTATTTTAACGTCTTAGCCTGAATCAGGCAATCCAGATCAGATAATCTGGCTCAGGAAACCTGAATCAGTCTATCTGAGGGCCGGCGTGAATGGTGCACTTTACTCTCTCTCTTCGATCCACGCCATCTGAATCGCCTCCAGAATCCTTTCTCCGCAGTGGGCCGGGTCGTCGTTGAACGCCTCAAGTCCCTGCACCCATTCGGAAAGATCAACAAAACGGACGGTTAGCGGATCGACATCCGGGAATTTATCCTCCAGGGCGATCGCGATCTCCAGCGAATCTGTCCATTTCAGCTCCATACCAGCGCCTCCTTTCAAGCGTTGCGACTAGTGCCGCTCTGAAACCATATTGATGGTGTACTTAGGAATTTCGATCACCAGATCCTCATCGTCGACGACCGCCTGACAGCTGAGGCGTGAATCGGGATCCAGCCCCCACGCCTTGTCGAGCATATCATCTTCAAGCTCATCCGCCTCATTGAGCGAGTCGCCCCCCTCCCGCACATAGACGTGGCAGGTGGTGCAGGCACAGGCCTTTTCACAGGCATGTTCGATTTCAATATCATTTTCCAGCGCAATGTCGCAGATCGTCTTGCCCGCATCGGCCTCGATTACCGCGCCCTCCGGACAGAGCTCTTCGTGGGGTAGAAAAATCAGTTTTGGCATAGTTTTAAGTTGGACTCAGTCAGAAATCTGGTCGAGGTGTTGCCCAGAGAGCGCCTCGTTAATATGTACATTCATGCGCCGCGCGGCAAAATCACTGGTCGCCCGCTCCAGCCTGTCGTGTGCCGCCTTAATCGCCGCCACATCCTCGCCCTGCTGAATGTCCTTCAGCGCCTGCAGCGCCGCCTTGATAGAAATGCACTCTTTATTGGTCAGCAGCCCCTCACCATCGACATCAAGCGCTGCCTCAACCGCTTCAATCAGGCGCGCCGAGTCGACCAGCTGTTCGTGCAGGCGCCGCTTTTTGACATCGTCCTCGGCATAACGCAGCGAGTCGGCCAGCATCTTCTCTACTTCCATATCAGTCAGGCCGTATGATGGCTTGATCTCGATACTGCTCTCCACACCACTGGTCAGCTCCTGCGCCGAGACACTCAGCAGCCCGTCGGCATCGACCTGAAAGGTGACACGGATTCGGGCAGCCCCTGCATTCATCGCAGGGATCCCGCGCAGCTCAAAACGGGCCAGCGAACGACAGTCTGCCACCAGCTCGCGCTCACCCTGCACCACATGGATCGACATCGCCACCTGGCCATCTTTGAAGGTGGTGAACTCCTGCGCACGCACCACTGGGATCGTGGTATTGCGCGGCACCAGCTTCTCGACCAGCCCGCCCATCGTCTCAAGTCCGAGTGACAGCGGAATGACATCGAGCAGCAACATCTCATCACCCGGTTTGTTGCCGACCAGAATATCGGCCTGAATCGCAGCACCGACGGCCACCACCTTATCGGGATCGATATCGACCAGCGGTTCACGCCCAAAGAACTCACCAACCGCTTTACGCACGCGCGGAATGCGGGTAGACCCGCCTACCATCACCACATCCTGAATATCGGCGGCAGTCAAACCGGCATCACGCAGCGCGCGCCGACAGGGACGCAGTGTGCGTTGAATCAGTGGTTCGATCAGCGCCTCAAACTCTGCCCGGGTTAGCGCCCCTTGCCACTGGCTGCCATCGCTACGCTCAATTTCAAGTGTCACACTCTCCGCGGTCGTCAACGCCTCTTTGGCTCGATTGGCCTCACCAATCACACGACGCAACTGACCGTGCTCGATATCATCGCCCACACCGGCCTCAGCCATCATCCATTCAGCGATGATACGGTCAACATCATCACCACCCAGGGCTGAATCACCGGCCGTTGACATCACCTCAAACACACCACGACTAAAACGCAGAATCGAGACATCAAAGGTACCGCCGCCGAAGTCATAGACCACGTGAATCCCTTCGGAGCCGCTATCGAGCCCATAGGCGACCGCAGCGGCGGTCGGCTCATTCAGCAGACGCAACACATTGAGCCCTGCAAGACGAGCGGCATCTTTGGTCGCCTGACGTTGCGCGTCATCAAAATAGGCAGGCACCGTGATCACGACACCATCAAGTTCGCCCCCCAGGTCGGCCTCAGCACGCAGCCTCAGCGACTTAAGAATATCCGCAGAGACTGTGACCGGGCTGATATCACCAGCCGCCGTGCGAATGTACGGCATACCACACTCCGATTTCGAAAATTCATAGGGGAGTCGATTGGCAGTGGCCTCAATGTCCGCCACGCCGCGCCCCAGCAGACGTTTGGCCGACGCCACGGTATTGAGCGGATCATGATAGGCAGCCTCTTTTGCCTCCTGGCCAACAACGGGTTTCTCTTCTGCGAGATAGCGCACCACCGACGGCAGATGATGATCGCCCTGCTCATCGATCAATGTGGCGGCATGGCCATCGCGTACCGTCGCCACCAGCGAGTTGGTCGTCCCCAGGTCGATGCCGACCGCGAGGTGATGTTGACGCTGGAGCTGCGTTTCACCGGGTTCACTTATCTGAAACAACACCATAATTTAATTAGTCATCCTTTGCGCCGCCAATCAATCATTGATCAAGCGCATCTTCAATCTCATTCAGCTCTTCATTCAGACGGGAGATAAACTGCATCTCGTCATAGAGTCGATGCGCCCGTTCCAGCGCAGCGGGATCTTCATCCTGAAAGGCACACTGTAACGTCTGCCGCAATCCTGTCAGGCGCTGCTGCAGTTCGCCTGCCAGCCTCATCAGTTCGTGCTCTACATCCGCACTATGGCGCACCTCTTCAAGCCGTTCGCGCAATGCCATCTGTTCGGTAAGAAATGCGATATCCTTGCTGGTGGTCGACTCATCGATATCGACCCCGCGCAGTTGCAGTAGATATTTAGCACGTGACAACGGCGCCTTCAGCACCTGATAGGCCTCATTAAGCAGCGCCGTCAGCTGCACCGACATGCGCCGCTCTTTCTCGGTTGCATTGACAAAACGATCAGGATGGATAGTACCCTGCATCTCACGGTAACGCCGCGTTAACGCCTCGCCATCAAGATCATACGTGGCCGGCAGGTTGAACAACTCAAAGTAATCCTGGGAAAACGACGATTCCATCACGCACTCAAATCGGTTCTTTTACCACACTGACTCAAACGGTGAAGCTTTCGCCACAACCACAGGTATCTGTTACGTTTGGATTGTTAAACTTGAAACCCTCATTCAGCCCTTCGCGCGTATAATCAAGCTCGGTGCCATCGAGATAGAGCAGGCTCTTGGGGTCGACGATCACCTTGACGCCGTGATCTTCGATCACCACATCATCGTTGCCAACCTCATCCGCCACCTCAAAGACATAGGCGTAGCCCGAACAGCCGGATGTTTTTACACCCAGGCGCAGGCCAATCCCCTTGCCACGCGTCTTGAGGTAGCCGTTGATATGTTGAGCCGCGGACTCTGTTAATGTAATTCCCATCTCTTTCATCTCATCTCAGACAGTGTTATCACGCTGTAATCAGCGCCCCTCAGCAACCTTCGCCGGCTCATCCGCAGCAACATCACCTTTGCTCTGATAATCTTCGATCGCCGCCTTGATCGCATCCTCTGCCAACACTGAACAGTGAACCTTGACCGGAGGCAGTGCCAGCTCTTCTGCAATCTCTGTGTTTTTGATCTCGCTTGCCTGCTTGAGCGTCTTTCCCTTAACCCACTCGGTCAGCAGTGAGCTGGATGCGATCGCAGAACCGCAGCCGTAGGTCTTAAACTTGGCATCTTCTATCACCCCGTCATCGTTGACCTTGATCTGCAGCTTCATCACGTCGCCACACGCCGGCGCACCGACCATGCCGGTTCCGACTGCGGTATCATCTTTGTCAAAAGTACCTACGTTACGAGGGTTCTCGTAGTGGTCCATAACTTTATCACTATATGCCATTTTATATTCTCCTAACCAGCTTAATGTGCCGCCCACTGCACCTGTGACAGATCAACACCATCCTTGTACATATCCCACAGAGGCGAGAGCTCTCTCAATTTTTCCACTTTCTGACGCACCAGCTCAATGGTGTAATCGACATCCGCTTCTGTTGTAAATCGTCCCAGTGAAAAGCGTATCGAACTGTGTGCCAGCTCATCTTCACGTCCCAGAGCGCGCAGTACATAGGAAGGCTCAAGGCTTGCCGAAGTACAGGCGGAACCTGAAGAGACAGCAATATCCTTCAACGCCATGATCAGAGATTCACCTTCAACAAAATTGAAACTGATATTCAGAATCCCAGGGACATGATGATCAAGATCGCCATTAATATAGATCTCTTCCATATTCTTAAAACCGTCCAGCAGACGATTTCTCAATGCCAGCAGACGCGCCGACTCCGCCGCCATCTCCTCTTTTGCGATGCGGAACGCCTCACCCATGCCCACAATCTGGTGGACTGCCAGGGTACCGGAACGCATCCCACGCTCGTGGCCACCGCCGTGCATCTGCGCCTCGATACGGATTCGTGGCTTACGCCTGACATAAAGTGCGCCGATCCCTTTCGGACCGTAAAGCTTGTGTCCAGAAAAGGACATAAGATCGACCTTCAGCTTCTCAAGGTCGATCTCAACCTTGCCGGCACTCTGCGCGGCATCGCAATGAAAAATAACGCCCTTGCTGCGCGCCAGCTCGCCAATCGCCGCAATGTCCTGCACCACACCGGTCTCATTATTGACATGCATAATCGAGATCAGGATTGTATCGTCACGGATCGCATCTTCCAGCCTCTTCATATCGATCAGACCGCTGTTTTCAGTATCGAGATAGGTCACTTCATACCCTTCACGCTCCAGCTGACGACAGGTGTCGAGTACCGCCTTGTGCTCGGTCTTACAGGTAATGATGTGCTTGCCTTTTTTCTGATAGAAATGCGCAACGCCCTTAATCGCCAGATTGTCTGACTCCGTGGCACCGGAGGTCCAGACAATCTCTCGTGGATCGGCATTGACCAGTGCCGCCACATGTTCACGCGCCTGTTTGACATCTTCATCCGCTTTCCAGCCAAATACATGCGAGCGCGACGCTGGGTTCCCGAAGTCCCCGTCCATCGTTAGACACGCCATCATCTTTTCGGCCACACGCGGATCTGCCGGCGTGGTCGCGGCATAATCCAGATAAACAGGCACTCTCTCTTTATTGCTCATATCTTTTAGTCATTCCTTACACATTCATACTCAATACAGTAATCCTGTCATGCCCAGGCACTATTGAGCTTCAACAAATTGTCGATCTGCCGCTGAAGCGATGCCACCAGCAGATCGACATCTTCAACCCTGTTCCCATCACCAAAACTGACTCGCACTGCACCATATGCCAGCCCGGTCTCAATACCCATTGCCTGTAGCACATGGCTGGGTTCACCGCGACCACTCGAACAGGCAGAGCCACTTGAGACCGCGATCTCGTCACGATCCAGGGCCATCAACAGGGTGGCCCCCTCAATCCCCCGCACTGCAAAGAAGATGGTATTTGGCAACCGTTCCGCCTGTTGCGAAAAAATCACCACCTGCGGAATCTTTTGCAGCGCCTGTTCCGCATAGTTGCGCAATCTGTCGTAATGATTGATCCGTTGCCGCAGTTCAGACTGCAGCAACTCCGCCGCCCTGCCAAAACCGACAATACCGGCAACGTTTTCGGTACCCGCTCGCATTCCCGCCTCATGACCACCACCATGCAGTATCGGCTGCAATGCCAGTCCCTTTTCAATCACCAGTGCACCAACCCCTTTGGGCCCATAAATCTTGTGCGCTGAGATAGTCATCGCTGAAACACCCAGGGCCTCAAAACCGACTGCCATTTTACCCAGCGCCTGCACTGCATCGGTGTGCATCACAACACCTCGACGTCTGGCCATCTCACTCAAACGCACCACATCCTGCACGACACCGGTCTCGTTATTGGCAAGCATCACGGATGCGAGTGACATCCCGCTATTGGCCAACGCCTGTTCAAAAGCTGCGGGCTCCACCACTCCGTCACTATCAACACCAGCAAGATCAAGTCCGAAACCGGATGACTTTAGTGCATAAGCAGACTGCAATACCGACGAATGCTCGATCGCACTGACAATCAGCGAACTGCCGACACCCAGCGAAGCCATCACGCCTTTCAACACAAGGTTGTTTGCTTCAGTACCGCCACTGGTAAAAATCACCTGAGATGGTTGCACTCCTACAAGAGAGGCCACCTGCTCACGTGCACCCTGCAATGCGCGCTGTGACTCACATCCCAATCGGTGGTTGCTTGATGGGTTACCATAGTGCCCCTGCAGATAGGGCAGCATGGCATCGAGCACACGGCCATCCAGCGGAGTGGTTGCATTATGATCCAGATAAACGGACATCAACCCTGGCCAGCCACAATCAATCCGGCTAGTTAAGCGCTCCCGCTACCAGCAACCGATGCAAACGTCGCGCTCTGAGACTGCTTCTGTAGACTATCCTGACGCACCGCAATGTCTTTTACCGCATTGCGTTCGACCAGTTGACCAAGGCTGATACTTTCAAGGAACTCATAGAGCTGGCGGCTAAGATCAGACCACAGCTCGTGGGTCAGACAAGGTTTGCCATCCTGACAGTTACCCATGCCGCCACAACGCGTTGCATCCACCTTTTCATCGATTGCCGTCACCACATCTGCCACTGCAATCTCATTGGCATCCCGACTCAAACGATAACCACCGCCTGGGCCACGTGCACTATCCACCAGCCCCTGCTTGCGTAGCTTTGCAAACAACTGCTCAAGATAGGAAAGCGAAATTCCCTGGCGTTGTGAAATGTCAGCCAGCGGTACCGGACCTTCCTGTGCATGCAGCGCCAGGTCAAGCATTGCGGTCACTGCGTAGCGTCCTTTTGTTGTCAGTTTCATATCAATCTACCTTTATGTTTGTAAGGTAATAGTCATTCTACATTGTTGATTAATTTAGTCAAGATTTAATTGCTTTTCCTGGCTCACTTTCATCATCATCTGAAGCTTCTGAAACACTACTTTTTTTTCCTTCATAATCAATGTCATACAAATCAAGCTCAGGCAGCGGTGTGGCATCAATATCAGCGCCCAACTGCTTGAGTGCCACATTGACCTCCTCAATTTTCCCATCCATTGCATGGATATGATCCAGCATGCAATTAACCGCATTCGCGACAGGATCAGCGGCATCCTGCGAGATCCCATAAGCATCGAAACCGATCTTCTTGGCGAACTCACGACGCTTTTTATCGTCCGGATCCTTGTTGCTGCGCGCCACATGCCCGGGAACACCGACCATTGTCGCACCCGCTGGGACATCTTTGGCCACCACAGCATTTGAACCGATGCGCGCGCCCTCATTCACCATAATCGGTCCCAGCACCTTCGCCCCGGCCCCAACCACGACGTTGTTGGCCAGTGTCGGGTGGCGCTTCCCTTTCTCCCAGCTGGTACCACCCAGGGTGACGCCGTGATAGAGGGTACAGTCATCACCGATCTCGGCGGTCTCGCCCACCACGACACCCATGCCGTGATCTATAAAGAAGCGCCGCCCGATCTTTGCAGCGGGATGGATCTCAACCCCGGTCAGCCAGCGCGCCACTGTGGATAGCATCCGCGCAGGCCAGGGCAACCCGACATTCCACAGTGAGTGGCTGCAGCGATGAAACAGCACTGCATGCACTCCAGGATAGGTTGTCAGTACCTCGAATCTGTTTCGAGCAGCGGGATCCCGCTCGAAAACACATCGAATATCTTCACGCACACGCTCAAACATCGCTATACCCGCTATTTCTAAGATAGATCGCACAACATCATTCGCGCCATTCTAAACCACAGCACTGGGATATAATAGTAAAAAGCGTATAGTAATAAGGCGTTAATGGCGACATTTGTTGCGGTTAACGGCGCGACTGCACCGCCGTCAAGATCCCACGCAGGATGTTCAACTCCTGTTTTTCCAGCCGCACTCGATTATATAGGCGACGCAGGCGACGCATCAGATGCCTCGGCTGAGCCGGATCGAGAAAACCGACCTCCACCATCACCGTCTCAAGATGGTGATAAAAGCGCTCCACGTCCTCCACACTAGCGAGTTCCACATCAGTGGCTGATTCCACCTCAGTCCCCGCCTGTAGAGACATACGCAACTCATAGGTAATGACCTGCACCGCAGCCGCGAGATTGAGCGAGGGATAGTCAGGGCTGGTCGGAATATTCACCAGATAGTGGCAACGATCCAGCTCCGCATTGGTCAGGCCGGAGTGCTCACGCCCAAAGAGCAGCGCAACACGGCCATTTTCTGACTCCGTCACCACCTGTGCCGCACACTGTCGCGGATCGAGCTGCGGCCACGCGATGCTGCGCAGTCGCGCACTAGCCCCCACCACCAGCGAGCACCCGGCAAGCGCCTCATCCAGCGTCTCACACATCACCGCCTGCGCCAGCAGATCATCTGCGCCTGAAGCCCTTGACGTCGCCTCAGCACTGGGGAAATGCTTCGGCTCAACCAGATAGAGCGACTGCAAACCCATATTTTTCATGGCGCGCGCCACCCCGCCGATATTGCCGGGATGGGAAGTATTGACCAGCACAATGCGTACATTTTCAAACATCGCGCCACCATACAGTGACCCGATGACTGCTATCAAGCAGATTTGAAGAAAATCCAATCTCAAATCAACTCACGGAATACCACCTGACGGACAATCTCTGATATTCTTGGCGCCCGAAGAAAATTACAATCGTAGAGTGACCCCCGAGCCATGCACCCAACCCTGAATATCGCCGTTCGCGCCGCACGTAGTGCCGGTAGCATCATCATGCGCAACATGGATCGCATCGACGCCCTGACAATCACCTCAAAGGGGCAAAATGATTTTGTCACCGAAGTCGATCGCCAGGCCGAAGCGGAAATCGTCTCCGCACTGCGCAAGGCGTTTCCAGACCACGGTATCTACGCCGAAGAGGGCAGCATGCACAAGGGTGATGAGTATCGCTGGATCATCGATCCACTCGACGGCACCACCAACTTTCTGCACGGCTTCCCCGCCTTCTCTGTGTCGATTGCACTGCAGTACAATAATCGGATAGAACATGCTGTGGTCTATGACCCTCTGCGCCAGGAACTTTTCACTGCTTCGCGCGGTGGTGGCGCCTTCCTCAACGACAAGCGCATCCGAGTCAGCAGCGCCAAAGGGTTGCAGGGCTCGCTACTTGGCACCGGCTTCCCTTTTCGTCACCCGCAATACCTCGACGCCTATGTCGAAACATTTAAGACACTACACCTGCAGACTGCCGGCATCCGTCGTGCTGGCTCCGCCGCACTCGACCTCGCCTACATCGCCACTGGTAGACTTGACGGCTTTTGGGAAATCGCACTAAAACCGTGGGACATGGCCGCTGGCGTTCTACTGGTACAGGAGGCTGGTGGTCTGGTGAGTGATTTCAGTGGTGATCACGACTTTCTCGAAACAGGAAATCTTGTTGCAGGCAACCCAAAGATTTTCAAAGCAATCCTGCAAAATATCCAACCACATCTGACGCCCGAACTAAAAAAGTAATACGAATCGCAAAAACTTCCTTCAAGATCCCCCCACATACAACCGACATATTGTGGGTATTGAGGAGAGGTTATGGCACGCTATAAAACACATCTAATTGCAGTCAACAAATTCAATTCCAGAGAAGAGACCATCATGCGGGACGTTCACGACGCGATGGAATATCTCGCGACAATTATGAACCACCACAGCATAACGCCCCTCCCTAATACCCTCGCCAACCAGGACAAAGCTGCCCTTGCCAACCGCACACCAGCAACACACATCTACTGCTATGATGCCAGGGTAGTCCCGTTCCCGGACCGCAGCGTCAACAACTGAGGCCACCATAGAAACCTGGCGCATCCCATACTCCAGAATCTCCCTCCCGCCGTGGTGATATTGCATTCAGCTAATAATTAGGTAATCTTCTCCCCTGCGAATAACCAACAGGCGCTGAATCATGGGCGATTCATTTAATAATGGACACAGCACTGGACGACGAGTCCGTATTAGCGCGAAAATAGCGATGTAAATCCACACAGGGACAAGAGACACCGATGACCGAACCGCTATTACCTCTGATCACGGAAGCAGAAGAACTCGAAACAAAGATTGACGAAGAGAACCTGATTATTGTCGATCTGTCGCGTGCTCCGATCTACGCGCGCAACCACATTCCCGACGCAGTCCATCTCGAATATTCCCAGATCGTCAGCAGCAAGCCACCCGTCATGGGACTGCTACCTGCGGCGGAAGCTCTCAGCGAAGTGCTCTCCTCTGTCGGCATCACGCCGGCGAGTCATGTCGTCGCTTATGATGACGAAGGGGGTGGCAAGGCGTGCCGCCTGCTGTGGACACTCGATGTCGCCGGCCATAAAAATTTCTCGCTGCTCAACGGCGGCCTGCAGGCGTGGATCAATGAAGACCACGACGTCAGCAGCGGCGACGAGAGTCCATCCCCATCGGAATACAGGGTGACCTATACCGATAACGGCATCGTCACCAAAGAGCAGATCCTCGCCAAACTGGATGATCCTAACGTCGCACTGCTCGATGTCCGTTCGCCGGGTGAATTTGCCGGCACCGATAAGCGTGCGGCCAGAGGCGGTCATATCCCCGGCGCAGTCAATCTTGAATGGATTCACGCGATCGACCAGCAGTACAACCTGCGCCTCAAAGCCCCCAACGAACTGCAGCTGCTCTATATCCCAATTGACGTGATGCCGGACAAAGAGGTGATCGTCTACTGCCACAGCCATCACCGCTCGGCACACAGCTATATCGTGTTGAAATCACTGGGCTACCAGAACCTCAAGGGATATCCCGGCTCATGGTCCGACTGGGGTAACGATCCCGAAACACCGGTCGAATAGAGAGACCACGCCATCGACCGTACTATTTTCAGACGCCCTGGATCGCCGCAGCTGACGCGGCTATCCGAGATGGAATGAGGTTGAGCGCTGCTGAAAGCGTGCGTTATAGCCGTCGCACCTTTCTGGCAGGATCGACAATTTCTATTCTGTGCTCACCCAGGGCCGGTTAACCGCTGTGTTGCCACCAAAAGATCAGGCCGCTCTCCGATGGGATTCGAGCCTCAGGATGGTAGGTAACGATGCGCGGAGTAAAGTCGGTGGATGGTCGCGGAGTGGTTACCGTACAGCGGTATAGATAACCATTCAACGCGCCGGGTATGCTGGTCCGGCATTCCATCACATGCCGAACAGACTCACCTGAATCCACTGGGTCTGCATAGAGTTGCACCTGAACGAACTCCGCCGGGATCTCCCCTAAATAGACCTGTACTTCGAAAGACCAGCCATCCGCCACCTCGCTTATTTCCAGGTTACCCCAATGTATCTTTGGCCAGTGATGTTTCAGCTCGGACTCCCAGTGCCGAAGCTCCCGAGCCAGTTGGCCCTGCTGTGCACAGCGGCGTTGAAACGCCGTCGCGGCGGGAAGGTACATCGACTCGACATAATCTTGCGCCATACGATTAGTGCTGTATTGTGGCGCCAGGCGCGACATGCTGGCGCGTATGCGTGTGACCCAGTCACGCGGTATACCGGCCGCATCGCGGCGATAGAACATGGGTACGATCTCATCCTCCAGCAACTGATAAAGCTGCTCGGCGACCACCGCATTCCAGTTTTCCTGCGGGTGCTCCCGGCCATCACCCAATGCCCAACCCACATCATCCGAATAGGCCTCGGCCCACCACCCATCCAGTACGGAGAGATTCAAGCCACCGTTTACCAGAACCTTCATACCGCTGGTGCCGCAGGCCTCCCAGGGACGCTGTGGCGTATTAATCCAGAGATCCACCCCCTGCACCATCTCCTGCGCCAGCGAAATTTCGTAATCTTCCAGAAACAGGGCATGGAGACGCACTTCCGGCTGCTGCACAAAACGGGCCCACTCCTGAATATAATGTTTGCCCTGCTCGTCCTGGGGATGGGCCTTGCCAGCCACAATAATCTGTACTGGTCGATCAATGTTGCACAATAAACGAATGAAACGCTGCTGATCATGCAATAACAGGTTGGGGCGTTTGTAGCTGGCAAACCGCCGTGCAAACCCCAGCGTCAGCACGTTGGGGTCTAATACATCCTGCGCCTGAGCAACGCGCTCTGCGTCGGCGCCGCGCTGACCCAGCTGCGTGGCCAGTCGACGCCGAGCATGTTTCACCAGGTCCGCACGTTCCTGACCGCGAAATGTCCACAGTGCCTCATCGCTCAACTCCTTAATCGAGTTGCTAAGTTCTTCTGACGTACCGAGCCAGCGCCCCTTACCACACGCCTTTGTCCACACCTGATCGGCCCAGAGTGAGTCCCAGGAAGGCACGTGCACCCCGTTAGTGATGTGGCTAATGGGCACCTCATTTTCCGGCCACTCGGGATAGAGATCTCGAAAGATATGCCGACTCACCTCGCCATGCAGTCGGCTGACCCCATTGCTCATGGCACAGGTGCGCATTGCCAGGTAGGCCATATTAAAGGGTTCCTGACGATCGTCAGGATTCTTGCGTCCCAGGGCGATCAGATCATCAGGAGCAACCCCTATCCGCTGTGCATAAAGCTGACCGTATTTCAGCAGCAGCCCGGGTTGAAAGGTGTCGAAACCTGCAGCAACCGGCGTATGAGTGGTAAACACATTCCCCGCACGCGTGGCCCACAGTGCCTCCCAGCAATCGACCTTGTTCTTTTCCATAAAACGCTTCGCTCGTTCCAGCGTCACAAATGCGGCATGGCCCTCATTGAGATGACAGACATCAATCTCCAGCCCCATCGCCTCCAGGGCGCGCCAGCCACCGATCCCTAATGCTATCTCCTGAACCAGCCGCAGCTCTTGTCCGCCACCATAAAGTTTGCTGGTAATACCACGATCGCTGGGGCTGTTAAGTGGATCATTACTATCAAGCAGGAATAAACGGACACTACCCACCTGCGCCTCCCAGACACGCAACCGCACCGGCCGCCCGGGGAAATCCAGTGTGACATACAACCAGGCCCCTGATTTTGCCTGTACCGGCTGGATCGGCAAACTGGTTGAGTCATTATAGGGATAGATCTCCTGCTGCCACCCACCGGCATCCAGGACCTGCCGAAAATAGCCTTCCTGATAAAGCAGGCCGACGGCAACCATGGGAACCGCAAGGTCACTGGCCGCCTTGAGATAGTCACCCGCCAGGATACCAAGGCCACCGGCATATAAAGGCAAGGCCTTGCCCAGACCAAACTCCATGCTAAAGTAGGCGACCTGCTTCAGTTCAGCAGCGGCGTGGGACTCGCCATACCAGCCCGGTTGACAGCAATAATCTTCATGGGTCAACGCAAGGTGTCTAAGACGGTTAACAAATTCTACATCGTTTACCAGCTCCTCAAGACGTTCCTGACTCAGGTTCTGTAAAACGACATGCGGGTTTTCTGTCTGTTCCCATATGAGTGGGTCCATCGCCTTCCACACGGCATCACCCGCATGGCTCCAGGTCCAGCGCAGGTCCGCAACAAGCTGACTGTAGGGCGCAAGCTCATCTGGTATTTCTCGCGTAAGTAAACCGTGGTTCACCTTCATATATTATTGCTCCCTGCAAATCTAACGTCGCAACACGGCATCCCTCATCAGCATTCGTTTCAGCTCAATACTGCACAGGATCCTGGTACGCCTCCTGTTTTCCAGGGAAGCGCTGGTAAATTATATTATGTGTCATTGCGAACGCCGTGTGACGGACTCGCAGCCCAAGTCCTTTAAGACGGCAATCTCGGCGCCATAAGAACCGTCTGGCCAGGAGATTACTTCGTCGCTTCACTCCTCGTACCACAGAGTAGTTCCTCTGGTCATCTGACAATTAATCAGCGCCCCCCCCTAACATACAAAATACATGGCCACCGTTTCAGGATACTTGAGGTCAGAACTGTTTTACAAGAGACAGGTATCCAGACCACCAGAGAGTACCGGGGCTCAACTGATAATAACCGCACGCCTATGGCCGAGGCGATGGCGATGAAGATCATCGGGGGCAAACCGCTGATTGAAGCAAAGCTAGCGAGCCTCGTTAGTACCTCCATTGCCGCAAATGATCCGAAGCCCTCTATTTTCACCAGAATCGACCAAAAATTTGTCTCCAGACCTTGTTACCCCGATTATTAGAGAAGAGAGAGGCCTTTTTTGATTCACAGACATATACACTACCTTTTTCGTAAACCACACGAGTGGCGCCAGGATATAATTGCCGGGGTCCCGAGGGGGTTTTCTGTAAGTACCTGTAACAATGTCGCTGGAGATCATTGATACCAGCACTATTACCTGCGCTTATTTCTGAAATTTCATCAACAGCCCAAATTGGGTATAACCGCTTATAATAATGAATATTTTACAGGCCATACCGGGTTAAAAGCGTACCAATAATGAAGAAAAAAACAGAGCAACACACCCCCATGATGCAGCAGTACCTGCGTATCAAGGCCGAACACCCCGACATGCTGGTCTTCTATCGCATGGGCGATTTTTATGAGCTCTTTTTTGATGATGCACGCAGAGCGGCGCGCATCCTCGACATCACCCTTACCAGCCGCGGCCAGTCGGGCGGTGAGCCGATCCCGATGGCCGGTATCCCCTACCACGCCGCCGATAACTACCTCGCCAGGATCGTTGCACATGGCGAATCAGTCGCGATAGCCGAACAGGTTGGTGACCCCGCTACCAGCAAGGGGCCGGTAGAGCGCAGGGTGATGCGCATCGTCACCCCCGGCACCGTCACCGATGAAGCGCTGCTGAATGAACGACAGGACAACCTGTTATGCGCAATCCATCAGGTCGATCAAACCTTCGGCATCGCGACGGTTGATCTCACCAGCGGCCGTTTGATCATCACAGAAGTAGACGACTGGCAGGCGCTGCTCGATGAACTGGAGCGACTCAAACCGACCGAACTGCTGATCAACGAAGAGAGCCATCACAAAGCGTCGCTGGGCGAACGCAACGGGCTACGCGCGATGCCGCCGTGGCACTTCGAACTCGACAGCGCGACACGTGCACTGACGCAACAGATGGGCACCAGGGACCTCAACGGCTTTGGTGGCGACGCAGTACCGGTCGCGGTCGCCGCCGCCGGCTGCCTGTTACAGTATGCTCGCGAAACGCAACGCGCCGCACTGCCACACCTGCAGACGATAAAAGTAGAACAGCGTGATGAAGCGGTGATTTTAGACGCCACCAGTCGTCGCAATCTCGAACTCGACACCAACCTCGCCGGTGGCACGGAACACACCCTGAGCTGGGTGATGGATCGCACCGCCACCGCGATGGGCAGCCGCCTGTTCAAGCGCTGGATCCATCGGCCACTGCGCGACCACGACACGCTGCGCAGGCGTCACCACTGCATCGGCACGCTAATCGATACGCAGACCGATCGCGCACTGCATGAACGACTACAGGGCATCGGCGATATCGAGCGCTGCCTCGCGCGCATCGCACTCAAGTCGGCGCGTCCGCGTGACCTGGTGTTGATCCGCGATGCGCTTGCAGCACTGCCCGAATTACATCAGCTGCTGACACCCCTCGACACGCCACTGATCCCGCAACTACGCGAGCGGCTCGGCCTGCACCCCGAACTGCTCGAACTGCTGCAACGTGCCATTCTCGAAAACCCACCGGTACTGATCCGTGACGGCGGTGTGATCGCCAAAGGCTTTGATGCTGAACTCGATGAACTGCGCGAACTGAGTGAAAACGCCGGACAATATCTACTGGACCTCGAACAGCGCGAACGGAAACGCAGCGGCATCAACACACTCAAGGTGAGTTACAACCGCGTGCACGGTTATTATATCGAAGTGTCGCGCATCCACTCCGACACCGTGCCGGAAGATTATATTCGCCGCCAGACATTGAAGACCGCCGAGCGTTTCATCACGCCGGAACTGAAGGCGTTCGAAGAGAAGGCGCTGAGTGCCAGAGAGCGTTCGCTGTCGCGCGAAAAGATGCTCTACGAAGCCTTGCTCGAAACACTACTGCCACACCTTGCAGCACTACAGGCAACTGCCGAGGCACTGGCCGAACTCGATACCCTCGCCAATCTCGCCGAACGTGCGGTAACGCTAAACCTTGCCGCGCCCGAGCTGACAGCGACACCGGGGCTGGTCATCGAAGGCGGGCGCCATCTCGTCGTCGAACAGGTACTCGACTCACCGTTCGTGCCGAATGATGTCACCTTCAGTGACGAACGTCGCATGCTGATCATCACCGGCCCCAACATGGGCGGTAAATCGACCTATATGCGCCAGACCGCGCTGATTGCGATCCTCGCCTCGATCGGCAGTTACGTACCCGCCGAACGCACCGTGATCGGCCCGCTCGATCGCATCTTCACCCGCATCGGTGCATCGGATGAACTCGCCAGCGGGCGCTCGACCTTCATGGTCGAGATGACCGAGACCGCCAACATCCTGCACAACGCCACCGAGAACAGCCTGGTGTTGATGGATGAGATCGGGCGCGGCACCAGCACCTTCGACGGCCTCTCGCTGGCGTGGGCCTGTGCCGAATTTCTCGCCACACAACTGCGTGCCTTCACCCTCTTTGCCACCCACTACTTTGAACTGACCACACTGCCGGAACACAACCCGAGCAGCGTCAACGTCCATCTCGATGCGGTCGAGCACGGCGATAGCATCGTCTTCCTGCACGCGGTGAAAGAGGGGCCGGCGAACCAGAGTTATGGGCTACAGGTTGCGGCGCTGGCCGGCATCCCGCGCTCGGTGATCGAACAGGCGCGCGAACGGCTGATCCAGCTCGAAAACGACGCCGCGGAACAGGCTCAAGCGGGCTTCTCTGCCGATGCGACAACCGATAGCACCGCTACGCAGCAGTTTTCGCTGTTCCAGCCGCCAGCCGATCATCCGCTGATCGATGCAGTTGAGACCCTCGATCCGGACGAGATGACCCCGCGTCAGGCCCATGAGGCGCTCTACCGGTTAAAATCATTGCTGAAAAGTGACAATCAAGGCTGAAAAAAGGGCCGTGAATCCTATATAATGCGCTGCTGATTCGAGATATCGAATCATTTTTCAAAGAGATAGACACATAATATTTAAGGTACGGAGAATCCCATGACATTTGTTGTGACCGATAACTGCATCAAGTGCAAATACACCGACTGCGTCGAGGTTTGCCCGGTAGACTGTTTTCATGAAGGCCCAAATTTCCTGGTGATTGACCCGGACGAATGTATCGACTGCACCCTGTGTGAGCCAGAATGCCCGGCCGAAGCGATCTTTGCTGAGGACGATCTGCCTGAAGATCAGGTTCACTTCACCGCGCTGAACGCGGAGCTGACCAAAGAGTGGCCGGTGATCACCGAGATCATCGATGCACCCGAAGATGCCGACGAGTGGAACGGCGTCAAAAACAAGCTCGAGCATCTTGAGCGATAAGTCAGCAGCAACACCTGCGCCCCGGAGCAACTCCGGGGCCGATTTCGATCACACCCCGGTTCGCCTCTTCCCCTGTGCTGACAACCTGTTTGCACAGCTTGCCACACAACTGCTGAACCAGCACCTCGCAGAAACTGCATCAGACCCAGCACGTCAACGCGGCGACCTCACCCACTACGTTGTATTGTTACCGACGCTCAACGCGATCGCACCGCTGCGTCACCAGCTATTAAAACAGGCAGGCGCCCTCGGTATTCCGGCACTGCTCGGGCCGACGGTCAACACCCTGCGCGGCTGGGTTGAAGCGACGACACCCGCCAGTCGCACCCGACTCGATGCGCAGGGCTGCGAGCTGATGCTGGTCGAGGCACTCGAACGCTTCCCCAGCCTGTTTGGCACAGGTCAAGATTCAATCAGGCGCCCCCCCGGGGGCAGCAGCCCGTGGTCACTGAGTGAGTCATTGATCAAACTCTTCGATGAACTCACCACCCACCACATCACCCTGCCCGATGAGGTCGATACCTTTATCGCACAACTCGAACAGGCCTACGGAGGCGTGAATGATGGTGTTGGCGGTGATGTCAGCGCGCTATCACGCGAGGCCTGTCTGGTTCATACCCTGTGGCAGGCGTGGCACCAGCAACAACGCGAAGAGGGCGTCATCGATCCCCTGAGTGATTACATCGAACGACTTGCCACGAGTCTGACGCATATCCAGCCTGAGACACAACTCTATGTCGCCGGTTATTATCAGTTGATTCCAGCCGAGAAAAAATGGATCAACACGTTAATTGAACGCAAGCAGTTACAACTGGTGCTACAGGGTAATAACGATGCCGCCGTCGGCGCAGATGACTATCACCCCGATGCGGTGATTCATTCACTACTGCATGACCTGTCCACTGTGCAACGGGTCAGTGCAGAACAGAGTGACTACAGCGCGCTGCTCGACCAGGTCTACCCTCCATTGAATAACAGCAATGAGGTACAAACGTCGCCACTCGCTTCACGCGCCCAGGCCTTTGCACAACGACACCCAACAAGCCCCTGCCTGAATACACTTCATCAATACCAGGCAGGTAGTGCCGAACAGGAGGCCATCGCGGTTGTCACGCAACTACGCGAGTGGTTACATAGTGGAAACAGACGTATCGCCGTGGTGACCGAGGACCGCCGTCTGGCACGTCGTCTACGCGCACTGCTGGAACGTGAATCGATTACACTAAAGGATCACTCCGGCTGGGCGCTCTCCACTACCCGCGCCGCGGCCACGATGGAACGCTGGCTCGAGACCGTTGAAGAGGAGTTCGATCAGCAGCCACTGCTCGATACCCTTAAGTCACCGTTTGTCTTTTCAGAACAACCACGCGAGACACTGAACAGAACCATCTACCGCTTTGAACAGGATATCGTGCTGCACGAAAACATCGCGCGCGGTATCTCGCGTTATCGCAATGCCATTGAGCAGCGTCAGCACAGACTGCCGTGGGGCAAGGTCGATACCACCGCTGTGCACGCACTTTTGAATAGCATCGAAGCGGCAGCCGCACCACTGATTCGGCTTAACGACGGCAACAAACACACACCAGTCGCGATGCTCGATGCGCTGCAGGAAAGCCTGAGTAGCATCGGCATCTGGCAGGCGTATGGCAATGACCTGGCAGGCGAAGGCATCATCGCCGAGATCGCCGCGATGCGCCATGCAATCAGTGGTCGTAGCCTCAAGCTCGACTGGACGGAGTTTCGTACCTGGCTGGGGCGTGCCCTTGAGCGCGCCAACTTTGCCGCACAGGAGAGCGGGCAGATTCAACTGCTTACGTTGGAGCAGAGCAATCTTCAGCAGTACGACGCGATTGTGATCGCCGGTATCACACAGGAGCACTTTCCCGGGCAGAAAGATCACTCACCCTTTTTTAATGATACGGTACGTTATGCGCTCGGTATTCCACCCGCGCGCAAATCGTTGACACGACGCTTTTACCATTTCCGACGGCTACTCGAGGCGGCCCCGCAGTTCCTGCTCACCTGGCATGGCGATGATGACGACGCATCAACCCCGTCTCCGTGGCTTGAACTGCTACAGAGCTTCCACCAGCTCGCCTATGGTGAAGCGCTGCATGATGGCGGGCTGGCGCAACGGCTTGCCGCACAAAAACAGCAGGCCGATGCTGCGCCAATTGAAGGGCTTAATGCAGAGCCTGCGCCAGCACCTGTGGTTCCCCGCACACTGCTACCGAAAAACATCTCCGCCAGTAGTTATCAAACATTGATCAACTGTCCTTATCAGTTTTTCGCCAGCTACTGCCTCAACCTGCGTGCACCGGATGAGATTCGTGAAGCACTGGAAAAATCGGACTACGGCGAACATGTCCATCGCATCCTGCAACTGTTTCACGACCCACAGGGGAGAGAGGCCTTTACTCAGCCGTTGAATGAAAACAGTCGTGACGATGCAATCAAACACCTTGAGGCGATTTCACAACGCATCTTCAAGCTGGACCTGGAAGACAATTACCTGCATCGCGGCTGGCTGCAACAGTGGCTAACCATTGTGCCGAATTATATCGACTGGCAAATTAAACGCGCCCATACCTGGCAAGTCACGGCTGTTGAGCAGTCTGCAAAACTCGAAACGTTTGATCCACTGTTTGATATCAAAGGTCGCCTCGATCGAATCGATAGCTCGCCACAAGGGAGAAGCGTACTCGACTACAAAACCGGAAAACCACCCGGGCTCGCAGAGATCGAAGCAGGCGAAGCGGTACAGCTCCCTTTTTACGCATTGCTCTCAGACCCCGCACCGCATCGGGTTGAGTATCTGGCACTGGGTAAAGATAAGGTTAAAACAGACGGCCTGCTAGAAGGGGATGAACTCGTATCACTCGCAGAGCAAAATCGTGTGCGTTTGAAGCAGTTATTACTAGATATTAGCCAGGGCAAACCACTGCCCGCCTGGGGCGATGAAGCGACCTGTGGGTATTGTGATATGCAGGGGCTTTGCCGCAAGCAGGCGTGGGTTGGCGGTTACGAAATTGAATAACCTTCACCAACCACCCTCACTGTTTTCAGCATCCCTCACGTAACTATTTTGACGTGACTAATACCTGGTGCATGATCTCTTCCATATCATCCAGCCAACCCGCTTGATCGTCCAGTTGCATAATCATCATCCGGCTGGCTTTTTCAGGCTCTTCCGGGCGGGAGTGGATCTGTTTCAGAATGAGCTTATCATCGACCCGGCCACAGATTTCGATTTTGCCGATATCATGGCCCATGATGAACTTGAAGCGTTTGGCATAGCCATCGAGTTTTGATTTGGCCAGGTCAACAAGGTCGATGCCTTTTTTCAACGGCACCTGGAAGTGGTGGCGCACACGGGAGACCGGCATACATTGGTACAGGTAGTATGGATTTACGCCAATGGTAACCAAACCATTCATCAGGTTCTCAATATCATCGGCGGTATCATTTACCCCTTCCAGCAGAACAGCCTGGTTGTTTACCGCAACCCCCGTTTGACGAATCCTCAGCACCGCTTCTTTAGCCATATCGGTAATCTCATTGACGTGGTTGAAATGCGTCGGCAGATAAAGCGTTTTTTGTTTATTGAACGCTTCAAAACACTTCAATAAATCATCATCAAAGAAACGCATAGGATAGACCACAGGTGTGCGGGTACCGATGCGCACGTAATTGACATGCTCTATATCAACCAGACTCTCAAGAATCTTGCGAATGCGTTTGGTGTTAATCAGCAGTGGGTCACCACCGGAGATGATGACGTTGGTGATCTCTTTATGTTCGCGAATATACTCCGCTGCGCGCTGAAAGTTTTCAACCGTTTTGTCATTGGGCAAACCGACGATGGCTTTTCTAAAGCAATGACGGCAGTACATGGAGCAGTAGTCTGTTGCCACCACCAATGCCGAGTAAGGGTACTTGTGTAGAATACCGTTGCCCTTGTTGTGCTTGTCATCACCGTAGGGGTCTTTGGTAGTTTCCCCCATTGCGCCCGCAACGATCAACTCATTTTCATCGGGCAGGGCGAGTTTGCGAACAGGATCGTTAGGGTCGTTTTCATCAATCAGGCTTAGATAATAGCGGGGGATGTTCATCGGGTGGTTATCCACCACCTCTCGCAGCGTTTTATCTTCTGCTTCCGTCAGCTCAATATATTGCTTGAGTGAGTCTATGGAGTTGATGTTGCCTTTCAGCTCTTTTTGCCAGTCTACCTGGCGCCAATCGATATTTTTTAACTCGTTGAGTTTATGCAAAACAGTGCCTTGTGTTGGAGTGAGTTTATGGATGGAGAAGAAGTACCCGTAGTATCAGGCGTGGAGAGATTTTTATTGCGAATTTTTCTTTTAGCCTTAGTGGGGCTTTGTTCATTCGAAAGATCGGGAGATGATTGTTTATGAGGCATATTATAGTTAGCAGTCTAAGTTATATTCGAGCGCTTCTCAAACAGGCTTCTCCTTCAAGCTGGTGCAGCGTGACGGAATTACCGGACCACAGACGTGGGTATTACTTAATCGGGGGCAGGTGACAGTTAACTGAAGCGCCTTTTTGGCCATCTGCCATGAATGCTTCATGAAACATAACATCGCCCTGCGGAAAGTGCCCATCTAATGAAAGCGCGAAGAATACCTCTGGCGGAACGCCCTCATAGACATGTCCGGGAACATTCTCAAATCCAAATTTCCTGTAGTATTGCGGATGTCCCGCCAGGCAGCAGCCTTTGGCACCTGGTTTCCTTAACCGTGATTGCCCTTTCTGTATCAGGGCTTTGCCAATCCCGCTGCGCTGGTATTCTGGCAGTACTGAAACCGGACCAAGTCCATACCAGTTCCTGGTGCCGTCTGAAATGGTCACCGGTGAAAATGCAATATGCCCGGCAACACGGCCGTCTACTTCCGCGACTAACGATAAGGTCAGGGCCCCGGCGGAACGCAGCGCCTCGATAATGAACTGCTCCGTGTGATCGCTGGTCTCCATGGTTTCGAAGGCGGCGACAGTCACCTGTGTAATGACGGCGGTATCTGACTTCGTCTCATCTCTGATCACGATTTTATGTTTCGTCATGGTCATCTCATTGTATGGCCAGCGTCACAATATATGTCATACTTTCAACGAAAGCTGTCAATTTTTTTTTGTCAGGTAAGTTCTTGCACATACCTGATTACATTATTGGGCATTCGCCCCATGAGCTTTGACGATATTAAGCCACTTTTCTCTTTGTTGAGGCGTGGACTCCCTGACGGGAGCACACTCAGTAATTTGTGTGACCTTGATGCCACAAAATTCAAGAATTGTTCTTTTCATCGCGCTATGCCCCGGCCTGTGAAATATCCAGCGGTAATACCAGGCTGGCGTATCCATTGTTACGATCAAGTGGGCGGTGCGTCCAGATAGCAAGCTACTGGGAATATGACCCACAGAGATTTAAGATCAAAGGGATCAACTACAGTATCAGCTCTGTCGGTGCCACCAGCACACATTGCATCGGGAACGCCTATGAACAGATTCTACTGGGTAACCAGGCAGTAATGTTTGCCGGCGGGGCGGAAGAGATTCACTGGAGCTCAACGATGATGTTCGATGCGATGGGGGCGTTAAGCACTCGATTTAATGACTCACCGGAGAGAGCATCAAGACCTTATGACAAAGCGCGAGACGGCTTTGTCTTTTCAGGTGGCGCTGGCATTCTGGTGCTCGAGGAGATGGAACACACACAGGCACGAGGCGCAGAGATCTATGCCGGGCTGATTGGTTACGCTACGACCTCCGAAGGAGTAAGGAGTTGATATGGTCGCCCCGTCGGGAGATGGCGCAATACGCAGCATGCAGCGCGCGTTAAAAACAGTCGAAGGCAAAATCGACTACATCAACACCCACGGCACCATCACCCCGCCTGGCGATCTCAAAGAGCTCGAAGCGATCAAGACCATTTTTTGTGATGAGATCCCCGCGATAAGCGCGACAAAATCGCTCACTGGCCACGCACTCGGTGCCGCCGGTGCCAATGAGTCGATCTATTCATGACTGATGATGAAAGAGGGCTTTATCGCCGCATCCGCCAATATCCAGGAACTGGATCCCGCACTGGCAGAATTTCCGATTGTACGAACCACCATCAACAATGCCGAATTAAAAACGGCGCTATCCAACAGCATTGGTTTTGGGGGCAGTAACAGCACCCTGGTGTTTCGCCGACTTTAAAGGGAAGCGGCTAATGCCGCCGACGACATTCTCTACGCCGGCCCACAAGCACCAGCATCATCAGCCCAAGCCACCATAGCGAGCTTGCACCACTGCCGGGGATCGGCTTGTTGCTGACGACCGTTACAGCAATATCCTGTACGTCTGGCAGATTTCCCGTGCCGTTATCGATCACCGTTACCTGTACGTGATAGACGTTATCGCGATTGCTATCATCAGGAGAATCAAAGACTGGAACTTCATTAAATGTGAGTACGCCGCTGCCACTATTAATCGAGAACAGCGTCTCATCCACCCCCCCGCTGATGAAATAAAACAGCGCATCGCCATCTACATCGGAGGCCGATACTGTCGTCGCTACCGACTCTCCTTCGGCCACGGTCACAGAGGCACTTGCCCCACCTCCGTCACTGTTAATCACCGGCGGATTGTTGAGCGCAATATCGACCTGGCTCAACACCGGCGTGCGCACTGGCGTTCTGGAACGCATCTCCGCCTTCCAGCGCAGGTCGTTTGTTCCGGCATCAGGAAAGACAAAGACATTGCCTGACGTCACCTTGTGCCATTTGGCACCACCGTTATTGGAGAGGAAATATTCGATCGAGGTATTGCGCGTCGTCGCCGTATTAACGGTTTCGGTGGCGGTCAGGATCACGCCCCTGATATTTGTCTCTGTACTGTTTACCTTTTGCGATACCACTCGCCCGGCATGGGTGCGGTAGATCACATTCCTGTAAAGCTTGTTGGGCTCTCTGTAATCACCACTAACCAGGTCCAGATCGCCATCACCATCCACATCGCCCAGTGCAATAGTCGTTGTCGCCGCAGACTCCACACCAATAGCGGTGTTATCAATAGAAAAAGTTCCGCTACCATCATTACGATAAAGTTTGTTAGTCTTGTCATAGTTTCCCGCAATCAAATCCAGGTCGCCATCACCATCAAAATCTTTCAGCGTAACACTGGTAGTGTCATCTTTCTCATCCGCTTCGATTACCGGACCAGCTGTAAAAACACCACTCCCATCATTCAGATAAAGCTTATTACTCTGGGCTCGATTTCCAGCAATCAGATCCAGATCACCATCCCCATCTATGTCACCCAGAGTAACGCTATAAGTATCGTCCGTATCAGTACCAACAATAGTCGTACCGCCCTCAATATTATTGGGAAATCGTTCCAAACTACTGTTGTACAAATAAAGCATATTGGCTTGCCCCCAGTTTCCAGCTACCAAATCGAGATAACCATCACCATTGACATCACCAAGCGTGACACTACTAGTGTTATCCACTTCAGAACCAATCTGAGTACCAGCATCAAAGTTTCCACCGGTATTTATATAGAGCTTGTTGGCTTGCCCCCAGTTACCGGCAATCAGATCGAGGTTACCATCCTGGTCCACATCACCCATAACAGTACTGAAAGTAGACTCTGGTACTAAACCGATGACTGTGCCATTAGCAGAAAAAACGCCATTAGTATTTAGGTAAAACTTGCTGGTCTCATAATAGTTCCCAGCCACCAGGTCCAGATCACCGTCACCATCAATGTCACCAAGACTGATGCCAAAACTACCATCACCTTCGGCACCGATCGGCGTACCATTACCCGAAAAACCACCACCACCATCATTCGCGTAATATTTATTCTGGCCATCGTTACCGGTAATCAGATCGAGATCGCCATCTCTGTCCACGTCTTCAAGTGCCATACTGAGTGTGCTATCTGCTTCAGCGCCAATGTCGGCCCCACTGGATGTGAAGTTACCACTAGCAATACTTTTATAGAGCCTAATAATTGAAGCATCATTCCCTTCCACCAGATCATGATCGCCATCACCATCTACATCCCCAACAGCAAAACTAGTAGTGAAGGCATTTTCCGAAGTAATATATAATCCGTCAGAATAACCACCACTTCCATCATTAAAATGGATCTTATTAGTCTGAACAGTACCCTCATAGTTCCCCACCATCAGGTCCAGGTCACCGTCATTGTCTATATCCCAAAATACGACATCAAATGAGAATTCCGCATCCATGCCAATTTCAGTACCAACAGCCGAAAAACCACCCACGCCGTTATTCAGATAAAGCTTGTTAGTCTGATCCCTGTTTCCAACCACCAGGTCCAGATTACCATCTCCATTCACATCTCCCATGGTAGTACTAAAAGTGCGATCAGTCTCTGAACCTATCGCAGTACCATTTGCAGAAAAACCGCCAGCTCCGTCGTTCAGATAGAGCTTATTGGTTGCAATATCATTTCCTGTTACCACATCCAGATCACCATCTCCGTCTATATCTTCAAGGTTGATACTCAGTGTGTAGTCCGCATCTGAACCTATGGCTACACCACTCGAAGGAAAACTACCATTACCGTCATTTAGATAAAGCTTATTGGTTGTTACCGTATCGTTACCGGCCACCACATCCAGATCGCCATCACCATCAACATCACCAAGAGTAATATTGGTGGTGTTATCCACCTCAGAACCGATGGGCGTACCGCCTGTCGGAAAACCTCCACTACCATTATTCAAATAACGTTTATTGACCTGCCCCCTATTCCCAACTATTAGATCCAGGTCACCATCACCGTCGATATCCCCAAGGCTCACACTAGCTGTGATATCCGATTCAGAACCGATAGCGATACCGACACCTCCAAAAACACCATTACCATCATTCAAATAGAGTTTGTTGGTCTGCCCCCAGTTTCCGGTGACTAGATCAAGATCGCCATCGCCATCCACATCGCCCAATTCAACACTGGATACATTATCCACTCCCAAACCGATGCCAGGACCACCAGGGCTGTTTAGATAAATCGTATGAGGTGCGCCGTCATTCCCAGCTATTAAATCGAGATCACCATCTCTATTCCAGTCCATCAAAATAACGCTAATAGTGAGGATGACATCAGAACTAATTTGCGTTCCGCTAACAGGAAAACCGCCATTACCATCATTAAGGTAGAGCTTGTTGCTCGAACTATAATTCCCGGCAATCAGATCAAGGTCACCATCTCTATCAACATCGCCAAGTGCCAGGCCAAATGTGAAATCCACCTCCGTACCAATCGCTATACCAGTGATAGAAAAGCCACCGCTACCATTATTTAAGTAGAGCTTATTAGTCTGGCCTGCATTGCCAGCAACCAGATCCAGGTCTCCATCTCTGTCCACATCCCCAAGGATAACAACACCTGTAGCATCTACTTCCGAACCTATATTTGTACCAGCGACACCACTAGCTGGAAAACTACCACTGCCGTCGTTTAGATAGAGTTTATTGGTTTCACCCGCGCCTTCATTCCCAGTCACTAGATCAAGATATCCATCTCTATTGACATCACCCATTGCGACACTGACCGTAGCATCGACCTCAGAACCAACAATCACACCAGCGTTAGGAAAACGGCTTGAAGTCCCTAAGGCGCTATCATATAGATAAAGTTTATTGCCCTGCACTCTGTTCCCGACAAACAGATCAAGGTCACCATCTTGATCCACATCTCCCAAGGAGACACCATGAGTATTTTCTGTTTCCAGGCCAATGTCCAAACCATTATCGGGAAAACCACCACTGCCATCATTCAGATAAAGCTTGTTGGTCTGCCCCCAGTTGCCCGCCACCACATCAAGATGACCATCTCCGTTCACATCCCCCAATACAATACTGTGTGTGCTATCCGTCTCCACACCAACATCAATAGCAGCTGAAAAGGAGAGGCTGGAGGGGCCGATAATGCTCAGGTAGAGTTTATTCGTGACTGAGTTATTACCAGTTACAAGATCAAGGTAACCGTCACCATTTACATCCCCAACCGTGACGCTGTGGGTACTATCATTCTCAGCACCAATAGTGAAGCCTGAAGTACTTGCATCTGGAAAGCCGGCAAGCCGCTGTCGATGCCACGCCAGATACACCGCCTGCTCATCAGTTGACCAGTTGGCATTGGTCAATGTGGCGTCCATCAAATTTGTGTTGGAAAAATCTTCGACAAACGGCATACCAGGATTGGCGGCATAAAGCGGTGCAGTGGCCAAAGCCATTGCCAATGAGAAACCGATGCCAATAAAATTCGCTGTACGCTTCATACTACTCCACGCTTTTGCCAAAGATTGTTGAAAAGTGAAACTGAGCCCTTTCCGGTTTTCTCATCGACTGCCATGGCCGGAAAACCGCCGACCCATGTTTTACGATATCGGCCCAATGCCTACGATAGTAAGGAGAATGACTCCCTATCTTCAGGATATTTATCATAAAATGAACACCTGCATATCAAGATGCTTAAGTATACTTTACCCGAACCGCCATGGTGAAATAGAGCCGCCATTGAACACTTTAGAGAGAAACCGCTAACCCATTGAAATATCGAGTATAGCAATCATAAAATGGGTATTCCCAATTTTTTGTGACTAGCCGGTGGTATGGTGGCAACCACGGACACCAGGCTACCACTGGATACCAGCCAACACAGAGGCCGTGAGATGAGTAATGACAGGGCTGAATGCGGCGACCTGCCCGCACTGCTACACCAACTTGGCGAGCAACTGGCGCGCTACCAGCGTTTTGAGCACCCCGATGCGATGCAAAACAGCGCCCACTGGCGGGCCGCGCTTGGTGGGCCGCTGCCACAGGAGGGTGTCGGCATCGAGCAGGTGATGGTAGAGATGGGGCGTGACCTGATCCCGAATGGCTCACAGATCCCCAACCCCGCCTGCTCCTCCTTCATCACCACTGGCGCCACCTCCATCGGCGCAGTGGCAACCCTTGCCGGCGCGGTGGCGGCACCACAACGCATCGGCCTGACCGCGTTCAACTTTCTGGAGGAGCTGTCATTAGAGTGGATGGCCGAGATGTTTGAGCTACTATCCCAGATGAAAGGGCTCTATAGCAGTGGCGGCTCAACCGCCAACCTGGTGGCGCTCGGTGGCGCGCGCCAATGGGCCTTTGAGCAGATCGGGATTGATCCCGCTCGCGATGGTCTGCAGAGACGCTGCCGAATCTACGCTACCCAGGCGAGCCACCACACCATCCACCGTGCCGCCGCCGTGCTCGGCATGGGGCGCCGCGCAGTGGTCACCATCGCCTCAGATGAGATGGGGCGCATGCTACCGCAGGCGCTTGAGCAGCAGCTGGCACTCGATAGCGAGGCCGATGAAGAGATTGCCGTTGCCATCGTCGCCAATGCGGGCACCACCAGCTGTGGTGCGATCGACCCCCTGCGAACCATCGGTGAGATCGCCCGCAAACATAGGATCTGGTTTCATGTCGATGGCGCCTACGGCCTGCCAGGCATTCTCGACCCACAGGTTCGCCCCCTCTACGATGGACTGGCACTTGCAGACTCGGTCACTGTCGACCCCCACAAATGGCTCGGCGCCCCGGTCGGCATCGGCGCCACCTATGTACGCGATCGCAGCATCCTCAATCGCGCCTTCACACAGGGTGCTGCAGACTATCTCGAAGGCTCCTTTACCGATGAAGACGCGCAACATTCGATGGATAGCCCCGGCATCCCCTATAGTGATTTCGGGGTTGAACTCTCATCACCATCGCGTGGCGCAGTGGTGTGGGCGTTGATCAGGGAGGTTGGCAAGCGTGGCATGCAGGAGCGGGTATGTCGTCACAACGCGATGGCGCGCTTAATTGCGGAGCGTGCCGAGGCCCACCCTAATCTCGAAGTTGTGCAGCCACCAACATTGTCGATCTGCTGTTTCCGCTACGTCACCGATGCTGTCGATGACCTTAACGACCTTAACCGACGCATCCATCGTCGACTGGTTCACGCCGGCCGCACCATCCCCAGCACCGCCATCGTCAACGGCCTGCTGGTGATTCGGCCCTGCTTTGTGGGCGCACGTACCCACTGGCAACACGCCGAAGCGCTGCTCGACGAAGTCATTAAAACCGGGGAGCAGTTAGTCACTTGGCATGCCCTGGGGTTGCAGGACAGTAGTGATTCTTTGAGCGGTCACAACTAGAGATGACATTAACGCGACCACTCTCCAGAACCCCTGTCTCCATCCCGGCATAACTAAACTGGTGCACTTCAATAGTGCGGATCATATAGACATGGCGTTTATAGGCCGCCTCTAACCAGTCCTCATCTTTATGCGGCATGAGACGGATCGCGGTACCCGCCGGCAACGGCCAGTAGAAAAGCGCGGCAATGGCAAACCATCGCCCAATCTGCGGAAAGATCTCCCGCCAGCGTTTATGCTCAAGCTCGACACTCTACAGATTTGGGTCGACTAACCCGCATTTCTCACAGCCCCGACCAGAACCTGGGGAACGACCATTCAATGCAGGATTAGCGGTTGTCGCACACCCGGAGGAAACGCCCAGGGGTATAAACCCGACAGGCATCGCGGTGCGATACAACGCCAAACCCAGCATCTATCTAGCGCAAAAGCGCTTAATCGGTTTTCCTTTGACCCCACCACATGCGGCAGATGATACTTTACTAACCCACTCTGTGTGCTAAATTCCCTCGCCATACCGTTACCAAATCACTTCCCGCCCGCGTTAGTAGGTTGAACAGCAATTTGAACCTCAAACAGGAGCTCATGACTCCGCGCGCTCAGAGGACCACTTGAACCTCACGGTAAAAACGTACTTATCCCGCTCGCAATATTTTCAGATGTCTCGATCTTGAATATTAAGGATGGGGAGGGGTAAACTCGAACTACTGAACTTTGCACCGCTGCCCAGCCTGAAAATCACGTATCATCGATGATATCTATGCCAGGCATTTACAGGAGTGATAACGCTTATGCATCTTCCATGGTTTAATCCTTTCACAAACACCGAGTATCATCGCGGCGTAGAATCAGTATTTGGGAGGGTGTAATGGCTGCAACGGTTATTGCGATATCGAACCAAAAGGGCGGTACCGGCAAAACCACGTTAAGCATGAACCTGGCTGCGGGGCTCGCGAAGCGAGGACGCACGCTGGTGGTGGATGCTGACCCACAAGGCTCGGCAGGACAGTGGGCCAGAATGGCGCCAGACGAACGCCCGTTCCCTGTATCAGTCATCGCCGTGGCCGGAAACCTGGGGCATGAAGTTGGGCGTTTTCGCAACGACTATGACTATGTGGTGCTCGATTGCCCGCCAACACTGGAGACTGAGGCAACTCGTCTGGCAATTACAACCGCCGACAAGGTATTAATCCCGATTCAGCCCTCCCCGGTAGACCTGTGGGCCAGCATTCGACTCGCAGAACTGTTGCAGCAACTTAGACTATCCAGACCCGACTTAAAGGCGCATATCGTGGTCAATCAGGTTGAGACTCGCAGTGCACTCTCCCGCGCTATGCAGCAGGCCCTGCAGGAGTTCGATATCCCCTCTTTAGAGAGTGTAATAAGGCGACGGGCAATATATAAAACTGCGGCAATTGATGGTGGTAGTGTATTCTGCCTTGGAAAGCGCGGAGATCCGGCTGCCGCTGAAATCAACTCAATTATTGACGAGGTGTTATAGCAATGAGTACTAAGTTAAGTGACAAATTGACTGCCAGTGTTCGTGGGGCCAAACAGGAACAGACAACTGCCGAAAGCACCGCTAAAGTGACACCCCCGGCACCCCGCAAAAAAGAGCCAAAAGTAGCGGCTATGCAAGAGGCCAGGGCATTCGCCACCGCCTCCGGCTTTAGTTCTGGCCGAGTATGGCCTGACTAAAAAACCAGGGAACGACTAAGAAAAGGTCACCTTTTTCTAGCCCGGAAGGGCGCCTCAAGTGAGAGAAGGTCTGGCTATTATTGGCCTCAGATAGCGCTGTTAGGGGCCACCTGCCCTACCAGTGAGTTCACGGCGTGCATCGCGGCATGGGCTGCGACCTCTATCTCCGCCTCACTGCCCGCCAGTGTTAAGCGCCCAAATGCCCCCACGGCACGCGCATCCACCAGGGTGATATTTGAGGCCTTCTCTGCCTCATTCGCGGCGTAGACCACATAACCCGCCGGTTCAGTTTCCAGGATAAACATACTCTGGCCCGGTAAAATCATATTACCCTTACGGTCCTGGCGATTGATCAATACGGCGTGATCTGGCGTGATGGATCTCACGATCTCGCTCCAGGCGATACGGCATTTCAGACGCTCCTCTTCACGCGTCCCTAGCGTACGCAGCACCGCGTGGCCGGCCTCAATCACATCGCTCTGATCGCGGTGATGAAAAACCATCGCGCCAAATGCACGCTCAACCACCTGCTGCCCCAGATGAACACGGGTCGCCTTGAGCGCCACATCGGTCAGCCTGTGGATTGCCATGCCGGGTGCAACCTCCATCCACAGGCAGGCATCGCCGGGCACCGGCAGAAACCCCTGCGAGACAGTGCCCAGGTAAGTCGCAAGCTGGGGCTGCAGCGAATCGATAAAGCTATAAGTACGTAGTTTAATCACAATAAAATTCGGCCATTTGTGGCAATAATCCTCTGGCCAGAAGCCCCAACAATCGAGCAGCTATTACATCACAGCACACTTAATGGGGATATCGCTCTTTTCGATGCGAGTCATAGAGTAATCCAATAAGAGTTAGCATTTGTCTCGTGTTATTTTAATAGTGTTAAAACGAACCTGGCCCAGGACCCCCATGCATAGAGAAGACCTGCTACAACGGCTCCAGACCTATCGAACTCCGTTTATGGAAGAAGCGGCGATGGTGGCGCGAACCCAGCGTTTTATCCTTGCTCATGCCGACTGCTTTGATCGTCGTCTCATGCAGGGCCATGTCACCGGCTCCGCATGGGTCATTAATCCAGCCCGCACCCATACCCTGATGCTTCACCACCGCAAACTGGGGCGCTGGTTCCAGCCCGGCGGGCATGCTGATGGCGATCCCGACATCCTGCAGGTTGTACTGAAGGAGACTGCCGAGGAGAGCGGCATCGACATCGATCATATAACGCTACTTAGCGATGAGCTCTTTGATGTCGACATCCACACCATCTACCCCAGCGCTCATGACCATCGACATGTGCACTACGATATCCGTTTTCTGCTGCAGATCGATGATCGCCTTCCGATCCCCGGCAACAGCGAGTCACACCAGATCGGGTGGATACCATTGACACATGTCAGCCACTTTAACAATGCGCGCTCGCTACATCGGATGGTTAGAAAGAGTCACTCCCACTTCCACCGCGTCGCATAGCGGCGACCGATAATTACCGCGCTAAAACACGGCCGCTAATCAGTCAGCCCAACAACACTACTCATCCTTGAGACCGAGACTGCGCCAGCGCTCCTGATGAATCAGGTTGAAATCTGCCAGCAGCTTATCCATATACTCGTAAATACCCGGCCCTCTCTGCTGGGCAAACTCGAGAAAGGTCCTGGCAATCAGTGAAAGCTCCCGCTCTCTGGGGTATGCCAGATACCACTGACGCTGCACTGGAAACCCTTCTACATCAAGAATATCAACCGGGCCCGTCGCACCCTCCAGGCTCAGTGTATGCAACGACAGCAGCGAGACACCCAAACCGCCAACCACAGCGTGTTTAATCGCCTCATTACTCCCCAGCTCCATGCGCACCTTGGGTTGCAGATTCTTTTCGCGGAACAGGCGCATCGTGATATCACGAATCCCGGAGCCAGGCTCACGCAGAATCAGCGGCTCTTCAGCCAGACGCTCTAACGAAATATTTCGCTCGCGCGTCAGCGGGTGGTCCTTACTTGCCACCACCACCATCGGATTTGGTGCAAATGAAATGGATACCAGATTGGCCTCTTTAGGGGCCTGTCCTAACACGTACAGGTCATCCTCGCCCTGACTAATACGCTCCAGCACCCGATTACGGTTCGTTACCTTCAGCGATACATCAATCTCCGGGTACTCATTACAGAAACCACCCAGAATCTCAGGCGCAAAGTACTTCGCTGTTGTAATAACACCCAGACGCAGGCGTCCGCGCTTCAAACCTTTGTAGCTGGCAATGGATGATTCAAGATTACGCAGGGTATCGAACATCCCTTTACAGACACGGTAAAGCTCTTCACCCACTTCTGTCGGCCGAGTCTTGCGCTCTACCTGCTCAAACAACGGCAAGCCCACTGTCTCAGTCAGCTTTTTCACCTGCATTGAAACTGTTGGCTGGGTTAGAAAAAGCTCTTCGGCCGCCTTGGTATAGCTCCCCAGGCGGACAATCGCCTCAAAAATCTGCAACTGACGTAGTGTAAGATGTCGGATCAACTGATCCGGCATCTCTCCCACGGCATGGGGCTCTCGATCATCGTTACTCATCTCGGGTCTTTTCTGCTCACTCTTCTCTATCGAAGCGCTAAGCATACCTAATTCGCCGACGATCTGTTAATACTATATAACTTCTGACCGCTATCGCGAAAAAACAGCCCCCAGTATCCCCCTGTTATTTAAAGGGAGTCGAGAATTTCTCGGGCGAAATCACCTCCACATCGGATACGAAGATCGTCAGGTGGTACCCCTTGTCGATCTGCCGCTGCAGGCCATCCAACAGGCGCTGAAGCTTCTCTTCCGGCACAATCACCTTCACCATGATATTCGCTTCAAAGTCCAGTGTACCTGCGGCTTCACCTGAACCACCCTCACCGCGCACTCGAATGATGGTGTAACCGCTCACACCATGTCGGCGGAACATCTCTGCGAGTTTGTCCTGCAGTACATCCAGACTGATAATGTTAACTAGCTTGTGCGGGTATAAATTAGCCATAGTTACGCTCTTAATTATTGATTAAATGTCAGGTGCCCACCAGATACTGAACAAACCAGTAATAGAGCGGTATACCCACCAACACGTTAAATGGAAAGGTGATGCCGAGCGACAGCGTTAAATAGAATGATGGGTTTGCCTCAGGTACTGCCAGCCGCATTGCGGGAGGCACTGCAATATATGAGGCACTGGCTCCCAGTACGGCCACCAGCGTTGCACCGCCCACACTGAACTCAAGCACCATCACGCCAACGAGCGCCCCCACTATGCCGCCGATGATCGGCATAGCCACCCCAAAGATTGCCAGCACCGGGCCAACCTTTTTGAACTCCCTAATACGCCGTGCCGCCTCCATCCCCATCTCAAAAAGAAACAGACACAGCGCACCCATAAATATATCATCGATAAACGGCTTTAGCTTCTCAATGCCCGATGGCTGTGAGATAGCACCGATCACCATGGAACCGATGAGCACCACCACACTACCGTTGGTAAATGCCTCATGTAACAGGCTACTAAACTTTGTCCCACTACCTCCATCATCATCGAGGTCAACGGGCCTGGGGTCTTTAGCCGCCAGTTGTTTGCGCGCCATTGCCGCGAGTAACAGGCCAACAATAATGGCTGGCGACTCCATGACGGCCAGCATGATCAACGGATATGACTCGTATGTGACCTGACTGTTATCGAGAAAGGCGATCGCCGTCAGAAAGGTGCCCGCGCTTACAGAGCCATAATGTGCCGAGATCGCCGCTGCGTCCATCGGGCTGACCTTGCGCGTCACTACCAGCGCGAGATAACCAATGATCGGCATACTAAACCCCAGGACCAACGCCCAGAAAATAGCGTTCATCGCTGTCGCAAGATCAGCCTTGCCTAATTCGTAGCCACCGTGCAGCCCAATGGCCATCAGCAGGTAGATCGACAGGACCTTGGCTAAATCGGGGGGGAAACGCAGATCAGATTTAATAACCCTCGCGATGACACCAAGTGCAAAAAACAGTACCGCTGGGATTAACAGATTACTAAAACTCGACATTGTGATCCTCTGTCAGCAACACGCTAAACAATTCTTAAACAAACGAATTATCCAGTGACTCAACAGCACAAGGCCAATCAATAATAACTCTACCGCACATCAATATCATCTATGAAAATGACAAAAAAACAAAGAAACATCAATATTAAATTAACAATCAGCGAGGTTTTCTCTACCTTTGCTGCAAATAACAGCAGGGCCTGTTAGTTGCTAAATTTAACGACACGCGTTACCTGGATATCGGATACAAATACAACGCCAGAATGCTCACCAAAAAATGGCGCGAGACCTTCGAGAATCGGATCAACCAGCTCCTCAGGCACGGCAGCGATGATCATGACCAATACGTCATCTTCATTAAACATCAGGTGACCTTCGTGAAAGCCGTGAGCACCTTTACCGGAGAGATTGTTAACGATGGTGTATCCCTTAACACCTGCCCGATCCAGCAAATCAGTCACGAAGGCCTTGTGCTCACCATCGGCGATGATTTCGAGTTTTTTTAGTGGATTTAGGTTTAGATTTGCCATCACGCTGACTCCTCATTTATTAATTGATCAGCCACATTGGCGGGACGCTCATGCCACTGGCCATCTTCGAATATGAAAATTTTTCCCACTTCTGGATCAATCACCATCAGACGAATCCAGCCGTTACGCACCAGGTGTTTAACCGACACAACGGCTTCAACCGCGCGCTGCGCATGTTCAAATGGCGCCTCAATCAAGGTAATGAGCCGGATCGGCTCGTGATAAGGCTTGCCTTCATGCAGTACGGTCTGAGACGGCAGGCCGGTACGCAAATCACTCAGATTACCCGTCATCACACCAAAACGACCCGCCACGTTGTGGTATGCCTTACTACCGCTACCAAAGTTTTCGTTATCAACGGCAGAAAAGTAGTGCTCCATATTGATCCATTGACCAACCACCAACGGCCCGGTGATGATCGACTCAAGCAGACGACGCTTTGGATCGACACGGTAATCATAGGAATTCAGGAATGAACGTCCATCCAGATTGAACTGTTGCGTCAGATCCCGGCGGCCAATGATGAAATAGCAGTTACGTGACAACCCCCATTCAGGACGCACTTGCGACCAGTCCATGGAATTTCGCTGCGCTTCAACATAGGCCCTGGTAGCATTCTCTGGCACGCTTTTCTGCAGCGTTGGTAGACGTTCCTGCGCTGCCAGATGCGATGCAGAGACCAGACCTGTCTTCAGGCGATCAAGGTAGAACAGGTGTGACGGCGGCATGGTATCGAGGTCATGCAATCTAAGCTCATCCGTCGTTGTATTGTGCAAACCAGGCACAAACCAGGCGTCGTCAGGAATATCGACACCCATTTCACGCACGCGCCTGCGAACCTCTGGCTTATTCGCCATTTGAGCAATGACGCGAGCACTGACCAAACCGTGGTTACCACCACAGGCGCCACAATCCAGCGCAGACTCATATGGGTTGTTGTCAGAACAACTACCATGACCCATGATAAGAATAAAACGTGAAAAGCCTTTAGTCAGACCGATTGAGCTTAATGCCCCGGCGACAAAGTTGACCTGTTCGTCGAGAGAAAAACCAATACGGCCCAACTGTTCCATTTGCAGATTTGCAAACGAAGGATTGATACGATAACCCTCTTGCAGGCGTTTAACCAATGCGTTGAAACGCGCTTCACCGATATTCAAGTCACGCAACAGATCACCCGTTTCCTGCGGATTTTCCATTGCGCATTCACGCAGCGCGCGAATCATGTCGTCAGTGATCTGCTCAGGCTTAAACGCTAACTCCTGTTCCACCGCCTTGATGATCACCGCACGCTGTACGGTACGTAACACCGAATCAGCCTGCTGGCGCGTTAACTTATCAAGCAACAACAGGGTCGAAGGCTTGTCTTCGTGAAAACGTTTGCGCCATGTGTTGTATGACTTCGGCGCGATGGTTTTGCCGATCATGTCCAGACCAAATAACAGACCAATCGCCTCTACCGTTACAAACGGTGATACCACAGACTCTTTCAGTTCATGCATGGCGTGCTCAAGGGCTGTCAGCGCAGTAGTATCTTCAGACACGCCTTCAGTCGTAACTTCAAGCACCACATTCTTGGGTGTCACGATAACCGGGGCCAGATGAGATTCACTCCCTTTGCCCAGCTCCATAAAGCTGACCGGCACACCAAAGAAACCAGCGATACCGAAAGTTTGATAATCACCGGCCCCTTCCAGGTGACGGCGCACGCGCTCTGAACGAACATCGATACAAAACAGTGCCTGTGCAAACGGACGTTTTTCACGCTGCACAGGTGGGCTGAGTGTCACGCCTTTCATCAAACGTTCCATCGCCTGCTCTTCCATACTGCGCAGCCAGCACATGCCTTCCTGTTTTTCGAATGCGCATAATGCGTCCAGCAGGGCAGACAGTTGCTCAGCACTTAGTTGATCCAGTTCAGCTCCGCTGCATGCTTTTTGCGCTAACTCACGCAGTTTTTCCACTTGCGCACTGGCAACATTTACGCGCTTGGCTTGTACGTATTCGTTAAACGTCTCTTCAATCAGACCTTGTTTACCGCTTGCCAAAGCAACATCGACCCTGTGGGCCATCGCGGGCATCACATGGCGCCCATGGAATTCACGGCGCAAATAAATCTCTTTGGTCTGAGAACCGATGAGCGATCCGATAGCGCTATTAGTGTAAGCAGCATGATAACGACCTCGCTCCTGCAGCAACGCCAGTGCAAGCGTCATGCGCACTGCCATAAAATCCACCAGATCACCGGGATACTTTTGCGTGAAGTGATAGTTCCTGGCACTTTCGCGCCAGCGAATAAAACCGGCCCACCCATGCAGGCGCGCCATTTCGCGGGTGAAATAGCTGGTCCAGTGCTGCTCTGGAATACCCAGCGTCTTTAGCACGTGGGTAATAACCCCTTCTGGCGAGTCATCCGCCTCAATAATTTCACCAACGCGGATACCGCGCAGGAAAAGCCGAACGTTTCTGCGCGCCACATTGCTCCATGCCTTGAAGAACCCCATCTCCCGTTTGGGCATCGCCCACACGGACTGACCTTCGTCATAAAAATCGAGACAACTTTTTACAACCAGCTCGTCCAGGTCATCGCCGATCTTGCAGCCATAAAGTGCGTCCACCGATTCGTACATTGGACGATCTTCGAGCAACTGACTGCGCAATTGTGCTGCCAGGAGATCGGTCACATCATCAGACCCGGGTTCTAATCCGCCGCCACGTAAAGTAGCGTAGATATCATTGGTATCGACCAGCACATCAGACGCGATGACAGGTTCATCCACTTCCGTGAGCAGCGTCATCAACCAGCGCTTCAGGTCAACGCCTTCGACTTCAGGTTGCGATTCGGCAAACTCAGCCACGATCGATTCAAGCTTTTTACGATCTGCCTTACCGGCAGCGAGATACTCCTGGTACATGGTACGCGGCAAGAAACTGCGACCATGAAAGATCTTGCTACCCTTCTCTGCTGCTTCTGAAAAAGGCAGATGCTCCAGACCATGCAGAGGATTGTGGTGGATAAACGTGCGCATGGGCCAGAAAAACGGCACCGGCTCCGCCGCCACATAGATCATGGAGCGAATCTTTAACTTCTCTCCGAGCGAAAGAGTCATGCCAGGCCTCCTGTCATACTAATACCGCTAAGCGCCATGACAACCAGTCCGACAGCATAGATCCAGGCCTTACCGACACTCATATCCGTCTGCGCCGTGACCGTCTGGTTTTCTTCTCCGATCAATAGCCCCTGAATCAGACGAGCACCGGCCCATCCCCACATGAACCATGCTATGGAGAGCATCAATGCCATCATGAATGAGTCAGGTGCCACATTAAGCATGGCCGCCATTACAGCGGGAAATGCAGGGAACAGCGGCGTAGCGATCACCGCCAGCACCACCATAACGATCAACCAGCTCAGACGCGGCAGTGATTGCGCCAGTCCGTTATAGAGACCGGTATAGGCCGCGCCAAAACGTTGTTCCAGTTCACCGCTGAGCAGCAGCAACAGCACTAACGGCAGGCTGAAACCAAGCGCGTATTTAGCCAGCTCATACCAGCCGACGCCCTGACTACCGATCACCAGCCACATCACTGCCCAGACAGAGGTAGCAATAAAACTGATCCACAAACTGACTTCTCGCAGCACCAAGGCCCTGAAGCCATAGAAGATGGCGGTGAGCAATGCCCATACCAGCAGCCAGCCGGGCACCTCCATACCGCTGGCGACCACCAGGGCAACGCCAATTTGTGGCCAGATCAACAGTAGCGCAATGCGCAATGTGCGGTGCTGCATCTGGCCGAACAGCCCATTGAACACCATACTCAGTGGAAACAGCGGTAAAAACAGCCCCGCAAATAGCAGCATGATCCCAGACACTAGCGCCACCTCAACAATACATTTAGACGGGCAGACACTTTTAGCAGCGCCCGCGTTAACCATGCATATAGATCAGTCATATAAAACTCACGTGACACCATCGCATAAAAGCTGAGCCACAGGCGATTAAGATGCGCCTCTCCCTTGAGGCGGTTCTGCTCTGAATAGTAAGTGAGCACCCAGCCAGCAACGATCACGGCTGTCGTCAGTATCACCAACAGATCGAACCAGAACACATCAATATGCGCCGCAGTATAGATTTCCGCTCGGAACGCAGGATCAGGATAGAGGAACAAGTCAAACGCATGACTGATCAATACGTAACCGGCGATCACAAGCGCAAAGGAGAAAATGATCATTCCCACCAGGCGCCACACGTTCTGCACATCCATGCGGTAGGTATTAAACAGCAACTGCGCGCCAGTTATCCAACCGAAGAACAGCAGGACAATTGCACCCTGTTTCTGAAAAAAGTCCTGCGCTACCAGCCAGTGGGCCATGGTTAAAATGATGATCGGTACCGCCAGGGTTATCCCCGCCATCACGAGCCAGGGCTGGTTCCGTTTTGCAGATTTTCGTTCCACCACAAAGGTATAGAGATCCTGCTTCGGAACACCATCGTGTTGACGTGCTTCATTGATGACGGTGCCAGCACCGAGAAAAAGCGTCCCTTTAAAGAGGCCGTGGGCAATCAGGTGATAAATCGCCAGTGAGAACGCACCCACACCACACTCCATGATCATAAAGCCCATCTGACCCATGGTGGAATAACCCAGTGCTTTCTTGATGTCATTCTGCGTCAGCATCAGTACCGAACCGATAATGGCAGTCACCAGCCCCACAGCAAACAGCAAGTGCATCACACTTTCGGTTTGAACAAATATAGGTGCAAAACGGTTAATCAGGAAACCACCGGCATTTACGATACCGGCATGCATCAGGGCAGAGACCGGAGACGGCCCATCCATGGTGTACGGCAGCCAGGTGTGCAAAAACAGCTGGGCAGAGCGGGCAAATGCCGACAATGCCAACAGAAAACCAACCACCTCTTCTACTGTCATTCCGAAGTAGTGGTGCTGGCCAGGATTGGCCGTGACTTCCGCAAAGATTTCAGTTAACGACCAGGTACCAAAGGCGTGATACAACAACACCGCTGCAATCACCATCGCCATATCACCGATACGATAAGTGACTAGCGTCCATAACGCATAACGGGATGCAACTGGGCTTCTGGTATCAAAGCCCAACAGAAAATAGAGCACCACGCCAACCAGGTGCCAGGCGATAACCAGGGTAATCAAATCACCCGCTGTCACCATCAACAGCAGTGAAGCGGTCATAAAATCAAGCAACATGAAGAAGCGGCCATACCCTTCTTCTTCAACCATATACTTTACGGAGTAAATACGAACGATCAGGCTTATCCCCGTAATGAGCAAGGCCATCAAACTACTAAGAGGATCAGCAAGTATTATTCCCCAGCCGTCACCAAACTGGACACTTGCACTGCGCTCATCGAGCAGCACCTCGAGGAGCAGATAAACCGCCACGGCAAACGTTAATACTGCGCCATAAACGCTCAACGTGGCCGATCGATAACCGAGCGATTTAGAGAAAAGATGATTGACCAGGCCAGCCAATAACGGCAAAACCAGAAGAAGAATTACAAGCTGTTCCATAACGCCGAACTGTCCCCAATTTAACGCTGTGTACTCACCACGACTTAAGGGTAACTAACCCCTTTTGCCTGACATTTATATCAAAAGAGACTTAAAAGCCCCCAACAGAATCAGTGCCTCTTACCAAAACTCGCTTAATCCGGCCACACTCTGCGCGAAGAGAAAGAGAGCTGTACCTCAGCGGGCCTGGCAGGCTGTGCTTTTTTCCTTGCCTTCGGCCGGGCAGTTTTAGGGGTTTGAGGCGCTGTCTCTACAGCTTTCTCTACCGGTTTCTCAGCCGCAGCGGATTTACGCGCACTGGCTGTTTTACTTTTCGTACTCATTGCCTAACTTTTCTCCACAGAATATTCGCCACCAATAGGGGCACTTATTTTATTAGTTGGTGCAATAGCATTCACCTGTTCAGCAAAACGCACTTGCGACTCATCAAGCTGATCACAACCTTCATTAACATGAATCGTCATACTGACATGATTAGTCCCAAAGTTCATATCGGGATAAAACCCTTCACGTTCTGACAGGTCCGCTGTCAAATCGAGAAATTCACGGGTTAAATCATAGTTATCAAAATCTATACGGCGCTCCAGGCGAGGGGGACGCTTGCGCCATGTCCAGTTTTCAACCATCACTTCCATTCTCAACCCTTCATTATGCTAACAGTTGTACGCATCAAGGTGGAGCTACTGTAGTTTTGCCAGAATATCATCCAGCGCGCCAACATGCTCTCGTTCTTCCTGCAACAACTGTTCAAAGAACAGTCGATTATCGAAATCGTTGATGTGGGCGCAGTGGTTTACTGCCTGTTGGTAAAAACTCAGGATCTCTGACTCCAGCGCCTGTGCACTGTTAATCAATGCCGGCAGCGAGTCACCGAGTTGTGCGGATCGCAGTTGCGTAGCCGCCGGGGCTACCCCAAGCACTAGCATCCTGCCGATAATACGGTCTGCATGGGCCATCTCTTCCTGCGCCTCATGCTTAAATTTGTCTGCAATCTCATCAAAACCACGCAGCTTTAACAGGCGTGACAGGGTGAGATATTGCTGCACTGCCGTCATCTCAAGACTCAAAGCTCGCCCGAGAAAACCGAGCACCTTAGGGTCTGTATCTGTATAGGCCATGCGTAAAATCCAGTAAAATACCGGGTGAAGGGTTTATAAGGGTGCCCTGCAACAAGCCTGGACACACCTCCACCCGGATATCTCTCAGCCCTTAAAATTAAGAGCGGCTTCCTGCTGAGCTGGTGTTATTCAGCACAGGCTCAACCTCTTTGTGAGGACGTGCAATGATGTGCGCTGCAACCAGACCATCACCGACACGCTCACAGGCATCAGCGCCCGCACGTACTGCTGCGTTAACCGCACCGGTCTCACCACGTACCAGAACAGTTACGTAGCCACCGCCAACAAACTCACGACCAACCAGACGTACTTCTGCTGCTTTGGTCATCGCGTCTGCTGCTTCAATCGCAGGAACCAGACCACGTGTTTCGATCATGCCTAATGCAATACCATAAGTTTCATTTGCCATCGCTAAACCTCCTTAATGATTCACCAAGTTAAAAAATAAAAAGAAATCTTATTCAGCTGCAGTACCGGTAGGCAAAGCACCTTCTACTTCTTTGTGTGGACGTGCAATGATGTGCGCTGCGACCAGGCCATCACCAACACGCTCACAGGCATCAGCGCCCGCACGTACTGCTGCGTTAACCGCACCGGTCTCACCACGTACCAGAACAGTTACGTAGCCACCGCCAACAAATTCACGGCCAACCAGACGTACTTCAGCCGCTTTAGTCATGGCATCAGCAGCTTCGATAGCTGGAACCAGACCGCGTGTTTCAATCATGCCTAAAGCAATACCGTATTCATTTGCCATTTCTCATTCTCCAGTTAGTTTGCCTAAAAATTCGTACTCTTAGAGAGTCGTTGTTCTATGTCATGCAGAAGCTGATTATTCAGCCTCATCCCAAAAATCGATAATTCCGCATATCGTTAAGTCTGTAATGATATGCACCCTTTCTTTACCAAGCGCCTGCCTTGCCGCCGAGCCAGTAACCGCGTAAACCCAGTCACCCTCACGAGTTGCAATGGTATCCGTTGCCACTTGCACCTTGCCTTTCGCATCACGCAAAACCCGTAAAGGAAGCTGCTCCATATCAGGATGCCGATTGGTACAGACTAACGTACTTGATACCTGAAATACGTTCACTTATCCTTCCGGGTCCCAGTCATCAATGATGCCGACAATCGTAAGGTCAGATGGATACTCTTTGGCACCAGCAGCATCCCTCGCAGCGGAACTACCCACACACAACACCCAGTCACCCGGTGTCGCGCCCACTGAGTCAACGGCAACAAGCTTAGTGCTTCCATCCAGAACGACCTGCAAATGTTTATGCTTCATCGTCTCGATACGATTGGTTGATACCAGCGGTTTTACAACCTTACAAATCTTCATTAGTGCGCATCCTCTACAACACCAGGCTGAGTTGAGCCACCTACAACTTCAATACTGTTTTCTGCAGAACAATCTCTCACCACCAACAAGGTGTGGATCAAGCCCTGTTTAGTCTGTTCAGGAAAACGCGCTGCCATGGCTTGCTGCAAACATTCAACTTTTGCTACCGCGCGCTCACGAGCACCGGGTACATTACCGTGGTAGTCATAACGAATCACCACAGGTGCTGGCAGTCCACGTTTTATGTTCAGGCCAGTAAAAATCTTTATACCAACATCCACGTCTTTGCCGTTTTGCTCAACAGTTTTTAAGTAAGCAAAATAGGTCAGGTTACGCAGTTGTACTTCTTCAAAACCGATCCCCATGCCGATAAAACGCTCCTGGTGACCGATGTCGCTGTAACAACCTTGATAGTTGTTACGCACATAATCTATCTGTGAAATGTTGTTGAACAATAAACGCGCCATCAATTTAATTAAGCCTTCGTTTGCTGCGGTACTGCGCGCAGGACTTTTCTGTTCAATCATTTCACAAATAACACGCTTCCCATCACCGGAATTGCTATGCCGCGTTGCGTCATACACATCACGGGCGTCAATAAAGTTTTCGCCATCTGGCATACCGTTCGCATCGGGGAAATGGATACGAATGGCATCGTTGTCGGTGTCAATGCCGATCAACATCAAATCGATTGAAGCGCCACAGCAAAAGCTGTTTTCGACACCTTGCTGGAAAGCCAGCAAGCGCGACATGGCACCTTCGGCAGCTTTTTTGTCATCACTGCCGTGAGCCGCACAACCTTCGACTGCTGGCAGGCTGCTACTATAATGGTAGATTGCCGCCTTCAAATAACGTGTATTTTCAGATGCGCTGTTAGGCACTGATTCACGATGGCGCCTGTGCTCTACCTCAACCCACTTCTGCAGGCTATCTTCTACATCAAACATCGCACCGGCATAAGACTTACGACGTACCCCTTTGTGCGGCAGGCGCAATACATAACGAATAGCGTGCGCCAGGCGACCATCTGCACAAGGAGAAAAATCCAGCGTGTGAAAACCGCAGCTTTCGATAAAGCGTTGGAAATCCGCATCACTCTCCTGCGCCAGTGGCTTCTCGCCATAAAATTCATCAGCAAACTGCTGGAACGTTTCGAATACACACCAGGCATATAAGGCCGACATATCCAGCGCCTTAACCCACGCGTTTTCCAGCAAATGCTCGGGTAAATCCAGCCCCAACTGCTGCTTGCCAATTCCCTGGGCCCTGGCAACAAAGCTGGTGTCGTGCTGGTACTGGGCGATTTCGCGCAGTACTGGCTCGATTTTGTCGAAAGCAGCCTTACTGCGACTTTCGTAACCATATAGATAGCTGTTTTCAGCAGCAAGCGTAAAGGGGTGGACACCTGACGCACGGTTAGCAACTGCTGTTGCCGCTGAGCGCTGGCGACCATGACGCACATCGGCAGTGGTACGAACACGTGCGGCTCGTTGCCCCTGTTGCGCTGACCTTTTTTGTTGCCTACCTACCAACATGTTCCGTATCTACCAATAACCTTTTCAATGTTTAGTCTGGCTCTGGGAACACAGCGAACTGTGTTCCCACCACCAAATGACTACCTGTAGCTACAGGATTCAGCCGCGAGCACCGCCAGAGACAGTGATTGCCGCTACGCCCTGTGAACCACCGCTTCCGCCAGTCACGTTAGCTGATTCACGCATAACCTGAGGTTCGCGTTTATTAGCTACTTCCGGCATCGCACTCACAGGACCACGACGGCTGGGGTTGCGCTGTACTGAAGAGCGACCTTCTGTACCGGTCACACGGTCACCACGATCCCAGTCATCACCTGTAATGTTTAGACCGGTCTCGATACCCTCACCCGTCACACGTGAAGATTGAACTTCACTCGCGTCAGGTTTGGCCACTGCGGTTACCACGTTTGCTTCACGACTACCGAAGCGAGCCTTTTCAGTACCAGTAACCTTGCCCTGCCCCATTGAGAAGGTGCCGGTAATCGGCCCTTCACCTTCGTAGCCAGACCCAGTTACACCACCTTCTGCCATAGAACCGGCTTCAGGTGACGCAGCGGGTGGCACAACACTGAATGCGCCGCCTACTGTCTGCGGAAAATCTGCTTCGCCCGGCAGTGCTGCCTGTGCGCCACAAACATCCCTGACTTCACCTGCTGCCAGATAAGGTGTACCACTAACAGTCTGACAGGCACCGGCTTCAGCACCGCTCATCCGCTTACCCACCAGCCCAGGCTGGATACCGCTGATATCTCTACCTGCATTCGTAGGTGTACGCATCGCTGAGCGCTGACGATTCTCACGCTGTTCGTCAGTTGAACAGAAAGATTCAAACTGCTCGCTACCGGCATAAGGTGTACCTGTTATTGACTCACAGCTACCCCTTTCATTGCCAGAGACCTTTTCTGAACGCTCGCTCTTCGGCCCTGAGATCACCGTGCCACGTTGTGTCAGTGACTGACTGATCTTGGCAGGCTTTGCCTGTGGTGTGCTGTCACACAGCTGCGAAAAATGCTCACGCCCCAGGTATTCACTACCCGTTACTGAACGACAACTACCAGCTTCGGCACCCGTCATCACAGCAGAGCCGCCGACCTTACCGCCACTTGTCACAACGCCACCACTAAGGGTTTGTGTTGTTTCAACTTTCGCTGGTGCTTTAGGCGCTTCGCCCTGACAAAACTTGTCAAATACTTCAGCAGACATATATGAAGTACCAGTCACACCGGTATTACATAGCCCAACTTCATCACCCGTCAGCTTTTCAGAATGATCCACCTTTGTACCACTGATAGCCTTCGCTTCAGCTGCATTACGTGGACGACGAGTGCGCGCTGGTGCGCCAGAAGCACAGCCACGGGAACCACTCTTACTCCGTGTGTCACGCACCACACGCGCCAGATCACGCCCTGAAATTTCAGGATTAGCCTGACGTGCTAGCGAAGCAGATGAATTGCCTTTGCTATGCGCTTCCAGCCCAGCCTTACCTCGACCTGACATCGCACTGCGTCGCGCACGTGACAACATGCGGCCAGTATCACTGGCGTTCACAAGCGGCTTTCTTCTAACAGCTTTGGCACTATTAGAAGCTGAAGCACTCAGTGATGGTGCAGCAGCTTTCGCCTCTGCTTCCTGACAGCATGGACCACCACAATCACAGTCACCTTTGGACGCTTTCGCCTCTGCCGCAGAACGGCGCTTTAACGCCATTTCGCTGTCACGGCGACGATCACTGCTTCTATCTGCCTGCTTACCACGCGCCGCCAGAGATTCTCGACGTAGACGCGACGCACTCTTTTGAGCTCGCTTTGGCTTAGACATACCAGGCGCAGTAAAACTTGTCGCAGCCGCTTGCGCAACTGGCGCAGGCGCCGGATTCGCAGCAGGTGCCGCTTTACGCTTAGGCTGACGGGTAGGCGCAGAAGCAGCAGCTGAACGAGATTTACCATTCACCTGCATTTGTCGGCGTGCCCTGGAGGCGGCACGACCTGTTTGCTGTTGGCTTGCCATATTATTTCCCATCCGTTCTTAAACTAGAATCAGATTCGGTGCGGGCCAATATTCTAACTAGGCCCGCACCGAGATCACCCATTTACCAGGCGCGAGAACCGCCTTGCGCCTTGAATACTACGAAGTTTACGCCCTGAGACTGGGTGTAGTTATCGTAGCCAGTCAAACGGATGTGGTGATCAGGATACTCGCGACGGCAAGCTTCCAGCTCGTTAACTACGTTGTTCAGATCAGTTTCACCGAAAAACGGCAGCTTCCACATCGTCCAGTAATGAGTTCCCGCATTTTCAGGCGCTTCGTGCTCAATGCCTGGTGTCAGACCCTGCGCAATCATGTAGTTGATCTGCGCGTAAACATCTTGCTGATTAAATGGAGGCAGGAAACCGAAAGTCTCCAGCGTGTTTTTAGTTTGGTAATCACCTGTTACAGACATGATTATTTCCTCTTTAAAGTTGTATGAAAACGTTTGTTAATTCCAAGCGAGTCGCTTATTGAACGTCCAACTTATCAACTGTGTCGAATTCAAACACGATTTCTTTCCAGGTTTCCATCGCAACAGCCAGTTCTGGGCTATGTTGTGCAGCAGCAGTAAGAATGTCCTTGCCTTCACGCTCCAGCTCACGACCTTCGTTACGCGCTTTAACACAAGCTTCAAGCGCAACACGGTTTGCACAGGCACCCGCAGCGTTACCCCATGGGTGACCCTGAGTACCACCACCGAACTGCAGGCAAGAGTCATCACCGAAGATGTTCAGCAGTGCAGGCATATGCCATACGTGGATACCACCTGAAGCGACTGCGAATACGCCCGGCATTGAGCCCCAGTCCTGGTCAAAGAAAACACCACGGCTGCGATCTTCAGGTACGAAAGACTCACGTAGCTGATCAACGAAACCAAGTGTTGACTGACGGTCACCTTCCAGCTTACCTACCACGGTACCGGTGTGCAGCTGATCACCACCAGACAGACGCAGACACTTGGCCAGTACGCGGAAGTGGATACCGTGATGAGGGTTACGGTCGATTACCGCGTGCATTGCACGGTGAATGTGCAGCAGCATGCCGTTCTCACGACACCAGTTCGCCAGACCTGTGTTTGCAGTGAAACCACCTGTCAGGAAGTCATGCATGATGATCGGCATATTCAGCTCTTTGGCATATTCAGCACGCTTGTACATCTCTTCTGGCGTAGCTGCAGTCACGTTCAGGTAGTGACCTTTACGCTCACCCGTTTCACGCTCTGCTTTATCAATAGCTTCTGCAACGAAGTCCCAACGATCACGCCAGCGCATGAAAGGCTGAGAGTTGATGTTTTCGTCATCTTTAGTCAGGTCAAGACCACCGCGCAGACATTCGTAAACCGCACGACCGTAGTTCTTGGCAGACAGACCCAGCTTAGGCTTAATAGTACAACCCAACAGTGGACGACCGTATTTGTTCAGACGATCACGCTCAAGCTGGATACCCGCAGGAGGACCACCACAGGTCTTGATGTATGCGATTGGGAAGCGGATGTCTTCCAGACGCAGAGAACGCAGGGCTTTGAAACCGAATACGTTACCAACCAGAGAAGTCAGTACGTTAACAACTGAACCTTCTTCGAAAAGATCCAGAGGGTAAGCGATGAAAGTGTAGAAAGCGTCTTTGTCGCCAGGCACGTCTTCAATGCGATACGCACGCCCTTTGTAGAACTCAAGATCGGTCAACAATTCTGACCATACAGTCGACCAGGTACCCGTTGAACTTTCAGCCGCTACCGCAGCAGCGACTTCCTCACGCGGAACACCTTCCTGTCCTACAACCTTGAAACAGGCCAAAAGGTCTGTATCCAAAGGTACGTAGTCTGGCGCCCAATACAGGTCGCGGTACTCTTTTACACCGGCATCATATTTGGCCATTTTATTCTCCTACAGTTTGTTAATCGAAATTTGATTGAAAAATACTGTGGCATGGAGAATAAGCCTTTGCCTGATAGGTAACTAATCGATAGATAGAATACTCGGCATAGAGACTATCAATAACCCTACATTCAACCACTCTTTGCCCCCCATATAATAAGGTGTAGGTGCCTTTTTTTACCCAATCGACACCCTGCGCCGCACTGGTATCGATAGAATCTATGGTTGGCATAAATATAAACTATACAATAAAATGAAGTATTTAGCTGTTTACTGGCGCCTCTTATATAGGCATCTAACGCCCCCTTGACTGACATATTGCATTATGAAGCCAGGGCGCCCCTGAAATGACATGCCTTAATCGTCCAGCTTATCGAGTAAATTTAAAGACACTTTTTATTTTCGGTGTTCTTACATTATCAATGTCCACTTTGGGTTGCAGGTTCAACCCATCAAAGCATCACGCTAATCTTCAGGCAAAAGAAATGGCGAAAGAGAACCTAAAAAAGCGACGGTATTCTTTGCAGCCGAAACGAAGTGAACTATTCGTTCATCACCCGGCATAAGAATACCTCCCCCGTCAGCCTGCAATGCCAGGCATTGGGTGTCAGTCGCAATGGTTACTACCATCACAGGCGAAGTCTGATTAACAGGCCAAATGACTCGGAACACCAGGAAATGCTGAAATGGATTCGTGAGATTGCCAAAAGCGCCGGTGGTAGCGGCGGTAACCGTCGTATGAAGCGCGCATTAAATGCCTTAGGGCCGCCACAAAGCAAGAAAGCTCATGCGAGCAGCGGGTGTCCAGGTTCACCAACGTAAGAAACACAAAGTAACGACGAACAGCCACCACAGGCAGCCAGTGTTTGATAATTTTCTGGCACGCCAGCTTGATGTGGCGCAGCCAGATCAGGTGTATGATGTGACCTATCTCTGGACAGAGGGAGGCTGGTTATATCTGGTAGCATGAGTCGCAAAGGGGATTGTCGGGATAATGCGGTAGTCGAAAACTTCTTTGGCAGTCTAAAGCAGGAGAGAGTGCAATGGCGAAGCTATCAGACTCGCTATGAAGCTCAACAGGATGTGCCGGATTACATTACAATGTTTTATAACACTCATCGGTTGTACTTATATCTGGGATATGTCAGCCCCAATGGCTATGAAAAGCAATTATTTGAAACGGGGAAAGCGGCTTAACTGAGGCGTAACAAAAAGGTTGACCATGTCACACTACAACTCTGGATCGCGTGGCGAAGAGGCTCATTTAGCGCAGACATGACAGGTAATACTGAACCCGTGTTAATCTTGATTTCACAACATAGAATGGGGAATCGTTCCGGCAGCATAGAGCCCCGGGCGGTGTAACTATTTGTTGCAGATGTTCTATTTGTTTTGTTTTGGCGCCTGGCGTAACCTATTCGCTTATTATGAGACAAGATAACTGTGGTTAACTCACCGTTAACTTTGTAGCCATTCTACGCGGAGTTATGGAGTTGCATATTGAACGACTTTGCTGATGCTAAACAGATTGCCCTACTAGGTACAGCACTCGCCATAGGCCTTCTAATTGGTACCGAGCGTGGTTGGAAATCCCGTGAGGCAAAAGAAGGTGAACGGATAGCCGGCCTGCGTACCTACGGTCTCACAGGGCTGCTAGGCGGCAGCGCTGGAATCCTTTCTCAGCACCTTGGGCTGACAGCGTTTGGTTTTATTTTTTTAGGGTTCACTGCCGCTGTCACCGTGGCCTACGCCATAAAACGACGTGTTAATCCTGATGCCAGCATCACCAGCCTCATTACTATGCTACTCACCTTTGTATTGGGAGCACTAGCGACACTGGATCATGTAAACCTGGCGGCTTCTGCGGCAGTCATCACCGCCTTGCTGTTGCGGTTCAAGGATGTGTTGCATGGCTGGTTAAAAAAACTGGAACAGCGAGAGCTGCATGCGGCCTTGCAGCTTCTGCTGATCTCTGTTGTGCTTCTGCCCATTCTCCCTGACCGTGGTTACGGTCCCTGGCAGGCCTTAAACCCTTATGAGATCTGGTGGATGGTCGTCCTCATCGCCAGCATCTCGTTCATCGGTTATTTCACCATGAAGATCGCCGGGCCGGGAAAAGGGGTGATTTTAACTGCGCTGACCGCGGGAATGGCCTCTTCCACCGCATTAACACTGCATTTCTCCCGCCTGTCTCAGAAACAGGAAGAGATGAAAAGTCAGCTAGCCGCCGGTATTCTGGTTGCCTGTGGAACCATGTTTCCACGTGTTGTGCTGATCTCCAGCCTCATCAACCCAGCACTGTTTAATATTCTGATCGTCCCAATGAGCGTAATGACCTTGTTGACGCTACTGTCAGCGGCCATTATTTGGCATAACAGTATTGATAGCCCACCCAGTGAGCTGACTCAACTGATCAATCCACTGGAGTTGAAGTCAGCGCTGTTTTTTGGCGCGCTGCTGATGCTGGTGGTTCTACTGGGCAAGGCGGCGATATATTTTTTTGGTGAGACAGGACTTTACCTGTTGGCAACCGTATCAGGTATTGCCGATGTCGACCCCATCAACTTGACGCTCTCCAGGATGAGCATCGTTGATCTACCGTTAGATGTCGCCGTGCTGGGCATTGTGATCGCAGCCTCCTCAAATACGCTGGTCAAGGCCGCGCTGGCTATCTTTATCGGAGGTGCAGGTCTAGGGATAAGGGTTCTGGTGCCATTATTAGCCGCGGCCGTAGCAGGGCTGACAACTGCCTGGTTAGTGTAACAGGCATCTCAGAGGCGCCTCTTCAACCTGAAAAGTAAGCGGTTAATAAAAGACGCCCTTGCCCTGAGCTATTTGCCACACCCTGTCGTCACGGTGTAGATCACCGACTGACAGGGAACGTTGTGTTATCGATGACAAGGAGTCGTCAGATCTGATTCCGTAAAGCCTCGATGGCATGGATGCCGTCGGGGCTTTGTCATGCGTCCGGCAGCGAGGCTTCGATGGCCTCAATGCTGTCGGCCTGTGGCAACTCGAACCAAAAAATGCAAAAGCGCTTATATGCAAACACCACGGCTTAGTTGAATGGACCTACATCAACAAAGAATGGGAAGCAAAAGAGGACGTTCTTCAGCTGCAAGGCTGGCAAACACAACGTCGAGTCGTTGTCGCGCGTCGCCGCTTTTCCAATAGCGACATGATCGATATTGAACACCAAAAAGACAATCAACTATGTGGAATGAACCGCTTCTACAGAGTTAACTGATTTTTTCAGGTTTACGATTCACATATAAATTTCCGGCCAATTCATTCAATACAGGGATAGCACGGCGCAAGAAGGCCTCACCGTTCGCACATACTGCACCGGTTAAACGATACCAGTTATTGCTGATGATAGCGGTTGCTTCCTCAAACTCATCTCCCCCAGGAAACAACGCCACCAAAAAAGAGCTGCAAAGCAGGCCTTTTTCAAACACTCACCGATCTAAGCAACAAATGCTCAGAACGGGATATCATCATCAAAGTCATCAAATCCCTGCGCTGGCGGTGCTGAACTTTGATTGCTCGGTGCACTGCCGCCACCCTGATTCTGGTTCTGGCTTTGGCCGCCGCCATAACCACCACCGCCCTTGCTATCAAGCATCTGCATCTCGTTAGCAACGATCTCAGTGGTGTAACGATCCTGACCACTGTTTTTATCCTGCCACTTACGGGTGCGCAGACTGCCTTCTACATAAACTTTTGAACCCTTCTTCAGATATTCACCGGCGATCTCGGCAAGGCGGTTGAAGAAAACTACATTGTGCCACTCGGTACGTTCCTGTTTTTCACCTGACTGCTTATCTTTCCAGGATTCACTGGTCGCAATCGTCACATTGGTGACCGCCGAACCACTTGGCATGTAGCGTACATCTGGATCTTTACCCAGATTACCCACCAGAATTACCTTGTTAACACCTCTCGCCATTCCCGCTCTCCCAAACTTGTATGTTTACTATACGACTTTAATAAATTATTTCTGGCTAGTGCTGTTCAACTAGCTCTGGGGCACACGTTTATGCGCTTCGCCCGCAGCACCCTCACCTGACTCGGCGGAACCGAGTTCGGAGTCATCAACTTCTTCAACAAACTGCTCCAGTGCATCACCATCCAGCTCACGATTATCGACCTTCAGGTATGCTGCACCCTCTTCCGCAACGTAGAGTGCCTCCGCAACCCCTTTCACCTGTCTCAGGTCTTGCTCAAGCTTTGCAACCTGGTCACCCGGGATATCACCCACATGCAGCATGAAGTTGGCGAGGAAACGTGGTGTCTCCATGGTCTTCGCAACAAAAAACCACGCACCGGCGACCAATGTGCAGAAGAAAAATACACCCGGCATCCCAAACCAGCCGTAGACCGCACCACCGACGAGACCACCAACAAAGGCACCCAGAAATTGCGAGGTTGAATAGACCCCCATCGCCGTTCCCTTTTTATCTGCCGGTGAAAACTTCGCGATTAGTGACGGCAGCAGCGCTTCAAGCGTATTAAACGAGATAAAGAAACAGGCCAGCAGCAGACAGATGCCGATCAGTGAATCATAAAAGATCACCAGCCCCAGCTGCGCAATGGCAATGCCGACAATCGCGGCGACAAAGACCTCTTTAATGCGGCGCTTCTTCTCGGCAATGATAATGAATGGAATCGAGGCCGCCAGCGACAACAGCAGCACCGGGAAGTAGACATACCAGTGATTAGCGGTCTCAAGCCCAGCATAGTCACGCAGTGCAAACGGCAGCGCGATAAAAGTAGAGGTCAGGATGATATGCAGCGCTGCGATGCCAAAATCGAGACGCTGTAGCTGCTTATCCTTCAACACATTCATGAAGTAACCGGGCACCGGTTCGGCATCACGGTGAAAAGTACTATGGACTGGATTGGGCACCGCAAACTTCAGCACAAAGATACCGCCAATCGCCAGCACCGCCGTCATCCAGAAGATACCCGGCACACCGATCAAGCCATTAAGTAGTGGCCCCAGAACCAGTGATGCAGTAAAGGAGAGGCCGATACTCATACCGATCACCGCCATCGCCCTGGTACGATGCTCTTCACGGGTCAGGTCGGCCGCCAGCGCCATCACCGCCGCTGCAATTGCGCCACTGCCCTGCAGCGCGCGGCCGATGATAATGCCCAGCATGCTGTCTGATGTCGCCGCCACCACACTGCCGATCGCAAAGATCACCAGCCCCAGAGCGATGATCGGTTTGCGTCCGAAACGGTCCGACATCATGCCAAACGGAATCTGGAACAGCGCCTGCGTCAGGCCGTAGATACCGATCGCCAGCCCGATCATCACCGGGGTCGCCCCTTCGATATCCATCGCAAAGAGCGAGAAGACCGGCAGGATCATGAATAGCCCCATCATTCTCAGGGAAAAAATGCCTGCCAGCGAGAACGCCGCTCGCTTTTCAATCGGGGTCATATCTGTCTGGATCATGGAACTGCTTTGCCTTGGACGAGGTAAAAGGCGTATATTAACAGGTTAGTTTAGATGTAGGAACATTGCATGGACACCATCCAGATTCGTGGGGCGCGTACCCATAATCTAAAAAACGTTGACATTGATCTCCCCCGTAACCAGTTGATTGTTATCACCGGACTCTCCGGTTCTGGCAAATCTTCACTGGCGTTTGACACCATCTACGCCGAGGGTCAGCGCCGTTATGTGGAGTCGCTCTCCAGCTACGCGCGCCAGTTCCTGTCGGTAATGGAGAAGCCCGATGTCGACCATATTGAGGGGTTGTCGCCTGCGATCTCGATCGAACAGAAGACGGTGTCGCACAATCCACGTTCGACGGTCGGTACCGTCACCGAGATCTACGATTACCTGCGCCTGCTGTTTGCCCGCGCCGGTGAGCCGCGCTGCCCCGAACATGGCCAGCCGCTGGAGGCGCAGACCGTCAGCCAGATGGTCGACCATATCCTCGCGCTGCCGGAGGGGTCGCGCATGATGCTGCTGGCACCGGTAATACGTGACCGCAAGGGGGAACACATCCAGCTGCTCGAAGAACTACGCGCCCAGGGTTATATCCGCGCCCGCATCAACGGCGAGGTGATCGAACTCGACAACCCGCCGACACTCGACCTGCGCAAGAAACACACCATCGAGGTGATCGTCGACCGCTTCAAGGTGCGTGCCGATCTGCAGCAGCGCCTGGCCGAATCGATCGAGACCACACTGCACCTCACCGACGGGATCGCGAAGGTCGCCTTCATGGAAGAGGGCAACGATGAAGAGCTGCTCTTCTCCGCCAGGTTTGCCTGCCCGCATTGCGGTTATAGTATTTCAGATCTCGAACCGAGACTCTTTTCATTTAACAATCCGGCCGGCGCCTGCCCCACCTGTGACGGCCTCGGGGTGATGGAGTTTTTTGACCCGGAACGCGTCGTCACCCATGCAGAACTGAGCCTGAGCGCCGGTGCAATTCGTGGCTGGGACAAACGCAACACCTACTATTCAAGACTGCTCAACGCACTCTCGAAGCATTATGACTTCAACCTCGACACCCCGTTTGCCGACCTGCCGAAGAGAACCCGCGATGTGATCCTCTACGGCAGCGGCGCTGAACAGATCAAGTTTACCTACTTCAACGAACGCGGCGGTAGCGAGCAACGAAGCCACAGCTTCGAGGGGATCATCCCCAACATGCAACGCCGCTACCGTGAGACTGAATCGAACGTGGTACGCGAGGAGCTCGCCAAATATATCAGCCACCAGCCCTGCAGCGACTGTGGTGGCGCTCGCCTGCGAACTGAGGCGCGTAACGTCTTTGTTGCCGATATCACGATGCCGGAGGTGACCTCAATGCCGGTGGGTCGCGCCTATGAGTTCTTTACCCAACTGACACTGCCCGGCTGGCGCGGTGAGATCGCCGACAAGATCGTCAAGGAGATCAATCAGCGCCTCGGCTTTCTGGTTAATGTTGGACTCGACTATCTGGCACTCAACCGTACCGCCAGCACCCTCTCGGGTGGTGAGACACAGCGCATTCGGCTTGCGAGTCAGATCGGTGCGGGCCTCGTCGGGGTGATGTATGTGCTCGATGAACCCTCGATCGGTCTGCATCAACGTGATAATGACCGGCTGCTACAGACACTGACCTACCTGCGCGATCTCGGCAACACCGTAATCGTTGTCGAGCATGATGAAGATGCGATCCGCGCGGCCGATCATGTGCTCGATATCGGCCCCGGTGCCGGCACCCATGGTGGTGAGATCATCGCGCAGGGAGCCCCCAGCGACATCATGGACAACCACGACTCATTGACCGGCCAGTACCTTACCGGCAGGCAGTTTATCGAGATCCCCGAAAGAGTGGTGCCTAACGATCCAGCGCGACAGTTAACAATCTTTGGCGCCAATGGCAACAACCTCAAGTCGGTCGATGTCTCTATCCCGGTCGGGCTGATGAGCTGCATCACCGGGGTCTCCGGCTCGGGCAAATCGACACTGATCAACGACACCCTCTATAGCCACGCTGCGCTGGCGATCAACGAAGGGAGCCACGACCCGGCACCGTGTGACAAGATTGAGGGACTCGATCAGTTCGACAAGGTGATCAACATCGATCAGAGTCCGATCGGCCGCACCCCACGCTCCAATCCTGCCACCTATACCGGGCTCTTTACGCCGATACGAGAACTCTTTGCCGGCACCCAGGAGGCACGTTCACGCGGCTATACCCCGGGGCGTTTCAGTTTCAACGTCAAAGGGGGGCGTTGCGAGGCGTGCCAGGGTGACGGCGTGATCAAGATAGAGATGCATTTTCTACCGGATACCTATGTCGCGTGCGATGTGTGCAAAAACAGGCGTTACAACCGCGAGACACTGGAGGTTAAATACAAGGGCAAAAACATCCATCAGGTACTGGAGATGCCGATTGAGGAGGCGCATGAGTTTTTCAGTGCGGTACCGGTGATCGCACGCAAGCTGCAGACACTGATCGATGTCGGCCTCTCCTATATCCAGCTGGGACAGAATGCGACCACCCTCTCCGGCGGTGAGGCACAGCGCGTCAAGCTGTCACGTGAACTCTCCAAACGCGGCACCGGCAGTACGCTCTATATCCTCGACGAACCGACCACAGGGCTGCACTTCCACGACACCAAACAGCTGTTGAAGGTACTGCACCGCCTGCGTGACCAGGGCAACACCATCGTCGTCATCGAACACAACCTTGATGTGATCAAGACCGCCGACTGGATCATCGACCTTGGCCCCGAAGGGGGTGACAAGGGAGGTGTGATCGTCGCGACCGGCACCCCCAGCGAGATTGCAGGGAACCCGGCTTCGGTCACCGGTCCATTCCTCAGGGAGGTGATCGAACGCCTTACCTACCCTTCTGACACTGCGCCGCAAGTTGCGCAGCTCTCCTGATGATCTAAGGTGAAAGAACGCACCTTCCTCTACTACGCCACACTGCTCGCGCTGCTTTTATGGCTGCCAACTGCGCACGCGATAGAGCTACCGGACATCGGTGATACCTCTGAGTCCTATCTGTCGCTAGTGGAAGAACAGCGCCTCGGTGAGGCCTTTATGCGAAACCTCCAGGGGGCGATCAACATTGTCAGTGATCCAGAAATAGAGAGCTACATCACCACGCTCGGCGAACGCCTCACTACCAACAGCAACAGTCAACAACGCTTCACCTTCTTTGTGGTAAACGATCCAGCCATCAACGCCTTTGCAGGCCCCGGTGGATACATCGGCATCAACACCGGCCTGATCATGGCGTCGAAAAGTGAAAGCGAACTCGCCTCGGTGCTGGCCCATGAGATCGCCCATGTCACCCAGCGCCACCTCGCGCGCGCCTTTGAGTCCGCCACTAAAAGCAGTCTGCCAACGGCCGCGGCGATCATTGCGGCCATCATCCTTGCCAGTCAGGGTTCAGACCTGGGTGAAGCGGCACTCGCCACCGCCCTTGCCACCAGCACCCAGAAGCAGATCAACTTCACCCGTCAAAACGAAAAAGAGGCCGACCGAATCGGCATGTCACTACTTGCCTCGAGCCAGTTTGATCCGCAGGGGATGCCCGCTTTTTTCGAACGTCTCTACCGCCACAATAAGGGTTACGATAACCAGAACCTCGAATTTCTGAGAACCCATCCACTCACGCTCTCGCGAATTGCAGATACTCGAAACCGTGCAGCGCAATACCCAGTCACCACCGCCAGCGACCAGACAGGCTACCACCTGATCAAGACTCGGTTGCAGGTGCTGAGTAGTCACGATAGTGAAAAGAGTGTCGAGCAGTTCAGAGAGCAACTGGAAAATGCACCCGCCGAAAAAAAACATATCGCGCGCTACGGATACGCCTTAAGCCTGGCAAAAAACGGCCAGCATAGCGCGGCCATGGCACAGATTAAATCGCTAATCAAAGACTTTCCGGAGCAGGTCAGTTATCACGTGGCCGCTGCCAATATCGCCTACGCTGCGGGCAATTTTGCAAACGCTGCCGCGATCTGTGAAGAGAACCTGAAGCTGTTCCCGCATCATCACGCCCTGACTTCCCTCTATGCCCTGACATTACTAAAACAGGGGGATTCCTCCCGTGCCAGCGCGCTCCTGTATGAACACCTCCGAAGACACCCATTTAATCCACAGCTCTACAAGCTTCTCGCACAGGCCGAACATCATAACGATAAACTCCCTGCCTCACATGAAGCGCTGGCAGAATATTATTACCTGCGAGGGATAACACATAGTGCAATAGAACAGCTCGACATTGCGCTCGACCTCACTCCAACCACCGATACCGCAACCAGGGCGCGCATCACCTTTCGACGAAAACAGCTGGAAGAGGAAATAGAAGCGTCGAAATAGGCGTATGTCGCCTGTGCAGAGCCAGCGCACTCGCACTGAGTATAATCACCACAGGTCATAGCCCCGCCACCGCAAAACTTTTACGTCCGCAAACTATAGAAACACGAAGTTCATTTTCCCTGACTCTCTTTTATCAATATCAAGGGTATCATTAATCAGAAACAGTAGACACTCTGTGTTATTACATGCGATATCAATAAGCTTATTTATCAGGAGGCACGGCCCCGTCACACCATTACACTAACCAAAAAATAAATATTTTCCCTTAAGTAAACTGAGTGTTATTCTGAAAACGGAAATGATCATATAAGAACCCAGTTATCTCAAATCTATAGTGCGATGCCTAACTACTGATGCACAAAAACGACCACCACAACCTTGCAACCCCTGCTCGGCTTAAGCAACTTGAGCACCGCGTTGGGCATCTACACCTCAAACAACGCCTCGGCATCGAGACAGCGCGCAGGGCGCGCATATTTGGTCAGGGACTGACATTTCTAAACATCGAAAACTGGGCCACAATGCAAAGCCTCATACGCAGCAGCTTACGGCTCACACTGCTCTATAAGCGAGCTCAGGCGAATGTGCTTGAGATAACAATCACCCATAACACTTTACCCATCTATAATCTGCCAGAGGCCCTTAACGGCTTCAGGGTGCTGCATCTCAGCGACCCCCATCTCGACATCGCACCCGGCATGCCTCAGGCACTGATTGAGAGAATTAAGCGTGTTGATTACGATCTCTGCGTTATCACTGGTGACTATCGCGCTAAGACCTACGGTGACCACAGCGCTGCGATGGCGGGGGTGCAGCAGGTGCGCCCCCACATCAAGAGCCCTGTCTACAGCATACTAGGCAATCATGACACCATCATGATGACTCCTGGGCTTGAAGAGATGGGCATTCAGCTGTTGATGAATGAACATGCCGCCATCGAGCATAACGGCGCTACTCTCTGGCTAGCGGGCATCGATGATCCACACTATTTCCGTGCTGACAACATCGAAAAGGCGTGCAACGCTATCCCAGTAGAAGCGCCTTCGATATTGCTATCTCACACGCCAGAGATCTATAAACAGGCCGCTTACGCAGATTTCGATATAATGTTATGCGGCCATACCCATGGAGGCCAGATCTGCCTGCCAGGCGGCAAGCCGCTATATTGCAACGTCACCTGCCCACACAGCTACTGTTCAGGCCAGTGGAAATACCATCACATGGTTGGCTACACATCACGCGGTTGCGGTTCATCAGTGGTCGATGCACGCCTCAACTGCCCACCTGAGATTACAATACACCACCTTTGCAATACCTCATCGCGATAACTGAAGCAGACTCAGGTCATCATCGAGCTTATCGTCCAGACGTAACCAAAGGTTCCTTTAATAAAGGCAACGCTTTCGTTTTCAGAACTCCAGCGACAATAAATAAGAATGCCCCTTACCATCTGAGAGCGCGCCGACTGACGTAAAGGTGTGGCGTGGTCTAATTGATTGATACAACTCAGTTAAGTTAATTATCCTTAACTGAGTTGTATCAATCAATTAGACCACGCCAGAGTGAAATATTATTACACCAGAATATCCTGCAAAACCAACACCTTTCCTCAAGTGGATTGCCGATTATCGCGATCAACTGGTGGTCGGCGTTGAGTGCATCTTTTCCTGGTACTGGCTGGCGGATCTGTGTGAGGCGGAAGGCCTTGAGTTTATTCTGGGCCATGCGCTTTATATGAAGGCCATTCATGGTGGTAAAACAAAAAATGACAAGCTCGATTCCGAGAAGATTGCGCGCCTGATGCGTGGTGGCACTTTCCCAATGGCCTTTGTCTTTCCGGCTGAACTTCGCCCTTATCGCGATCTTCTGCGGCGACGTAACCTTTTGGTGCGGATGCGCAGCGAGGTGTTGGCACACATCAAACTGACGAACTATCAGTACAACCTGCCTGCCTTTGAGAAACATATCGGCAAGCGAGGAAACCGTGAAGATCTGGCAGAACGTTTTCGCGATGCAACCGTGCGTAAGAATGTCGAGGTTGATCTATCGGTGGCGGATCATATGCACGATCAGATCAACATGCTAGAGCGCTATATTATTCGACACACCAGACGCTTTGATCCAAGCACTTATTTCCGGCTTCAATCAGTCCCCGGTATCGGCAGGGTGCTCGCGTTGATCATTCTTTACGAGGTCGGTGATCTCTCTCGATTCCCCACTGTTCAATCGTTTTGCTCTTATTCTCGACTGGTGAAGTATCCTAAAGAGGCGGCGGGCAAGAAGTATGGCTATGGCGGCGGCAAAATCGGCAATGCCCATTTCAAGTGGGCCTTTAGTGAAGCGACGGCCCTGTTCATGCGTGAGAGTGATCGCGCCAGGGCCTTTGTTGCTAAGCACGAAAAGAAACATGGCAAGGGAAAGGCAATGTCAATTCTTGCCCATAAACTGGGACGCGCAATTTATTTTATGTGGAAGCGAAATGATGCCTTTGATGAGAAGTATTTTTTCAGTGTTCATTGAGGCCTGAGTCTTCGCGCCTGAGCTTATCGCGCATAACTGAGCCCAAAGTGGGTGAGGCCAGACCTGAGAAACTGTATTGATAGAGGACTTTGATCCTGGTCATATAGATGTTAGGTGACTATTCATCTGGCACATATAGAGCAAAAACTTCTTCCGCTGTTAAATTTTCGGTGTCGTTTGAAAAACTATAGTACTCCGGTTTCTTATCTATAAAGTACTGCCTTTCAAAATGCATATTAGGCTGATCCTGGAAAAAGCCGGCAGGAATCACATAGTGGTTTTGCTCTTTTATTCTATAAAACAGATGTGTTCCACACTTACTACAGAAGGCACGTTCCGCCCAGGGCGAAGAGTCATAAACAGTTACGTGTTCTTCACCTTCTACTTCTACATCTGTTCCACAATCTACTGCCAACGCTGGGCCACCACCCCATTTCCGACACATAGCGCAATGGCAGGCTCCAACTTTAACGCTCATGTTTTTTGCAATAATGGTCACAGAACCACATAAGCACGACGCTTTGTCAGATCTGTTTTCAGACATTACTCTCCCCCTCCAAAACGGGAAGAGAAGGTACCTTTTCAGCACGGCATCTATTGCGTAATGGTGCTTCGCTGCCAGCCATGTTCATCGCTGTAACGCAGTTCAAATGCTGGCCAGTACTGTTCGTCGAGCTTGATCGTCAACATCGTCTCTTTGCCGTTAAGGCTGACCATTTTGACGCGCACAGATCCTTGCCCGGCAACTTCTTTGAGGCGTGCGACAAAGCCGTCAAGGTCACTGATGGCGACACCTTCCAACTCTGTCAATCGTGATGATGGGGAGACGCCATAATGTGCGGCAGGAGTCCCTTTCCAGATCCATGGGATATAGAGGCCCTTTTCATCGCGCCCGCGTTGCGCGGCGATCTCACGTTGCTGGCGATGAAAGATCGCCCCTGCCCAGCTGACGATGCGTTTCAGCCCCGCACCATCCAGGGGTTCGGTAGGAAGCGTCACTTCGATCACTTCACCACGGCGTAACAGCGTCAGGTTCAGCTGTTCATTCTGTGTAGCGCGCTGTTCGACATCACGAAAGGTGGTCACGACATCACCATCAATCGCCAGTATCAGATCGCCCTCTTCCAGCATTGTGGCTGCCGGCGTACCCGCGACCATACGCACCACATGCAGGACAGTACGCTGCGCCGGGTTATGCGCTTCTATCTTGCGCGCCCACTCATTATCCAGCCCACGTTTACGTGCGTCATTCAATGGCACAAGGCTTAACTCGGCTGACATCGTTCGCGTTATCTCTTTTATGCCTGAGCGCTGCTGTAGCTTCAACTGATCCAGTATCGTCTTAACCGACACACCGATTAACATGCTGCTGAATTTGTTTCCGCTCTGATAACCGAAGCTGGACCATAACGCCTGCACCGCACCCTGGCTATCGGTCAACACCCCGCCCACGGTATTGGCCTGACTGGTGAGCGAAATCCCTTCCAGGTTGGTTACGCGATAACGCGGTACCGAAGGCATTGGCAGGTAGATCATGTCGATCTCTGCCACCGTGGTCTTGTGTGATATCAATTTATGATTCGCCTTGCTGCCTACTAGCCAGACTTCATCACCTGAGGCCAGCGGCGTGTCAGAAAAAGTGGTATTGCGTACCGGTGTGTCACCAATCAGTTCGGGGTCATAGGAGATCACTGCAAAATTATGCAACGGATGAATAAACTCCACCTTACCGGGCACCTCCAGCGAACCGGCAAAGGTAATATGCACATCCCCCATCGTGGTAGGGACGGTATCGCGATCGACCAGCACCCAGCCTCGCGCGGTATCGATCAGCAGTCCGGCACCGGTGTAGTGGGTATCGCTGATCCCTTCAACCACGAAAGGCATATCGAAATCGACCATCACCATCGACTGTGCCATGCGCTGTAATGCGGGATTATCCGAGGTGATAAAGCGGGTACTGCTTGGCGCCTGCTTTACTACCGCGGTCTGTGGCGGCCATTCACTACAGGGCCACACCCCTTTGCGGTCATCGCGATGACAGGTGGCGGCAGTAAACCAGCGCCGATCCATGGTAACAATCCGCTCTAACTGCTGACGAGGATTGACCAGCAGGAAGAAACGCACCGCAAAACGCTCGCCATCACGCAGCGTCTGCAGCACCGCTTCGGCCTCATCGAGTGAGCTCACCGGGCGACCGGCAATCGACGTGATGACACTACCACGCCTGACCGATTCATTATTAAAGATATAACCGCCATAGGCGACATAGATGCCCGCCACCGGGATATGAAAACTGCGCGCCTGCTGATATGAAAGCTCATGCAGGATCGCATTCCCCACTTCGATATAACGCGACGGGGTGATCTCATCTAGATCCTGCACCTTGAGCTTCACTTCAAGCGGCTCGCCACCACGCTCGATGGTGATCGCGATCTCATCCCCCACATGGCGATCCAGCATCGCCTCCAGTGTCACAAAATGGCGCACCCATTCACCATTAATCTTTAGCAGGATGTCTCCCGGAGCGAGGTGGCCATCAGCCGGCCCCTGTGGCACACGGTATGCGACTGACAGCAGGCCAATCGCATCGGGGTCCTGGGCACGCACCTGGCGTTCGTTGTCACTGCTCAGGCCGAGGCGTCGTAGTTCATCATAGGGCTGATACTGAAAGGTGGCCTGCAAGGTGCCGCGTGTTACCGGCTGACCATCACGAATATGCTCAAAGGCGTGCACCACGCGATCGAGCGGTAGATAGAAACTGGCCGCATTGCGCATATTGGCACCGGCATTGAGCGCAATGACATTGCCATCGATATCGATCACCGGCGCACCGGACGAGCCACCACTGGTCGATGAGGCGGCCTGGATATAGAAGGTGTTGAAGTCATTGTAGCGCCCCTCTCCATACGCCGGTGCCGGGCGATCGAGGCGTGCAATGGTGCCGGTCAGAATCGAGAGCTGTTCGCCGCCGTCATTTCCCACCACCTTGACCTCACGCCCGCGCTGCACCGCCTCTGGCAGCAGTGTTAACGCCTCTGGCTGGTTATAGGTCAGTGCTTTGGGATCATATTTAAAAAAGCCGAAGTCGTGGATTGGATCGCGATAGATCGGGGTCAGCCTGATCTCTTCACGGTTCAGGAAGACCCCCTTGGCCACCGTCGGCCCCGGCTGCACCACGTGGCGGTTGGTCAGTACGATCCCCTGCTCAGCGTCGATCACAAAACCGGTCGCCTGCACCGAGTTATTGATGCCGGTATCGAAGGAACGTGGTGCGTCGACCCGTATCGCCAACACCGCCTGTGCGACATGATCTATCGCCTGTTCCCAGCGCTGCTCTTCACTTGCATACAGTGGCTGTGCAACACCCCCTGCCACTATCAGCAGCAGAACAAAGAGGAGCTTAAACTGAAACGACAGTCGCTTTGATCGCATAATCATTAACCACTTTCCATAATATGAGTGAATCAGCCGATTCTCTCACAACTTGTCCATTAGCAGAAATGAGCGCGGCGCGACTCGTGCTACACTCCGCTATGGATATTTAGACTGGAACCACAACCGACTCACCTCGCCACATGAACAAGCAGAAACGCACCGAGATCTTCGAACGCCTGCGCGCGGAGAATCCACACCCCACCACAGAGTTGCACTACACCAACCCGTTTGAACTACTGATTGCCGTGATCCTCTCTGCCCAGGCGACCGACAAGGGGGTAAACAGGGCAACGGATAAACTATACCCCGTGGCCAATACGCCCACGGCGATCCTGAAACTGAAAGAGGATGGACTCAAGCAGTACATCAAAACCATTGGACTCTATAACAGCAAGGCGGCCAATATCATCAAGACCTGCAAAATCCTCAAGGAGCAGTACAATAGCGAGGTGCCGCAGGATCGCGAGCGGCTGGAGGCGCTGCCGGGGGTCGGGCGCAAGACCGCCAACGTGATCCTTAATACCGCCTTTGGCCAGCCGACGATCGCGGTAGACACCCACATCTTCAGGGTCTCGAACCGCACCCGCATCGCCCCCGGCAAGACGGTGCTGGAGGTGGAACGAAAGCTGCTGAAGTTCATCCCCGATGAGTTCAGGCTCGACGCCCACCACTGGCTGATCCTGCACGGGCGTTATGTCTGTGTGGCACGCAAACCGCGCTGCGGCGCCTGCGTGATCGAGGATCTTTGTGAATACAAACAGAAGGCAGTCGAGTAGACTATAGCGTCAGAAAATAGCCAACAACCTGAGAATTTACGATGTTTTTTTCAAAAGACCGACACAAGATGCGCCAGTTCTTTTTTGATATCTGGCAGAAACAGAGTAGCGGCAATGCTCCGCTTGAGCCGATGGAGCAGATCATCGCCGGCATCATTGAGCAGCACCCGGAATATCATGCGCTGCTCGCCGACCCAGATGCGGTGATCGACAAGGACTACACCCCGGAGATGGGGCAGAGCAACCCCTTCCTCCACATGGCGATGCATATTGCGATTCAGGAACAGCTCGCCACGCAGCGCCCCAGGGGGATCGTCTCCGTCTACCAGTCACTGCTGGAGAGGGGAGCAGAGCCTCATGCGGCAGAACATCAGATGATGGAACCATTGGGTGAGATGCTGATACAGGCCCAGCGTCGCAATACCGCGCCTGACGAAAAGGCCTATCTGAAAGGGCTGCGCAAGCTGGTTAAGAAATAGCGCCGACAATAGCAGGCCAACTAACTGTTTTATATAAAGATACCTAAAACTCCCCGACGGAAAAAGCACATGTTTAATGCTATAATCAGTGGCCGTGCTGCCGATACATATAAGAGTGAGAGAGAACTCTTCACATCTCCCACCACGTTAGGCAGCTCACCGGTTTTTTCTCAAGGTAACCCACTTGATTAAGCAGACTACTCAGCCGATCACTCGTACACACCGCAGCACCCGTTGCCTGCCACTGCTGTGGCTCATGCTCTTTAGTCTGTTACCGGCAAGCGCGTTGGCGGTTCCGACATTGTGGCAGTGGAGCCACCCCTTCCCTCACGGCAATCAGCACAACAGCGTTACCACAGGAAAAGACATTAACGGAAACGATCAATTTATCGCCGTCGGTGTCGGTGGCAACATCGTCACCAGTCGCTACGGCGCATTTAGCCCGCCCTGGAAACTGCAAAAATCCACGACCTCCCTGGACCTTAACGACATTGTCTGGAACGGGATTCGCTATGTCAGCGTCGGCGATCAGGGGGTGATCGTCATCAGCGATGATAGTGAAAAATGGACTTTACGCCCCTCTGGCACCGACTACAAATTGACCAATGTCATCTGGGTAAATAAAAGCCCAGCGAAAGACTCTTTTTTTCTCGCCATCGGTGAATATACCGCCGCGATCGATCACCCCATCAACGGGGCGATCAATCGACCTGCCGCCGTCACCCTCACCAGCTCGGGTGGTAGCACGTGGGCGCTGCATAACGCCGTCCTCAACCCCGACCGCTTCACCGATATCCCCCCGCCCCGACTCAACGGCGTCACGTGGGATGGCACGCGCTTTGTCGCCAGCAGTGATAGCGGCGCAATCCTCACCAGTGATGACGGCATTGCGTGGCACACGCGTTCGATCAATAGTATCGTGTGGAATGGAGTCGATCTCTTTCTGGCCGTCGGTGATAATGGCCTGGCGCTCACCAGCCCAGATGGCACAGCGTGGACCTACCGGGAAACGGGGGTGACTGAGAGTCTCTTCGATGCTGTCTGGCATAGCAACTCTTTTATCGTGGTAGGTAAAAACGGCACTGCGCTTGCCACAAATGACGGCATATCATGGGTTCCAGAGTCAACCAATTCGAGCGAAACCCTCCATGCCATATCTAACTTAAGCGGTGTTTTTATTGCAGTCGGCAACAACGGAACCATCCTGAGACGTTCAGGTTCAATATGGACTCCGCAAACTTCGGGAACAACCGAGGATCTACATGGTGTTGCAAGAAGCATCTCAAAGTATGTGGCAGTAGGTAACAACGGCATCGTGCTATTTAGTAACAACGACGGTACAACATGGACAGCACCACCTTCATCAACATTCCCTCTCAATTTCACCACCGATCTGCTGGGCGTCTCATGGGGAAATAACTTTTACGTCGCCACCGGAAAAAATGGCGTCCTGTTAACTGCAGGGGATGATGGCGCTAGCTGGAGCAAACAGGACAGCAGCCTCAGTGGCACCAGTGGTGAGTGGTTATTTGACAGCATATGGGATCCAGTGAATTCAGTCTATGTCATGGTCGGCAGCAATGGAACCATCATCACCACAACCAACATCACTAGTAATATCGCAGCAAACTGGAGCTTACAGACCTCAAACACTAGCGAAACATTATTGAGCATCACCACCGGTGGCACATCAACACTGATCGGTGGAGAATATGCCACCCAGATCACGACCACCACCCCCACCAATATAGTCCTGACTGACATGGATATGATTAGTGAGCCCAGCACGACTAACGTCACAAGCGGGCGCATCACATCGGAACATCTCAATGACATCCTGTTTGCCAATGGCATCTATACCGCGGTTGGTAATACGGGTACGATTCTCACTAGTGAGAACTTTATCCACTGGCTTTCTCCAGCATCACCAACCTCCGATGACCTGTTCGATATCACTGTAGATAGTGAAAACAATAACTTTCTCGTCTCTGGGGCGTGGGGAACATTGTTAAGTGGCACTTTCACTGCACCATGGCCGGCAACATCATGGAGCAGCCTCACATCCGGCACTTCTGATTTTCTACACGGCGTTGCCTCAAGCCCTGCATCCCCTGGATCCATCCTGGTGACTGCGGGTAGTGGCGGCGCTATATTTACCAGCAATGATAATGGCGGTAGCTGGACGCCGACCGCAGGCCCTACTCAGACGCTGGAGGATATCAACAGCCTCGTTACCAGCGACTCACTTATGGTGGCCGTTGGCAATAGCGGTGTTGTTTTGAACAGTACAGATGGCGGTATCAACTGGGCATTACAAACATCGACGCCCGAAAACCCAACACCCGCTAACGCATGCACATCATCTCACCTGCACGACGTGGCATGGAAATCCACGGCCCCTACCCGGTTTGTCGCGGTCGGTGATGCAGGGGCTGTCTGCATTAGCAACGATGGGAGCGACTGGAACAGTATTACCCCAGCAACCCCGCCGAGTACCACCAGCCCGCTCTACAGCGTAGTCTGGGGGAAAGCGCAATTCATCGCCGTCGGCGGCATCGCCTCCAGCAGCACCATTTATACCAGCCCTGATGGCGATGTCTGGACACTACGCAATTCCGCTGAACCCTACACCCTGCGAGACATCGCCTGGAATGGCGAACACTTTTTCGCGGTCGGTGATGGCGGCACCATCCTCACCAGTCCTCAGGGGATTACATGGGTCAGAAACAGCTCCGGTACCACCGCCGATCTTCATACCGTTGCATTTAATGACGAGATGATCGTGGTGACAGGCACCGAGCCATCTCCACTCGCCACCGTAATACTGCGAAATCTTGATGGCACCTGGGAGGGAGCAAATGGCGCAAAACTCGAAAATCTGCGCATCAATAACCTCACCTTTGGCGGCACCCAGTTCGCAGGGGTAGCGCCTTCGGGCTCAGTATTTGTCAGCTCCGATGCCCAGGAATGGCAAGGGGTCGTCACTGGTACCAATACCCTGTTCAATGCGATCACGTGGGATGGCGGTAAATTTATCGCGGCAGGCGCTGGCGGACACATCCTTCACGCAACCAATCCCGACCTCGTGATCACTGGTGGCTTTCTTTCCGAAAAGGTGCGAGATGGCGAAGTGGCGCGCTACCGCTTCACAGTTACCAACAGGGGACTCACGACAGCAACCAACGTCAGTTATTCGGAAGAGCTACCATCAGTTAGCGTATTTCTCTCTGCTAGCAGCAGTCGCGGCAGTTGCACTCTCGCAACCACACTGGTCTGTTTTCTAGGCGACATGGCTACGGGCGAAACAGCCACCATCACGGTCGATGTCACTGTGACCGCGATCGGCACACTGCTACACACCGCGGAGGTTACTTCAGATATCGAGGATAACGATCTACCGAATAATACGATTGTTGCCAGTATCGAGATTGGCAGGGGCAATAGCGATAGCGGTGGTGCCTCTTTTAGCTACTGGTCTCTCGCGGGCGTGCTGCTTTTTCTACTGATAACGAACCTGGTAAGCGTGAGAAATCGAGAACCGTTTGTTATCTAAACCACTCAAGCCACTGTCATTCCGGCCATTCAAGGTGAAAATCGAAGGGTTGCGTATAATGGTCGGCACCACAGACAAAATCAAACTCCAGTACCCAGTCGCCCCCCATTGAAAACTCTCCACTGCGGCCGTAATAATCACCGACCTTGGCCTCATCTATCAACGGCACCTGAACCTTATCCAGCGACATCTCATGTCCCGGCATATACTGGCGAAAATGTATTTTACAGTCGGTCACCGGCTGGTTAATACCATCACGAATAGAGAATGTTACAGCTGCGTTTTGCCCCACCATCAATGGTGCGGGATCGGTCTTTAACTGTAGCTGGTAACCTCCAGTCGAAGCAGTTTTGGCTGGCTGAAAATCGGAGCAGCCCACAAGCAACAAACACCCCCCTGTAATTAGACAGCTTGCACTTCTCATCTCTATTCCACTCCCTTTTCGCTAAACCTGTTATCTGTTTTTCTTCTGTATCAACTCGATTTTATAACCATCGGGATCTTCCACAAAGGCGATTACGGTGGTACCACCCTTCATCGGTCCAGCCTCGCGCACCACCTTACCGCCACGCGCGCGGATTTCATCACAGGCGCGATAGGCATCATCAACCTCCACAGCGATGTGCCCAAAGGCGTTGCCGAGACTATATTCACTCTCATCCCAGTTATGGGTTAACTCTATCACCGCCCCCTCTGCCTCTTTATCATAACCTACAAAGGCGAGGGTGAAGCGACCCTCTGGATAGTCGTTGCGCCGCAACAGGTGCATGCCAAGCACTTCGGTATAAAAGCCGATTGAGCACTCCAGGTCAACCACACGAATCATAGTGTGAAGTATACGCATAGCTACCTCGATTACTGTTTTCTGAAAAGCTCAGAGAGCGGCCGCGGTTTTGCGACATTATAACCTTGCGCATAATCGATCCCCAAATCTTTAACGCACTTATAGATCTCATCATTTTCAACAAACTCTGCAATGGTCTTGATCTCCATGACATGCCCAATATGGTTGATTGACTCGACCATGGCACAGTCAATTGGATTGTCGACGATACCACGAATAAAACCACCATCAATCTTGAGGTAATCAACCGGCAGGTTTTTGAGATAGGCAAACGATGAAAGTCCGCTACCAAAGTCGTCCAGTGCAAAGCTACACCCAAGCATTTTGAGTTCAGATATAAAATGAATTGCCTCACTTAGATTTGAAATAGCAGCGGTTTCGGTAATTTCAAAAGAGATATTGTTCGGTGATATGGCATAAAGTGAAAACTGCTCGCGCAGAAACTCCATCAGCCCCGCATCACTCAAGGAGGCACCAGAAAGGTTTACCGCATAGATAACATCATCACAGCCACTAGCTTCGCAAAATGAAAACACATGACGTATCACCCATCGATCAATCGCGGGCATCAGGTCAAAGCGTTCTGCGGCCGGGATGAACGCCATCGGAAAAATCACTCGATCATTATCGTCTCGCATACGCAGCAACACTTCGACATGCTTACCTTCTTTGGCATTCTGCAACGGGACGATTGGCTGAAAAAAGAGTTGAAACCGCTCCTCATCAAGTGCTCGATTTATCCGCGACACCCACTGCATCTCACCATGCCGCGCAACCAGCTCTTCATCATCAGGCAGATAGACGTAGACTCGGTTACGCCCCTTGTCCTTGGCGACATAACAGGCGGCATCAGCAGCACTCAGCAAATCAGTCGTGCCACCACTCTCCTGATCGATAGACACCAGCCCGATACTCGCACCAATTTCAAAGGTTTTATCCTGCCACACAAAACGAAATTCCTTAACTGTATGACAGAACCCTTCAGCTATCTCTTCCGCCTTGGTCAGATGACAGTCTCCAAGCAACACCCCAAATTCATCCCCCCCGAGTCGTGCGAGTGTGTCACGATCACGCACCTGTGCCTGTAACAGCGTTGTTAGTTGACGTAACAGCTCATCACCAGCCACATGGCCACATGTATCATTTACGATCTTGAACTGGTCAAGATCGATGTAGCACAGGGCATGCGCCTTCCCCTCCTCCTTGGCGCTTTCCAGCAACAGTGACAAACGGCGCTCAAACTCACGACGATTGATCAGGCCCGTCAAGGCATCGTGGGTCGCCTGATATGAGATTTTGTTTGCCAGACCACGTAGCTCGGTTACATCATGGAATACAATCACCACGCCGACAACCGCCCCCTCACGATCAAGAATGGGGTTTGCCATTACTTCAATGGCAAACTCCTTACCTGAAAACTGATTGACAATCACCTGCCCCGGCAGCACCACACGATGCCCTTTCTTCAGACAGGCATCAATTGGCGCTTCAATCGACTTCTGGGTTGATTCGTCGAACACATTCAGCACATCACACAAGGTGCGCCCCTGAACCTCATCCTGCGCGACTCCAGCGAGCATCTCAGCCCGTGGATTCATATAATCAACCAACCCAGCTGCGTTTGTGGTTATCACACCATCGCCAATCGATTCCAGCGTAATCTGAGCGCGCTCTTTCTCTTTAAAAAGCGCCTTTTCCAGTCGCTTATGCTCAGTAATGTCAGTACGAATCGCAACATACTGATAAGGGTTTCCCCGGGAATTTACAAATGGAACAATACTGGAGTCGACCCAGAAAAAATCACCATTCTTCTTCTGACTTCTAATCTCACCGTGCCACACGTCACCACGGGCAATAGTTGCCCATAGTTCGTCAAAAAACTTATCCGGATGGCTTCCAGAATTCAGGATGCGGTGATTTTTTCCCAGTAACTCATCACGACTATACTGGCTCACATCGCATAGCTTATCGTTAGCGTAAGTAATATCACCATCTGCATTGGCAATGCTAACGATTGAATGCTGATCAAGTGCAAACTTCTGGTAATTGAGATCACGCACCGCTCTCCTTAAGGTGGTGGCATTTTTTCTCAGCTGCAACATAATAAATACAACGTATATCAGTAACGCGACCGCAAAGAGATAGAGATAGAGACGGTAGATATTGGTCCGATAGACCAGCTCCTCATGGTAACCGTTATACAACGCCGACAGCGCATCTATCTGACGCGCCAGCCTGGGCGATGTCAAACGACGAATCATATTGTCAACGACTGGCTTTTCTTCCACTATGACCGTGATATGCTGCACCAACCGTACAACATCATCTCGGAGGGCTGCAGGATATCGATCCACAGCCGGCATGACCACTTCGAAGTATGCCTCCACATGCTGCCGCAATTCGGGACTCCCATGGCTATTGTAACTAAGCACATCTCGCACCATGTCACTCAGCAGCAATACCATCTCAACCTCAACCTGTTGCTCCGTCAGGTTAGCCATCAACTCATCTATCAACACAGGAATATAACGGCTTGAGTTCCTCAAAATAGCATTATGAGCCTTGTAGGACTCCAGCACCTCTTGCTTGACCAGTAATGTCTCTTCAATACTATCAAGATTACCATCGATAGCTTCCTCGCCCTGTTTATAGATGCTATATGGCCCTGACTCAAGTTCGCGATGCTTCTCTTTCAGCTGGCGCATCCACAGTACCAATGGGTCATAATGAGAGAGCAACTCATTACGCGAACGAAGAACATCACGACTGAGATTGGCATCCAGCTGCTTTAGGTGAGACAAATTATTAATGATCGAGTTGTAACTCTTTCCATCAACGGCCTGAGTCTTAACATAAAGAAAGGTCATCAATACAACTGCCAGCATCCCGACAAGCAGCTGCTTAATATTTGCACTCGTCATGATTCATCACCTTCAAGGGGGGCGCTGAGCGAATGCAAGAATTTCACAATCATGCGGGCATCATCAAGTGGAATGGGGCGACCCAGCTGAAAGTTTGCCATCACCATTACCGCCTGTTCCAGCGTCTCTACTGAACCGTCGTGAAAATAGGGCGCGGTTAACGCCACATTTCGCAGGCTAGGCACGCGGAAGCGGTGTTTATCATCTTCCTTACCGGTAACATTAAAGCGACCCAGATCAATTGAAGATGTCTCACGTCCAGCAAAGAAATCGCCCATCACACCAAACAGCTGAAACATATTGCCCCCCACATTGCCACCTTGATGACATGCGATGCAGCCATAGGTTTTAAACAGCTGATACCCTTTCTGTTCATCTGAACTTAAAACACCACTATCACCAAGCAGAAAACGGTCGAACGGTGAATCAGGTGTGACCAGCGACTTCTCAAACTCGGCAATGACATTTACAACATTATCAGCCTGAACTCCACCGGCAGGATAGAGCCGCATAAATTCAGCCTGATATTCGGGAATCGATTTGAGCGTACTCAGCACCGCCTCCCACTCTGCTCCCATTTCGGTACGGCTGGTTATCGACTCATTAACCTGCTCTTCCAGAGTAGAGGCGCGCCCATCCCAGTACCACCTGAAATTATTGGCGCTATTAAAGACAGTGAGTGTGTTGATCAACCCACGAGACAAATCACCTTCAACTGGGTGTAAACGGTGATCTCCACCGCTATCTTTGAGGTGGTGGCAACTGTCACAGGCGATATCACCGCCTGGGGAGAGTCGCTTATCACCGAAGAGCTTACGCCCGAGGGCAACCTTGTCCGGAGTCAGGTTACGCGGCCTGGCAACAGGCTGTAGCGGTTCGTTGACAAGCTCTCTTTGTGAGATTTTGTAGCGCTCAATTGGTTCCTGCTCAATGATCGATGGCACTGCTGCGTCGTCATCATAGGTCACCTGCCCCAGCAGCCAGGGTAAAGCGATGAAAAACAGCAGTAGTAAAACGCCGTAAATAACTTTCTTCTTCATTATTACACGCCCAACACCCTTGTTTCTGTTCGATACTCCAAGTGGATCGGTAATACTTAGTGTAAATTTAATTCACCAAACAGCTTTGCAATCGTGTTATTCATGTAACAACTACCGACTACTACATTTTCCTGGCGGCAATACGAAGGCGCAGTGCATTCAGCTTGATAAATCCTTCTGCATCCTGCTGGTTATAACTTCCTGCATCATCTTCAAAGGTGGCAATATTAGCATCGAAAAGACTATCCGATTGTGACTGACGTCCTACTACTATGACATTACCCTTGTAGAGTTTGACGCGCACCTGACCATTGACACGCTGCTGCGATGCATCGATCATCGCCTGCATCATTTCGCGCTCAGGACTCCACCAGTAGCCGTTATAGATTAGCGTCGCATAACGCGGCATCAGCTCATCCTTCAGATGTGCCACTTCACGATCCAGCGTAATCGATTCGATTGCGCGATGCGCCTTCAACATCACCGTTCCCGCCGGCGTCTCATAACAGCCGCGCGATTTCATCCCAACATAGCGGTTTTCAACAATATCGTCGCGGCCAATACCATTTTCGCCTGCCACCCTGTTCAGGTAGCGCATCACCTCAGCCGGGGTCATCGCCGCCCCATCGATCGCCACGATATCGCCCGCCTGATAAGTCAGCTCCAGATAGAGCGGACGATCAGGCGCCGCTTCAGGGCTCACCGTCCAGCGCCACATATCTGGCTCCGGCTCAGCCCACGGATCTTCCAGAATATCGCCCTCATACGAGATATGCAGCAGATTGGCATCCATCGAATAGGGGGATTTCTTGCCGCGTTTCTGTTCGATAGCAATGTTGTGCTGTTCCGCATAGGCCATCAGTTTTTCACGTGAGTTAAGGTCCCACTCACGCCACGGTGCGATGATCTTCACCCCCGGTTTCAGTGCATAAGCGCCCAGTTCAAAACGCACCTGATCGTTACCCTTGCCGGTCGCGCCATGCGAGACTGCATCGGCACCCGTCTCGTTGGCAATCTCAACCAGCCGCCTGGCGATCAGTGGCCGCGCAATCGAGGTACCGAGCAGGTACTCTCCCTCATAGACGGCATTGGCACGAAACATCGGGAAAACATAGTCACGCGCATACTCTTCACACAGATCCTCGATGTAGATCTCCTTGATCCCCATCGCCTCTGCCTTGGCTCGCGCGGGCTCAACCTCTTCTCCCTGCCCGATATCGGCGGTAAAGGTGACCACCTCGCAGTGATATTCATCCTGTAACCATTTGGCGATGATTGAGGTATCGAGTCCGCCGGAGTAGGCCAGCACCACTTTGTTGACATCTGTTTGCAACATTCAAATTAATCCTATAAAAAGCATGGTTTCTTTGATTCAGAATTATAGCGTAAATGACGCTAATCGCGCCGAAAAATAACATTGGTTCTACCTCATTTCAGAAAAGAGGGGACGGCACCCATTGCACTAGTTTAGCGAGCGCCAGCAAGGCACGCGCCCTACCCGGGTAATCGAGCAATCACTCAAACAAGATGCGTCCCCTCAGACGCCCGCACCACCAGCGCAATACAGTATTGGAAAAAACTGCACCGCATGACAGCAGCAGCATGCGATAGAGCCATTTGCGATCAACCTTGCAGACAATTTCTGGCTCAAGCCACGCCTGCTGCTGCGAGAGGCGCACCAGTGTTTCGAGCCCGATCAACATCGGCCACAGCGCCGCGAGGCGCAGACGCAGACAACGCCGCGGCAGTGCGGTGAGATATTGCTCAGCAGCGCTGTAATGTGCCAGCGCAATGCGAATCCCTTTCATCAGTGCGGGGCGAGCGGCATCGCTATTGACGACATCCATCAGCGCGGCCGGGGTTAGGGTCACCTCATCCAGCCATGGCTGCGGCAGATAACAGCGTCCGATCTGCAGGTCTCGCGGGACATCACGCAGGATATTGGTCATCTGCAGCGCCTTGCCAAAACGGATGCCGAACTGCAATTGCTGCTCTCGATAAGGCTCCACTGCCCACTCCTGAAGCGCCTCAATGTGGGCAATTGAGATCTCTGTCCAGAACTCGCCGACACAGCCCGCCACAAGATAGGTATAACGCTCCAGCTGCTCATCGTCCCGCAGAGCGGTGACCCCCGCACTACTCTCCCTCGCCACCTGAAAGCGCTCAAGATCGTCCACCATCCCTTCACTCAGGGTCAGCACCACCTGGCGGATCAACCTCCTGTCTGGCGTCGTCTGCCGCAACAATAGCTCAAACAGCGCCGGCAACTTCGTCAGCAACTCTTTTTCTGAGGGGTGATCAAGCCGCCCTGTGAGTCCCGCCTGTAGTCGCTCAAGCGCCGCCCGTGACGGTTCGTCTGCCACTAACTGATCGCGAAACTGGCGCAACGCAACACACCGTTTATCCGCCGGGACGACTTCAGTATCAGCGATCGTATCTGCTGCCCGCGCCAGCAGATACGCAGTACTGATCGGTTCTCGTAACGGTTGCGGCAACACCCGCAGGGTTAGATAAAAACTACGCGACACGCCGCGCAATAATTCATTGAGTAGATAGCGGCGCTGCACCCCATCGAATGATGCTGGTACAAACGGTGCCGACTCAGGCAGCATCAAAACTTCTCGCACGCTCAGCGGGCAACAGGTCGGCAAAGACAAACCCGTCCCGTTGCACCACCTCACCAACGGTGATATTGATCTCACCTTCGAACATCGGTCCGGCAAAAACAAAGCTGTGGAATTCACCGTTCTCACCGCACGGGTCGACATCCGTCGGCAACTCATCAAGTAGCGAGTGGTTAAATTTACGCCCGGCAAATCGCTCTGATAGTTGTCGTGGGTCGATGCAGGTCAGATGAGCCTGCAGCCCGCCGTCAATCATCCCACGAGATAGTGATGCCGTCGGGATACCCCACAACGGAAAAATCGCCCCAATGCCACTACCTTCAAGTTTCTGTTCCCGGTATGCACGAATATCTTCCAGGTAGAGATCACCAAAGGCAAAGCAGTCGATTTTGCGCTGCTGGCAACGTTCCACAAACAGAGACATTCGCGCCTCGTAATCAGCGTTACTACAGGGGTCAGGGATCTCAACAACCTCCAACGGCAAGCCGGTCTGTTGCGCCTGCTGCTCCAGCAACTCACGCCGCACCGCGTGCATTGCAACACGATCATGTACCTGATTAACGGTACTAAAGAGCCCCACGACGTCAACCTCATCCTGCTGGCGCAGGACATGCAGTGCCCATGCGCTATCTTTTCCACTGCTCCATGAGAGCAAGACTCTTTTTTTCATCTGTTATTTCCTGAACTATCGCTGCTACGGGACTGTGATATCGTTGGCAAATTAATCATCGGCGCGGTCACTTTCCAGCCCTCACCAGGCCACCCAGTCCCTGACGCTCAAGGGTATGGTCAAGGAACTCACGTATGGCAGCGGCATCATCATACTGAAGGGCGCGCTCAAGAACCAGGCGCGCATCGGTGACGGTAAAGTTGCGAATGACCGATTTTACCCGCGGCATGCTTGCAGAGCTCATGCTCAGCCCGTCGACCCCCATGCCGAGCAGCAACAGCGCTGCAGCCGGATCACCCGCCATCTCACCACAGACACTCACCGGCTTGTCCAGCATGTGAGCGCCCGTCACAATCTGCACCAACGCACGCAGTACCGCCGGGTGCAACGCATCATAGAGAGAGGCTACCCGCGCATTGTTACGATCCACTGCCAGCAGGTACTGGGTGAGGTCGTTGGTACCTACAGAGAAAAAATCGACCCGTGATGCCAGCACCTCCATCTGGTAGATCACCGACGGCACCTCCACCATAATACCGACCTGCGGCATCATCACCTGCTCACCTGCGTCGATCAATTCGTGGTGCGCACGCCCGATCAGGTGCAGCGCGCGATCGACCTCCGCCACATTACTGACCATCGGCAACAGCAGGTAGAGGTTATTCAGCCCGATACTGGCACGCATCATCGCCCGCAGTTGGACCAGGAAAATCTCAGGATGATCCAGGGTGATACGAATCCCACGCCACCCCAAAAAAGGGTTCTCTTCTTCGATCGGAAAATATGAGAGCGCCTTGTCTCCACCCACATCGAGTGTGCGCAGCGTCACTGGGCGCGGGGAAAAACCCTCCAGCGCCTCGCGATAGATGGCGCGCTGCTCCTCTTCACCAGGAAAACGTTCACGAATCATGAATGGAAATTCGGTGCGATAAAGCCCGATCCCCTCCGCACCACTCTCGACCGATGGCGCCAGATCGGACAGCAACCCGGTGTTGGCGTAGAGTGGTAGATGGATGCCGTCTGGTGTCTCTGCCGGCAGCTCACGCAGCCCTTCAAGCCCGGCCACCAGCTCCGCTTCTTCCCGCGCAAGCCGGGTATATTCATCCCGCACCGTCTGCGATGGCGAAACAAAGACCCGCCCGCGATACCCATCGACCACCAGTTCACACCCATCGATACGCGCCACCGGCAGTTCATCGGCACCCACCACCGCCGGCACCCCCATTGCGTGCGCCAGAATCGCCACATGGGAAGAGCTGGAGCCACGTGCCGAAACCACCCCTGCCAGGCGCTCACGCGGCACCTCTGCCAGCATGGTAGCCGAGATCTCCTCACCGACGAGGATCGTGTGCGGCGGATAGTCGGGCTGCCGTCGCGTCTCGTTCTGCAGATGAGAGAGGATTCGCCGTCCGAGGTCACGCACATCATCGGCTCGCTCACGCAGATAAGGGTCATCCATCGATTCAAACAGCAGCGCCTGTTCATTGATGGTGTCGCGCCACGCCCCCGGTGCCCAGTCTCCTTCGCGTATGCGCGCGATGGTTTTGTCGATCAATGTGTCGCTGTTCAACATCAACAGATAGGCCTCAAACAGTGCGCGACTCTCTTCCCCCAGTTCAGGATGAATCGACGCCTCCAGCGCCCTGATATTGGCACGCGCCGCCGCCAGCGCCTGCTCAAAGGCAAGAATCTCAGTGGCCGTATCTTTGGTCTTGCGATGCGGAATCGCCTCGAGATCCGCCAGTGGATAGATCACCACCGCCGTCCCGATGCCGACCCCGGGCGCCCCTGAAAGTGCGACAATCGGACGATTATCTCTTCCCGTCGAGGTCTCGGTAAAATCCTTAATTTCACCACGCGCATCGGCATGGGCAATTGCACCAGCGAGCTGTGCAGCGATGGTGAGCAGAAAGGCGACCTCATCCTCATCGAAGCAGCGCAGGTTACGCTGGCGCACTACCAGCACCCCCACCACCTGTCGATGATGGACAATCGGCACCCCTAGAAAACCGTGAAAAGAGACCTCGCCAGTCTCGGCAATAAAGCGATAGCGGGGGTGGTCCGGCGCATTATCGAGATTGAGCAGCTCTTCTGTCTCGCCCACCAGACTGACCAGCCCCTCGCCCTGCTTGAAACGCACCACGCCGATAGCTTCGGGGTTCAGGCCATCACTGGCCATCAGGGTATATTGCTGTAGCCCCTGATCAAACAGATAGATCGAACAGACATCTGCCGACATCGCCTGTTTGACACGTGAAACAATAATCGCTGAGGCCTGCTCAAGGTCATGTGCCGCATTCACCTCCTGCACGATACGACGCAGTGTTACCAGCATCACACAACCTCAGGCGGCACAGGAAATGGGAAGGAAGTGGACGCCACCGCCGCCGACCTGAAAATCAGCACGCCCCTCGAGCCTGGGCCAGCGGCTCCAGCTCGGCAAGCGCATCCTCATAGACATTACGCTTAAAGGCGACAATCTCTTTCAGCGGCTCCCAGTAATCGACCCAGCGCCAGTGGTCAAACTCAGGCTGGTCAGAGAGATCAAGCCGCACATCACTTTCATCGCCCACCAGTTCAAGCAGAAACCAGATCTGCTTCTGGCCGATGCACAACGGCTTGCTTTGGTGGCGAATCAACGCTTTGGGCAGCTGATAACGCAACCAGTCACTGGTACGACCAAGAATAGTGACATGGTAGCTCTCAAGACCAACCTCCTCACGAAGCTCGCGATACATCGCATCTTCCGGGGTCTCATTGGGCTGAATACCGCCCTGGGGGAATTGCCACGCCTCCTGTCCAACACGGCGGGCCCATAGCAACTTACCATCCTGATTGTTCAGGATGATGCCTACATTAGCTCTGTATCCGTCAAGATCGATCACTAGTAAGGCCTCATAAAACTGCTACAATTGAAAGAATTGTCACATAAATCATGGCTTCAGCGCAAATATGATGTGCCCTGAATCTAGATATTCATGCGGAAATACCGCAAGCTTCCTGACAACAGACATTCAAAGAGGTTAATTGCGTGAGCCTGGTTATTTTTGATCTAGATAACACCCTGATCGGGGGAGATAGCGACTACCTGTGGAGCCAGTTCCTGGCCGAGGAAGGGATCGTCACCCCTCAGCACCAACGTGAAAACCAGCGATTTTATGATGAGTACGTCGCGGGAACGCTCGACATCAACGAATTTCTCGCCTTCCAGCTCGCCCCACTGGCGGCCCATGACATCAGCACACTGCACGCCTGGCGCAAACGTTTTATCAAAGAGAAAATAGCGCCCATCCTGCTGGCATCTGCTGACAAATTAATTGAAAAGCACAGGAATAACGGCGAAACACTGCTAATCATCACCGCCACAAACAGCTTTGTGACCGCGCCGATTGCGGAGCGCCTCGGGATAGAGCACCTGATCGCAACCGAACCTGAAATGCGAAACGGACAGTACACCGGCAAGGTTGCCGGCACCCCAAGTTTTAGAGAAGGGAAGGTTGAGCGACTGAACCTCTGGCTAAAAGAGACTCACCACAACCTTGACGACAGCTGGTTCTACTCCGACTCCCATAACGACCTGCCACTGCTGGAACTGGTCACCCATCCCGTCGCGGTCGATCCCGATGAAACCCTGAACAGAGAGGCAAGGATCAGAGGGTGGCCAATCATCAGCCTGCGCTGACAACAACCATCATTCCAGATTATTTGAACTCTTCCTTGTTGGCCGCCTTGATCGCCGCCTCCTGGGTGGTGATCAACCCTTTCTGCACCAGCTCATGCAGGTTCTGATCAAGCGTCTGCATCCCGAGTGACTGGCCGGTCTGAATCGCAGAGTACATCTGTGGAATCTTGTTTTCGCGAATCAGGTTACGAATCGCCGGGGTACCGATCATGATTTCATGAGCCGCAACACGGCCGCCACCCACCTTCTTGAGCAGCGTCTGAGAGATCACCGCCTTCAGCGATTCCGATAACATCGAACGAATCATCTCTTTCTCGGCCGCCGGGAACACATCGATCACACGGTCGATGGTCTTTGCCGCAGAACTGGTGTGCAGGGTACCGAAGACCAGATGGCCTGTTTCGGCTGCTGATAACGCCAGCCCGATCGTCTCCGGATCACGCATCTCACCCACCAGAATAATATCAGGATCTTCACGCAGTGCTGAACGTAACGCTTCGGCAAACCCCAACGAGTCACGGTGGATCTCACGCTGATTCACCAGACATTTTTTACTCTGATGCACAAACTCGATCGGATCTTCAAGCGTCAGGATGTGGCCATACTCGGAATTATTTTTATAATCCATCATCGCCGCCAGCGTGGTCGACTTACCAGAACCGGTCGGCCCGGTCACCAGTACAATGCCGCGCGGGGTGTCGGCAATATCAGTAAACACTGCGGGCGCACTCAGCTCCTCAAGCGACAGGATCGTCGAGGGAATGGTACGAAACACCGCGCCAACACCACGATTATGGTTGAAGGCGTTGACACGAAAACGGGCCAGGCCAGGGATCTCAAACGAAAAGTCGGTCTCAAGGAACTCCTCGAAATCCTTGCGCTGCTTGTCATTCATGATGTCATAGATCATGTTGTGTACGGTCTTATTATCCAGCGGAGGGACGTTGATGCGGCGAATGTCACCATCCACACGAATCATTGGTGGCAACTCGGCGGACAGGTGCAAATCAGAGGCGTTACTTTTAACGCCAAAAGCTAGTAGCTCAGCAATATCCATTCATTTCTCCTCCAGAGATATCTATTCACCGCAACGACAGTTAACGAAAGCAGATATATTTTCGCCTACAGTCGCTTAACGGCACCTCCATGTACATCTTGAACAGTAGCAACCCGACACATCGACACTGGACTCATACACACAAACCACTAGAATAGTGACCACCTATGCTCACGACAGAGACTATTAAAGACAATCTTCTGCAAGCACGCCAGCGTATCGCACAGGCCGAGGCAAACTATGGCCGGCCACACGGCAGCGTCGAACTAATGGCCGTTAGCAAAACCCAGCCGGCTGCAGCGATCCTCGCGGCCCTCGCACAACAGCAACACCACTTCGGGGAAAACTACCTGCAGGAGGCGCTGCAAAAGATCGACGCACTGCGCGACCACCCCATCGTATGGCATTACATCGGTGCGATTCAATCCAACAAGACGCGCCCAATCGCTGAAAATTTCGACTGGGTTCATAGTGTCTGCAGTCTCAAGGTCGCCACAAGGCTAAGCGCACAGCGCACCGATTCACTGCCCGCACTAAACGTCTGTATTCAAACCAACATCAGCGCTGAGGCGAGCAAGTCTGGCGTACCGCCAGAGCAGCTGGCGGCGTTGATTGCTGAGATCGCCACACTACCGCGGCTCAAGGTGCGCGGACTGATGGCAATCCCGCAGAAAGCAGATAATTTTGCGCAACAACGTGCAATCTTCGACGCAGTGCAACAGGCGCAACAGCGCCTGATTGAAGCGGGTCACCCGCTGGACACCCTGTCACTCGGAATGTCTGCTGACCTTGAAGCCGCCATCGCCGCCGGTTCAACCATGGTGCGGCTCGGCACCGCAATTTTTGGGGTGCGCAAAACACCATAGCGCAGCGGCGTAAATCACAGTATATTGATGGTTATGAACGAGAAACAATACACATTCATCGGCGGTGGCAACATGGCCCGCAGTCTGATTGGCGGCATGATCAACGACGGCTGCGACCCACAGGCCATCAGGGTCTCCGACCCCGACAGCGAGCAGCGCCAACAGATGGCTACTGCTTTTGGCGTCCAGACCTCCCCCTCCAATCGTGAAGCGTTACAACAAACGGATATCGTAATCCTCGCCGTCAAACCACAGGTGATTGAAGCTGTCGCCAGCGAGATTTCAGACACCGTTCAGCAACACAAATACCCCATCATCTCAATTGCCGCAGGCATTCGTACCGAGGACCTTGAGCGCTGGCTGGGAGGTGAATGCGCCGTTATCCGCGCCATGCCCAACACCCCGGCCCTGGTCGGTAGCGGCGCCACCGCACTTTTCGCCAACAGCGCGGCAACTGGCGAACAACGCGATCTTGCCGAATTCATTATGCGTGCCGCCGGGCTTACCCTGTGGCTCGAAGATGAGCAGCTGATGGATGCCGTCACCGCACTTTCCGGCAGCGGACCCGCCTACTTCTTCCTCTTAATGGAGGCACTGGAGAATGCTGGCTGCGACGCCGGACTGCCGCGCAAAACGGCCCGCCTGTTGACACTGCAGACCGCCTTCGGCGCCGCCAAGATGGCACTTGAAAGCAGCGACGATAGCGCCACATTAAGAAAGTGTGTCACTTCACCCGGCGGCACCACAGAACGAGCGATAGCGGTACTGGAGTCTGGCGATTTTCGAGCGCTAGTCAATAGCGCCATCCAGGCCGCCCAGCAACGCGCTGATGAATTAGCTATCATATTAGGGAATAACAACAATGGATAACTCATATCTCGGTAATGCAGGTGTCTACCTGATCGACGCCCTCTTTGGCCTCTACCTGATCGCCATCATGCTGCGTTTCCTGCTACAGCTTGTGCGGGCCAATTTTCACAATCCGATCTGTCAGTTTCTGGTAAAGATCACCAACCCCCCACTGGTGCCGTTACGGCGCATCATCCCCGGTTTCAAAGGGATCGACTTCGCCTCAGTTTTTTTATTATTTGCCGTACAGCTCACGGCGAGCCTGCTAAAGCTGCTGATCATCGGCGCGTCCATTCATATTGTGATGCTGATCCCCATCACCATTGCCGACCTGCTTTCACTGATGCTCAATGTCTATATGGTCGCCATTCTGGTACAGGTGGTATTGAGCTGGGTGGGGCAGGGGAGCTACAACCCCCTCACATCAACGCTATACTCGCTCACCGATCCTGTGTTGCGCCCGGTGCGTCGTATCATCCCTCCGATTGGCGGCATGGATCTGTCACCTCTGGTGGTACTGATATCCATTCCGCTAATCAAGATGCTGGTAGTCGCGCCGATCTCAAATCTTGGCAGCCTGCCTGGATAAGACAATTCCGCGTCGACAACGAGGGCACTCAACACGCACACAAACTGTTTAAAAACAACAGACAAGAAGGTTCTTTTAACTGCCTCTCAGCCACGGAAGCCTCATTTAGTAGTAAAAATGTCGACGATCATGCAATTTTTTGAAAAAAAACTCATGCATGAGGACAAAATTCCGATAGTAGACTGTAACTACAATAATTTTTGTGCAAACACCTTATAGGGCCGACTGGAAAGGGAAATATGTCCACAAACGCTTTGGATATCAAAGAAGCTCTACAGCAAGATCGCTTCAGCAGCCAGATGGAGGCATTTGCTCAGTGGAAAACTGAGCTCGTGCAAACCATCAGGAATTACCAGGAATGGCTGAGTCAACACGACAAAAGCAGTCCTGAAATCGAGCTGCGCATCTTTGATGCACTGAAGGCACTCGATTCCGACAATCTAAACATTGCATTTGTAGCTGAGTTTTCACGCGGCAAGACCGAGCTGATCAACGCCATCTTTTTTGCCAATTACGGCCGCCGCCTGCTCCCTTCCGAAGCCGGGCGCACCACTATGTGCCCCACCGAACTTTATTACGACAAGAACAAAGATCAGTCGTTTATCAAACTACTGCCGATTGAGACCCGGCTTAGTGATGCCAGTCTTTCCGAACTCAAGAACGAAGAGAGTTACTGGACCATTTTACCGCTTGAAGTTGACTCAGCCGACCAGATGGCAGAGACCTTTCAGGAGGTCGTCAAGACCAAAGAGGTCTCACTGGAGGAAGCTGAAAAACTGGGGCTCTACAGTGAAGAGGTGCATGGCAGCGAAGACGGTGCACCACCACCGGATAAAATCGAAATACCAATGTGGCGCCATGCGCTGATCAGCTTCCCACACCCACTTCTAAAGCAGGGACTTGTGATCCTCGACACCCCAGGGCTCAATGCACTTGGTAGCGAACCCGAACTGACACTCAACATGCTACCTAGCGCCCAGGCGGTGCTATTTATTCTCTCAGCCGACACCGGTGTTACCAAGAGCGACCTCGATATGTGGAAAAACCATATCGTCGCCTTCCGCAGTAAGCAGCAGAATGGGCTGGTTGCAGTGATGAACAAGATTGACATCCTCTGGGATGAGATGAAAAAACCCGACGAGGTATCTGCCTCTATTGAAGAGCAACGCAGAACCAGTGCCAGTATGCTGGGTATCGATGTCGAAAGCGTCTTTCCGGTATCCGCCCAGAAGGCGTTGCTTGCCAAAACAAAAGATGATCAGGCCCTGCTTGAACAGAGCAACCTGCTCCCCCTCGAATCACTGCTCGCCAATGAGATCCTGCCAGCCAAACAGCAGGTCATCTGGAACAGTGTCGTCGCTGGTCTCGACCAGTCAATCAATAACACCTACGATCCGATTGCAAACCAACTGCAAGAGCTGAACGGTCAGTTAAAACAGTTAGAGGCCCTGCGTGGAAAAAATGAAGATGTTGTTCAGCAGCTACTTCAGAAGGCAAAAGAACAGAAGGTCGCATACTATGAGAGCGTGAAAAACTTTCAGGCAAGCAGACGCCGCCTTGCCACCCAGGCCAAGGTGATGTTCAACACCCTTGGCATGGATGCAATCGATGTCATTATCGAAAAGACACGCCAGGACATGTCCGGAAGCTGGACCACCGGCGGCATGAAAAATGGGATGACCCTCTTTTTCGAAAGCTCACGCGAAGCGATGCAGATTGCAGAGCGGCACTCTGATGAGATCCACAAACTGATCGAATCGATTTACACAAAGTTCCACGAAGAGCACGGGCTCCAGGCGCGTAAGGCACCGAAATTTAATATCGCCCCACATCAGTCAGAACTGGACCAACTGGCGATCAAGGCAGAAGAGTTTCGCAACAGCCCTACCTCTACCATGGCCGAGCAGAGTTTTGTGGTTAAAAAGTTCTTCATCTCACTGGTCAGCCATGTGCGCAACACCTTTGGCAACGCCAATCGAGAAGCCGACGCCTGGCTCAAGGAGCTGATCAACCCGCTGGTGATTCAGATCCAGGAAAAACGTACCAGCATCGACAAGTACATGGAGACACTGAACAAGATCAAGGAATCGAAAAACAACCTTGATGGCCAGCTAAAAGCGCTAAATGAGCAGATCTCTCAATTTGAACTACAGGCAACTTCGCTTGAGGCGATGCGCAAAACGCTGAAAAACTGTACGCCGCCAGATTAAATGCTGCTTTACCCCTCCAAACACGTGCGCCCTTCACTATAAAGGGCGCTCAGTTTTTTCAAACAATCATTTACCACTTCTGCTCCTGATGGTTACAATGAACGATGTAACAACAGAAGGACATAGTAATGCAGGATTACCAGCGCGATTTTTTTGATTTTGTGATCGATTGCGGCGTTCTCCGCTTCGGCGAGTTCACCCTCAAATCGGGGCGTATCAGCCCCTATTTTTTTAACAGCGGACTCTTCAATACAGGCGCCACTATTTCCCGGCTCGGCCAGTACTACGCCGCTGCTATTGTCTCCGACAATGTCGAATTCGATATGCTCTACGGCCCTGCCTACAAGGGCATCCCACTCGCGGTCTCCACAGTGATCGCGTTACAGGAACAGCATCAACGTAACACCCCTTTTGCCTTCAATCGCAAAGAGGCGAAAGGGCACGGTGAAGGTGGCATCATCGTGGGCGCAGCGTTACAGGGCGAGGTGCTGGTGATCGATGACGTGATCTCAGCGGGTACTTCAGTACGTGAATCGGTCACCATCATCGATGCTGCCGGCGCCTCCATGGCAGGCGTTGCCATTGCACTGGATCGTCAGGAACGAGGCCAGGGTGAGACCTCCGCTATTCATGAGATTGAGCAACGGCACGGCGTCAAGGTGACCAGCATCGCCAGCCTGACAACACTACTCGCCTATCTCAGCGAAAAACCGCAACTGGCCGAAACGCTCAGCCGCATCCGTGACTATCAGGCCCGTTATGGTTGCATTTAACCACTATGTGACGATGACCACTGGCAAACCTCTGCGCTATATCACAGGCGCCATCCTCGGATGGTACCTGCTGGTTGGTAACGCCATTCACGCCGCAGAGCACATCGCAATACCAGCCTTCACCGCCCACTACGAGTTACTACGTAACGACAGCATGAAGCTCGGTGAAGTCAAACGCACCACAGTGACGCAACAGAACGGCACTATCGCCTTTGAGTCATACTCCAAAACCACTGGACTTGCGGCACTCTTCGTTAAGGACAGGATCACCGAACGCACTACCTTTACCGTCGATAACAACACCATTCAACCGCAGGACTACCTCTATGATCGCAAGGGTGGCAAACGCGCACGCGAGGCCAGACTCAACTTTGACTGGCTAGAAAAGAGCGTCATCAACGCCATCAATGGCGAAGCATGGCAGATGGAGATACCCCCAGGGACGCAGGACAAGCTCTCCTATCAACTACAGCTAATGCTTGATCTCCAGTCAGGTCTGACAAAATTTGAGTACCCCGTCGCCGATGGCGGCACATTGAAGCAGTATCGTTTCACCCTGCAGGGTGAAGAGACTATCGAGACGCCGATGGGAAAGATCAAGACCATCAAGATAATACGAGAACGCGCCGCCGACAGCAAACGCAAGACCACCATCTGGTTTGCCAGGTCGCTACGCTACCTGCCGGTGCGCATCCGCCAGGGCAAGAGTGATGATGAATACATCACACTTGAAATCAGGAAAGTCGAGGGGATATAGCCTGCGCCTCAGGTCTTTGGCAATGTCACGCCCTGCTGCCCCTGATACTTACCGCCACGATCCCTGTACGACACCTCGCACTCTTCATCGGACTCAAAAAAGAGCACCTGCGCAACACCTTCGTTGGCGTAGATCTTTGCTGGCAACGGCGTGGTGTTAGAAAACTCCAGCGTCACATGCCCTTCCCACTCAGGCTCAAATGGGGTGACATTAACGATGATACCGCATCGTGCATAGGTCGATTTGCCGAGACAGACCGTCAGCACACTGCGCGGGATTCTGAAATACTCCACCGTACGCGCCAGTGCAAAAGAGTTTGGCGGAATGATGCAGACATCCGATTTCACATCGACAAAGCTATTGGCATCAAAGTTCTTGGGGTCGACAATCGCCGAGTTGATGTTAGTGAAGATCTTGAATTCATCGGAACAGCGAATATCATAACCGTAGCTTGAGGTACCGTAAGAGACGATACGTCCATGCTCGTTTTCCCTCACCTGTCCCGCCTCGTAAGGCTCGATCATGCCGTGCTCTTCGGCCATGCGGCGGATCCACTTATCGGATTTGATGCTCATCTCGTTGCTCTCTGCTTTTATTATCGATTTAGATTTCAGAAAATGGATCAGGTATTCTGCACCACGATATTAGGAAATGCAGCACTGTAGTCCTTCGCCTGCCGCGACAGCCCGGCCGCGACACGGCGTGCAATATCGCGGTAGTTCTGTGCAATCGCACCATCAGGATCGGCCACCACACTGGGTGCGCCGCCATCGGCATTTTCGCGGATGGTGATATCGAGTGGCAACGACCCCAGTAGCGCCACACCGTAATCTTCAGCCATGCGCTCGCCCCCCCCGGCACCGAAGATATGCTCCTCAAAGCCACATTTCGAACAGATATGGGTGCTCATATTTTCGATCACACCCAGCACCGGCACCTCGACCTTTTCAAACATCTTCAGCGCCTTGCGCGCATCAAGCAGGGCGATATCCTGCGGTGTAGTGACGATCACCGAGCCGCTCACCGGAATCTTCTGTGCCAGCGTCAGCTGCACATCACCGGTACCCGGCGGCAGATCGATCACCAGATAGTCGAGGTCATCCCAGTTGGTGTCGTTTAATAACTGCTCCAGCGCCTGAGTCACCATCGGACCACGCCAGATCATCGGATTGTCCTCTTCAATCATGTAACCGATCGACATCGACTGGATACCGTGACACATCACCGGCATCATCGTCTTGCCATCTTCGGTCTGTGGCCTGGCATTGCCACCCAGCATCCGCGGCTGGCTCGGCCCATAGATATCGGCATCGAGAACCCCGACCCTCGCCCCCTCTGCGGCCAACGCCAGCGCCAGATTGACCGAGGTGGTCGACTTACCGACGCCCCCTTTTCCTGAGGCGACCGCAATGATGTTCTTGATATTCTCATGCGGTTTGATACCGCGCTGCACGGTATGGCTGATGATCTTGCTGCCGATTTCGATCACCACATCCGAAACTCCATCGATCGCAACAACCCGGTCTCGCAGCGCCTGCGCCAGCTGCTCAACATAACCTGCCGCCGGGAAACCGAGTTCGATCTTCAGCGTGACACGCCCGCCATCGATCACAACATCCTTCACCATCGATGCACTCACCAGATCGCTCTTCAGGTATGGGCACGAGTACCCCTTGATCGCCAATTCCACCTCTGATCGAGAAACTTCAGCCATTTCTGCCCCACACTCCTTGAAAATCCACTAAAAAAACAGAACGCGCATTCTAACCCAATTTGCCTCGCTCATCAGCCACCTCTCTTATAAGGTTATACAACGCACCCCTAATCTATCCCATCATCCGCCAAGTTGGGCTATAATGGCGGGTTAATCCGCGCAGAATAGCGTCAGTACTTATAAGGCACTGGGATTCTGCATAACAAAAAATCGAATCAGATCAGGGTCTCAGGGCGATGTCGTCGAATCCAACACAAAATGCAGCGGCACAGGGTGAGCGAAAAATCCTGGTCACCAGCGCATTGCCATACGCCAACGGTTCAATACACATTGGCCATCTGGTTGAATATATTCAGACCGACATCTGGGTACGCTTCCAGAAGATGCGCGGCCACAGCTGCCATTATGTCTGCGCAGATGACACCCACGGCACGCCGATTATGCTGCGTGCCGAACAGGAGGGGATCCCCCCTGAAGCGCTGATTGAGCGCGTACACGGTGAACATTTCCAGGATTTCAGTGATTTTGCGATCGAGTTCGACAACTACCACTCGACCCATTCCGACGAAAACCGCGAGCTCTCACAGGATATCTACCGCCGCCTCGATGCGGCCGGACTGATCGCCAGGCGCACCATCGAACAGCTCTACGATCCGGAAAAAGAGATGTTCCTGTCGGATCGCTTTATCAAAGGCGGCTGTCCAAAATGTAAGGCTGAAGATCAATACGGCGATTCGTGCGAGGTGTGCGGGGCGACCTATGCACCGACCGATCTAATCAGGCCCTACTCTGCACTGTCGGGCGCAACACCGGTCACCAAAGCGTCCGAGCATCATTTTTTCCAGCTGGGTGAGTGCGAAACATTTTTAAAAGCGTGGCTCAACCGCGAAGGCGACGCCGCGCCACTCCAGGCCGAGGCCGCCAACAAGATGGCCGAATGGTTTGAGGCCGGCCTGCGTGACTGGGACATCTCACGCGACGCCCCCTACTTCGGCTTTGAGATCCCCGATGCGCCGGGTAAGTTCCTCTACGTCTGGCTCGATGCGCCGGTTGGTTACATGGCGAGCTTCAAAAACCTCTGCGACCGAGAGGGGCTCGACTTCGACAGCTACTGGCAGCCCGGCAGCGATGCCGAACTCTACCACTTCATCGGCAAGGATATCCTCTACTTCCACGCACTGTTCTGGCCCGCGACGCTGCAATATGCCGGTTACCGCACGCCCAACAAGATCTGCGTGCACGGCTTCCTCACCGTCGATGGACAGAAGATGTCCAAGTCTCGCGGCACCTTTATTATGGCGCGCACCTATCTTGAACATCTGAACCCGGAGTACCTGCGTTACTACTTCGCCGCGAAACTGAGCGATCGTGTTGAAGATATCGATCTCAATCTCGAAGACTTCACTGCGCGCGTCAACAGTAATCTGGTGGGTAAATACATCAATATCGCATCGCGCTCTGCTGGCTTCATCAGCAAGCGTTTCGATGGTCAGCTCGCTACAACGCTCGATGACGACGGCGCGCAACTGGTCGCCGCCATCCAGGCACAGGCCGCACCGATCGCCGCGCTCTTTGAGGCACGCCAGTTCAGCGAGGCGATGCGCGAGATCATGGCGCTGGCCGATCAGGCCAATGAGTATGTCAGCGACAGGGCGCCGTGGGTGATGGCCAAACAGGAAGGGGCGGAGGCGTCACTACACAGCGTCTGCACCGCGATCATTAACGCCTTTAAAGTGCTGACGATCTACCTCAAGCCGGTGCTGCCAAAGCTGGCGGCTGAAGTCGAGGCGTTCCTCAACGTAGCGCCACTCCAATGGAGCGATGTCGATAGCCTGCTGACCAGTCACGCCATCAACCCCTATCAACATCTAATGAAGCGCATCGAGCAGAAACAGATCGATGCGATGGTTGAGGCGAGTGCAGCAACCCTGACACAACCGAAGCCATCCCCGGCACGCCACGGTGAGGCACAGCAGAAAAAGAGTAAGGCCAAAAAGAAAACTGCGACTATGAATAACGAGACAGACAACACCATCCAGTTTGATGACTTCGCCAAAGTCGATCTGCGCATTGCCAGGATCGTCAAGGCAGCGCACGTGGAGGGGGCGGACAAGCTGCTCCAGCTCACCCTCGACATCGGCGAAGAGAAGACGCGCAACGTCTTTGCCGGGATCAAGTCGGCCTACTCACCAGAGCAGCTGGAAGGCAAGCTGACAGTGATGGTGGCCAACCTCGCGCCGCGCAAGATGCGTTTCGGCCTCTCTGAAGGAATGGTGCTGGCAGCAGGCCCCGGCGGAAAAGAGCTGTGGATCCTTGAACCACACGCAGGGGCGCAGCCCGGCATGAAGGTGAAATAGCCCCACAGCGCCTACGTTGTAGCCAGGAGGCAGGCAGAGTACCATTGGCAGCGCAAAGTAAACGACTGAATAACATCATATAAAACACTGACATAATCGTTAATGACCGAATTTGCCCTCATTCTTCTCAGCACCGTACTGGTCAACAACTTTGTGTTGACCAAGTTCCTCGGCCTGTGCCCCTTCATGGGGGTGTCGCGCAAACTGGAGACCGCCATCGGCATGGCGCTCGCCACCACCTTTGTGTTGACGCTCTCATCGGTCTGCAGCTATCTCGCCAACACCTACCTGCTGGTACCACTCGGGATCGAATATCTGAAAACGATCACCTTCATCCTGGTGATCGCGGTGGTGGTACAGTTCACCGAAATGGTGATCCAGAAGAGCAGCCCGCTGCTGCACAAGGTGCTCGGCATCTTCCTGCCGCTGATCACCACCAACTGCGCGGTGCTCGGTGTGGCACTGCTCAACATCCAGCAGGAGCTCAACTTTCTGCAATCTGCCATCTACGGCTTCGGCGCCGCGCTCGGCTTCTCAATTGTGTTGATCCTGTTTGCCGCGATGCGTGAACGACTCGCCGCTGCCGATGTTCCCATCGCCTTCCAGGGGCCAGCAATCGGACTGATCACCGCCGGGCTGATGTCACTCGCCTTCATGGGCTTCTCGGGGCTGGTGAAGGGCTAATATGCTGAATGCGATTCTGGCACTGAGCGCCCTGGCGCTGCTCTTCGGGCTGATCCTCGGTTTTGCCGCGATCCGCTTCAGGGTCGAGGGGGATCCGCTGGTCGAGCAGATCGATGCACAGCTACCGCAGACGCAGTGCGGCCAGTGCGGCTTTCCCGGCTGCCGCCCCTACGCCGAGGCGATCGCCAATGAAGAGGCCGAGATCAACCAGTGCCCACCAGGAGGAGAGGTGACCATCCACGCGCTGGCCGACCTGCTCGACCGCGAACCACTGCCGCTGAATCCGGAAAACGGTGCTGAAAAACCGAAGACGGTCGCCTTCATCGATGAACAGACCTGCATCGGCTGCACGCTCTGCATCCAGGCGTGCCCGGTCGATGCGATCCTCGGTGCCGCCAAACAGATGCACACCATCATCACGTCGGAGTGCACCGGCTGTGATCTCTGCCTGCCGCCCTGCCCGGTCGACTGCATCGAGATGATTGAGATCAAGGAAGATATGCTGACCTGGAAGTGGCCCTACCCGGAACAGAAAATAGAGGCCCCTGCATGACCTCAGCACCGCTAAGGCTGTGGGACTTTCACGGCGGCGTCCACCCGGAACAGCACAAGCTGATCTCAACCCAGGAACCGTCGCAGCAGGCACGGCTGCCCAGACGGCTGATCCTGCCACTGCACCAGCATATTGGCGAAGCCGCCGAAGTGGTGGTCGAGGTCGGTGACACGGTGCTGAAAGGAGAAAAGATCGCTCGGGCCAACGGCTATGTCAGCGCGCCGGTGCATGCCCCTACCTCTGGCAAGATCGTCGATATTGCTGAGTACCCCATTCCGCACCCCTCCGGACTCAGCGCGCTGTCAGTGGTCATCGAAAGCGATGGCCGTGACCAATGGGTCGAATACTCGCCGGAACAGGACTACACTGAGGTCAATCCGAGCCATCTGCGTAACATCATCCGCGAGTCCGGCATCGTCGGCCTCGGTGGCGCAGGCTTTCCTGCGTTTATCAAGCTCAATCCCGGCTCACAGAAGAAGATCAAGACACTGATCCTCAACGGCGTCGAATGCGAGCCCTACATCACCTGCGACGACATGTTGATGCGCGAAGACCCGCAGTCGATCATCGAGGGAATGCGCATCATGCGCCATGCACTCCAGGCGGAGGAGTGTGTCATCGCGATCGAGGACAACAAACCGCAGGCCTATGAAAGCATCTGCAGGGCAGTCAAAGGGATCGATGGGGTGCATGTTGCACTGGTACCCACGCGCTACCCACAGGGGAGTGAAAAACAGCTGGTACAGGTGATCACCGGCAAAGAGGTGCCGAGCAACGGCCTCGCGCTCCATGTTGGCGTGGTGTGTCACAACGTCTCCACCGCCGCCGCGGTCTACCGCGCCATTCATCTCGGCCAGCCACTGATCTCACGCCTGGTGACCGTCACCGGCGAGGCGGTCAAGCGGCCACGTAACCTGGAAGTGCTGTTTGGCACCCCAATCGAAGAGATACTGCAGCAGTGTGATGTCGAACGTGAGCAGATCGAACGACTCGTCATGGGTGGGCCGATGATGGGCTTTGCGCTGCATGACATCTCGCTACCGGTGATCAAGACCACCAACTGCGTGATCGCCGCGACCCGCGCCGAGCTTGGCCTCGACCGCCCGGTGATGCCCTGCATCCGCTGTGGCGCCTGTGCTGATGTCTGCCCGGTGAAACTGCTACCGCAGCAGCTCTATTGGCACGCCCGCGCCCGGGAGCTCGACAAGGCCCAGGAATATGACCTGTTCGACTGCATCGAATGCGGCTGCTGCTCCTATGTGTGCCCCAGCAACATTCCACTGGTACAGTTTTACCGCTTTGCCAAAGGGGCGATCTGGACCCAGGAACAGGAACATAAAAAGTCTGACCAGGCGCGCCAGCGTCACGATTTCCGCCTGATGCGCATTGAGCGTGAAAAACAGGAGCGCGAGGCGAAACGGGCTAAAAAGAAGGCGCCAAGAGCTAAGGCCGCGCCACCAAAGGCGCCGCCTGTCGATGGTGAAAAGATGGCGGCAAAGATGGCAGAGCGGGCGACCGAAGCAAGAGAGAGTGCCGCGGCCGCACGCAAAACCGAGATACAGGCTGCGCTTGAGCGTGTGCAGGCAAAGAAAAAACGAGCCGCATCCAACAACAGTGGGGCAACGACCGGCACCGCTACGCCAACACAGCCGGGGAATCTCGATAAAACAGATGACGACGCTTCAGGTAGTGACAGCAATCAGAAGGTACAATAACGCAACCACCACTTTGCGGCTAAAAACATAAAACGAAGCGATGCCATTTAATACTCCCACATCTCCCCATCAGCTCGCCCCCACCTCGATCACGCGTGTGATGCTACTGGTGATCCTCGCACTGGTCCCCGGCATCGGCGCCTATGTCTGGTTCTTTGGCTGGGGTGTCGTCATCAACATCTGTATCGCACTGGTCACCGCACTCGGCTGCGAGGCGTTGATCCTGAAGCTGCGCCAGCGCCCGGTGCTGCCCTTCCTGAGCGATGGCAGCGCAGCACTGACCGCCGTGTTAATCGCGCTGACACTGCCACCACTCTCACCGTGGTGGCTCACCGTGATCGGTGTCGCCTTTGCAATCATCATCGCCAAGCAACTATACGGCGGCCTCGGCTATAATCCGTTCAACCCCGCGATGGTCGGGTATGTGATGCTACTGATCTCATTTCCACGCGAGATGACCAGCTGGATTCCCCCCAGCGCACTGGCCGATAGCAGCCTCGGTTTTATCGATACCGCACTCTTTATCCTCTTCAGCACACTGCCCGACGGCGTCACCTTTGACGCCCTGACAGAGGCGACACCGCTCGATTCGCTGAAGACCCATCTCGCCCTCGGCAACACTGTCGACGAAGTGCGCGCGCAGCTTGGGCTCGAGGAAGAGGCCAGTCGCATCCTCAGTGTGATTCCCATCTTTGGCGCCATCGGCGGTAAAGGGTGGGAGTGGGTTGGTGGCGGCTTCCTGCTGGGCGGTCTGTGGCTGATCTATCAAAAGGTGATCAGCTGGCACATCCCGGTCGCGACGCTCGGTTCACTGTTTATTGCCTCTTCACTGTTCTACTTTATCGATCCGGAACATTATGCGACACCGATGTTTCATCTCTTCAGTGGCGCAGCGATGCTCGGTGCATTCTTTATCGCCACCGATCCGGTCACCGCCGCCGCCTCGAATCGCGGCAAGATCATCTACGGCTGCGGCATCGGCCTCTTCACCTATGTGATCCGCACCTGGGGCGGTTATCCCGACGCCATCGCCTTTGCCGTCCTGTTGATGAATATGTGCGCACCGCTGATCGATCACTACTTCAAGTCCAGCGTCTTTGGGCATAAAAAGGGGTAGTGAGATGGCCATGAAACATATGATGACGACATCGCTGCTGCTCGGCCTGTTTGCGATCGTCGGCACCTCAATGGTCGCGCTGACCTTTGATAGCACCGAAGAGCGCATCGCCGATAATGAGTACCAGGCACTACTGCGCAGCCTGCACGCGCTGATACCCCCTGCCACCCATGACAACGATATCGCCAACGACATCGCAGAGGTTACCTCGCGGGCGCTGCTTGGCAGCAAAAAACCGAGCACAGTCTACCTTGCCCGCAAGAAGGGTATTCCAGTCGCAGCGGTGATTACAACTATCGCCCCCGATGGTTATAATGGCGCGATCAAACTGCTGGTTGCTATCCGCTATAATGGTACCGTCAGTGGGGTGCGGGTACTCAACCACCGCGAGACTCCGGGGCTGGGTGATGGCATTGAGATCGATAGATCAGAGTGGATAACGTCATTTAATGAGCGCTCATTGCAGGCCCCTGACGAGCTCGGCTGGCATGTAAAGAAGGATGGCGGTATCTTTGACCAGTTCACCGGCGCGACGATCACGCCGCGCGCAGTGGTCAAGGCGGTGCATCATGCACTGCAATATTTCGAGCAACACCGCGACCAGCTGTTTAATACCGATAACGACAGGCATACGGCGGCAGAGGTAACCAAAGATGAGCACTAACAACTACAATGAACTGACCTATAACGGCCTGTGGAAAAACAATGTCGCGCTGGTGCAGATCCTCGGCCTGTGCCCGCTGCTTGCCGTCACCACCACTACCATTAATGGTATCGGCCTCGGTGTCGCCACCACGCTGACACTGGTGCTGTCGAACATCACCGTGTCGTTGATCCGTAACTCGGTGCGACCCGAGATCCGTATCCCGGTATTTGTGTTGATCATCGCATCGTTTGTTACCGCAATCGAGCTGGCGATGAACGCCTTCTTTTATGACCTGTATAAAATCCTCGGCATCTTTATTCCACTGATCGTCACCAACTGCGCAATCCTCGGGCGAGCCGAGGCCTTTGCATCAAAAAATGCGGTCGTACCCTCATTTATCGATGGCCTGATGATGGGGGTCGGCTTCACTGCAATCCTCGTGGTACTCGGTGCGATGCGTGAAGTGCTCGGCATGGGGACGCTGTTTTCACAGGCTCATCTGATGTTTGGTGAGGCTGCGCAGTGGATGACCATTACGGTCATTGATGATTACAACGGCTTTCTTTTGGCGATCCTGCCCCCCGGTGCGTTTATAGGGCTAGGACTGTTGATAGCGCTGAAGAACGTCATTGATCAGCGGGCACAGAATAAAGCGACTCAATCAGTGGTGATGCCTGTTGAAACAAACCGTGACTCTGAGGCGGCACCTGCCACCCACTAGCTACCACCCGCCCCCTGTTAAAGAGAGAAGCTCACGCAAGCATCTTCTTGATCGTGTTAAGCAGCTCATTCACGTTGAATGGTTTGGTGATATATTCCTGGAATCCGGCAGCTCTACCCTTTGCAATATCATCAGGTGTCGCATTGGCGCTAATGGCTGAGACTGGAATATCACGGGTAACCTCATTTTTCTGGAGTTCCTGCATCGCCTCAAAACCATTCATGCCGGGAAGATTAATATCCATCAAGATCAAATCAGGCCTTTGTTCTTTCGCAATGATCAGGCCTGACTGAGCATCGGGGGCGGAGATCAGCGTATGCGAGGTCCGTTTCTCAACAACCTTCTTCACGATCACCACATTAACGGGGTTATCCTCAATATAAAGTATCGTCCTGGATAAAATAGACTCAACCTCATCGTCGTCCACCCATATCACATTGGCATCGACCGATGATCGCGAATCCGCACTCTCCTGACTCAGATTAACCTTCACCCAAAATGTGCTGCCTTGACCGGGCACACTTTCCACTCCAATCTCACCGCCCATCAACTCGATCAGGCGCTTAGCAATAACCAGTCCGATACCGGTTCCTTCAATTTCATCTTGATCGTTTGCTCGTTCAAAGGGGGTGAACAGCCGTTGCCGTTGCCGTTCTGTTAGCCCCACGCCAGTGTCATTCACATATAAACGAATATAATTCGAATCAACAACTTCACAGCTTAAGGTCACTTCTCCATTTTCATCGTTATATTTTATTGCATTTGATATCAGGTTAATCATCACCTGTTTGAAGCGCGTATATGCAACCCGAACCGTATAATTATGATCAGTACTGATATTGTTGATAACGTTGATACCGCGTTTCTTTGCCAGCGGCTTAATCAACATAAGGCACTCATTTAAGATAAAGTTAAGATGGCTATTCTCAAGCGAAAGCTCCAGCTTCCCGGCCTCAATCCTGGATAGATCCAGTATTTCATTAATCAACTCCAACAGGTGATTCCCTGCATTCATGATCTCCCTGACATTAGACTTATGCTCTTCGTTTTCAAGGTCCATTTCAAGAATCTGACCAAACCCTAGAATCGCATTCATCGGCGTACGCAACTCATGACTCATACTGGAAAGAAATTCTGATTTCGCTTCATTGGCCGACTCTGCCTCATGTTTGGCTGCAATAAGTTCAGCCTCTGCCTTTTTACGCTCCGTAATGTTCTCAATCATGGTACGCCGACTGTGCCCTTCTATTTCCGATTGTACCGTCGCACTGACCCAAAAAACCGTTCCATCCCGTCTCTTCATCTGTAACTCTTCACCCATCACCAGGATGCCGGCAGCCAGATAATCATTCAATCGCATCGCCTTTTCTTTTCCATCAGGCGTGTCGGCATATAATTCGAATTGAGCTCTTCCAATAAGCTCTTCACGCTCACAACCTAATAGAGAGAGCGCACTGTTATTACACTCACTGATTTTTCCATTATTGTCGGTCGTTATATAGGCTAAAGGAATCGATTCGTAGAGGTCTCGAAATTTATCTACGCTTTCTCGGTAATGCTGTTCACTGAGGAGAATAGCCTCCTCAGCACTTTGCCGAAACCTCGCCATATTATTAAGGTCTGACGTCAACGCATCCAGCTCACGAATGCCACTGGGATCCAGAACAACCTGATAATCGCCCATCGCGACATGGTCTATCGCTTTACACGCTTGCTGAATAGGGGTTAATGTTTTATTTACCAAATAGAGAACTAGATATACAAAACCACATAATCCAAGCAGTACTAACAGCGCGGCCTTACTCAGTGATTCAATAATAGGTTGCGTAATTTTGGTTGAAACAACCTCAGAGACCAATGTCCAGTGCAGCAATGGAATAGAAGTTTTCGTACCAAACACCAGCTTGTTATTGATGCCTTTATATGGGGCACCCACAGACCACTCCTCATCGATCAACGCGGCCCTGGTGATCCTCAAATGAGTCATAAGGTCACCCGGTCGTTTATCGCTCCCATCAACTGTCGTTATCAGCGAACCCCGACTATCCAGCATGTAATTTCGAGTGGCTTTATTTCCAACAATATTTTTTTCCTGTCGCCATAGCCCATCAACATCAACCGTTGCGATCAACACCGCTTTGACAGGATTACCAACAGGTATCGCCACCTTAAACGCCACATAACCATCATGAATTTCTGGAGAGCCAATATAGTGGCGACCCGATGATGGAATAACGATTTCCGAGACATCACTACCTTCACCCACCCTCCAGTGGCTCACTATTGACTGCAACACCCCCGCCGGTAAAACAGCATCTCTCCGCCCCTCCATACTTGCATCAGCGGCTGCGATAATATCACCCTGTTCTGAGGTGACCACTACTTTACGGACATCCCGCTCTGCCTCTACAATGGACTCCAGCAATGTTTCGATCTCTTCCAGGGAGGAAGGGTTACCAGGTTCACCGAGTAAAACCGCGACAGTATCACTCTCGCTGTTAAACCAGGTTATTAAACGCTTAATTTCCGCTTCGATTCGATGACTCAATGATTCATTGGCCTGGCGTTCAAGCATCAACGTGCTATTTAGCCGGTTGTTATAGACATTCTGGCTATGCCAGAGCATCACTGTGGTTACAGGTACAATCACAGCAAACAACACAATCAACGTCCATGCCAGCTTAAGTGAAAGGCGAACTTTCATGAGAGGCCTGTTTTCTTCGCATCGCTTGCGCTGTCTTTTCTACAAAGCGCATATCTAAATAATCACTTGCCAGCTTATCTGCCCCATTTTCATATCCCCTTCACTACCGATTGATCTACCAGGGCGGTCATGCTTTTTTTCATTTACATGCAGGTAGACATAAGTAATTCAGCCGGGTTGAATGATTCAGGTCATCCTGAAACCTCTTCTCGAAAATGGCCAGTGGTAGAAGGGCACCGCAAACCAGCCCTCCAGTCTCTACGATCACAGGTGCGGTCTCGGCTATTCTGTTAAAGATGTTGCTCGGTTTGGCGTCGCAGGCAAGCGGGCCCGAGAGGATATAGATGGGAAAAGGACAAAAAGTTAAAGACGCTGCAAAACAATTCCCTAAGCGGTCCTGCCCCATATTTAGCTCCATCTAAATTGAGTTGAGAGTATGCCAATATAGCGGCAATTATGATCTTAACTTAACAAAACATACCGTCACGATTAGTCTTGTAATCTATTGAATAAATAGCAAAACACCTTAAGCGGCAGTGCCTCGCATACATGCCCAATTGCATGATCACATGCACACATAAATCAGTTATCCTCACCTATACCCATGTTATTTATAGTGATATATAACCCTTGCTAGATGCGCACACCTTAGGTATTGTCGAAATTCCTTAGCGTTGGAATGGTTAATACCCAACTGTTTTGGTAGGTTAAGTTTGTTGTTTTTCAGTAAATAACATGCTCCATATCGAGCAAGGAGAGTTCATATGTCATCAGTCAACATCAACAAAACTGATCCAGTCATTGTGCTAGGTGTAACTGCGATTATTATCGCACTGTGGGCTATTGGCGGGGCAATGTGGTAAAGCTAATCTAATAAAGATCGCGCTGATTATTTTCCAGTATCAGATAACTCAGCTTGCATGAATTGGCCAGTACGAGGTGACTTGTACTGGCTTTTTATTACCCGCACGACTCCCCTTACCGGAACACCCATCAAAAAGATTCCGTGGTGTAACGATAGACACGCAATGTCTCAGACCAGTAGTCAGGCGGCAGTTGTGCCTTCTGTTTAAGATGCTTAAGAAATACACCCGGCGATGGAACTTGTTGCCAGACAGAAGGCAGGAATGTACCACGATGGGTCTCTCCCTCTTCGAGGATCAAGCCATCGACACCCGTTCGCAGCTGTGCGATCAGATCCTGCTCCGATGAAAAGCGCATCTCTTCTGATGCACTAAGCACAGAGATCTGAATTTCAAGCTGGCTGGCCTCACGAGCGCTGACGGGTGAAAAGCGTGGGTCCTGAAAAGCAGCGGCCTGTGCATTGTAGGCGACATCATTGACCAGCGGTTGATGCGCTTCAAGGATGCCGATACAGCCTCGCAGCTGCTGTTGCAGATGGAGTGTGACAAAGGTAGCGCGCCGGGCCTGTAGCGCGGCGTCGTAGTCGAGATGCTCCACTGGTAGTGGTCGTCGTTGTGAGAGCTGGTGATCAATCGCCTCTGCCGCGAGATTCAATAGCGTCTCGCGCTGGAATGACGTTAGTGTTTCACTCTCCATATTGCTCGACCACTTCTGTCAAACGGTAGGCGCCGTAACCGACGACGCGCTCGCGCGATCCTGCAGTGTCACCAGAGTTACGCAGGTCCTCTCGTTTTATCTTCAGTCCTTTCTGTTTGGCGATCGTCAACAGGCCATTGAGTGGCCGACAGCCACAGGCATCTTCGCCACTGATTTTCTGTGGTTCAAACGCCTCAATCGCGCGGCTGGTTTTCAGGTCGCGTGCCGTTGCCGTCTCATAATCGTGAAAATGGCTCAGGTCTGTGCTGATCACAATCAAGGTATCAGTACCACCCCAGAGCACTTCCAGCACGGCGGCAACCTCTTCAGGGGAGGCATCACCCACCACCAGTGGCACCAGCGTAAATCCTGATTTTAAAATCGTCTGTAAAAAAGGGAGCTGTACTTCGAGGCTATGTTCATCGGCATGTGCTGCATCGAGCTGTGAGACCTGTGGCAACACAGATACAGATGCAATTGCATTCTGATCTATCGTGGTGTTACCCAGAGATGTGGCATAGGCCTCTGCGCTACTTGTCGCCAGTCCACGAAAGGCGATGCGATGTGACGGGCCAAGCAGCACGACACGCGTGATCGTATCCCGAAAGGGTTCGAGCTGCGCATAGACGCTGGCAGCGACCGGTCCGGAATAGAGATAACCGGCATGTGGCACGATAATCGCCTTCGGCTTCACCATTAACTTATCTTCACTCCGGCATGATGCCTCATCAAGCATCTGCCCGACCATGTGATGTAGCGCATCACCATCATCAGGATAAAAGGTACCGGCTACGGCGGGCGGTCTGATCATCATTAGCAATTCTCATGCGGGATTGATTCGTCGTCATTTAACCATATAGTCATTAGAGTAGATTTCAAGTTTATTGATGAGGTGTGAGTGATGAATGAAAAGGGACTCGACAGTTCAGACGTGGTGCCCACCAGTTACTGGCATAAGCTGGAAGATGGGCGCATTCAGTGTGACCTCTGCCCGCGATTCTGTAAGCTGCACGAAGGGCAACGCGGACTCTGTTTTGTTCGTGCCAACCAGGGCGATGCGATTGTACTAACCACCTACGGGCGTTCCAGCGGTTTCTGTGTCGACCCAATCGAGAAAAAACCGCTCAACCATTTTTTACCGGGTAGTCCGGTGTTATCGTTTGGCACCGCAGGCTGCAACCTCGCCTGCAAGTTTTGCCAGAACTGGGACATCAGCAAATCACGCGAGTTTGATACGCTGGCAGATGCCGCGATGCCAGAGACTATTGCCCGCGCCGCGGCCGAGATGGGGTGCCGCAGTGTCGCCTACACCTATAACGATCCGGTCATATTTCATGAATATGCGATTGATGTCGCCCAGGCCTGTCACGAACAGGGGGTAAAAAGTGTCGCCGTCACCGCCGGTTATGTTTGTGACAAACCGCGCGAGGAATTTTACCGCCACATGGATGCAGCGAATGTAGACCTCAAGGCGTTTACCGAACGCTTTTATAAAAAACTGACCGGCTCACAGCTTGCGCCGGTACTGGAGACCCTCAAGTACCTGAAACACAAAACCGATGTGTGGCTGGAGACCACCACGTTGATCATTCCCGGCGAGAATGACTCAGAAAAAGAACTGGAAGAGATGACCCAGTGGCTGGTCGAAAATCTTGGGCCGGATGTACCGGTGCACTTCTCCGCCTTTCACCCCGACTGGAAGATGCGCGACATTCCGCCCACCCCGCCTGAGACACTGCGCAGGGCGCGCCAGATCGCGATGAAAAACGGGGTGCGTTACGCCTACATCGGCAACGTCCATGACCCGGAGGCGGATAGTACCTATTGCCACCACTGCGGCAAGCTGTTGATCGAGCGCGACTGGTACGAACTGGGCGAGTGGAACCTCGATGCAGAAGGAAATTGCCGTTTCTGTCACACTCCCTGTGCCGGCGTCTTTGATGCTTCGTCTCCGGGACAGTGGGGGGCGAGGCGCAGGCCGGTGCAGTTGAAGGCGATCAACTTTTAAAAGACCGCTTTACGGCCTGAAAAATCCGTACAGGTTACAAAGTGTCACGTTATACTACCCGCACCATCACATCACAACCGGATTAAAGACATGAATCGTGGTTACGCTGTTTTATACCTGATTACCGCCATACTTTTTTTTCTTGGCTGGAAAATGCGTAAGGAGAACAACCTCCTCTCTACAGCGCTTTTCACTGCGGCCACCATCGTCACAATACTGCTGATTGGCGGCCATTTCGGGCTGCTTTAGATCACCCTCCCATTACGGCACAAGCCGAACGTTATCCAGATAAAATTCCAGAGGGGTTTCACCCTTGCCCACAAACAGGATCATCTTTCTAATCCTCTCCAGTTCTAGCGGTCGCACCCTGGGCTCCAGTGAAATTTTCGCCAGTGGAATCGAGAGCGTGTTGGCACCAGCGTTGATCTGCCACTGGCCATTATATCTTTCACCATACTGCGGGAAGTTTTTCACTCCATCATCAATACGAATATTTATGGCAAATGCATCGCCAGGGTTATAGGCCTCTATCACTAACATCCGGTAATCACGCCAGTCCTGATCACCAGCCGCATAACTGACACCGCTCCAGGTGCCCCCTACCGTTTCAATCTTTAGTGATGAAGCGCCAGAAACTGTATGTTTTTCAGAAAATGAGATTCGAGTACGCTCTCCATCCACCTCACCGCTCGCCTTCCACAGCCGTTTTTCAAGTCGGTCTTCAAAGTCACCGAGCAGTGGAAATTGCTGTCCACGTAGCCAGAGTGCCCGCCACTCATCCAGTGCGGGCTGCACCACCCACACCACTGCGACTACCGCGATGACCAGGTGTACGACTCGCAACATCCACCTGTTCATGTGACGCCAGACCACAACCCCTGTTAACGCAATGATCACACCAAGCAGGCCGATCATAAAATCCGCTAGCGAAGCCGTTCTACCCACATAAGGCTGCAATAGTTCGACCATCACCATCATCGCTACCGAGAGAATCGCAGATATCAAAACAGCCCACCCCTTGCTGCGCTGTTCAATAACAAGATAGAGCAGCCCGCTCAACAGAAAAAAGGCAAAGGCGTGCCCCCCATCCATTGTCTTCTGGATCGCCACTGGGTTGGCACTACTACCAAATGGGAAAAAGGCAAACAGCATAAACAGCAACAGAATCAGCACAAGCGGGATGAGATACCTCGCTTTCACTGCCGTCACCCAGCTACTCTTCATCGGGATTTGAATCACCAGCAATAAAATGGAGCATCCAGCGTGCAATCGTCAGCTCATCGGTGCTTTTTTGCAGCGACTCGACCCCAGCGGTATAGCGCTCTTCACCCAGCAGTTCACGACGAAACCCCATCAAATCTCGCGCATAAGGTTTGGTAAACTCAGGATGCCCCTGAATTGCGATGATGTTCTCTCCCAGCTGAAACATCGCATAGGGACAAAAAGCACTGCCAGCGATCAATTCAGCACCCGTGGGCAGCGTGATCACCTGATCCTGATGACTCACCAGCACGTTGCACTCTCTTAGCCGCGGCACCATCCACGACGTAGTAACCGAAACCTGCATGGAATGCACACCTACGCCCCACCCCCTGTCTGAATTCGCCACTCGGCCGCCAAAGGCCTGCGCCACCAGCTGATGGCCGAAACAGATCGCAATCAACTTCTTTTCTTCACGCCGCAATCTAACGATGAAAGCCTGCAACGCAGCAATCCATGCCTCATCGTCATAAACGCTCGCCTTGCTGCCGGTGGTGATATAGGCATCACATTCATCAAGATCAGGTGGATAATCTCCCTGCACCACGTCATAGGTCTCAAAGCGAATCGTGGGCACTACCTGACGAAACAGTGACTCGATCATCGCAGGGTAGTCGCCATGCCGCCCCTGAAACTGCGACCTCACCGAGTCACACTGCAAGATTCCAATCTTCATTCGTCCACACCCGCCATCAATCTAACAAACCTTATTGTATTGCTCGACGACATTAGCTATTTTATACATCTCCGATGACATAATGGACACTCCACCGAAGATAGGCAAGCACTCACGACGACAAAGAAGGATGTCACCCATGCACGCAAGAGAAGTGAAGAGTGTTGCCGATGCCAAAAACATCGTCAATGAACGTAACATCCGCCATATTAAGGTGGGGGTCTTTGATGTTGACGGCGTACTGCGCGGTAAATACATCTCACGCGACAAGTTCTTCTCCGCCCTCGACAGGGGCTTCGGCTTCTGCGATGTCGTGCTCGGCTGGGACAGCAAAGATCAGCTATACGACAATGTCAGCTATACCGGCTGGCACACCGGTTATCCCGATGCACCGGTACGCATCATCCCGGAATCGTGCCGCGAGATCCCGTTTGAAGAAGAGACCCTCTTCTTCCTGGGTGAGTTCACCGATAATGCCGCCGCCCTCTGTCCACGCGGGCTATTGCAACGGGTGATCAAAAAGGCCAACGAGATGGGGCTCTTTCCCAACGCCGGGTTTGAATACGAATTCTTTATCTTCGACGAGACACGCGAATCGGTCCGAAAAAAACAGTACCGTGACCTGACCCCGCTGGCCCCCGACTACTTCGGTTACTCGGTGCTACGCAACAGCGTCGATGCCGAGATCTACCAGCAGATCCTCGATCTCGGTGATGCGATGGACTTCCCGATCGAAGGGCTGCACGAAGAGACCGGCCCCGGCGTGCTGGAGGCGGCAATCACCTATGACACTGCCCTCGCCTCTGCCGATAAGGCAGCACTGTTCAAGACCTTTACCAAGATCGCCGCACAGCGCAACGGCCTGATGGCCACCTTCATGGCGAAGTGGTCTCCCGACTGGCCGGGGCAGAGCGGCCACATCCATATCTCACTGAATGACGCCAACAGCGTAGCGCTCTTTTATGAGGCCGACAAGCCCGATCACATGAGTGACATCATGCGCCACTTCGTCGCCGGCCAGCAGCAGTTTATGCCGGAACTGCTCGCGATGATCGCGCCGACGGTCAACTCATACACCCGTCTGATTCCCGGCTTCTGGGCACCGACCGACGCCACCTGGGGGGTAGAGAACCGCACCTGCGCACTGCGTGTCATCCCCGGCAGTGCCGGCTCGCAGCGGGTTGAGTACCGCGTCGCTGCCGCCGATGCCAACCCCTACATTATCCTTGCCGCTGCACTCGCCTCCGGGCTCGCCGGGATTGAGCAAAATCTGGAACCGGATGAAATGGTAACCGGCAACGCCTACGAACAGAGCTTCCCGCATGAGCGCAGGCTGCCCACCACACTGTGGGAAGCGGCTCAACGACTCAGGGGATCAACCATGGCGCGGCAATTTTTTGGGGATCACTTTGTTGACCACTACGCCGCAAGCCGCGAATGGGAGGAGCGCGAATTCCGCAAACATATCACCGACTGGGAAATGGATCGCTACTTCGAGATTATCTAATGCAGACTTTTAAAGTGATATCCCCGGTAAATAACCGCCGCTATGCAGAGCGTGCCTACGCCACCGACAAAGAGATCGCCCAACGAGTTGAGGTTGCACAGCAGGCGCAAATAGCGTGGCAACAGGTTTCGATAACGGCGCGCAGAGAGGTCTGCCTCAAAGCGGTCTCTGCGCTGCTGGCGAGGCAGTCTCCGATCGCCGAAGAGCTCAGCTGGCAGATGGGGCGACCGCTGCGCTACACCCCCGGTGAGGTCAACGGTTTTGCCGAGCGCGCACGCCTCATGGCGAGGATTGCCGAAAACAAGCTGGCGGAGATTGAAATCGAGCGCTCCGCTGAGATGACCCGCCTGATCCGCCGCGCACCACTCGGCGTTGTGCTTTCGATCGTCCCGTGGAACTATCCCTATCTGACCGCCGTCAATTCAATCATCCCGGCGCTGATGGCAGGCAACAGCGTCATCATAAAACCGGCCTCACAGACGCCGCTGACGGCAGAACGAATCGCCGAGGCCTTCAAAAATGCCGGGCTGCCCGACGGGCTGTTTCAATACCTCTTTATCGACCACGCCACCACCACAAGACTGATTCAGAACGATGCCATCAACTATGTCGCCTTCACCGGCTCGACCCGTGGCGGGCGTGACATCGAAGCCGCCGCCGTCGGTCGCTTTATCGATGTTGGCCTCGAGCTCGGCGGCAAAGACCCCGCCTATGTGCGCAGTGATGCCGACACCGCGCGCGCAATCGAAGGGCTGGTCGATGGCGCCTTTTTCAACTCCGGTCAGTCCTGCTGCGGCATTGAACGGATCTATGTCCATAAAGATCGATACCGGGATTTTTGCGACGGCTATATCGAACTGACACGCGAATACACGCTCGGTGACCCACTCCATCCGGACACCACCCTCGGCCCGATGGTCAATAGTGCTGCGGCAACCCGGGTGCGTGAGCAGATCGAGAACGCAATAATATCAGGGGCCATGGCCTGTATCGATGAAAAAGAATTTGCGGCAAGTAAGCCCGGCACTCCCTATCTTGCACCACAGGTGCTGCTCGATGTCGACCATTCAATGGCGGTGATGCGCGATGAGAGCTTCGGCCCGGTGGTGGGTATCATGCAGGTCGACTCCGATGATGAGGCGGTGGCCCTGATGAATGACTCACCCTACGGCCTGGCCGCCTCGATCTGGACCGAAGATAGCACTGCCGCGCTGACGCTTGGCACACAGTTACAGACAGGCACCTGCTTCATGAATCGCTGCGACTACCTCGACCCGGCGCTGCCGTGGGTCGGGCTCAAGGGGTCCGGCAAGGGGTGCACACTCTCGGAACTCGCCTATGAGCGCCTCACCCAGCCCAGATCATTTCATCTGCGCAGATAAAAACACGTTATGAGTGCTCACACCACACTCCGCGGCAACTGGAACTACCCCACCACCATCTGGTTCGGCTGCGGCCGCATCGAAGCACTTTCAGCTGCCTGCAGGGCACTCGGCATGCAGCGTCCACTGCTGGTCACCGATGCAGGACTCAGCAAACTACCGATGGTGAAACAGGCGATCGCCCATAACCAGGACGACGCCACCCCCACCGGACTCTTTTTTGATATCAAGCCCAACCCGAACGGTGCGAACATCGAGGATGGGGTTAAACACTATCTCGATGACAGCCACGACGGCGTCATCGCCCTTGGCGGTGGAAGCGCACTCGATGCCGGCAAGGCGATTGCGCTGATGGCAGGACAGAACCGCCCGATCTGGGACTTCGAAGATGAGGGTGATAACTGGCAACGCGTCGACCCCGCCGGCATCGCACCGATCATCGCCGTGCCGACCACCTCGGGCACCGGCTCCGAAGTGGGACGGGCCTCGCTGATCGTCAACGAAGCGACCCACAGTAAAAAGATCATCTTTCACCCGAAGATGTTACCCGGTATCGTCATCGCAGACCCGCAGCTCACCACCGGCCTGCCCACCAACATCACCGCCGCTACCGGTATGGATGCACTCTCGCATAACCTGGAGGCCTACTGCGCGCCAGGCTATCACCCGATGGCCGATGGCATCGCACTGGAGGGGATGCGCCTGATCAGGCAGTGGCTCGTCACCGCCTGCGAACAGCCCGATAATCTGGAAGCGCGCAGCCAGATGATGATTGCGTCGACCATGGGGGCGACCGCATTTCAGAAGGGGCTCGGCGCGATGCATGCGCTGGCCCATCCACTTGGCGCCATCTTTGATGCCCACCACGGCCTGCTCAACGCAATCCTGATGCCGTATGTACTGATCAGAAACCGCGAGGCGATCGATGAACAGATGCGGCGCCTCGCCCGCTTTCTCGAACTGGATGGCGGTGATTTTGATGCAGTGCTGTCGTTCATCATCACACTGCGCGAACAGATCGGCATTCCGAATGATCTACGCAGCATCGGCATTGATGAGACACGACTCGATGAGATCGCCACACAGGCGCTGCATGACCCCTCGGCCGGTGGTAATCCGATTCCACTGACACAGCCGCAGTACGCTGAGCTCCTGAGTGATGCGATCAACGGCCGCCTGGTACGATAATGCGTCCCCACCAGGCGGTGATCGATTTCTGGTTTAACGAGATCGAGCCAAAATCATGGTGGATTAAAGACGACGCGTTTGATGCTGAGATCCAGCAACGCTTTGGCGAACTCCATGCAGCGGCAACCCGTTGCGAATGTTACCGCTGGCGCGATGCACCACTCGGCAGGCTGGCCGAGATCATCGTGCTGGATCAGTTCTCACGCAACCTCTATCGTGATCAGCCGCTCGCCTTTGCATACGACCCGCTTTCTTTGGCGTTGGCACAGGAAGCAGTTGCACAGCAGGCAGATAGCTCACTCACAGCACCACAGAAATCTTTTCTCTACATGCCCTATATGCACAGTGAATCCGCCGCCATTCACGAGATCGCGGCAATCCTGTTTGCACAACCCGGCATGGAGCCCAATCTCGAATTCGAACTGCAACACAGGGCGATCATCGACCGCTTTGGACGTTACCCACACCGCAATGCAATTCTTGGCAGAGAGAGCAGTACAGAAGAGATCGAATTCCTGCAGCAACCCGGCTCGTCGTTTTAACCACCCCGATCATAGCGCGAGCTCAGGGCACACCCCAAACCAGAACTCCTTCATCGCGTTATTCACTATAGTTTTAAGCACAGATGCCGATCATATTCACAACATCATCGCGCCCAACATAAAAACCCTAACATGCTGAAATTATTTAAAAAGCTCTATACAAAGGACTCAACCAACACTAAGTCCCCAGTGCCGCAGGCCATACTGGATAGCGGCAAACTGTGCGACCTGATCTCCTGTTTTCCGCTTGGGGCCGGCGTCAAGTATTTTCCGGAATATCGTCAGGAGATCACACTCGAAACGGTGATCATCGCCTACCTGATCAACGATGAAGTGGTCTACGCCAATTCGGAGATCCGCTGCGCGGCGGATAAAGAGACCATCACCCTCAACGGAACTGCACTCGAAGAGATCAACACCTTTGCATTCCTGATCCCCTCCGTCAACCGTGGTGAGACAGAGCTCGACTATGAACGTAAAGAGATCCTGGGGAAGAGCGGCGGTTTTGCCAGAGGCAACACCATTACATTGATGGGCGAACCACAGACGGGGAAGGCACCCCTTATCGATACCGTGGTAAGAAAATTTGCGCGGCTAAAAGAGGGGCCCTATCACAAAACTCAGGTGGTGGTACTCAATGCAGACCCCTCACTGCTGGAACTCAATGATCAACGCAATCAGGTGAGGCTGGAGGCAAAAATCTCGGGGCTGATTCAGACAAAGCTCTACACAGAACCGAACCCATGCACGATCATCGACTTTTCAGGCAAGGCGATTAAAGTCACCTGCGACGACAACGAGATCATCCCGATGAGCTGCCATGAAGGTGAAAGCGTAACGCTGACCTTTGACCTTCCTAATAGCTCCGAGCCAAGCGTGATGCGCGGCACGGTACATAGATCAGGCGGGGCATCGTTAATCATCGAGCTGAAAGATACTCTGATCGCCAGCACATTCGAGAAACTGGAGCCGATCGACCTGATCGAGATCAAGGCAAAACTGCTTCAACAACAGCCTCAGGCGAATTAGGCTGCTTAGCTTCACACACCGAAATCAGCTCAAGAATCAGTAATCGCCAATTCATTTTCACAGGCCTTCATAAACGTTGCGGAATAACCCCAGTACACTTTTGAGTGAATAGCGAGACGGCTGAATGATGTTGCTTCATGCACTTCTGCTTTTCTGATTAACAATGACTCACCTATGGTGACCACCATTTCTCATCACCATCAGCATCCAGGTCTCTTAAAACGCTTACGTGCACGCTCAACTTTGGCCCTGATCACACATTCCTCAGCATGGTCATTGATCAGCCCCATTGCCTGCATAAAGGCATACACAGTGGTGGGGCCGACGAATTTCCAGCCCATTTTTTTCAGATCCTTTGATAACGCAAGCGATTCCGCCGAGGTCGAGGCGCTCTGCGGCTCGGCAAGTTGCTTCGCATCTGGTTCGTAGCGCCAGACGAAGGCTGCCAGCGAGCCTTCCTGTTTAACCAGCTCCTGGGCCTGTCGCGCATTATTGATAGTCGCCTCGATCTTGCCGCGGTGACGGACGATCCCCTCGTCCTTTAACAAACGGGTGACATCGCGCTGGGTGAAACGCGCTATTCTGTCAAAGTCGAAACCGTGGAAGGCGGCGCGAAAGTTTTCACGCCTGGCGAGGATAGTGCGCCAGCTCAGTCCGGATTGAAAACTCTCCAGACTCAATTTCTCGAACAGGCGATGATCATCACTGACCGGGAAACCCCATTCGGTATCGTGGTAAGCTAGAAACTCCGGCGCGGCACCGCACCAGCGGCAACGTGATTTGCCGTCGGCACCCACTATTAACTTTTCGCTCATCTGTCTGCTGTCCTGATCATAGATATACGGAGCTTGAAAGTTACTCAGTCGAGCAAAAATTTTAGCCGCTCATCGGCCATTGATGGCGTGATTTCAAGAATTTCCGCACTTACCACATTTTCAGCCACAAACGGGTCATCATTCACCCTGCTCTGAAGATCGGACAGCGACGTATTATGTGCCACAATCCCACCACCCAAATTAGGCTGCAGAGTGCCGACCAGCAAAAACAGACCATCATCAACCCCGCGTTTAATCCATTCTTTGTGGCCCTCCATAAATTGACTGGCGCGGCCTTTGTTATCAGAAAACCTAAGCAGTACGATAAACATCAAATCTGTTCTCCTATCATCTGGAAGGAACCTCTGATTAATTACATGTATGTCATTGCGCACCCAATGGTAGCCCCCCTGGGGTAAAGCGCGGCAATCTCAACACTATAATAATCATCGAGTGATGAGATTGCTTCGTCGCCCCGCTTCACGCGCCACAGGGTATTTCCTTCGGTCGCCGGCCAATGAATCAAAGGCCCCTTAAGTTAAGTGCCACTCATATCTGAGAGCTAATAAATCATAGCGCAATACCGATAAACAGGTCATCTGCAAATAAATACACCGGAAGAACGGGACGAAACAGATGCAAACCAGCCGCCAACTTGCGACAAACACACTCAATGCTGTAGCATTCAGCATCAATTATTTAACTGAAGCCCCTGCAATGTCCCCCAAGACGCCATATGCGGGTCAGACTGAACGCGAGACCCGATAATTCTTTGTATTTCAAGATGTTAAAACGTTTAAGCCTCATTAGCACGCTGAGTGGATTGATTGCACTCTCTTCTACCGCTCACGCGGCCACGTCGCGATTGGCGCTATTTGATGAAGAGACCACACCTGACTGGTCATTGAGCGCCTCAAACAGCAGCGTCTCTGGCCTGAACCTGTCACTCCCGATACAGCACAGCCAACTGGGGAACCATAAGCACCACATCTACACACTAAGTGGCGATACCGATACCATGCCGCCCACCACTGGCGACCGGGCGGGATTGATCAAAGACACCAAATATTTCTTCGCTTATCAGGCGGCGATTGTCGGTCTTCTCTACTTTTCACCGCAGAGCTTCTCCGGCTGGTCCGATGAGCAGAAGGATGAGTTCAGTTTCGACAAATATAGAAACAACATCCGCCACGCGGTGTGGGACACCGACCAGTGGGAGATCAACTACTTCCTGCACCCCTACTGGGGCAGCGCCTATTATGTGCGCGCACGCGAGCGTGGCTTTGATGAAAACACCGCCTTCTGGTACTCGGCGGCCCTCTCGGCCTCATTCGAGTTTGGCTTCGAGGCCTTCTTCGAAGAGCCATCGCTACAGGACATCATCGTGACACCCGTCGCAGGCTCATTTCTCGGCATGTACTTCATGAAGCTGCGTAAGGAGATCCGAAACCGCCACGCCGGCGGCGGCGAGAAGCACTGGTCCGACAGCTGGATTATGGGACTGACCGATCCGCTCGGTACAATGAATGCCAAGACCGACCAATGGTTTTCGGACGATGAAAGCAGTGCACAACTCTCACCCGTGATCGCACTACCCGCCTATCGCTCCAGTGAACTGGATAGCTCACTCAATAACCGCTACCGCCTCGCTCAGGTACCTGCGCTGGGGATGCAGTACAGCTACCGCTGGTAATCGCAGCTGTTAGCTGCAAGTAAGGTTTCAGAGATGCTTGAATGGAAAGAAGCTCTTTTGCTTGATATGAATAGCACATTCATGTTTGGTGAAGACAGGTTTGGATCGGATGAGGATTTTTCGAAATACTACAGGTCAATTGGCGGCGAACTGTCTAATAACTATGTAAATGAATTGATCCGCTACTCATATGATTATTTAGATAAGAAATATCCGACTGAAAAATATAGACATTGT
>Ga0316207_10000103_pt1 | contig 186589 bp, 146 predicted proteins | sample 6weekpyrite_MG_FD_204943 | JGI IMG/M metagenome (GOLD analysis project Ga0316207, IMG submission 204943) | Microbial mat bacterial communities from mineral coupon in-situ incubated in ocean water Damariscotta River, Maine, United States -... | ecosystem: Environmental > Aquatic > Marine >... | reverse complement strand
GTTGATTTGCAGTACACTCTGTATTCATAAGGCTGCTGCTCCTTGGCTGCATAACTGATTGTTCGCACAACCGTTATGCCAGAGTACGCAGCCTTTTTCTATACTATCGGTGAGAAATCCGGGCTAGCGACGCTGGCCCGCAGGGTGAGCGTAAGCGAGTAATCCCTCTCTCTCCGCCATACAAGCACCACTGAAGGGTGGTTTTTTTGTGGCTGTTGATTTAGCAGATGGACGAGAACCCTCTGATTAATTCATAAAGTGCCTGCTTACGGCTAAAAACTACCAGCGATTAGTTGTACCCCAAGGGCATTTCATACGGACGTATCCTGGCAATAGTCTCGCTACTCTGATCCCTTCCTCCTGGCGGCGAGAAAGGCGTTTGCGTGCTACGAGCTTATGAACCTGCAGGGCAGTGAAGATTTTCGTATAGATTCCCGCCATCAATCGCGCTATCTTTAGTAAAAGGTAGTTTTATTAGCACGTTGTTTTTATATGCACGCCCAATAATAAATTCGGTCCTGACGGGGGATGGATTCCCGGGGGGCTAACGGATTGGTTCCAGATAAGAATAACCATGACAGATAATCAGGAAGTCTATCGCGACGTACTGCCCGAGGGTTTTGACCTTCACTGGTACGAGGTGCAGTCGGTGCTCGGCCGTGGTGCCTTCGGCGTGACCTATCTTGCCCTTGACAAGAATCTTGACCAGCTTGTCGCTATTAAAGAATATTTCCCCAACGATTTTTCAGCCAGAGAGTCGGGTTATACCGTTCATCCCACCACCGGAAAAAGCAGGGAGATGTACGAGTGGGGGCTGGATCGCTTTATCCGTGAGGCTCGCATACTGGCCAAATTCAAGCATGCCAATATCGTGCGTGTGCTGAGTGTTTTCGAGCACAACAACACGGCCTACATGGTGATGGAATATGAACAGGGTGAGGAGCTCTCCAGGCTGTTCAAGCGCAAGGAAGAGTTTACTGAGCAGGAGATGCTGGATATTTTTCTGCCGGTGCTGGATGGTTTGAAGCTGGTGCATGATGCTGGTTTTATCCATCGTGATATCAAACCCTCCAATATCTACATCCGCGAAGATGGCTCGCCGGTACTGATTGACTTTGGTGCCGCCAGACAGGTGTCGGGCGCCCCCACACGCGCGCTCACCAGCCTCGTAACCTACGGCTACGCCCCCTTTGAGCAGTATAACGAGAGTGAGGAAAAGCAGGGGCCGTGGACCGACATCTACGCCCTTGGTGCGAGCCTCTTTTCCGGTTTGACGGGCAAGCTGCCGATTGATGCACTCGCCCGTGGATCAGGCATGCTGTCGACCGGTATTGACCCGTATGAACCGTTATCCGTCATGCTGGAAGGAAAATATTCGCCTTCTTTCCTGAGGGCAATTGACCGTGCGCTGTTGTTTCACGCCAACGAACGACCACAGGATGTGATGGTCTGGGCGGACATGCTCGCCGGCAAGATCGAAGTGCAGGAGCTACCCCCTGCGATGCGGATTACACCTCCGCAGGAGGAAGACCCGAATGCCACCGTCGTGCTGACCAAACAGCCCAGCGTGCAATACGAGGTGACGCCCGAAACAGGGAGAGAAACAGGCGTAGAGAAACCGCTCGCCGAACCTCGGTCGCAGGCCATGCCACAGTCGGTCAAACCTCAATTGGCCAGGCCGCGGCCAAACATCAGACTGATCTCATCGATGTTGATTGTTGCGGTGATCATCATAACGGCAACCGTGCTACTGATGCAGGGCCCGGAAGAGGTGGAGATGCCAGCACCCTCACCGCCACCAGTCATTGAGCAGGTCGTCGACCCGATTGTCGATCAGACTAGCCTGCTGCTGACTCAGGCGGAGCAGGCGCGGCAGGCAGGGAAAGATATTGAACCGGAAGGCAATAACGCCCTGCAGCTCTATTTGCAGGTGTTGGCACTCGAGCCGTCCCATCAGCAGGCCAACAGCGCTATCGAGGAGATCATTGATCGTTACAGCGACGGTATTCATAGTGACCTTGCCGAGGGCTATCTTGATAAAGCCGATAAAAATCTTCAGCTGTTACTCGCCGCAAGACCAGATTCAGAAAAGCTGCTCAAGCTTCAGGCGCAACTGAAGACGGCACGATCTGTTCAGACATCTCTCGATCTGTTGCTGTCCCAGGCCGATGATTATCGGAAACAGAACAGTTTGTTGTCACCCAGGGGTAAAAATGTCCTGTCAACCTTGCGCAAGGTACTTGAGCTAGACCCTGACAATAAGGCTGCGATGAAGCGTATCGAAACGCTCGCTTCCCACTATGTAGGACTGTCGGAAAAAGAGATCGCAGCGGGTGACTTCTTGGCGGCTAACGAAAACATAAGCAATGTAAAACTTATTGATGCTGACCACCCAGCGCTTCCACAGTTGCGCAGCAAGCTTGCCGCACTAAAAATAAAACGCCAGCAGCAGTTGAACACACTTCTCTCACAGGCAAGAGAGGCCCTTGATGCAAATAGAGTGCTCGCCCCACCAGAAAAGAACGCACTCTACTTGTATCAGCAGGCGCTCAGGATAGAGCGGCGAAATGCTAAGGCAAAAAAAGGGATAGAAGAGGTAAAGGTCAGGCTCAAGGCCAGGTTCGATGGTTATCTGAAATTACAAAAATATTCAGCAGCGGAATCTCTTGTTAAGGCGGTTGAGAAAGCGATGCCGAGATCAAGCTTTGCCAGGACTATGCGCACAGAGTGGGAGAAAAACAACCCATCAATAAAATCGGGTATTCAGATCGTCGAGGAGATGATGGGGGTCTTTAAACAAGCGTTAGAATCACGCAATCAACGTGCACTAACAGAGATGAGCGAGTTCTTGCCAAATCGTAAAGCGTTCGTTGATCAGCTGTTTAAAAATTACCGCTCATTTAAATTGCAGATCTCGAATGTTAGATTTATCGGCAAGGAAAAAAAAGGGGTAGTGGATGTAAAGATTACTGATTTGGTAAACATTCAGGGGCTCCCTGTACAGCCCGGTGCATGGAGTCAGTTCGTCATTGAAATCAGGAAAAACAGAGAAGGGCAATGGAAAGTATTCTGGTGAGCAACCATCATAAAAATTATGGTAAATAGAATTCGCGCTGTTATACTAATACTGTAGTAACACTCACGGGAAGAGGGGATGACATGAAGTTAATTCGGATTGTGTTGGTTTCATTTCTCAGTTCCTCACTTATGTTCATGCCGGTCGTGTATGCCGCAGAGCTGGCACTGCCATCGGGTGATCTGGTTGCCCCGGTTATCAAACATACCCCGATCGGAAAAGATATTCCGCCTGGTCAGGCGGTCGATGTAAAAGCAACCATCACCGACAACGTGGGTGTCAAAGAGGCGATCCTGTTTTATCGTGTAATCGATACAAACGATTTTAAGCGCATGAGAATGAAGCGTGATCTCGACTCGGATACATACGCCGCCAAACTTCCCACCATTACCGCGCCTGGAGTGGAGTATTACATTCAGGCCACCGACCTGGCCGGTAACACCTTACTCTATGGCCACTCATTTTCACCCTTAACCATCACTGTGGCACCTGTTGCAATCGACGATGGTGATACAAAAGAAGCCGTCGCTGCCACGGAGTTCGCCCCGATTGAGGAGGGCAAAGAAGAAAAATCCGGCATAAGTAAGTGGGTCTGGGTTGGGCTCGGTGTGGTGGCGGTGGCTGCGCTTGCGGGAGGCGGAGGCGGAGGCGGCGGTGGCTCTACTCCAGGAGATTCAAGCCCAAATACCGGCACTGTGACGATAAACGGGCCAGTACCTTAAACTTAATTAAAGGCTTCAGGATAAGATTAAGGCGGAACGAGACGTTTAGTATTAAAGCACTCAATCTCATAACAAGACGTTCCGCGAGAGAATGAAGGGTAGGAGGCCAAAGCCATATAGCTGGATTGGGTGGCGGCGGTTGGTGTGGCTGCTGGAGGAGGTATTGCGGCACCCGTCACGGGTACCGTAACAATTTAGTGGGCAGACGCTCTATAAATCCTAATTATGAGAGGCGTTATGAAATCTAGAGCATATATTCTGTTAAGTTTTACAGGCCTGTTCCTTCTGTTTCTGGCAGGATGCGATTCAGAATCCACTTCCGATGGAGGGGTGAATGGTCCATCCGACGGTGACGATGTAATGTTGAGCATATCCGTGGTCCAGGCTCTGGCTGTTGTGGCTGATAGCGCCACAGCGACACTGACACCCGGAGGTCATAACTCTACTCTTACCATCTCCGGCAATACGGTCAGCGGAGCCATTTCCAGTGTCCCACCCGGCACCTATACCCTGACTATCACCTACACAACAGGCACAACCTTAATTGCGACAGCCACCAAGGAAAGCATATCTGTAACGGCCGGAGGATCAACCGTTATTGCAGTTTTAGAATCCGATCTTGTTACTGACTACGATAATGATAATGATGGTTTTACCAATCTTGCTGAGATAAGGATTGGTACTGATCCAGATAATGATGTTAATACACCCGATGGAGGATCACCTGCGTTTTCTGCCGGGAACGGGTCTTTCGGAACGGCGACTACATCCGGTTATGAATTTAGTGTTGTTGTTGGTGAGGCAGTGGTGGGAAGCTATGACACGGTCACCAACAATGCAACGGATTATGCAATGGTTGCTGGATTTAAAGGATTTCAATATTAATTAAATATTACGGAGTTTTAAAATGAATAGACGTGAAATTCTCCTGATTACTCTATTGACCATGGTGCCTTTTGTATGGGTCAATGCCGCCAATGTCCCCTTTGTTATGAATTACCAGGGCAGTGTTAAAACAACAGGTGGAACGCCATATAATGGAAACGGTTACTTCAAGTTTGCCATTATCGATCCAGCAGGAACAACAAGCTACTGGTCGAATGATGATACGAGCGCTGTTGGCAGTGAGCCAACCGCTTCAGTAGAAATCCCGGTATCCAACGGTCTTTTTTCAGTGAAACTGGGTGATACATCTATTACCAATATGACTACAGATTTAAGTGGTACAGTATTTGACAATACTAACACGTATGTCAGAACCTGGTTCAGCGACGATGGCGCCACTTTTACTGTGCTTTCACCGGATCAACGTATTGTGAGCGGAGGTTATGCCATCCATGCGCAGAACGCTGAAACACTTACAGGTGGAACTATTGCAGGGAATCTTGAGATAGGTTCAATAACTGGTGACAGAACATTAACAGTCTATGATGGCGATAATTGTACAAATTGCAATGGGATAGTTATATCTTCAGGTTCCTTTAGCGACAGAACTACATTAAGTAATGCAAATTCAAATTTTCATTTAAGGTCTAGTGCACATATTATATTGACCCCCGCAACTAACGTTGGAATTAGTGATGGCTCGCCAGCTTATAAGCTGGAGATCGGTGGTGGAGACGTCAATACTACTAATGGCGGATATCGGGACGCTGGCACCTGTGTTGCGGGGACATGTGCATCTGATAAGAGATTGAAAAGAAATATCGAACCTTTATCTGATTCATTAACTAAAATTGCCAAATTAGACCCCGTTACATTTGAATTTAATAATCCTAAGTTCGGGCCTGGAAAGCAGGTTGGTCTTATCGCTCAGGAGGTAGAGAAAATATTTCCTGACTGGGTTGTTGATAGTGAGGAAGGGCATAAAAGCATTCGCTTTGGATTGCAAACGCAAATGCACCTTATTCAGGCTATCAAAGAACTTAAAGCACAAAATGATATTTTAAAAGAAAGGATTGAAGCATTAGAGACAGTGAAATAGTCCAGTCAAGCCTTGAGCTCATCTATCGGAGATTGCGATAGCGATAAAATTCGCCAGATACTGTAAGCGGCAAGTAATGACTACGATACGGTTATCTCTGAAAATGCATCGGTTACATTGTTCATCCGAGCAGTCCTGATCAGATCTGTAGCGTGATAAACGGTAGTGGAATGATTAATGGAACCGCTGTCACCGGTGTGACTGTAATGTGCGGTTGTGTGTTAAATAGGCCCCTATAAGACCTGGAGAGGTTTATGAAAGTTCAGAAACTGGTTATACATCACTCCGCCTCTAAAAGGGCCACGACAAAAAAGGCTGATATCGCCAGGTGGCATAAGGAACGCGGTTTTTCGCAAATTGGGTATCATAAGATTATCGAGGGGAATGGTGCGATCGTCGATGGGCGCTCTGAAAATATATCGGGTGCCCACGCCAAGGGGGCAAATCAGGGATCACTAGGTGTCTGCGTGGTTGGCGATTTCGAAAAAGAGACGCCCACGCAAGCACAGATAAATGGCCTTATTTCGGTGCTAACAAAATGGTGTAAAGCGCATAGCCTGAACAGCAAAAACATATATGGCCATTTCAATGTGCCTGGCGGCACCACAACCACTAGTTGTCCCGGCAAGAATCTCAAGTCAAAACTGGCGACCATTAAACAGAAAGTGGATCAAAAAATTAAGTAGATCGGTACCTGGATATAATGATGAAACTAATGTACCTCGTTCTAATTGTTCTGATGACAGTGTCATGCTCAACAGTTACTGACAAAAACTTTAAAGCATCTGAGCTGGATGCCTCACATTGGCAGTCATCGGATTTTTCCACGCTTAATGAGCTGATACTAGAAGCGTCGAGTAGCAATCAAGACTGGGTACAAGAGATACATTTATATGTGTATAAATTATTTGATTTGTCGGGTTTAAAGCGTGTTGTGGTTGAATCAGTATTTGACAGTACTGAGAATCCAACGAAAGCCACTGTCACTCTGGTCAGGGATGGTTTTCTGGATGACTCTGTGCGTGGCGATATTCATGTGATTACGTTCCACAGGACTATGGTGGGGCTATGGGAAATTAATGATCTCAAAAAATCACATAGATGCTGGCGCTCAAGTTCGGATGAGTATCGTACCGACCCTTGTCCGTGATGGGTGAAAAAATTTTTAATTAAGGAACCTCTGATTAATTCTGGGCGATGTGATATGAGAGTCAAAATATTCAAATGCAAGGCGCAAATTGCAGGTAATAGCGGGACTATCGCCAAGATTTGCAACGAAGCAGTTGGATATTTTGGACTCATAGCGCGCGTTCATGAACTAATCAGAGGTTCCTTAAATGTAAATGCTACACCTATACTCGAAAATGAACCTTGCGAGAGGTTGTGGCGATGTGTTCATAGAATAAAAATCTAAGTTGGCGATATAGGAGGAAATGATGCCGAACATACCGAACACAATCAATGGGGTGACTGTAGAGTTTTCGAGTGCTGTTAACAAAAATGTCAATCAGCGAATGATTGATGGCTTAAAGCACGTTATTAAGCCCGCCATTGCGACGGGGTATACGCTCAACAAAATATATATTTCGTCCGCAAACGATCAGCACACACTTCCTAGTCGACATGCGCAAGGGAAAGGCGTCGATATCTCGCGGATTAATGGCAAGAAGATGTCTACATCATACCCTGGTGACGCCACCGTAAAAGCAGTTGTTGATGCGCTTCAAGACACTTTTGAAACATTTACCCACCGGCGTGAAAACTTCGGGCCACATTTTAAAAAGAAGTTGGGAGCGAATCATTCAGTTAGTGGGCATAGTGACCATATACATTTCTCAGTTAACTAATCATGGTAGCCACAAATAACATAACGCCTTGCTTACTTCTTGCCTTGAGCCTGGGGTTATCGGCATGTGCACTGCCTCGTAGTGATAGTCATTCACCAGCCATTGACTTACCTCAAGTTTTAGCACTGGGGAAATTGATAGATATCACCCCACGCAACACTGACCATGAAATTGATTTAATGGTGAAAGTATATGAGGTTCCTATACTTGAGAATACCTGTTTTGTAGAAACGCATGGTGTCTGCCAGCACGCCTATTTTATTGCGGTCTCGACGTATGATGAATTTCCAGACACAAACGTTTTTCAGCTTAGCAATATAGGTGTTCTGAGAAATTACACATGGTTGCCCGATGAAAAGACTGACTTCGTGGAAATTGAATTTGCTATGGATAGTTATACAGCAACTGCGCTAGCAAATAATAAAGGGCTGAAAAACCAGCCATATCGTGTGCAGCTTCAAATTACACCTAAGGAAATAAAAGAGACATTGCTAAAATAGCCTGTTGCTGGCGTATACAATTTTCTGTGGTTACAAAACGTTTGCCAGGAAACTCTCTGATTAATTACATTGTATGTCATTGCGAGCGCACCCAAAGGAAGTGTACCCAGGGGCATTACACCCTTGGGGTGAAATGCGACAATCTCGACCCTATAAGAGCCATCGAGTGATGAGATTGCTTCGTCGCTCCACTTCTCGTACCACAGGGCACTTCCTTCGGTCGCCTGAAAATTAATCTGGGGTTCCTTAATTAAATGCCTTTTTTATCTGCACGATGGAACCGGTGATGTTGTCTCTGGCTTCATTCTCAAGGGCCAGGTCTAGTAGTCGTTTGGCGCTGTCTGTACAGTTGTCGATAGCCATCCCCTGAATGATCTGCTCATTGGTGACTTCACGGTAAAGCCCATCACTACAGAGTAGATAGACATCGCCACCGCACATAGTGTCGATCCTGCAATCGATTTCCAGTTTATCGTCAGCACCTATGGCGCGGGTAATCACATTGGCGATGCTGCTGGTTTCTGCTTCATCGGGATGCAGCAGCCCCTGATCGATGTACTCTTCAACCATGCTGTGGTCCTTAGTGAGTTTTTCCAGTGAACCGTTGCGTAAGCGATAGACACGGCTGTCGCCGACCCACAGAAAGGCGCACTGATTACCAAAGGCGGCCATGGCGACCACGGTGCTGCCGATGGTGCGCTGATGGTAGCATTGGGTGGCTAGCGCTCTGAGTTGTCGGTTTGCCTCTGCCAGACATGCTTTGACTTCGGCTACAAAACCGTGGATGACAGAAGGTTCCCGGATGTTTTTTAACTGGTTGACAATAAGATGGCTGGCGACGTCGCCGGCCTCGTGCCCGCCCATGCCGTCGGCCACAGCCCAGAGCCCCAGCTCGGGCAGGTCGAGGCAGGCATCCTCATTGACCTTGCGTATTTTTCCCGGATGAGTCTCGCAGGCGGAGGACCAGACAAGCAGGGAGTCACTGTTCATGCGCTTTCTACCCCGGCGTGTTTCTGCTCTGGCGTGACGGCAGCGGTCGCACCCAGGTGAGTATCCCATCCTCGCGCCTGCCACTGGCCGTCAAGCAGGGCGGAAAAAGATTCCGGTGTGGGCAGCCCTTCGCAGACCAGCAAACACGGTTCGACGTGTTCGGAACCGTTTGTCCACCAGGCGCTGAAGTGGGTAAAGCGTTCGTCGAGAAGCTGTTCCAGCAGGGTGATGAGGCTTGTATTGATAGATGAATCGTCCCCGCAGGATAAATGCCAGTGATCACTGTCGTTGAGGGCGGTTCGGCTATCTACCTGTACCGGCGAATTGTCTGCCATCGCCAGCCCGGCGGGCGGGCTCAGTTCATCGAACGACTGATTCAGTTCTTCCAGTGGTCTGTGCTGATCAAGCGCTGCCAATGCCAGTGCTTCAGCCTGGGTGAACCATTCGTCTTCACTATTGGCCATCGCCAGCAGCTGATTCGAGGTGCCGAGGGGCAGCGCGATACTGAATGGAAAGTAACGGCCGACACTGTCGACACTGGGAATGACGATGCCGCCCCACGCCTGTTCATTACACACTTCGCTGCTGATGACAAAACGCCAGATCGGGCAGGTGAGGTAATAGTTGAGCCACTGCTCACCCAGTTGTGTCTTGCTTGCGGCGATACTGGCCTGCAACCACTCGTCCCAGCAGGTGATGAATGATCTGGGCAGATGACGTGTAATGAAATCACCCTTGCCCGGGATTTTGCCGTAGTAACCTGGGGTTTGCACACTCATCGTTAGAGCCGTTCCGGACAGCGGAATCGGGAGAATTCATTTGATGAAAATGGGTTGGTGACACTGCTGGCCTGGAGCTGATAGCTCGCCTTCAGGCCGGCGGTGGCGAAGTGGATGATGATCTGGTCTTTGCTGCGCCGCTCGATGTCGGAATCGTCGAGAAGCCTGAACCAGGCCCATGGACCATCCTTGGTGATGCTGAAACTGCCGGCACCGATACGTTCAAAGGTGATACGGGCGCGGGTGCTGTCATTCTGGCCGGGCCATTCGATGGTCGATGTACGGGGTGGCCCGTGCTGATAACTCAGGCGTTCGCCGGTCAGGTCGATGAGAAAGCGTTTGACACTGGCGTCAAGATAGGTGGGTTTGAGTTTGAAGCGTACAGTGACTTGATTGCCGCCATCCTGAAAAAACATCTCCCTGATCAGGGCGGCGCGTCTGAACTGGGACAGTGTCGCTTTGCTTAGCCCCAGGCTGCGTTCGTCGACCACGCGCAGACGCCAGCGCCGGGTATCAATGAAGGGGGCGAGGTAGGCCCTGGTGAAATTGTCGATGGTGCCCGCCTCACCAAAGAAACTGCCAAAGTCTGCCAGTGCCGTTTGTTGCCGTCCTTTGAGGAATATCGGGTAGCGGTTCTCCAGGCTGGCGCGGTATTCGCGCAGGACACTGCTGCGCCAGACGGTGTTGATATAGGTGCGTGCGCTGCCGAGTACGGCACCCCAGCTCTGGGTGGCGGCAGACTCGACGATACCTGCCACCGCATCGGGTAGCTTGCGTGCGGTGCTGCGCAGTTCTCGGATGGCATCCTTCTTGCCCTTACCCATGCGCACCCTGGCGGCTTCGAAGGCGGCCTCTGACTGGTCCGAGGCGTCTGCGATTTCGGCAGTGTAATCGTAGAGATCACGTAGCTGGGTGCGAATGGTCTCGATGGCGGCGGGTTTGTCGTCCTGGCCTATCAGCAGTTGATGCAACGGAGCAAATTTGCGTTCGACAGCATTGCTGGGTTTGCTGAGCTCCCTGGTGACATCGAAATGATCGAGGATGCTTTTCAGTTTGGCCCGCTCCAGCACCGTCTGTTCTGAGATCGCCCTGATGAACAACTCCAGTGGTGAATCCTTTTCTGAGAGTGTTTCGAGTGTCTCGACCGCGTTGCCGAGATTGCGAACCGTGGTGAGCTCAATGTTTTCCAGAAACGCATCCCAGTGATCGACGTAGTCATCGAAGTACTGGTTGTGCACATGGCGCAACAGCGCTTCGGGGTCCGCCCTGGCGAGCTCATCCTGTTTGTCTTCACAGATGCGGAGGTTTTCCGAGATGGTCAATTCGGCGGTATTGATCCCTTCTGCCGTGAGGATGTCATGGTAGCCGGTGAAGGTGTAAAACCCGGGGACGTTTGTTTTACTGTCATCCTTGCTGATGATGAGCTTTGTGATGGGCTTGCCGAGGCGGGCAAAGTCGTAGTCGTCGATGTTTGCTCTGGCCTGTTGTTTGAGCCGGGCATAGATCTGGCGCGTGAGCGGGATTTCGCAGACCACCCGTTGGGCCCTGGCAATCAGACGCTGGTTTGGTATTTGTGGTGGCAATTCGGTGAGCAGCAGTGCATCGAGGTGACCGAGCAGACGATTGAGGGTTTCAGCCTGTTCGTCCAGTTGCTGTTCCCAACTGGCCTCCACCCATGGGCGAAAGGTTCGGGTATCTATGGTGTCCGGGTTGACGAGCATCATGTAGATACTCAGCAGCTGGCGTAACTCTTCCGGATCTCTGCTCCCTTTGCCCATTTCCTTTTCAAGATGTGCCTTGATGTTCGGAATCAGGAACTGCTGCAACGTCCTGTGATAGGTGCGCTCGGCGGCATCACCAAGTTTGTAGCCCTGGTACAGTCCCATGCCCATAAACCACGGCGCTTTGCTGCCCCTGTCATAAACCAGGGTGACTTCCTTCGCTGCCTGAAGCGCCTGCAGCAGGTCATCCAGATCGGGGCGGGTGGGGTGGTGGCTCACGACCTGCTGATAGTCTTCAACGCTGGCTTCGATCTTGTCGATCCAGAGCTCATTGCGGGTAAAGCTGGCAGCCCAGGCAAAAATGACCAGCACAGTCAGCACAAGTGCGCCGGCGTAGGCGCCACGTTGCAGCCATAGTCGCTGACGTTCATAGCGGATATTGGCCCCGGCCAGTTCGGATTCCTGAAACAGGATGTCGCGAAAGAAGCGATTGATAAAGTAGCTGCGGGGGCGCCCCTGATAGGCCGGTAAGGTTTGCAGGCTTAGCCCAAGCGAACCTGCCAGTGAGCTCATGACGCGGTCGATGGGGCTGCCTTCCTGTGTGCCGCTACTGAAGTAGACGCCGCGCAACCACGGGTTGCTGCCGAAGCGACTAGGATTGAAAGTTTTCTGGATGAAGGATTCGAGTACCGGCTTTAGCCCAGCCATCTGCTGTGAAAAACCATGAATCAAACTGCGACGATTCTGGTCGCGTTCCTGGTAGATGCGCCACAATTCACGGGCGTTGAGTTTCTCCAGCAGGGCGTCAAATTCTGTTGTGAACAGCGTACCCAGGTCGCGGCTCTGGCGTGAATCATCCTGCAGAAAAGTGGTTCCCCAGACCTGGGCGCGTTCTTCGACATTCAGGTCGTCAAAGAACTCGGTGAACCCTGCGACAAGATCGACCTTGGTGACAAGGAAATAGACAGGCAGTTCAGTCCCGAGGCGTGTGTACAGCTCCTGAACGCGTTGGCGAATGGTCTGGGCGTGAAGCTCTCTCTCTTGTTCAGATTTGGTTAACAGCTCTTCGGCGCTGAGGGCGACAATGATGCCGTTGAGTGGGCGACGGGGGCGGTGTTTGTGCAGCAGGTCAAGAAAGCCGAGCCAGGCACCACTGTCGGCGGCGGCATCGCTATCCTGAGTGGTATAGCGTCCGGCGGTATCGATCAGCACCGCGTCATCGGTGAACCACCAGTCGCAGTTGCGAGTGCCGCCGATGCCACTGACCTTCTTCTCGTCCTGATAGCGGGAGAGCGGAAATTCCAGGCCGGAGTTTTCCAGCAGGGTTGTTTTACCGCAACCGGGTGGGCCGATGATGATATACCACGGCAGGTCATAGAGATATTGCTTGCCAAACAGCCGGTCCTTGAGGCTGGTCTGTTTTAGGTGTCTGGTGGCTTCTTCAAAACGTTGTTTGAGGAGGGCCACTTCCTCGGCGGAGAGGTCGATTTCTGCCTCCTGAGCGGGTTCCGGGGCGGCAACCAGCGTATCGATCATCTGGTCGTTTGCCTGGGTGGCCTTGATCCTGTGGCGAAAGTTATTGGCGCCCCAGGCAACGATGACGATCAGGATGGCCAGCAGGCGATTGAACGGGCTGGCGAGTGGTTTGCTTTCTGCAATGCCGAGATGGGGGCCGCCAAACCAGATCAGGACAATTAGCGCAATGATGCCAATGACGCTGAAAACCCATTTCTGGCTCAGAAATTGAAGCATTTTTTTCATTTTGTCTGTGCTTCCCTTCGGTTAAGGGGCGCTTTCAGATAGGTGTTCCAACGCCATCTTCGGTGCCGCTTAGCATAACGTAAGTCATTTATTGTTCTCATCTGTTTGCGATGGCTGTTCTCAACGCCCTGTCATGGTTCCGTTGTCACATCAGCGTCGAATGTGGCGATATTTTCCAGTGTCTGGTAGACCGGTTCGGCGCGTTCTTCCAGCACCATGGTAAAGCCGATAAAAATGGCCAACAAGATGGCGCAGGCAATGGATACCACCACCCAGAGAGGAATAAACTGGCGCAAACGACGTTGTTGGCCGGACTGGCTTTGCCAGTGTGGAGAGAGTTCACGCGGAAACTCCCCCCGGCGTTGGCGGATATGTTCGAAGACGATGTTTCTCAGCTCTTCCAGTTTCTCCTGGCCTCTGTTCAATACGGCGTAACGCCCCTTGAAGCCCAGGCTGATGCAGACAAACATCAACTCCAGTAATTCCAGGCTCGCATTGGGCTCTTTGAGTTGACGGTCCAGGATGACAAAGAAGGTTTCGCCGCCACTGGTCTCATTGTGCAGTGTGCTGAGCAAACCTTGCTGGGCCCAGACACTGCTGCTGCCCCAGATGGTGTTCAGTACGGCCTCATCGATAAAGGCGCACAGCACATAACGGCTTGTGTAGGTGACATCGTTGGCGAAGCCCAGTGCCCTGGCCTTGCCTTCAAAGGTTTTGATTTCTTCCATGGCCTGTCTGCGCAGCCCCTCAACATCGTGATGTGAAACCATGTTGCCTGTGCTGCTGGCGAGTTTGAGCAGGGCAGATGCCGCGCCCACTAGCGGGTTGATGCCCGAGCTTGTTAATGGTTGTTGTTTCGGCTCGATGTAGGAGGGTGGCGAGGGGGGCGTCGGTGCGGCCGGCGCGGCCCCGCGCCCACCTGGTCGGGGAATGAAGACAGTTCTTTCATTGTCATCAGGGTATCCGTCGTGCGAATCGTCGATGGCCACAGTAGTTATCCTTTAATCGCCCAAAGTTCCATCTCCAGGCCGGGAAACGTTCCCGATACATGTACCGCAATCGCCCCGGATTTTTCCAGCCCCTGCCAATACTCACTGCTTCTATCAAGTTCGAAATATGTATATCCGGCATGGTAGGGAATATGGCGTGGGGCTACCGGCAGTAGTCGCAGGCCGATGCCGGGCAGGCCGGAGTTCACCATCTGACGAATGTAGTCAGAGGGTCCGGTCTTTACCTGTGAAGGAAACTGGGTTTGCAACGCTTCCTGGCGAAGGTTGGCTTTAACCGCCAGCACAAATTGCGCCTGCCTGAACAGGCCGCTGTCGGAAACCGTTGCCAGAAAGATGCCGTAATTGCGTTCTTCCAGCGGTATGGCGATTGCGTTTTGTTCCAGCACCAGGGTGAGCGAACGCTGTAGTTCATCCATTACTGCGGCAAAGCTGTTTTCGTGGTCGTCCTGTTGATAGGCAGGAAAGGAGGGAGGGCGCTTTCCGTCAGCAGTGAATGTTGCCAGCTCTCCCGCGAGTTGTACGGCTGTGCGATAAAAGACTTCCGGGTGCAGGCCGGGCAGATTGTCCAGGTGTTCAAGCAGCGGCGTCGCACGGTTAACCAGTTGCAACATCATGAAATCCGCGATTTCAGCCACGCCAGCACCTGCGCCTGATACGCGGCCAACCAGCGCTTCACTTCTGTGTTTCAACAAACCGAGCAGCTCGGTGATAAAGCCCTTGAGTTTTGGGCTGGCAGCGCAATCCAGGCAGGGCGGAATATAGGCATCGTCTAAAATAACTCCCTTGTCCGGACGGGATTCGAGTATGCGTGCCAGACCAAGGCAGGACAGATGATCGCGCGCATCATCGGCCAGTACCAGGCGCATTTGCAGCTGGCCAACCTGAAGCGGAACCGTTTTATCATGGCCGGTAACATTGTCATTCACTTCCATTTCAAATGGACGATAGCGGGTCAGCAGTTCTTTATGATCGCTGATATTGGTTTCGGCCATCCCCTGACGGTTCAGGGGCAAGGACAGAGATACGGTTTGCTGGTGTAGCTCTTCAGGGATGGACAACGGCGGCGGTGGCGGAGTGTCGGTAGGAATATCAAAGGTAGTGCCATCAGGCATGATGCCCCGACACACGCGAATGGAAAATTTACCCAACGCCAGCAATTCGGTATCGATTTCCAGCGCTGTTATGCCCCAGCCCAGCGCCTGCAGGCTTCTGCTACGAACATCGATCAGGTTTTCAAAATAGCGATCGTGCTGCTGAAAATGATGAGGATGGAGGAAGATGCCTTCCGACCAGATAACCTTGTTACGCCATGACATAGGTCTTCCCCGACTTAATTATTATTTGTGGTCTATGGTGATAGACTGATTTCCAATCTTTACGATCAGGGTGTTGGTTGAATTTAACTTGAGTTCAGTCGTGGCGCGCCACATGGCCTGGTCGATATTGCGGAATGCTGCCAGTACAGCAAAGACGCGCGCGTTTTCCTGGGGCTTGAAGATCAGCTCGCGCCCTTCACCAGGTGAAATTTCAAATTCCTGACGGGCGATCAGGTCACCGCCGAGGGTGGCCGCCTCTTCATCGTAGAGTTGAAAGAATCCCACATTATTAAACGTAGCCGCTGAGTTTAATTCGTAAACACGAATCACAAGCGGTGAGGGGCGATTATTGATGTCCGGGTTGATCTCATGCGAGGCGAGTATTTGCGCCTTGATCTTGGTGGGGAAAATAGTCAATGTTTTGGAAGCGCAGGCAGTAAAGGTGAGCAGTATGAACATGCAGCCCAAAAAGCCCATTGTATGGCGAACTGTTCTGCTCATGGTCATTGTTCTTCTCCTTCTCACATCGTTCTTATTATGTGCCTTATTGACGACTGTCACCAATAAAATTCTGCTCAGATTAAGCTTTCTTGTATTCTCTGGCGTTTTTAAGTTTTTGTATCTGTTGTTCGTAGGCGCTGGAAAACTCGTCGCCGAGAAAGTGTAAAAAGTCATTCTCGGCATCAGCCGCAGCCACCAGGTAACGGCTTTTGAATAAATCCCAGTACTTGGCCTTCCGGACAAACGGCAGAAGGCCGTCGACAACTGATACATCCTGAAACTCCTGCTCCAGTCTTTGCGGGTCAAAGTGCTGTACCAGGGTGTTCAGAGCGACTCGTAGACCAGACAGCGTCGCCATCTGGTGCGCTTGTATATCGTCGCTTGCCTCGTGTACAGCGGTCAGCGGGGACAGGTAGCCTTTTTCGAGCGGAAATAAGAGCTTTGTCAACGCATCTTCAGTATCGATCGAAAATTTAAGTGGATTATTTTCGACCGGGCGAATGGTCGTCATGCCGAGGCGAAATTCGTTTTTGAGGCTGGCGCGGGTTTCAAGGATCTGTTTATACCCGTCGGTCATCGCGTGCAGTAACTCTCCCGCTGTCTGCATGAGCTGGGTCACCTGCTCAGGAGAGAGTTCGGTTGAGACGAGATTGGCCCCTCTCAGAAAAGCTGTGATGGCCTGGCTGTTAGCCGCTGAAATTTTTTGCGCTTCTGCTGCATCAGGTTTATGCAGGTCAGCTTGGCTGACCGGGGCGACTGGAGGTGCCTGAGCTGTTTTTGTTGCCTGAGCAGGCGCAGGTTGCACCGGAAGTTGCTCTTCATTATCAGCCAGCTTATTCCAGTCTTCAGGGATTGCCTGTGGTGGTTCAAAAAACTGTTCCTCTGCAGCACCGTGTTCTGCGGCAAGTGCCCCGTTCTCTGCGTTTGTCGACTTTACTGGATTAAGAATATTGAACGCTTCGGGGATCTGTTCTTGCCCATGATTTTCACTCAAAGGCGGCGACTCAGGCAGTTCATAGGGGGGGGGGAGTGGCGCCTCGCTTGAGGTCACGGCCCATGGTTGATCCATGGGGGGCTGTTCGAAGCCGAAATCTGGGCCGAAATCTGGTACGGGCTCAATATGGGAGTCTGTCCCGGTCTCGTCTTTCGCAACGATAGCGACGCGACATTCATATTCACCAATGCTAAGGATGTCCCCATGGTGTAACTCAACACTATTGCCACACCCAACAGGATCTGGAGAGTGATTTATATAAGTACCATTGGTGCTGTTGTCAGTAAGAAAGTAATTATCATTAACAAAAGAGATGTTCGCATGTCGATTCGATACGATTCTTTGCATGTCAGGCAGTACCAGGTCATTAGCATCTCCGCGACCGATACTGCAGTTATCCTGGTCTACCGTTATCGAAAGCTCATCAGGTTCCCGGTTTTGATCGCATGTTACACGAAGGGTAAGCATTATTTAGCACATCCTGTGTCAGGAAGAAATTTTGCCTGCAAACTCTCTCGCGTTAGTGAAGCAAAAACTTTCTAAGTCGAGTCGAGTTAAAGAATAATCAATATCTTACAGGTAAGCAAGGATAGTCGCCCCTGTAAGTAGGGTAGTGTATTAAATTGAATAATGATATGCAATATACGCTTAATTCGCAGACTTTAACCGCCTGCTCAAATTGAAACTGTCATACCGTCAGGAGAGAAAAAGGAACAACGATGGAAGACGCTGGTGCGTTTGTCTGCACGCTCGGATATCGAGCTGTTTAGCAGGAAGGTATGCCCAGTTATAAGATTTCGGAGAGATTGAAAAATTGATGCTACTAAAGTAGGTCATTGGTTTAATCGTAATGGGCTGAATATACATCGAGGTATCGAGATAGAGTGATCCTCCATCAGACTAAAATATAATAGCCTCAATGCCTGGCAAGGTATTGCTATAGATTTCGTCGGTGTTATAAGTCGGGGTGCGTGATGCTGCGGTATGGTTACCTCACAGAAAATTACTGACCATGAGCGTAAGGCTTCTTTCTGAGTCTGCCCGAATCATGGGGATAATCACGATTGTTTTTTTTACCTATCTTTATATAATATGAGGTGTATAGTGATGTTTTATTTTACAAAAAATTTATTGGGCGATAGCGGGGGTTAGCGAAAAAATAGAAATATTTAAGTGTATATTTAAATATCTTCCGGCATCATTATTTCAAGGCATGTTTTTATTACCTAATTATTTTAAAGTTAAATGACATGAGTGCTATCGACATCACTGGTCTGCTAAACGAGATTTCTGTTGACTCGCCCTGCGGGGGTGATCTTGAGTACGATCCTGCGTTTATCGAAATAGAACAGCTGGCTCAGGGCAGACCTGAACAGCGGATTGGAGATACAGTGGTTCCCGCCCAGGGGGCTGACTGGAACGAAGTCAACAATAAGACCACCAAATTATTCAAACGGACCAAAGACCTTCGTCTGGCGGTATATCTGGTCCAGGCATCGGTGCATCGAGATGGATTGCTTGGCCTTAAGGATGGCCTGGTGCTGATCAAAACCATGCTCGAACAATTTTGGGACGAGGTTCATCCCCAGCTGGATGCTGAAGACAATGATCCAACTCTGCGCGTAAATACCATTGCCGCACTCTGCGATAGTGAAATAATGTTAAGAGGCATTCGTGAATGCGTTTTAGCGAGTTCAAACGTGTTTGGCCGCTTGACCCTGCGTGATATCCAGTATGCGACCGGCAAGGTTCCAGTCCCTTCGGACCTGGATAAAGAGATTCCCGATCTTGCTACTATTGATGCCACATTTATGGATAGCGATGTCGACGTGCTTCAGCAAACGGAGGCCGCAGTTGCACTGGCGATTGAGACGGTAGCAGGTATCGAATCACTTCTGACGGAGAAGGTGGGTGCGGAACAGGCGCCGGATCTTTCACCCCTCGTGCAGATACTGGAAGAGGTGAAGCGGATCCTGGACGATCGCCTCAATCGTCGTGGTCTGGGTGATGAGAGTCACTCAAGCGGCGAAGATGATATAGCGGATGATATGCAGGCTAGCAGCGACACCGAACATTCGAATTCACCATTAAATGCTGTAAATAGTCGTGAAGATGTTGTCCGTCTGCTTGACCAGGCGTGTGAGTATTATGTGCGCTGTGAGCCCTCCAGCCCTGTGCCACTGTTACTGCAGCGGGCCAAGCGGCTCGTGGAGAAAGACTTTATCGAGATAATGCGTGATTTGGCGCCTGCCGGTCTGGTTCAGGCAGAAGAGATCAGTGGGGTTTCGAATGATGATGCCTCGCATTAAAGTAGCTCGTATATGTTAGAGTATCGAGAAGTTAGCGACTAGAATTAGCTATAGAAATCTGTCGTGTAAACACTAACCAAGGAGGTATCTAATGGCAAAAGCGAGTAGCCAGAAGTTTATTGCGCGGAACAGGGCGCCACGCGTGCAGATTGAATATGATGTTGAACTCTATGGCGCAGAGAAGATGATTCAACTACCCTTTGTGATGGGTGTGTTGGCCGATCTTTCTGGCAAACCAGCAGAGTCTTTACCTCCCGTCGATGCTCGAAAAGCCCTGGAGATTGATGTCGATAATTTCGATGATCGGCTGAAATCCATGAAACCACGAACCGCATTCCAGGTACCTAATACGCTTACTGGCGAAGGAAATTTGAGCGTGGACATCACGTTTGAAAGCATGGACGACTTTTCGCCTGCAGCCGTTGCGAAAAAAGTCGATGCGCTCAATCAGCTACTTCAGGCGCGCACACAGCTTTCTAATCTGATGACATACATGGACGGCAAGGGCGGTGCGGAGGAGTTGATTGCAAAGGCGCTCAAGGATCCAGCTTTACTGCAGGCACTTGCCGCTGCGCCGAAACCTGAAGACGAAGCTGCTCAAGAACCAACCGCTGCGGAGGAGTAAGATCATGGCAGAAGAAGCAACCCTCGAAGAACAGGCGCCCGCCGAAGCAGCAGCGATTGAGCCCGGTGAGTTTGCATCACTCCTGCAAAAAGAGTTTAAACCTAAGTCAGTACGTGCGAGAGAGGCAGTTGAGCAAGCCGTCAACACTTTAGCGGCACAGGCCATTTCGGCGACTCAGCTGATCTCTGATGATGCAATCAAATCAATTGAATCCATCATCGCGGAAATTGACAAGCGCTTAACTGAGCAGGTGAATCTGATTCTTCACCATAAAGAGTTTCAGCAGCTGGAAGGTACATGGCGTGGTCTGCACCATCTCATTAACAATACCGAAACTGATGAGATGTTGAAGATTCGCGTAATGAATATCTCCAAAAATGATCTCGGCAAGACGTTGAAGAAATTCAAAGGCACTGCATGGGATCAGAGTCCGATTTTCAAAAAGATGTATGAAGAAGAGTATGGGCAGTTTGGTGGTGAGCCTTATGGCTGTCTGGTGGGTGATTATCATTTTGACCACAGCCCGCCCGACACCGAATTATTGGGTGAGATGGCGCAGATTGCTGCCGCAACCCACGCCCCGTTTATTACCGGTGCTGCGCCGACGTTGATGCAGATGGATTCCTGGCAGGAATTGAGTAACCCACGTGATTTGACAAAGATTTTTCAGACACCCGAATACGCCACCTGGCGTTCCCTGCGTGAGTCTGAAGATTCTCGTTATATAGGCCTGGCGATGCCACGCTTTTTATCGCGTCTGCCTTATGGTGCCAGTACAGATCCAGTGGAAGAGTTTGACTTCGAGGAAGATACGGGTGCCGCTGATCATAGTCATTACACATGGGCGAATGCAGCCTTTGCCATGGCCACCAATATTAACCGCGCCTTCAAACTATACGGCTGGTGTTCGCGCATTCGCGGCGTTGAGTCCGGTGGAGCTGTGGAAGGCCTGCCAACCCACACCTTCCCCACTGATGACGGTGGTGTTGACATGAAGTGTCCAACCGAAATTGCCATTAGTGATCGCCGAGAGGCGGAGTTGGCCAAGAACGGTTTCATGCCGCTCATTCACAAGAAAAACTCGGATTTTGCTGCGTTCATCGGCGCCCAGTCGCTACAGAAGCCTTTTGAATATGATGATCCAGATGCAACCGCAAACGCGGCCCTGGCTGCACGCTTGCCGTATCTGTTTGCCAGTTGCCGTTTTGCGCATTATCTGAAATGTATCGTGCGTGACAAGATTGGTTCGTTTAAAGAGCGCGCCGACATGGAAAAATGGCTGAACAACTGGATTATGAATTATGTCGAACCCAATCCGGCCACGGCGTCAGAAGAAGATAAAGCACGTAAACCGCTGGCCGCCGCGGAAGTAGTGGTGGATGAGGTGGAAGGCAATCCAGGTTATTACACCTCAAAGTTCTTCCTGCGGCCGCATTATCAGCTGGAAGGACTGACAGTATCACTAAGGTTGGTGTCCAGGCTTCCATCTGAAAAGTCATAGTCACAGTTTTGGTGTACCTGGTGGCAGATAGTCTGCGGCAACAGGAAGTGGGAGAAGAGGCCGTCCCTTATATGGCCGATCAAGACAAGGAGTGATTAAAATGGCAGTTGACATGTTTATGCAAATTGAGGGGATTCCTGGCGAAAGCACGGATGAGGCGCATGCAGAGTGGATGGAGCTGCTGAGTTACAGCCACGGTCTGTCACAGCCGGTTTCAGGCTCAAGCGGCACCGGTGGCCGTACCGGTGGCCGCGCAGATTTTCAGGACTTTACCGTTGTCAAAACCATCGATTGCGGTTCACCGGATCTGGCAATTTACTGTGCCAGTGGCAAGCATATCCCCTCAATCGTGATCGAGCTGTGTCTGGCGACAGAAGACAAGCACACCTTTATGAAATTTGAGATGTCGGATGTGATAGTCAGCTCGGTCTCCCAGGACGGTAGTAGTGATATGTCCGAAGTGCGCCCGACCGAGGTTGTCACATTTGCCTATGGCAAACTGGTATGGGAATACACCCCTGTGGACCAGACGGGCGCGGCCGGTGCTGCCTCGACCCGTACCTGGAATCTGGAAACTAACAAGCAGGAATAATATATTTTGCATGTAGAGCGCGATAGGTTTTTCTGACTAGAGGGCGTTACTCGGTTGTCTCAAAGGAGGAAACAGCTATGAAGGTCGAGGACTATCTACAAGAGGGTAAGCTAGATCAGGCATTAGAGCAGTTGCAGACGCAGGTGCGTAACAACCCCTCAAAGTCAGAGCAACGTATTTTTCTGTTTCAGCTGTTGTCAGTCATGGGGCAGTGGCATCGCGCACTGACCCAGTTGAATGTGGCGGGTGAGCTGGATGCTGGTGCACTCGCGATGGTTCAGACCTATCGTGAAGCGATCCGTTGCGAGGTGCTGCGCGCCGAGGTGTTTGCGGGCAAGCGCTCGCCACAGCTGTTTGGCAAGCCCGAGCAGTGGGAGGCACAACTTATCGAAGCGTTGAGTCTAATGGCCGATGGCCATTACGCACATGCCAGAACCTTGCGCGACGAGGCGTTCGATGCCGCACCGGCCGTATCGGGTGTGTGTGATGGTGGGCCCTTTAACTGGATCGCCGATGCCGATACCCGCCTGGGGCCTATCCTTGAGGCTGTTATCAACGGCCAGTACTTCTGGGTCCCATTTCATCATATCCATAAGATCATTGTCGAAGAGCCGGCGGACTTGAGAGATCTGGTATGGATGCCGGCACATTTCGTCTGGAGCAATGGTGGTGAGTCGGTGGGCCTGATCCCGACACGTTATCCGGGTTCAGAAACCAGCGAGGACGATGCCCTGCGCCTGGCACGCAAAACTGAGTGGCAGGAGTGCAGCGATGATATCTACCTCGGTTACGGCCAACGTGTGTTGGCCACGGATACTGGCGAATATCCGCTGATGGATATCCGTGTCATCACGCTCGATACTGCCAGCGTCACTCAGGAAGAGAGCAAAGCCGCTGAAATCGCCGACGCTGAGGCCTGTGATGGCTGAACTCATGCCCAGGGAGCGCCTGCAACCGTCGTTGCTGGATCGCCTCACGGATAACGAGCCGGAAAAAAAGAAGGAGTCGCGTCAGCAGCGTGTGTTGTCGGTCGGCAAGCTCAGGCAAGCAGTGCTACGTGATTTAGGCTGGTTGCTCAACTCAGATAATCTCGGCGATGAGCAACTTGATGATTATCCCCTGGTCGCCCATTCAGTTTTGAACTATGGGATGCCAGATCTTGCCGGGCATACTGCGTCCAGCGCCGATGTTAACGCCCTGGAACGTATGTTGCGAGAAGTGATTCTGGCGTTCGAACCGCGTATATTGCGCAACACGCTCAAGGTGCGCGCCGTGCTGGACAAAGAGCAGATGAGCCATAATGCCCTGGCATTCGAGATTGAAGGGGAGCTATGGGCGCGGCCTCTGCCGGAGCGCATGTATCTCAGGACGCAGGTTGATTTTGAAGACGGTGCGGTCTCCATCGTCGAGAATTCACGCGTGGCTTCTCATGCTGGTTCCGGGCAGGGTAGCGGCTGATGGATCCCAGGCTGCTGCGATATTATAACCGCGAACTCCAGCATGTAAGAGAGGTGGGTGCCGAGTATGCCCGCGAATATCCCAAGATCGCCGGGCGCCTCGGGCTGGAAGGGCTGGAATGCGCGGATCCCTATGTCGAACGTCTGCTGGAGGGTTTTGGTTATCTTGCCGCACGGGTACAGCTCAAGGTTGATGCAGAGTTTCCTCGTTTTACCCAGAACCTGCTGGAGATGGTATATCCCCATTATCTGGCACCAACGCCTTCCATGGCGATAGTGCAATTTGAGCCTGACCTGAGCGAGGGCTCTCTGGCCAACGGTTTCAAGATCCCCCGTAACAGTGTGTTGCGCAGTCGTTTGGGCAAGGGCGATCAAACCGCCTGTGAATACCGCACCGCACATGATTTGCAGCTCTGGCCACTGGAATTGCTAGAGGCGGAATATTTCAGTTACGCGGGTAAACTTGGGCTGCCTGATGTTAAAGATGCCAGGGCCGGCATTCGCTTGCGCTTGCGCAGCACGGCAGGCCTGAGCTTTGATCAGCTTTCGTTGAATGACCTGCCTGTTTACCTGCGCGGCAGTGATGAACTGCCGATGCAGATCTATGAACGTATGCTGGCAAACGCGGTGGCGCTTGTGGTGATGCCCGCAGATCAGAAAACCGGGGATTACCAGGTGCTGGATACAACACATATTCAGCGTTATGGTTTTGATGACGAGCAGGCCCTGCTACCCTATAGTGCACGCTCATTCAGCGGCTACCGATTGTTGCAGGAGTATTTTGCCTTTCCGAACCGCTACATGTTTGTTGAGTTCAAGGAGATTGGGGCGGCAGTGCAGCGCTGCAACAGCAGCGAGATCGACATTGTAATACTGCTCAATCGCAGTGATGCATCCCTGGAAAAAGTCGTCTCCAAAGAGAACTTCTCGCTGTTCTGTGCGTCCGCCATCAACCTCTTTCCCAAGCGTGCGGATCGGATTCATATCAACGATCGTGACCATGAATTCCATATCGTACCGGATCGCAGCCGTCCGATGGACTATGAGGTGTACCAGGTGACAGACGTCGAGGGGTATGGAACCAGCGCAGATCAAATGCAGGAATTTCTACCCTTTTACGCCGCCAAAGATGTTGATGACGACGGCGCACAGAATGCCTATTATGCGGTACAGCGAACGCCACGGCTGCTCTCGTCACGTCAGCGCCGCCATGGAGCGCGCTCGAGCTATCTCGGCAGTGAAGCCTACCTGTCGATCGTTGATGCTAGTGAGGCGCCATACCGTAGCGACCTCAGACAGCTCGCCGTGGGCACCCTGTGTACGAACCGGGATCTACCGTTGCATATGTCCGTTGGGCAGGGCAATAGTGACTTCAGCATGGAGATGGGGGCGCCGGTGCAGTCCGTTCGTTGTGTTGTCGGCCCGACGGTACCCAAACCCTCGTTCGTTGAAGGCGAAACCGCGTGGCGCCTGATTAGTCATTTGTCACTCAATTATTTATCTCTGGTAGACAGTGATGCAAAGCAGGGGGCTGCCGCGCTGCGTGAACTCCTGATGCTCTATGGGGACGCCAGCGATGCCGCGATCAAAAAACAGATTGAAGGGGTCAAATCGATCACGACGCAGGGCATTACCCGCCGCATCCCCGTCGTCGGTCCCATCACCTTCGGTCGTGGCCTGGAAATCAGCGTCACGCTCAACGAATCGGACTTTGAAGGCTCAGGGGTGTTTCTGCTGGGCGCGGTGCTCGAACAGTTTTTTAGCAAATACGTATCCATTAACTCATTTACAGAAACGGTTATAAGGACACGAGAGCGTGGAGAGATCATGCGATGGCCGGCAAGGATAGGACGGCGTCAAACCCTGTAGCGTTAGAACAGTCGTTACAGGAGGCGCCATATGACTTCGAATTCTTTCAGGCGGTGCGCCGTCTGGAGTGTCTCTATGCAGACAAACCGCGACTGGGGCAATCGCTCAAGGTCAAAGATGACCCTGTCCGTCTGGCGCAGCAGCCTTCGCTACAATTTGCGCCATCGACACTGGCAGCGTACCAGCCTGGCAAAGATGATCGGCCGCCACGTCTCACCGTCAATTTTTTTGGCCTGCTTGGCCCCAACGGACCCTTGCCGCTTCATTTGACGGAGTATGCCCACAACCGCCAGCATAACGAGGGGGATTCTGCCTTCGTGCATTTCCTCGATCTGTTCCATCATCGCATGTTATCGCTGTTTTACCGGGCCTGGGCCAACGGTAAGCCTGCAGTGAATTTTGATCGTCCGGAGAGCGACCGGTTTTCACTCTATGTCGGCGCCATGTTTGGTCTGGGCATGCCGTCGCTGCGTAACCGCGATGCGGTGCCGGACTTTGCCAAGCTACACCACGCCGGACGCATCTCTGCACAAACGCGCAATGCCGAAGGGCTGAGTGCCGTGTTGCGCGAGTTTTTCGGATTGCCGATCAAGATCACTCAGTTTGTGGGGCACTGGATGTCCTTGCCGGAAGAGTGCCGCTGTCAGCTTGGTGCTTCCGGCAACACCGGCACACTGGGCATGACGGCGACGCTGGGTTCCGCAGTATGGGATTGCCAGAATAAATTTCGGGTAGTGCTAGGCCCCATTGATTTTGCTGACTTTCAGCGCTTTTTACCTGGCAAGATCAGCCTCGTGCGGCTGGTCGCGCTGGTGCGGCAGTACACTGGAGATGAACTGCTATGGGATGCAAAGCTGGTACTGAAAAAAGAACAGGTTCCGCAACTCAGGCTTGGCGTAGGGGCTCAGCTGGGTTTTAGCAGCTGGTTGCTGACTGAACCCGCTCAATCCGATGTCGATGACCTGGTGCTTGAACCCCTGCAACCGTATGCGGCCTGATTCGGGAGGACGATAACAATGCCTATAATAAACACACATCAAACAGGATCGTACAACACCGTTCAAACAGGGAGTGCATGATGGCAGAGATCAGCCGCGTTGCCTTATTTGGCAAGCTCAACAGCCTGGGTTACAAGGCTATTGAGAGCGCCACCGTGTTTTGCAAGATGCGAGGCAATCCCTATGTTGAGTTAGTGCACTGGTTTCACCAGATACTGCAATTACAGGATTCGGACCTGCATCGTGTCATCAAGCAGTTCAATCTGGAACCGTCGCGTCTGGCGCAGGACTTTACCGATGCGCTGGATCGTCTGCCGCGCGGTTCCACATCCATCTCAGATTTCTCTTCACATGTGGAAGAGGCCGTCGAGCGTGGCTGGGTCTACGGTACACTGCTGTTTGGAGATTCAAAGGTGCGTACCGGCCACCTTATCGTGGGCATTTTCAAGACATCATCACTACGCCACGCCTTGTTAGGGATCTCCAGTGAGTTTGAAAAGATAAGCCTTGATACTTTAACGGAGCGGTTTGACGAGGTCGTTAGCGGTTCACCGGAAGAGAGCATGAGTGCCAGTGACGGCTTTCAGGTGGGTGGCGGTGCCGCGCCCGGCGAGGCCAGTGGTGCCATGGCACCGGCACAACTGGGCAAGCAGCAGGCACTCAAACAGTTCTCCATCGACCTGACGGAAAAGGCTCGCAAAGGAGAGCTGGACCCAATCGTTGGTCGCGATGCCGAGATTCGCCAGATCACAGACATCCTCATGCGCAGGCGGCAAAACAATCCCATCCTCACTGGGGAGGCTGGCGTAGGTAAAACCGCGGTCGTTGAAGGTTTTGCCCTGCGCATTGCGGCGGGCGATGTGCCACCCACGCTTACCGATGTTACCCTGCGCACGCTCGATCTGGGGCTACTGCAGGCCGGTGCCAGCATGAAAGGCGAATTTGAACAGCGCCTGCGTCAGGTGATTGAAGAGGTTCAGTCTTCGCCCAAACCTATCATCCTCTTTATCGACGAGGCCCACACCTTGATCGGTGCTGGCGGTGCCGCGGGTACCAGTGACGCCGCCAACCTTCTTAAACCGGCGCTGGCACGTGGCACCCTGCGCACCGTGGCCGCGACGACCTGGGGGGAGTACAAAAAATATTTTGAAAAAGACCCAGCGCTGACACGCCGTTTTCAGGTGGTACAGGTGGACGAGCCCGGTGAAGAGAAGGCGATTCTGATGATGCGCGGTATGGCCTCGACACTGGAGGCTCATCACCATGTGCAGGTGCTGGATGAGGCGCTCGAAGCCGCCGTCAAGCTATCCCATCGTTATATTCCCGCTCGCCAATTGCCGGACAAATCTGTCAGCCTGCTCGATACCTCCTGTGCCCGTGTTGCCATCAGCCAGTACGCCGCGCCGCCCGAGGTGGAGGACGCACGCCACGGCATTGATGCGTTGCAGACCGAGTTGGCTATCATCGAGCGCGAAAAGGTTGTGGGCGTGAATGTTGGGCAACGCCAGGCGGAGGTCAACGATAAGCTTGGCATTGAACGGGAACGACTCGAAACGCTGGAAAGCAGATGGGTGTCGGAGAAAAAACTGGTCGACAAAATGCTCGATATCCGCGCGACACTGCGCGGTCATATCGGCAAGGTCGAAGGCACCCAAAGCGAGCTGGAAAAAGAGGCAGACGAGGCATCTGAAACAACGGCTGTTGAGACCGGTCAGGCAGACAGTGAGGATGCAACTGAGGCAGGCTTGTCTGAAACAGAGCGTACCAACCTGCTGCAGGAACTAGCGGACCTGCAGGAAGCGTTAGCTGCACAGCAAGGTGAGACACCGCTGATATCCTCGAGTGTCGACGCCCAGGCGATCGCATCAGTGGTGGCCGACTGGACCGGCATCCCGGTTGGCCGCATGGTGAAAGATGAAATTGAGGCGGTGCTAAAACTAGCCGAAACCCTGAATCAACGTGTCATCGGCCAACGCCATGCGCTGGATGTGATTGCACGTCGGGTGCAAACAAGCCGTGCCGAGCTGGATAACCCCGGCAAACCGATTGGCGTGTTTATGCTCTGCGGTCCGTCGGGTGTCGGTAAAACCGAAACCGGCCTGGCACTGGCCGAGGCGCTTTATGGTGGTGAGCAGAATGTCATCACGCTCAATATGAGTGAGTTTCAGGAGGCGCACACCGTTTCGACATTAAAAGGCTCGCCGCCCGGTTATGTCGGTTATGGCGAGGGTGGCATTCTCACCGAAGCGGTGCGGCGCAAGCCCTATAGCGTGGTGCTGCTGGATGAGGTGGAAAAGGCCCACCCTGACGTGCACGAGGTCTTTTTTCAGGTGTTTGATAAAGGCTGGATGGAGGATGCGGAAGGGCGTTTTATCGATTTTAAAAACACGCTGATCCTGCTTACGTCTAACGTCGGCACCGAGTTGATCATGAATATGTGCAACGATCCGGAGCTAATACCAGATCCTGAAGGGCTTGCACAAGCGATGCACGAGCCCCTGCTCAAGGTCTTTCCCGCCGCATTGCTCGGTCGCCTGGTGGTGGTGCCCTACTATCCGCTCAGTGATGAAATGTTAGGCAAGATCATCCGGCTACAGATGGGGCGCATCGAGAAACGCATTGCCGAAAATCATAGCATTCCATTTGTGTATGACGATGATGTGGTCAATCTGATCTCAGGCCGTTGCACCGAGGTGGAGAGTGGCGCGCGTATGGTCGATGCGATTTTGACCAATACCGTCTTGCCCGCCATCAGCCAGGAATTGCTGACACGCATGATGCAGGGCGGTAGAATTGATCGCGTGCAGGTAAGCGTGGCGGATGGTACCTTGAAATACCGGTTTGATTGAGGGTGTCTATATATATTATGGGGAAAACTGCACTGCAGATGATGATAGGGCGCTTCAGGTTCAGAAGAGGGCAGCATAGCGATGTCTGAACTTACCCAGGCCGATCGTGAAGTCAAGGTTACCACCCCGCTGGGTGATGATGTGCTGTTGATTCGTTCGATGAGCGGTCGCGAGGAGCTGGGCAGGTTATTTGAGTATCAGCTCGATTTGTTCAGCGAAACTACCGATGCCGATTTCAACCAGCTAGTCGGCGATACCATTACCGTAAGTCTGGAGATGGCTGATGACACAACACGTTATTTCAATGGCTATGTCAACCGTTTTTCCCAAACGGGTATCAGCGGTCACACAGCGAATTATCAGGCAACAGTCGTGCCCTGGTTCTGGTTTCTTACGCGAACCTCAGATTGTCGGATTTTTCAAAATATAACCGTGCCAGACATCATCAAAGAAGTCTTCCGTGACTGCGGTTTTACGGATTTTGAAGATGCTCTCAGCGGCAGTTACCGCACCTGGGTGAACTGCGTGCAGTATCGCGAAACGGATTTCAATTTTATCAGCCGCCTGATGGAGCAAGAGGGTATCTATTATTTCTTCAAACACGAAGAGGATAAACACACCCTGGTGATGGCCGATGCCTATAGCTCGCATGAAAAAGTCGCTGGATACGAAGAAGTGATCTATCACCCCCCCAGTGAATCTATCGTCACAGAGCAAGAGCATATCAATGACTGGGAGGTGGTGCAGCAGCTACAGCCCGGCACCTATGTGCACAAGGATTTTGATTTTGTCGCGCCGAAAAAGGATCTCCTGGCGCAGTCTCAGAAGCAGCGTGAACACCCTAAGGCCGATCTCGAAATATATGACTATCCCGGCGAATACACTGAGTTTGGCGATGGCGATAATTACTCGCGCATCCGCCTGGAAGAGATGCAGACGCGCCATGTGACGACACATGGGCAAGGCGATACACGCGGTTTATACACAGGTGGTCTGTTTGAATTGGTCGAACACCCGCGTGCCGACCAAAACCATGAATATCTCATCACCTCCGCCAACTATGAACTAGACGCAGGTGAATATGGTGGTGGGGGCGGTGGAGGCGGCAGTCAGGTCTATTATTGCAGCATCACAGCGATCGACGCCCAGGAGCCCTACCGCTCTCTACGTAATACCCCCAAACCGCTGGTACAGGGTCCGCAGACCGCGGTTGTGGTTGGTCCCGATGGTGAAGAGATCTGGACCGATGAACACGGCCGTGTGAAGGTGCAGTTTCACTGGGATCGTTACGGCGAATCCAACGAAAACAGCTCATGCTGGATTCGTGTCTCACAAGTGCATGCCGGGAAAGGCTTTGGCGGCATCGACGTGCCCCGCATCGGTGAAGAGGTGATTGTCTCTTTTATCGAAGGCGACCCCGATCGTCCTATCGTCACCGGCCGTGTTTACAACGGCGATAATAAACCCCCTAATGGATTGCCTGCAGCTGCCATGATCAGTGGTTTGAAATCAAACAGTACGCCGGGTGGAGGTGGTGATAACGCTTTTATGATGGATGATACTGCGGGCAATGAACTTATTCGTGTTCATGGGCAGTTTGACATGGATACCACTATCGATAACGACCTGCGTGAGCATGTGCTCAATAACCGCAGCCGTGATGTGGCGGTGGATGAAACCATCTCAGTCGGTAATAACAGAACAAAAAGCGTCGGCGTCGACCAGAGCGAAACCATTGGTAGCAATAAAACCATCAGCGTAGGCGCCGATCACACTGAAAATATCGGCGCCAACATGACATTAAGCGTTGGCAGTAACAAGACCGAAACGGTTTCAATCAATACCGCTGAGACGATTGGGGTGGCAAAAGAGCTGACGATCGGTGGGGCGTATCAAGTTACTGTCGGCGCGGCCATGAATGAAACCGTCGGTGCGGCAAAAGCCGAAGAGATTGGTGGTATAAAATCGGTGAATGTGGGTGTTAACAGCAGTGAGAATGTGGGGGGCAACAAGTCGGTTAGTGCGGGTGGTAATGTATCTACTACCGCAGGAGGGAATGTCTCTGAGAAAGCTGGTAAAGGAGTTAGTATTTCTGCCGGCAAAGATGCGAGTATTTCAGCGGGTAAGGATGCCAGTGTTTCTGCTGGCAAGAAGATGTCTCTATCAGCGGGTGATGACTTCTCTATAGCTGGAAAAAAGAAAGGGGTCATCGATATCGCCGACGAGCTGACCATTAAATGCGGCAAAGCGACAATTTCGCTGAAAAAGAATGGTGACATCATGATCAACGGTAAAAAAATACAGGTCAAGGGTTCAGGCGATGTGATCATTAAGGGTAGTAAAATCACGCATAACTAGTTATCTAATGCTACTGCGTGCCAGGTATGAGTGAAAAATTTATGGATAATGAAATTGTTGAAATTGTGAAAGAAGCGGAAATATCACCAGCCAATGGTGAGGCTGGCGCTGCAGGTTTAGCCCCAAGGCTTGACGGCGTGGTAATAGGGGTAATCATGAGCTTCACTGCCAGCGGCAAGCCCCTGGTTGCTTTTCCTGGCAATAAAAGTGAAACAGGTATAACTGCAAATTCTACTGCGATTTTTGAAAGAGACGATGTTGGTTGTCAGGTAGCGTTACTGTTTGAAGGCGGTGATCCACAACGGCCAATTGTTATTGGCAGAATCCAGCATCCGGAAGATATCGCCAAATCTAGTCAACAAAAAAATGTTGCAGAAATAGATGGTGAACGTCTAGAGTTCAATGCTGAGAAAGAGATCGTACTGCGCTGTGGCAAGGCTAGTATTACGTTGACTAAAGCAGGAAAGATTATTTTGCGTGGGGCCTACGTGCTGAGTCGTTCATCAGGCGTTAATAAAATTAAGGGTGGTTCCGTCCAGATAAATTAAAACAAGATAGGATTATTAATGCGAAAAAATGCGTTAGATATCATTGCACAGTGAGCTGCTCATGTGGAGATGCTACGGGATGAATGGAGTTAGTTGAATGGGACTCACAGTCTACGCTGAAGGGATGGGTTTGTTTCACAAGGGCAGTAATGGCAAGGGTATTGCTCAGGCTGATGTTTGTCTAAGTCCTCCACCGCCGCCAACCGGGCCGGTTCCTGTTCCTTATGTCAACACCTTGACGTCATCAAGCCTTTCCAAGGGTAGTAAATCAGTCAAAATTGATGGGCAGCCGACAGCGCTTGAGGATGTCTCCTATGTTTCCACTAGCAATGGAGACGAAGGAGGTACTCAAGGCGGTAATGTTGTTACGCATAAAACAAAGGGAAAAGGCTATTTTAAGCTCTGGTCTTTTACCGTTAAAATCGAAGATAAGGGTGTATGCCGACATGATGACATGATGGGGCAGAATTGCGCATCTACACCGCCAGGTTGTGTCGACATGAAGGCTCTTGTCAGTTTTTTACTGCTAGATGAAGTTTCAATTGAGCCTTGTCCTCCGGATCAACCCTACCCTGGTCATAACGCATTCAAACCTACCCCAGCTCAGTATGAGGCAGTACGAGGGGGACCATGCTGGGAATGTACACGAGATTTGCCTGCCGGGGATTACACCCATGTATTACTTCCACGAAGTGGCAAGCTCAAAGCGAAGGCAAGCGCTTATGTTAGTGGTTTGAAGGATTCAAAAAATTTCACTCCTGATCACCAGCCACCCCTCGATATAGCCTGGTATATGGGGGGATGTCATATGGGTAAAGAGAAATTTAAAGAGTGGGCTAACCAGCCTGGCGTTGTGAAGCCACATTGTAAAATTCATTATTGTGCTCAGGGTGGAACCGTCAGAGGTGTTACGAGTCGTAGATCAGGGAAAGCGGCATTTGATGCCTGCGTTAACTTTCTGGGGATTTAATTTTGAATAAATATGACGAACTGTTCAAGGCGTATGTCGCGGAACTCCGAGAAGCTAAAGATAACGCAGAGGTTTGGTGGGATCAACTGGTTGTTAATGAGCCACATGAAAGCGTCAATCTGCTTTCTATCAAAGAGCGTTGGCCTTTCGGTGCGGCTTCCCACCCCTGGGTGATCGCAGTTTACCGCAAGTATTACCTGCTGTGTGATGAACTCAATAAAGAGTTCGAGCGTAATATTGCTGAAATCGATGAAAAGCGTGCTGACGATGTGGAATGGGGGGAAGATGGTGATAGTGATGATGACACAATTGATTTACCAAGAGCATTCGTGATCGACAGACTCAACAGTGATGACAATATGGATTTGTACGATTTTATCTTATCAATGGTTTTCGTTCCGATTGGCCTTAAGGACGATGAATATGTTTAGGTTAGCTAGATGCTTGAATTAATCACCCAGGAGAGGATAAACCGGGGCGTGCAGAGATTGTTACAGGCCCCAGGAGACCTGGCGGATTGTATCGGTGTGCAGTGCCCGGTACATTCGGCCACTACTGGAACAGAGCAGCATCGGGATCTTTTTGCTGAATATGCAGAAATTCTTAGTACAGTTGCAACAATTTCTTTGCAATGGTGGACGGAAACACTTACTGCCCATAAACGTGTGTCGAACGATAAGAGCGAAGATGAGATTTTACGGGAGGCCTGGTTGAGTCGCCCGGCGGGTCCTGCAGCTTTTCCAGGTATTGTAGCTCTGGTCCGCGACTACTGGTTAGCATGTGCCGACATCAATGCGGATTTACCTCGGGAGCAGCGAGTCGCACCGGAGATTTTGCTATTAGCCTGGCTTTTAGACAAAAATTACATTGATGGCGTAAAGGTGCTTTCATGCATGCCTTACTGGCCTGTCGGGCTAGATAAAGAGGGTTTTTGGGTATGAGCACTTTCGTCGATAACCGGACGCCCTTCTCTACAGAGCTATTTTCCTTTCCAGATTCACAGGGACAGGAAATCGCTGTATTAGTGCTCTCAGCAGCTTTTGTGTTTGACCAGAATGGTAATGTCTTTACTCTGGATCCTCAGCCTCCAGTAAGAATTGCAGATGAACACTTTGGTGATCCTGCTTCAACTAGCATTCGCTATGAATCCGATACTGCTCTGTATAAGCCCTGGGTGGATGTGATTTTAAATGGCAGTGCTTATGCTCCTCGTGGAAAGGCTATATCAACGCTTATAGCGTCTTTGGAGATTGCAGATATCCATAAGGAACTTCTAGTTCTGGGAGATCGAAAAAAGTTAATCAGCGGTGTCCATTCACGTCCGACGCCTTTCCAGCAAATGCCTATCTGCTATGAGCGGGCCTATGGTGGTTGTGATGTGAGTTCATCTGACCCAAAGCACCACAAAATCTTCACACAGAACCCGGTTGGGTTTGGCTATTGCGGTGTTCGATCGATACACACTGATATAGAAAGCCAGTTACCTAATATCGAATATGCAGATCCTCAATCGAAATTCGCCAAAAAGATTCCAGCAGGCTTTGGTGCTGTGGCCCGGAGTTGGAGCCCGCGAAGAGAGTTAGCAGGTACCTACGACGATAACTGGTTGGAGAATCAATGGCCTTTGCTACCTACTGACTTTAATGATCGACACTGCCAGGCAGCACCGCTGGATCAACAAAGCCGGAGGTTGTGTGGTGGTGAGGTGGTGCGGCTGCGAAATCTCACACCAGAGGGTGAATGGCGGTTCCTGCTTCCTACCCTGGATGTGCCTGTACGACTTTTTTTTCACGATGGGATGGAAGCTACTAGAACTTCGTTGGATACTGTTTTAATCGAACCTGACCAGCGTCAAGTGACACTCTCATATCGACTGCGCCTTCCCGTTCAGCGCAAACGCCCGCTTCGAGAGATTGTGCTGGGACATATGACGCCCGGTTGGGTTTTAGCCAGAACCCGTGGTAAACGTTTTGTTGATCTTAAACATCGGCAGGGAGTGGCAACCCATCGAGAAACGTTTCAATGAGTGCTTTCCCGCTTGAGATAATGGCTTGCGGTGCGGTGACACCGCTGGGTTTAACCGCAGCGCAGACTTGTGCGGCCATTCGCGCGGGTATTACTGTATTTAGCGAGGTGTATCAAGGTGCGCCGTCCCAGGAGCCTGTTATTGGTGCCCGTATTCCCGCTAGTCAGCGGTTAAGACGAACAGCCCACGACTGGTTATTGCATCTGGCAGTTCGTGCGATTGATGAATGTCTTGATAGAGGGGCATCGCAAAATAGAACCGCGCTTATCCTTATTCTACCCGAAGCGTTTCGAGGACACCCGGCCATGTCTGCTCTCAGGGATGAGAATGAAATTCGGCGGCGCCTGGAGAAGCAGCTCGGTGTGCGCTTTTGCAATGAGTTTATGGTCTTACAAGATGGTCGTGCCGGTGTGCAGCGCGCCCTTACTCAGGCTGCAGAGTGGCTCAGTTCTGGATGTGTAGAGGCTTGCATTGTTGGTGGTGTCGACACTCTCATCACTAGTACTGATATAAATCGCCTACAACAGAGCTATCGGCTTTATGATAAGAACAATCCACAAGGGGTCATTCCAGGCGAAGGTGCTGCTTTTCTGCGTGTCACCTCGTCTGATAAAGCGCGGCCGGGTATGGCCAGAGTTCTCGCATGTGGTATTGCTCAGGAGAAAAACACCATTCTGGGTGAACGCTATTCTCAGGGAGATGCGCTTAGATTAGCCATTGAATCAGCGTTTAGGAGATCTGGCATTCCAGAGAAAAGCATTTCATTCCGTGTTTCGGATATGAACGGTGAGCGCTATCATGCCTGGGAGTCGATCCTTGCAGAGAGTCGTAGTTATCGCACCAGGCGCGAATCATTTCCTGCCTGGTATCTTGCCTCCTCAGTCGGAGACATGGGGGTTGCGGCGGGGGTGTTAACGGTGATTGTAGCTGCAGTGGGAATCAAAAAAAACTACGCCCCAGGTGCTATTTCTATGTGTGAAGCCTCATCAGATGAGGGACTCCGGGGGGCATGTGTTATTGCCCCGAGTCCAGGAAATAATTTGGGAACGTCAATCAGGCAGTGATAACTATACTCTCACCCGTATCACGTGACTTCCTGAGACGATTGAATTGAAGAGATCTACTCTAATACACAAGGTGGATGGGGCTTGCGGATTGTGTTTCCGCGGATGCGCGCATAGATTAACCAGTGGCGCCATCATGGTGCCTGATGAATAATCATTATCATCTTCTTCTGATAGAAGCCATTGAAGGCTACCTCTTTTTGATAAGGTGAAATTAGTTAATGCAAACCCCGATTATAAAGCCAGTCATTGATCAACACGCTGAAGAGGCTGCCTTCTTATGGCTCCATCGTGGTGCTGCGGTATGTGAACCACATTACTCTCTCAAAGAGATAGCCCACCTGGATGATCGCGTTGAAGCCCATATCGATGGACTACGTATCGCTGGTGAGGCGGGTTGGGAAATTTGCAGAGAATCGCTGATGGCAATAAAGGAACCCGGTGAAGTCTTTGCTGCGGCAGTACTCGCCTTTGAGGGAGATGATGGTCATCGGGTTGATGATGTCATTACAGTGGTACAAGAAGTGCCAGAGTGTTTAGATGCGCTGGTTTCTGCATTGGGCTGGATTGATGATGAATATTTTGAGCGTTGGATTCCTGGTATGGTAAGTGCCAATGCCGCTATTTACCGTTATCTCGCGATTGCCGCCTATGCCGTTCGCCGCATCGATCTCGGCGAAGCACTGGGCACAGCGTTACAGGATTCTGACCCATTGACCCAGGCGCGTGCCTTGCGTGCGGTAGGCGAGCTTAAGCGCAAAGACTCGCTTCCCGAGTTAAAGAAATTCTACCAGTCGAACGATGAAGCCTGCCGCTTCTGGTCTGCCTGGTCGGGGGTGTTGCTGTCTGATCTGCCGGCAATCGATGCGCTTAAGACATTTGTTTCAATAGAGTCTGCATACTGTGAGCCGGCCACTCAATTGCTTTTACGTGTCATGGACATCCAGCAATCACAGCTGTTCTTAAATGAGCTTTTAAAAAACGCCACTAACCAGCGCCTGGTTATTCGTGGAACCGGAATGGTGGGTGACCCGGTGGTGATTCCCTGGTTAATAGAACTAATGGCGAATCCAGAGTTGGCCCGTGTTGCTGGCGAGTCGTTCAGCACGATCACTGGTGTGGATATCGCCTATGAAGAGCTGGAGGGAGAATGGCCTGAAGATTTTGAAGCCGGTCCAACGGAAAACCCGGAAGATGAAGAGGTGGCGATGGATGCCGACGAGGATCTTGCCTGGCCGGCGCCTGATTTGATCCGTGCCTGGTGGCAAAAAAATAGCAATCGTTTTCGTCCGAGCATGCGCTATTTGTGTGGACAACCAATAAATGTAGCGCAGTGCCAAAAGGTCTTGCGTGAGGGCTTTCAGCGACAACGTCGTGCTGCGGCGTTGGAGCTGGCGTTGTTACAATCGGATGCCCCGCTGTTTAATACCAGTGCGCCGGGGTTTAAGCAGAAAAAATGGCTTGCGTGACTGCGTTGTGGATTATTTATTAACTTCGCCGGCGAAGGAATAAAGACGATTAAAGATGGTGTTAGTCTCTACCATATTCGCTGGACTGGCGGTGGTATTTATCATGCTCAGTCTGCATGATTATTTGACTGGTGTCGGCAAGTCAAATATCAAGCGTAAAACCTGGTTGCTGATCGCCCTGATATTCACCGCAGTCAGTATTGGTTTGAGTGCTATCAATCTGTTTTCTTAAGCTAGATCGATCGGAGGTTACATTGGGTAAGGCGGTGGTGCTTTCCGAAAGCCGAGGTGTTTTTCGGCACTGGGCGGATCAGTTTGTGAATGCTGATTCCAGTAATCGAGATATTGTGCTGGTGGATCCTCAGAGAATTAACAGAACGCCATCGGCGACACAGTTGATGGGTTATGTGAATAACTATTATCGACGTGCAGCTCAAATCGCCGGGGAAAATGGTAGTGTCATCATTTCATTGGGACATGGCGGCGCTGATGCGATGGATTCCTCAGTTGGAATGGTTGACTTACTTCCCAACCGCGCGCTGCGGATTCAGGCTGAGCAACTGCGTTATGATGGTTCAGATATTCAAGAAGGTGATATTGCGGTGCTTGGCCGCGCACCTGAACAACGCACTTGCCGACGCCTGCTTGCACGTTACGATTTTGATGAGGATACACGGCGTGGCGAGCCTCCTGCCGAACAGCTAACGGATTTCCTGGATTGCATGGGTGCGCGGGGCGCTCGGCCACGCCAGCTGATTCAGTCCGCGTACGCTCGGATTGGAGCATTACTGCGTCTTAACCATGTTCGTGAAGTCGTCCTGCTGACCTGCAGGGTGGGCAGTGCCACGAGCTTTGTCGATCGAATGGCTGCCAACTGGCACGTTAATATTCTTGCTTACGAGAGGCGTGTGGCGGGTAACCGTGATGATGCAGCGGTGAATCCTTATCACCTCTACCTGGTGGGTGAAGAGAGACGTTTATATCGGGATGAACTGCCTACCCGCCACGGCTATCGAGCACGCGTTGCTCAGGGAAGTGGTAGCGGGTCTGATTAACGCCGTTATCTCCGTAAAAAACATAACGGGCCCAACCCTTAGAATTCCATTCGCCCGCCGAGGTCCAGTGTCGAGTTGGTGATATTATCCTGCCCGACCACCGTGCCAAAACTAATAAATGCCGATTTACCACGTGGAAATGTCGCCGACAGCGCGGCGCCAAATCTGAAATAGTCCCGATCTGGATTGTCGGTTGGGATGCTAAACGCCGCGGTGGGGTCTTCAACAAAGCGTGCGGTAATTAAACGCCCATCATCCTTGAACTCATGTTCCCATTCGGCATAAGCGCTGGGGGTTAATACCCCCCAGCGTTTGCTGATCGCCTGCGAGGCACGCACCGCGACGGCGGTGGTAAAGGATTTAGTGCTCTGTGGGTCGATTGCCAGCGCAAGCCCACCGCCGCCTGTTTCACGGTAATCCTTGATGTCCGCATTGACGTAGTCAACACGCACATAGGGGCTCACCAGCAGCTTACCTATCTGGTAATCGATTGCCGCAGTCGTGCTTAGTCCGATTTGATTACCGCCCGTGTCGCCCTGTGCGAGCGTGTTGACACCCGAATAGATAATCGTGCGGCGGGTGCTGAAGTCGTTACTGCCGAGCGTGGCGATCCAGTCGATATAGGCATCCTGATGCAGATAGTAGCTGCCATAGAAGGATAAACTGCGTGCAGTGGAATCCATGTTGCCGCCATTATTGTTGAAACTGGAATCGGTGGATGCATACCCCAACGCCCCCCCCATCACGAGCTGATTATTAAACCAGTAGTCGAGGCCAAGGGTCACCCCCTGTGTATCAAAATCGAAGCCAGCTTCCCGGGCGGTGCTGTCTTTCTCACCAAAATTAATGCGGCCGTTCATAAACAGCCCGAGCCGGCTATCCTCTATGAGTGAGCTGAGACCGCTGCCGGCATCACTGGCATCGGCGAGCAGACCGGCAGGCAGGGTGTTGCCATTCATGGCGAGGGTAATGCCGTTCATCGCCAACATGGTCGATGAGGGGCCTTTCCGTAACGCCGCCAGCCGTGCGCGGACATTGCTCAGCTGGGTGGTGACAATCTCGACAGAGCTGGTCCCCTGCGCGGTGACTTCGTCGGGCGCGATCTGATTCAATGCGATGCTTGCCTCTGCACCGCTCAAAGACTTGAGGTTGGCACACTGAATTTTCAGCGTTTCATTTTGCGTGGTGCGGCAGAGTTGCTCGACGGCCTCTGCGGTGCTGCGCTGTGTGTCGGTAAGGTCGCTCTCGGAAAAGTCAGGGGTTGGGGCGACTGTTGTCGTTACCGACCTGGGTGGTGCATCAACACAGTTTGCTGAGTCACATCTTGCAGTGAACGTGATGGTTGTGCTGTCTAACGGTGGGATCCACTCAAACTGGAGATTCAGGGGTTGGCCTGCAGTGACTGGACCGCAGAAGTATGGGCCGTCAATACCACAGTCGCTGGGAGCAGCAGCTGTGGAGGAAAACTGTGACGTTATATCGTTGCCAGAGGCGTCTGTTATCGTCACGTTAAAGAAAACACTTCCTGTCAGGTCTGTCGACACCGGGATCGTGTAGGTGACAGGCTGAACGGGCCAGACGTCATTAGCAGGCGATTGTGAGATTGTGCCGACAAACAGGTTTGCCTGAGCAGACGCGCAAAAAAAGATGGCCAGCATCCCAAACAGGATGTGGAGTCCTCTTTTTACCTGATGATGGCCGCTGGCACAGGGAATCTTATGCATATATTCATTCTATTCCTGCTTTTGGTGCTAAGTCCATGGCTTTCTAATAATGCGGTTATATCGCTACGAATTGCCAATAGAGGATAGGCCTGAGCAAGAAAGCGCGTATCAATTGCGCGGCTGATGATGGCGAGGCGGCGCTAATTGTCGGGAGAAATATTTTTGCGAGTGGTATTTACTTAAGGAAGCTCTGATAAACTATATTATCTGTCATTGCGAATGCAGTTCAGCAATCTCGGTGTCATAAGAATCATCTGGTTAGGAGGTTACTTCGTCGTTTCACTCCTCGTACCGCAAGGGTGTTTCTTTGGCCGCCTGGCAATAATCAGAGGTTGCTTAATTGCTGCGTAGAATTTCTCCTGTTATCCTTATTTAGTGCCGGCACTTTCGCGCTAGTGCTGCGGATGCCTTCTTTTGGGCCGCCTGTCGACGAGGTCATGTTTCTCTAGTTGTTGATGGTGAATTCAATCAAATATCGCCGTCTGGCGGGAGAGGCATCTACATCATTCACGTAAGGTTGATTTCGACGAGATCTAAATCATGAACGAAGATAGAACAGTAGTGGCGTCACGTCAGCGTGTACAGGCAGAGCAAAATGACGCTGGTCTGGGTGCCAATGATGACCTGTCGGATTCCCCTACTCGTGTCATTGCGGCCACGGAGAGACGTCGGCTTCGACAAAAGATACTTCAGCCCGGTAGTGTCATCAAGAATCGTTTTCGTCTGGAGCGCGAAATTGGACGTGGTGGCATGGGTGTCGTTTATGCAGCCCGTGACCTGGTACAGGAGGAGGTGGGAGAGAAGGCGTCGTTAATTGCGATAAAGCTATTGTCGGAAAATTTTAAATCGCACCCCGATGCATTACGTATGCTACAGCAGGAGTGTAAAAAGGCAAAAAGTCTTGCCCATCCAAATATCGGGACTGTATATGACTTTGATCGAGATGAAGATAATGTCTACATGACGATGGAGCTTTTGAACGGTTGCACGCTGCAGACATACCTAAAAGAGCGCCATTATCAGCAGGTTCCTTTTGATCAGGTTGTGTTGATGCTGACCGACATCGTAGCGGGCCTCACCTATGCGCACCAGCGTAACATTATTCATTCTGATCTGAAGCCTGCCAATATTTTTCTGACGGAGAGTGGCGCAAAGATCCTCGATTTTGGAATAGCACGCGCTGTGATGAGTTCTGATACGGAGCAGACAGCGGCAGGAGATCTGCATCGGTCTGATGACGGCGTGGAGAATAGTGCAGGGGAGATCCCGTTGACGCTACCATATGCCAGCCTGGAAATGATTGAGGGGAAGGCTCCTGATGTTCGTGACGACATCTACGGGCTCGCCTGTGTCGTCTATGAGCTACTTTCAGGAAAACACCCTTATGGCCGGTGTTCGGCTCAAGAGTCCCTGGATCGACAACTCGTTCCATGGCGGATAGAAGGTCTGAAAGACTGGCAGTGGGATGCGTTATTAAAGGGGTTGGCTCTAAAGCGTGAAGATCGCACCGCAAGTGCGGCTGAGTTTATGGCGTCGTTACTTCCTCGGCGTAAAGAACCCTGGAAGTGGGCCTCTTACGTTTTAACCCTGGTTGCGGTTGCTGCAGCAGGATATTTTTTTCTGGCACCCGCCAAAATTGTCGAATCCAGCCTGTTTGAAAATCCACCGGCGGCGGCAGTGTTGAGCCTGGCTCAACAACAGGAGGTGGATGATATGTTAGAGGTTGCTGAAGTCCATATGATGGTGGGCCGGTTGATCTCACCCCCTGGTGGCAATGCGCTGGATGAGTACCGAAAGGTGCTCGATTTTAATCCCTATAATCGTGATGCCATTGCTGGTTTGAATACGCTGCTGGATAGTCTGAAGCAACAGGCAGAGAGCTTCATGATAAATGGAGATAATGAGCAGGCGGCCGAATTGATCGACATCGGCCTTGGCGTACACGATAAGCATGAAGGGTTGTTAGTGTTAAAGCGGCAGGTTATTTCAGCTAAAAATTAAGGAACCTCTGATTAATTCTGAGCTGATTTGATAGCGAGATAAAATCTGCCAAATCGCGGCGCAAATCGCAGGTAATAGCGGGACTATTGCCAGGATTTGCAACAAAGAGTTGGTGGATTTTAGCCGTTAGCAAGCAGTTCATGAATTAATCAGAGGTTCCTTAAGGGTTGAAATTGTTTTGGGAGGAGTGATGAAGCACGTTAATTTCGAAAAGTCACGGTTATCGGAGTTTCGGAAAAGTATTTTTTCGCGCCATATTGCGGTAGCTGTGCTGTCGGCGACGCTATTTGCCTGTGCGGCTGGCCCAGAGCGTTCCGAACCAGTGACGCCTGATGACAGGCGGGGGGCCGCAGATAAGCTTATGCCCGTGGATTGCCTGCTGCCGGCACAGGTCAGGCAGCTGGGGGCAGGCATGAGTTACCTGGCGGCCAGACGTGCGATCAAAGCGACTGCCGGGGAGTGCGAAATCAGGGGCGGTGAGTATGTCGCCTATGATCGCGCCAATTACCGTACTGCACTGATTGTTTGGCTTGATAAAGCTAAAAAAGGGGATGCGGAGGCGCAAACCTATGTCGGTGAAATTTATGAAAAGGGACTTGGACTGGAGCCTGATTTTAAACTGGCGCGCAGCTGGTATCGCAAAGCCGCAGAGCAGGGCTTTTCCAGGGCTCAAATCAATCTTGGCTATCTTTATGAAAAAGGTCTGGGGGTTGAAAAAGATTCTGTAACAGCGCTCAACTGGTATCGAAAAGCATCAGGGGTGGAGGAGAACGATCTTGATTATACATCAGCGATTGAGGTCAAGGCCGCAACCCTTGCGCAGGAAAAAACCGCTTTGCTAAGGGAAGATGTGAAACGTCGAGAGCGGGAGATTAATACGCTCAACTCATCGCTGAAAATCGCCAGAAAAGATTTAAACGAACAAGGGCGATTACTGGAAGATGCACAGCAAAAAATGACCGATCTAAAGTCGGAGATGGAATCCTCTGCAGATAATGTGCGCGTAAATGAGATCAAGCTTGAATTTGAGGTGCAGCAGAAACAGTTAGCAGAGGTGACTGATTTATATCAGGCGCTGAAGTCACAGATTGCAGATGAACAGCGGCTGGTCAGTAGTAAGGCACAAAAGGTTGACGTTCAAAAACAGGCGTTGCTTGCTCAGGCAGGGCCCCTGCCCGGACCTTCAATTGAGGTGTTTGACCCATCCATAGTGATTACGCGAAGTGGTGAGCCAACGGTGCGGGTGCGCTCTGCCAGTAAGGCGCGTGTGATTAGTGGTCGGGTGGTGGCGCCAGCAGGTTTGAAGCTTGCAACCCTGAACGAACGCCCGCTCTCTATTGACAGTGCTGGTCAGTTTCATTCGGCTGTACCGATAACCAAAAAGAATAAGCACGTCACTATTCATGCGGTTGATCAACTTGATCAACAGTCAGTATTCTCTTTTATGCTGATCCCTGACCGGCAAGTGACGTCATTCAAAGAAGATGCATCGCGTTTTGGCCGGATTGCAGGGTCGATAAACTTTGGTCGCTACTTTGCACTGGTGGTTGGAAATAATGAGTACCTCAATTTCCCAAAATTGCAGACCGCAGTCAACGATTCGAGGCGTGTTGCCGAACTGCTGGAAGATAAATATGGTTTTGATGTCCGCCTGATTAACAATGCCGATAGATATACAATTCTGTCGGCGTTAAACGAGATTAAGGGCAAGATGTCTGAAGAAGACAATCTGCTAGTTTATTACGCAGGGCATGGTGAGCGAGATGTACAAAGTCTCCAGGGCTACTGGTTGCCGGTGGACGCTGAGTTAGAGAATAGCGCTAACTGGATTCCCAATTCCGCTATTTCAGCACTGTTCAATACGATGCAGGCGAAGCATATTCTGGTGGTGGCCGATTCCTGTTATTCGGGTTCGATGACAAGTAGCTCTGTTGCCCGGCTTAATGCAGAATTAGATGATAAGCATCTGAAAAAATGGCTTAAAGTCATGGCGCAAACCAATTCACGCACGGTCCTGACTTCCGGTGGACTGAAACCGGTGTTAGATAGTGGCGGTGGCGATTATTCAGTGTTTGCAAAGGAGTTTATTGCCGAACTGGAAAATGCCCGAGGGGCGATTGATGCGTACAGAATTTATTTGAGTATTCTTCCGCGCGTACAAATGAAGGCTGCGTTGCTTGATTTCGACCAGAAACCCACTTACGCCCCGATTCAGTACGCAGGCCATGGGGGGGGCGAGTTTATCTTTGTGAAAGATTAATCGCATTATTTTGATGAGCACTGGGAGAGAAAAACCTTCGTTGATGTGGGTGTGCAGGCGCTGGGCATAAACATCTACGATGTTGGTTAGTGGGCCGTTACTTATTTTATTCCCCACGCCTGGCATATTCTGCTTTCAGCGGGCCTTCTTGCGAGATTCGACCATCAGAAATTTGAGCAGGATGCACTCGATATATAATCACCAGAGAATGTCGAATCAGGATTATTATGTGATTAAGTGATGTTTCCCTTTCATCGATTTATGCCAAGTATGGTTAATTATATAATATTAAGTAATTACAGTGCATTAGCGCATTTATGTTGATTGGTTTGGTAGGGTAGTTAATAGTTATCCAGTATTTTTCCATACAATCAGAGAATGTACAAAGAGTGCTCAGTGGTGGAATTCAACTAGCACAGAGAGGTTTTAGTATCTGCCCAGTCGTCTTTATAATTTTCCCGATCTAGCGCACCTTTCGCAAAAAAAATTAACAATTTCTATAATAAATTTAATAGCTTCTTGACACCATTGGTAAACCACATATAATGCGCAACCTCAGAGTGCGCCCGTAGCTCAGCTGGATAGAGTACCTGGCTACGAACCAGGCGGTCGGAGGTTCGAATCCTTCCGGGCGCGCCATATTCAGACATAAAAACAGCCGGTTAGAGAAACTCTCTAGCCGGCTTTTTTATTGCGTTGTCCCATAGAATCTGATTTGTCCCATTCAGCGCCTGTTTCTAGATAAAATCGTCACTTCAGCCCCGCTCTCTTATTATCGTCGAGATCGTTTGCAAAAATGAAGGTGATCTAACCCGGAGCACTACTTTCCGTCGCAATATACAACGTGCCATGAGCGAGTTCCTGCCTGATTACATGATGCTGAGAATCACAGGCATCTATCAGGAAGAAGAGTTAATGAACGCCATGCCGCAATCTGCCATCGTTGAGTGCTCTAAGTGCAGGCATTTTTCATCTAAATTTCTCGGTGCTGCTGTGACGTCTGTAGCGGATGCGATTAAGAATAAACGCTGCGGCCACTGTCAATGCGGTGATGTGAAAGTGCATGAGATCTCTGAGTCCGGCGATGACAGATGTCCACTTTCTCTTCTGTAATGAGTGAGGGTTAACAATATCTCCTCGGCGCTGTAATAATCATTGAGTGATGAGATTGTCGCCCCGCTTTTTTCGTACACAAGGTACTTCCTACGGTCGCCTGACAGTTAATCAGAGGCTCCCTAGTTTAATAGCTGTTTTTCAGCTACCGCGTGTGGTCGTTGGCTGGGTGAGCGGCTAACCAGATTAAGGCTCAGGTTCAGGCTGGGTGCGTCTTCCATCGTATCGTTATAGAGTGAAAACGCCTTCTGGTACCTTTTGGCGTTATACATTGCAATGTCGGCATGTTTGATCAGTGTCCTGGAGTCAAGGCCATGTTGTGGATACATGGCGATGCCGACACTCATTCCAATGATCAACGAACTCTCCTCAATAAGAAAAGGATCGAGAATTGAACTTGTCAGCCGCTCAGCCAGGGTGTGGGCCTGCTCCTTACTGCTATTTGGCAGGATGACGGCAAATTCATCTCCCCCAAAACGCGCCAGCGTATCAGACTCTCGCATCAACCCTTTGAGGCGTTTTGTCGCCAGTAGCAGTAGCTCATCACCTCCCTGATGTCCGAGGGTGTCATTTACTTCTTTGAACTCATTTAGATCAATGATCATGATTGCCACCTCTTTACGTTCACGTTTTGCCAGGACGAGTACCTGGTCGATACGCTCGTAAAAAAGAATCCTGTTTGGCAGTGATGTCAGGGGGTCGTGCAAAGCACGGTAACGCTCCGTTTGTACAGCGTCGTCAAAACGAATAATTGTGTTCAGGCTGAGTTGACTGACAATCGAGACAAACCAGCCACCGCCCAGGAAGACCATGGCAACGACCAGTTCAATGAAGGCGGTTTCACTAGTGATGAGGTAATAGCCAAAGGTAGCATAGCCACATATAAACAACAGTATGAGATGAAATATTACCCCCCAGCCGTGCTGCCTTTGATCTTCATATGCACAGATCCTTTTGACAGGCCGTAAGGCAGAGAGCAGCAGTGCTACCCCGCCTGTCACCATAAGCAGCGCAATTTGTGACGATGTCAAGAGTTGCCACCATCGTGCTGTGAAGAAAGAACGCTTGAATAAGTGAATATCTGCATATGACTGTTAGTTATAATCTCTCGGACGCTATGGAGATTGAATTTCAATTATATGTGATGGAGGCGGTAAAAAAAAAGAATATAATGCTTATGTCTTTATGGGGTGCGCGAAGCGATATGTTTTGTTAAGCAAAATATAGTGTTGCGTTTAACTGGCGAGTTATCTTGTTTTTTTGTGGGTGATTATGAATGGGGCCATCAGAGCAGAATGGATTTTATAAGCGTCATATTTCAATAATTGCGAACAGCTATGATCAGGTACTCAGAAAGACGATGCCGTTATGCCACTCTCCTGATGGTCTTGTGGATCAGCGAATAGCTCGCGCTCTTTATAATGCCCCCTTTGCGTTGATTTCACATGGTACTGAAGACGAGCCGGTTTTTAATTATGCAAACAGAATCGCAATGGAGTTGTTTAATATGTCCTGGAATGATATTACCTCGCTGGAATCACGGTTTTCCGCTGAACAGCCAGATCGTATTCAACGTGAAAAATTGCTGTATGAGGTCAGGACTAATGGCTTTATCGATAATTATGAGGGTATTCGAATCGCGAAGGGTGGGCATCGTTTTCAGATAAAAAATGCAACCGTCTGGAACTTGTTTGATAGTGATGGGGAATACTATGGGCAGGCAGCGATGTTTAGCGACTGGCGTTTTATATGAATGACAGTGACATCAAAATGTCATTACTCGATGCTGTTTTGCAGAAGCTCAATATGTTAGCTTACAAGCTGGGTTGTCTTTCTGTTTTATGGGGTGATGGTCGAGTATGAGTGATGATGTTTCAGCCGAACAGGGCCCGGTGCCGCAGGAGGCGCTAGTGGGGCTTGAGCCGTTGCGTAGTACCATTTCCGGTGTTAGTGAATATCCGCGACGGATAAAGCTTCATAATGAGCTTCACGCCAGGCCTCATGAGTTATTGAAAGCGCCGGTGCAGGTTTCACAACTGGCGTTACTATCAGAAAGTGATGTGGTGCTAGATGAGTTGCGGCTGATTACACAGCTGTGTGAGCGTTATAGCGTAAGCCCGCCGACTGTCGAGGCTCGCCATTTCAGTGCGCAGTTTGGTTCGTTCCGTTTCAAGTGGGAGCGTCATACCGAGTTTTCGATGTATACCTTTTTTGTCAAGATGCCATTCGAGGTGGCATTTGCTGAGCCCGCGATCAGGCATGTGCCGAAGGAGTGGCTGGAGAGTCTACCGGGTGAGATCATTGCCGCGACTCATCTGGCGATTGAAGATAGATCGAGGCCACAGCGCACCCTTGAAGAGCTCTCTACTTTGTTCGCAACTAATACAGTCATCGGCGCAAAGGTAGTAGCGGGCAGTGCGATTGTCTGGACCGATAACAAGATACACGCCGACGGTTTTGCGCGAATTCTGATTCACGATGTGGATCTGCGACGGCGACAGGCAGGGCGTCTGGTACAGCGTCTGCTGGAGATCGAGACTTATCGTATGCTGGCACTGATCCCAGTAGCGACGGCACGACAGTATTTGCCAGAGCTGGCCCGTTTTGATGAACGACTTGCTGATCTGACCACCAACAACTGCGAGCTACAGAGCCACGAAGATGAGCAGCAGTTATTAGATGAGCTGACTCGTCTGGCGGCCGAGATCGAAAGCATCTCTGCGGTAACTAATCAGCGTTTTAATGCCTCGGCTGCCTATTACAAGATAGTAAAAATGCGTGTGACAGAGTTGCGCGAGCAACGAATTCAGGGGTTGCAGATGTTTCATGAATTTATGGAACAACGTCTGTCGCCTGCGATGGCTACCTGCGAATCGGTTAACAGCAATCTTGAACTGCTCTCAACACGTGTCGCGCGGGCGTCAGCACTATTACGCACCAGGGTCGATATTACGATGGAAGGACAGACGCGCGACCTGCTCGCGTCTATGGATAAGCGTGCCAGGATGCAGTTGCGGATGCAGGAGACTGTTGAAGGGCTTTCAGTCGTCGTCCTGAGTTACTACCTGCTTGGCATGGTCGCATACGCCTTGAAGGCAGTTAAGTCATCCGGAATGCCAATTAATGTTGAAATCTCGACAGGGATTGCGATCCCGATTGTGCTTGGGGTTGTGTTCGTTTTGGTGCGCCGGCTGCGCCGGCTTGCATCCCATGGTTAGTGTGGCACTAATAATTTAGTGCGGTTTAATAATTAAGAGATAACGGCCTAACTTTGAACGCTTTTTGCGCATACTGCATGCCGATTTTCTGTCTGTCGATGCCAGTGATAACGACTGATTTTGTTGCCGGTTAATTATGATAATGACTTTAGCTTACCATGGTTATTGTCAGGTGGATGGGGGCTATAATATTGGTTGAATATGTCGATATTGCTGTGAGTGCATATCGAGGTAGTCGTGATTGTGAATATTTTGTGGATTCGTATAATAGGCGAGACTGCTCTCTGGCCCGGATTTTCCTGTCACGGGTTTCCTAATGTGCTTTTTGATTGTGCGTGGCCTGTCTCTACTCTGACTCAGGATAGTGCACCGTTAGTGTGGGATATTCCGGATGGATATCACTGTAGTACCGTTTTGTACTGTAATACCTGATAAACATGGTGTGCTGTAGGGCAGCTTGAGCCTTCTGGTTGGCCTGGTACAAACATTGCAAATTTAATGATATAGAGGCGAACCGTGCCTTAATGATGATAAGGGAGTGTTAAATGAAGCTAGCGATGGTCGGTTTGGGGAAAATGGGTGCGAACATGGCGAGGCGCCTGGTTGTGGATGGACATGAACTGTTTCTCTATGATGTGGATGAATCTGCCGCACCTGCTTTGGCAGATGAGCTGGATAATGTGCAGGCAGTGCGGAGCCTGGAACAGCTTGTCGCAGCGATGCCTGCGCCGCGTGCGATCTGGATGATGGTGCCGCACCAGTTTGTCGACGATAGCATCGAGGCGCTGCTGGTTGCCGGTGTGGGCAAGGGAGACCTGTTGATAGATGGCGGCAACTCCAATTTTAATCTCAGCCAGCAACGAGCTGAACGCCTTGCCGCTTTGGGCGTACATTTTGTCGATTCAGGAACGTCCGGCGGGATCTGGGGACTGGAGAATGGCTACAGCATCATGGTTGGTGGCACCAATGAGGCGGTCGCGATGATCCGCCCCGCACTCGAATCATTGGCGCCAGCGAAAGATAAAGGCTGGGGGCATGTCGGTCCAAGTGGCGCCGGCCATTATGTGAAGATGGTTCATAATGGCATTGAATACGGCATGATGCAGGCCTTTGCGGAGGGTTTTGAGCTACTTGATGCAAAAGAAGAGATGGCGCTGGATCTGCAACAGGTTTCAGAAATCTGGCAACACGGTAGTGTGGTGCGCTCATGGCTGCTGGATCTGATTGCCGATGCCTTTGAGGCAGACAAGGGGCTCTCTTCACTGAGTGATTACGTGGACGATTCCGGTGAAGGCCGCTGGACCGTGCAGGACTCCATTGACCTCGGCGTACCAACGCCCGTGCTGACCCTCGCGTTACAGATGCGTTTTCGTAGCCGTCAGTCACCGTCGTTTGCCGGCAAGGTGCTGAACTCGATGCGTGCCGGTTTTGGTGGGCACCCCATCAAACCGGCCGAGTAGGAGGCAGGAGTTGAACATGGCTGAGAATGCGAACAGGCGATGTCTGGGTGAGCCGATTGAACCGGCGAATATTGTGATTTTCGGTGCAGGCGGTGATTTAACCAAGCGTAAGCTGATTCCATCACTGATCAAGATGTTGCGTTGTGGTCTGTTACATCCGAAGAGCCGCATCATCGGTGTCCTGAAAGGGCGTACTCGCGAAGAGTGGCTTGGTACACTTTATCAGGGGATACGTTCGTATGCACCTAATATCACTATGGATGAAACACAGTGGGAGATGTTCAGTGCCATGTGCAAGATTGTCCCCGGTGACCTGAAGGAAGATACAACCTATGTCGATCTGAAAGCGGCGCTGGAAACCATTGATGGTCATTGCAATGCCATGTTCTACTGTGCGGTGCCACCAGACTGGTATACAAAAATCGCCACGGGCCTGAACAGGTCCGGTCTCTCTGATGAGGCGTCCGGATTCCGCCGTGTGGTGATCGAAAAGCCGTTTGGTATGGATCTGGAGAGCGCAAAAAAACTCAATTGTGAATTGCAGGCTTCACTGGATGAGTCGCAGATCTATCGCATCGATCATTATCTTGGTAAGGAGAGTGTACAGAATCTGCTCGTCTACCGTTTTTCCAACAGCATTCTCGAACCGTTGTGGAATCGAAATTTCATCGACCATATTCAGATCTCTGCGGCAGAGTCGATCGGCATTGAGTACCGCGCCAATTACTACGAAAAATCCGGTGCGCTGCGTGACATGATCCAGAGCCATCTGATGCAGGTGATGACGCTGGTGGCGATGGAGCCTCCGGTTGAGTTCTCCGCCGATGCCGTGCGTGATGAGAAGATTAAGGTACTGCGCGCAGTACGCCCCTTCGAGGCGGCGAATATTAAAAAGCAGACCGTTGCGGCGCAGTACGGCTCAGGTCATATTGATGAAGAGCCCGTTAAGGCCTACGTTGCTGAAGAGGGGGTGTCGCCGGAATCCGCCGTGGAGACGTTTGCCGCCGCACGTTTTTATATCGATAACTGGCGCTGGCAGGGGGTGCCATTTGTGCTCTGGACCGGCAAACGCCTGCCGAGGCGGGTCTCTGAAATTGTGATCCGATTTCGCAAACCGCCGTTTAATCTATTTGATGCGCAGGGTAACCCGCCGCTGGCAAATGCGCTGGTGTTTCGCGTCCATCCCGATGAAGGCATCTCTCTGCGTATGAATGCAAAACTACCCGGGCTGACCACAGATATTCAGCGTAGTGTGATGCGTGCGCCTTATTCTGAAGAGAGCGGCGATATCTCCGACGCCTACGAAGTCCTGTTGCATGATGTACTGAGCGGCGATGCCACGCTGTTTTCACGTGCAGATGAGGTGGAAGAGTCCTGGCAGATCATCGACCCGATCTTGAAGGCCTGGGAAGACAAACTTTCCATCAATCGCTACCAGGCGGGAAGCTGGGATATTGAAGGGATGGATGAGCTGTTTTCCGAATGTGAACTCGGCTGGCATAAGCCTGGCTACTGATATGCATCATTGGGCCGTTTATCCCTCACTTGACTTGGCTGCCAGGGCCGCTGCCGACTTTATCGCCGAACATATTGCCGCAAGCATTGAGGCGCGTGGTGTCTGTCACATGATCGTACCGGGAGGCAATACTCCCGCGGGTTGTTTTACGGCGTTGGCAGAAAAGCCTCTGGCGTGGGATAAGTTGCACTGTTATCCCGGTGATGAACGTTGTTATCCCATGGGGCATGCGGAACGAAATGATGTGATGATTGCACAGCATCTGTTGTCGCGGGTTGAATCGATTCATTTTCACCCGATGCCGGCAGAGCTTGGGCCAGAGCAGGCCGCAGCCGCCTACCGTAAAAAAATTGAGGCGCTCGACCTCTTTGATATCGCCTTTCTTGGCATGGGTGAAGATGGCCACACCGCTAGTCTCTTTCCCGGCAATGTGGCTTTGCAGGAATCCGCGTCGGTAGTGGCGGTGCATGACTCGCCCAAACCTCCCGGCGATCGAGTGAGTATGGGGCTGACGACGCTACGTCGAACACGCCTGCGTGTGGTGCTGGCCGCTGGAGGCTCAAAGGCGACGATCATGGCGCGTATACGTGAGGGCGAGGCATTGCCTGTGAATCAGGTGGGTGATATTCACTGGTTTGTAGATGAGGCGGCTGTATCAAAAGATGGTGAGTAAGACGGTAATAACAGGGTGCTAATCTATTTAGCCCGTTTTAAAATGAAGCCGGGAAAGCACCGGCGCTGGAAAAGATTTTATTGATATTGAGAGGAGTATGCATAATGAAAATGCAGGAAATACGAGAAGTGGCCAAAGCGATTGGAATCAAAACTGGACGCATGAATAAACTGAAACTCATTCACACCATTCAGCTGAGCGAGGGAAATTTCAATTGCTTCGCTTCAGCGGCAGAGGGCGAGTGCGATCAGGCGTTATGTGCGTGGCGGACAGACTGTTTTCCCGCAGCAAAAAAGCTGCGCAGTTAAGTCAATCACGTTAAGCTGCTGCCTTATCGCGGTCGGCGAGCGCCTGCTGGTAAAGTTCAATATAGTGTTCGGCACTGCGCTGCCAGGAATAATCAGCGTTCATCGCAGTGATCTGTAGCTGTTGCCACACTCTGGTTTGTCGATAAAGCTTCAGCGCATTTTCTAGTGTTGCCAGCAATGCAGTGGCGCTTTGACTGGCCACCACAAAACCATTGGCAGTGGCATTTTTCAGGTTTGTCCTGTCGGCATCGACCACGGTGTCGGCCAGCCCACCGACGTTTCTGACAACCGGTAATGTGCCGTAACGCAGGCTGTATAACTGGTTCAGGCCACACGGTTCAAAGGCCGAAGGCATCAGAAACAGGTCGCTACCCGCTTCGATCTGGTGCGACAGCGTTTCATCATATCCTATGATGACCTTGAGCTGCTCCGGGTGGTTGCGGGCCCACCCGATGAGTTGCATTTCGTAGTGCGTCTCACCTGTGCCCAGTATCACTAGCTGTGTGGACATGGTTAGTATCTCGGCCATTCCCTGTAAGATGATGTCCAGTCCTTTTTGCTCTACCATGCGGCTGATCATGCCGATGAGTGGGGTTTTTTTATCCTCCGGCAGGCCAAGCTGTTTCTGTAGTGCGGTTTTATTCAGCCGTTTTTGTGCTAGCGAGGTTACGTCGTATCCAGCGGCGATGTGTGGATCTGTTGCCGGGTTCCAGGTGGTGTGATCGATACCGTTAAGGATGCCAGACAGGCGATCGTGCCGGTGCTGTAACAGACCATTCAGGCCGTTGCCGTACTCAGGTTGCAGGATCTCGTGGGCATAGGTCGGACTGACGGCGTTGATACGATCGGCAAAAGCCAGCCCCCCTTTGATGAAGGAGAGCTGGTCATAAAACTCAAGGCCATCTGGATGCCAGAGTTCAGGTGGCAGCTCCAGGTCGAGGAAGGTCTGGTGATCAAACAGTCCCTGATAGGCGAGATTGTGAATCGTAAAGACGGTGGCCGGCCGCTGTTTAAGGGGATGCAACAGGGCTGGTACCAGCCCGGACTGCCAGTCATTGCAGTGAGCAATGTCCGGTTGCCAGTTGAGATTAAGCCTGTTCAGCGCGATCTCGACGGCCACTTTGCAGAACACGGCGAAGCGCAGTGCATTGTCATGCCACGGCTGGCCGTGACTATCCATATAGGGGCTGCCGGGGCGATTAAAGGCCGCGGGGCAGTCCACCAGCCACACGGTGACCTTGCTGCCCGGTAGCCGGGTCTCTAGCAAGGAGACCTCAAGGTTATAGAAAATACAACTGGCTACCTGTTTTTTTTTTCTGATCTGCTGCATGACCTGTGGGTAGGCCGGCAGCAGCAGGCGCATATCCTCAGATAGCTCAGTCAGTGCGATCGGCAGGCTGCCTGCCACATCGGCAAGGCCGCCGGTCTTGATCAGCGGGTAGGCCTCGCTGCTGATATATAGAATTTTGTTCATCGTTTGACTAAAACTAGTGCGGCGAGTGGTGGAAGATCAAGGGCCAGCGAGGCGGGTCTCTCCATCCAGTCGTAACTGTTGGCAACGACTGTGTTATTGCTGCCCGCATTGCTGCCGGCATAGTAGTTTGAATCAGAATTAAAGAGTACTTCGTACTCACCTGCGGCGGGGACACCCACTCGATAATCGTGTCGCACCACCGGAGTGAAATTCAGCACGACAATAATGGTGTCATTACCGGACTTTCTCATGTAGGCGAGTACGGACTGGTCTGTATCGTTGCAGCTTATCCATTCGAAACCATCGTGATCAAAATCATAGTGATGCAGGGCGCTCTGTTGTGTGTAAAGCCGGTTGAGGTCGCCAATCAGTCGCTTAACGCCCGCATGAAGTGGGTATTGCAGCAAGTACCAGTCGAGCGGCTGGTCATGGTTCCATTCATTGCCCTGGCCATACTCACACCCCATGAAGAGCAGTTTTTTACCCGGGTAGGTAAACATATAGGTGTAGAGCAGGCGCAGGTTCGCAAAGCGTTGCCATTCATCTCCCGGCATCTTGTTCAGCATCGAGCCTTTACCATGTACCACCTCGTCGTGTGAAAAAGGCAGGATGAAGTTTTCACTGAACAGATACAACAGGCCAAAGGTGAGTTTGTCGTGATGATAGTGGCGATGTACGGGATCCTTGCTCATGTAGGCCAGTGAGTCGTGCATCCAGCCCATGTTCCACTTCATGCTGAATCCCAGGCCGCCAAGGTCTACCGGGCGCGTGACCTGCGGCCATGCGGTGGATTCTTCAGCCATGATGACGCTGCCGGGATGAAGTTCGTGAGTCGCCGTGTTGAGTTCTCGCATGAAGGCGATGGCCTCAAGATTTTCATTGCCGCCGTGTTGATTGGGTAGCCAGTCGCCGTCTTCACGCGAGTAATCGAGATAGAGCATCGAGGCAACGGCATCAACGCGCAGCCCATCAATGTGGAACTCTTCAATCCAGAACAGCGCGTTGGAGATAAGAAAGTTTTTAACTTCATTACGGCCATAGTTGTAAATGAGCGTGCCCCAGTCGCGGTGTTCGCCGCGGCGTGGGTCTTCATGTTCATAGAGTGCGCTGCCATCAAAGCGGGCCAGGCCGTGCTCATCCTTGGGGAAATGTGCCGGTACCCAGTCGAGTAGCACACCGACCCCCTGCTGATGGCAGTAGTCGACGAAGTAACGAAAGTCATCGGCCGTGCCGAAGCGCCTTGTTGGTGCAAAGTAGCCGGTGGTCTGGTATCCCCATGAGGCATCCAGCGGGTGCTCGGTAATCGGCATCAGTTCAATGTGGGTGAAACCGGCCTCTTTGACATAATCGACCAGGCGATGGGCCAGTTCGCGGTAGTTGAGGAACTGGTTTTCGTCATCACGCTGCCATGAACCGAGGTGACATTCATAGATCGACATCGGGGCGTGTAGCCAGTCGCTAGATTTGCGCAGGGTTAGCCACCTGTTGTCTTGCCAGTCAAACGCAGATTGTTCGCTTATCACCGAGGCCGTGCGCGGGCGCAGTTCCATTTGTTGAGCATAAGGGTCGGTTTTACTGAGTACTTCGCCGCTGTCTCGGTTGCGGATCTCATATTTGTAGAGGGCGCTGTGGTCTAGTCCTGGAATGAACAGCTCCCACACACCGTTGCCGCCGCGTGACTGCATCGGATGGCGTCGTCCATCCCAGCCATTAAAATCACCAACGATGCTGACGCGTTCGGCACTTGGTGCCCATGTTGCAAAGTGCACACCATCGATACCATCGATGCGCCTTTTGTGTGCGCCAAGGATGTTGTAGATATGAAAATGGCGGCCCTCGGCAAACAGGTGCAGGTCATAATCGCTGATCTGTGGCGCAAAGCTGTAGGGGTCGAAGTAGTGGTGGCTATTATTCTGCTGGTCGATGCGGTTTAGCTGGTAGTGATCTGGAAGGGCACCAAGATCGCCATGGTAGATAAAAAAATCGCTGTCGGGGATACGCTGTGTTGCAACATTGAGGTCGCATAGATGTAACTCAAGTGTGTCGGGTGAATAGAACAGGATAGCTGTTCTGGTAATGCCTGGCTGTCTCCCCAGAATGCAGGCGGGGTCATGGTGAGCAGCCTGGGCGATTCTGTCCATATCTGCCTGGAGGTTAGCGAGGAGGGCCGCTTGCGTATAATTGCTGGTGGATTTTACTGACATCTAACAGGTGTTTTCCTGGTTAACATATTCAAGCATACACTATTTTCCATCTATAAAAAGCCGTTGCACAGGTTCCTTTTACTTTCTGTAATTTTTATGTAAAAAAAGGATGCTAGCAAGTATAAATTAATTAGTGGGCGTTAGTTTAGGTATATAATGGGACGATGTGGACAATAAAGAGGGTAGGGATCATATGAAGTCGGAACAATCACCCCGTTTTATCAGTAACCTGACCAGAAACACACTGGCCTTGATTATGGCAGGTGGACGTGGCTCGCGCCTGAAGGACCTGACCACCTGGCGCGCCAAGCCGGCGGTGCCATTTGGTGGTAAGTTTCGTATTATCGATTTCCCATTATCGAATTGTATTAACTCTGGAATACGCCGTATCGGCGTGCTTACTCAGTATAAGGCGCATTCATTGATCTTACACATCCAACACGGTTGGGGCCATTTGCGCGGGGAGTTCGGGGAGTTTGTCGAGCTATTGCCGGCGCAGCAACGTGTTGAGGCCTCCTGGTATGCGGGAACGGCGGATTCTATCTATCAAAACCTCGATATTATTCGTGACCACGCACCAGAGTATGTGCTCATCCTGGCCGGTGACCACATCTATAAAATGGACTACGGAGCGATGCTTGCCAAGCATGTGGAGTGTGAGGCGGATCTTACAGTGGGCTGCATTGAGGTGCCACTGGAAAAGGCTTCCGCATTCGGCGTGATGGGGGTTGAAGAGGGTATGCGCATTCGTACTTTTATCGAGAAGCCGGATGAGCCAGCGCCGATGCCTGGTCACGAGGATCACGCCCTCTGTTCGATGGGGATCTATGTCTTTAATACCGCATTTCTATTTGAACAGTTAATTCGTGATGCGGACACTCCAAAGTCGAGCCGTGATTTTGGTAAAGATATCATCCCTGATGCGATCAGGAATTACCGTGTGTTTGCCTATCCGTTTAAAAACTCAGCGACGGGTGTCCAGTCTTACTGGCGAGATGTGGGCACGGTTGATGCCTTCTGGGAGGCCAACCAGGAACTGATCGGGGTGACGCCAGAATTGAATCTCTATGATGATGAATGGCCGATCTGGACCCACCAGGAACAGCTGCCGCCAGCAAAGTTCATCTTCGATGAAGATGAGCGGCGCGGCATGGCGGTGGACTCGATGGTTTCTGGGGGGTGTATTATTTCCGGCGCGGTAGTGCGGCACTCACTGTTATTTTCCAATGTTACTGTTGATGATTATAGCGAGGTCAATTCATCGGTGATCCTGCCAGATGTGCAGATTGGAAAAAATTGCCGCATCACCCGCGCAGTGATCGACAAGGGGTGTGAAATTTCTGATGGCACTGTGATTGGTGAGAATGCGCAGGAAGACAACGAAAAATATCATGTATCCCCGAATGGTATCGTGCTGGTAACATCTGATATGTTAGGTCAAGAACTACACCATGTCAGGTAATGAGGGGCATAGAAAACCGCTGAACGTTGTACTCTACTGGCATATGCACCAGCCGGATTATCGTGATTTACGTAATGGCGAATATCATCTTCCGTGGACTTATCTGCATACAATTAAAGACTATGTCGATATGGTTGCGCATCTTGAGAATGAGGAGCAGGCGCGTGCTGTGGTGAACTTTGTACCTGTTCTGCTTGAGCAGATTCAGGACTATGCTGAGCAGCTGGAGGGGCACCTGCACCATGGTAAGGCGTTGCGAGACCCACTGCTGGCGGCACTGGCGGATCCTGTTTTGCATCTTGATGCTGATGCACGTTTAGCGCTAGTCAAAAGTTGTTTACGTGCTAACCGGCAACGGTTGATAGAGCGCTTTGCGGCTTTTACTACGCTTGCCGAGATGGCGGAGCTGGCGATTGAAGAGCCGGACAAACTTGCCTATTACTCGGAGCAGTTTTTTATCGATATTCTGGTCTGGTATCACCTGAGCTGGATTGGCGAAACCGTGCGCATCAGCGATATGCGAATCAAGGCATTGATGGAGCGGGCGACTCATTTCACTATGCATGACCGGCACACCCTGGTTGAGGTCATCCATGAACTGATCAGCGGAGTGATCGGCCGATATCGCTCCCTTGCCGAGGCGGGCAGGATAGAATTGTCGGTCACCCCCTATGCCCACCCGATTCTACCGCTGTTGATCGATCTGAATAGTGCACAACAGGCGATGCCAGATGCAGAGATGCCTTTGTCACCCGCTTATCCGGATGGGCTGGAGAGAAGCCGCTGGCACATGGAGAAGGGGCTGGCGGTGTTCAAGGAGATCTTCGGTTTTATGCCTCATGGTTGCTGGCCTTCTGAGGGCAGCATTAGCGGCGAAACGATCGAACTGATCGACGAGATGGGGCTGAAGTGGCTGGCCAGTGGCGAGACTGTGCTGCACAAATCACTGGAAAAATTGATCGCCAGTGATGGCGATAGCTGCATCGATGAATGTATTCAGACGGCTTATCAATATCGCGATAGTGATGCAGCCTGTTTTTTTCGCGATGATGGTCTCTCGGATCTGATCGGTTTCAAGTACTCGAACTGGCATGCCGATGATGCGGTAGCGAACCTGGTCCATCACCTGGAAAATATTGCCGAGAGCTGTGCCGACAGGCCTGAAGCGATCGTCTCCATCATTTTAGATGGTGAAAATGCGTGGGAATACTACCCGGATAACGGTTATCACTTCCTCTCCGCGCTGTATGAAAAACTGGTTCAGCACGAAGGTATCCAGCTGACCACTTATAGTGAGTACCTCTCATCACATCGGGAACGCACACAGGTGAAGGAGATTGTGGCGGGTAGCTGGGTCTACGGCACGTTCTCGACCTGGATCGGCGAGGCAGACAAGAACCGAGCGTGGGATATGCTGGTTGAGGCGAAGAAGGTCTATGACCGGGCGGTGAAAGAGGAGCGACTGGACGAGCAACAGCTACGTAGCGCGACGATGCAGCTGGCAACCTGCGAAAGCTCTGACTGGTTCTGGTGGATGGGGGAATACAACTCGGCCGAGTCAGTCTCTGCCTTCGATGAGCAGTACCGAATGCACCTTGGTAACCTCTATCAGATTCTGGAGGTCAGCCCGCCGGACTATCTGGCCAGAGCATTTTCATTTGGTTGCGGTGCGCCAGCGATGGGCGGCGCGATGTTGCCGGGTAAACAGCAGTAGGAAAGCATGACAGCCACTCGCGAAGTTCCTTCTATTCTCAGGCAGCGTAGCATCGGGGTGTTACTTCACCCCACCTCATTACCGGGACCGTTGGAAAATGGCGATATCGGTCACGACGCGTACCGGTTTATCGAGTTTCTACAAAGCTGTGGCATCAAGGTGTGGCAGATGTTACCACTCGGCCCCACGCATGAAGACCGATCACCTTATCAGTGTCTGTCGGCACATGCCGGTAACCCGGCGCTGATTAGCCTCGACTGGCTGGTCGACCATGAATGGCTGGACCTGGAAGGTATCGACCGCGCACCTTCGGATGAGCGCTACCGAACAGAGTGTCTGCTGCAGGCCAGGGGCCGTTTTGACAGACAGGCGAACCCGCAGTGGTTAGGACGCCTGGAGACGTTTAAGCTTAAGCATGTTGAATGGTTGGCGGATTATGCTCTGTACATGGCGTTGAAGCATAAATACCATGGGCAACCCTGGTATTGCTGGCCAGCGCAGTTATGCCACCGAGCCCCGCAATCCATGAGGGAAAGTGCAGAGCAACTGGCTGATGAGATCGAGCAGGTCATCTTTGAGCAGTTCATATTTTTTACACAGTGGCATGAGTTGCGGGCATACGCAGCGCATCATAATGTGCAACTGTATGGCGATATGCCGATCTTTGTTGCCCATGACAGTGCAGATGTCTGGGCGAAGCGTAAAAACTTTCTGATGAATGAAGATGGTGAAATGTCCTATGTTGCCGGGGTGCCACCGGACGCCTTTTCCGATACAGGACAGCGCTGGGGAAATCCGCTCTATGACTGGACATACATGTGTAGTGATGATTTTGAGTGGTGGAAGAGTCGCTTTGCAACCCAGCTAGAGCTGTTTGACCTGATTCGAATCGATCATTTTCGTGGGCTTGAGGCGTGCTGGATGATCCCTGCAAACGAGGAGACGGCGATGAATGGTCATTGGGAGAAAGCACCCGGTGAGGCGTTGCTGTCCGCCTTGTTTGAGCAGTTCCCGCATCTGCCACTGGTAGCGGAAGACCTCGGCGTGATTACCGATGAGGTGATCGCGCTAAAAAATGCTTTTAGCCTGCCAGGGATGAAAGTGTTGCAGTTTGCCTTTGATGGCAATACCGAAAATCCCCACCTGCCGCATCAGCATCATTGCAATGACCTGATATATACCGGTACGCACGATAATGATACGACGCTGGGGTGGGCCAGTGATGAACATAACTATAACAGGGCATTTTTTGAGGCCTACGCAGCCTGTGATGGCGCGTCAGCAGAGGAAAAGGTTCTCGTCATGCTGCGAATGGCGATCTCTTCGGTCTCATTTCTGTGTGTGATACCGATGCAGGATCTGTTGATGTTGGGTTCGGAGGCGAGAATGAATGTCCCCAGTACTTTGGGTGATAACTGGCAATGGCGTTTTGAGTGGCAACAGCTAAAACCAGAAACGGTTGAAAGTATTAAGCACTATATTTATTTGTATCAGAGGTAAGGCATGTCGAAAGTGAAAAAAGAATGTGATATTGAAATTCCGCCAATGGCGCCGCTCGCTACCGATAGTGAGGCGTTGATGCGTGACTTTCAGCGATATCTTACCAGTCATCTTGGCCGCTCTCTTGGTTGTGTACCGTATTACCTCTATGAAGCGATCTCCTTTACCATCCGCGATCGGGTGATGGCTGCGTGGCAGGAGACCTGGCGTCGGAATGAAGAGCGGGGGCGCAGGAAGGCCTATTACATGTCGCTCGAGTTCCTGATGGGCCGTGCCCTCGGCAATCACATACTCAACCTCGGTTTGAATAAAGAATCTGAGACGGCGATGGACTGTTTTGCGCTGGAGCTGGAGGAGGTCGCCAGTGCCGAGGTTGATGCCGGGCTGGGTAACGGTGGCCTGGGACGGCTGGCCGCCTGTTTTATGGATAGCTGTGCAACCCTGGAGTTGCCGGTGATCGGCTATGGCATCCGTTATGAATACGGCATGTTCCTGCAGGAGATCGAAAACGGTTATCAGGTTGAGAAACCCGACCACTGGTTACGCGACGGTAATCCGTGGGAGCTGGAACGTCCAGAGTTCACCCGGCAGATTAAATTTGGTGGGCGGGTCGACTACATCACCGATATTGATGGCACGAAGCGTTGCCTGTGGCTGGATACGGAGGACGTGCTGGCTATTCCCTATGATATTCCCATCTCTGGCTATAAAAATGGCACGGTCAATACCCTGCGGTTGTGGTCGGCCAGTGCCACAAGCGCATTCAGTCTGGAAGAGTTTAATGCCGGTAGTTACCCCGAAGCCGTTGAGGCGAAGAACGATGCCGAACATATCACCATGGTGCTCTATCCAAATGACGCCAGCGAGAATGGCAAGGCACTGCGTCTGAAACAGCAATACTTCCTTGCCTCGGCCAGTCTGCAGGATGTGCTGCGGATGTGGGAGGCTAATGAAGGTAGTGACTACAGCAAGTTTGCCGGCCTGAATGTCTTTCAGATGAACGATACTCATCCGACCATTGCGGTGGCCGAGTTGATGCGTCTGCTGATGGATGAAAAAGGGCTGTCGTGGGATGATGCGTGGGCCATTACCAGTCAGACCATGGCCTATACCAATCATACCCTGTTGCCCGAGGCGCTTGAAAAGTGGCCGGTGCATCTGTTTGAGAGTCTGTTGCCCCGTCTGTTGCAGATTATTTATGAGATCAATGCACGATTTCTCAAACTGGTGGCCAGACAATGGCCGGGTGATAGCGCGCGCCAGATCCGGATGTCGATCATCGAAGAGGGCGATGTCAAACAGGTACGCATGGCCTATCTGGCAATCGTCGGTAGTTTCTCGGTGAACGGGGTCGCCGCTCTGCACTCCCATCTGTTGGTCAAAGGGCTATTCAGGGATTTCTATGAGTTGTGGCCGGAGCGGTTTAATAACAAGACCAATGGCGTGACCCCGAGACGCTGGGTGGCACACGCCAATCCGGCCATGAGCGAACTCATTAATGAGCGGCTCAATAATAACTGGATGCAGGACTTTTCGCGTGTGAGCGAGCTCAAGGCTCATAATAAAGATAAGGCCTTTGCCAGGCGCTGGCAGGCAGTGAAAACAGCCAACAAACAGCGCCTTGCTGCGCTGGTAAAAGAGCATTGCAATGTTGATTTTGATGTGACGTCGATGTTTGATGTCCAGGTCAAGCGTATTCATGAATACAAACGTCAGCTGCTGAACCTGCTGCATGTCATTCATCTCTATGATCGGATTAAGCGCGGTGACACGGCGCAGTGGACCGATCGCTGTGTGCTGATCGGCGGTAAGGCCGCACCGGGTTATCATATGGCCAAATTGACGATCAAGCTTATCAATAATGTCGCCGAGGTGATCAACAATGACCCGCAAGTCGATGGTCGGCTGAAGTTAGCCTTTATCCCTAATTATGGGGTATCCAAGATGGAGATCATCTGTCCGGGTACGGACCTGTCAGAGCAGATATCAACCGCAGGTAAGGAGGCCTCGGGCACCGGTAACATGAAGTTCATGATGAATGGGGCGGTAACCATCGGTACTTACGATGGTGCGAATATCGAAATACTGGAAACGGTTGGCGAAGAGAACTTCTTCCTGTTCGGCCTTCGTGCCGAGGAGGTTGAACAGCTGCGCCATCAATATAATCCTGCTGCTTTGGTCGAAGCAGATGAAGATCTGAAGCGTGTTATGCACCTGCTGCAGTGTGGACACTTCAACTCTTTCGAGCCGAAGATATTCGATGAGATTATCGATTCGTTGTTGAGTCCCAATGACCCATGGTTGACGCTGGCTGATTTCAGAAGCTATCTCGATGCGCAATCACGTGCTTCAGCAGCCTACCGGGATAAAGATGCCTGGCTGGAGATGAGTATTAACAATACGGCCTGTAGCGGGCACTTTTCAACTGACAGGACGATCAGTGAATATAACGAAGATATCTGGAAGTTAAAGCGGGTCTGATCTGTCTGGAACGGTTGAGGCCGTTTCTATTTTAGCATCAGGAGTAATCCCCGTCCTGGACGCTTAACGGACGGAGATTACTCCTGGCGCGCTACCTCATCGTGTCAGCGGGCTGGCGGTGTGATCAGGTGATAATATCCGGCTGTTCACGATCACAGCGTCTTTTCAGTTCTGCCAGCTCACGGGAGATGCTGATCATATCGGCCAACGCCAGTTGTGTATCCAGATCGTGCAGCGCCGGATCGGCTTCAAAGCGTTCCAGGTAGACGCGCAAGGTCGCCCCTTCGGTGCCGGTGCCCGACAGTCGAAAGACGATGCGTGATTCATCCTGAAATAGAATACGTATGCCCTGATGCTCAGTCACGCTGTGGTCTACCGGGTCGGTGTAGCTGAAGTCATCACAATCGACAACGGTATGGCCAGCGAGCGTCTCGCCTTTTAATCTCTCGACCCGTGTGCGTAAGCCATCCATCAACTGTTCAGCTGCGTTGCTGTCGAGCCCCTCATAGTCGTGCCGAGAATAATAGTGGCGACCGAAGCGCGCCCAGTGCGCGCGGGTGATCTCTTCCACAGACTGGCGCTTGACGGTCACGAGGTTTAGCCAGAAAAGCACAGCCCAGATCCCATCTTTTTCCCTGATGTGATCAGAGCCGCCGCCGAAACTCTCCTCGCCACACAGGGTGATGCGTCGCTCATCGAGCAGGTTGCCAAAGTATTTCCAGCCGGTAGGGGTCTCGTAGCACTCGATGTCGAGTATCTCGGCCACCTTGTCAACGGCACGACTGGTCGGCAGGGAACGCGCCACGCCATTAAGCCCCTGCTGGTAGCCGGATAGCAGATGGGCATTGGCCGTCATGATCGCCAGGCAATCGCTTGGGTTCACAAAGAAATTTTGCCCAATCAGCATGTAGCGATCGCCGTCACCATCCGATGCGGCCCCGAGGCTGGGGGCACCCTTGTCCTGGTTGAGGTGCTCGACCAGCGCCGTTGCGTAAATAAGATTTGGATCAGGGTGGCCGCCACCGAAATCTTCCTGCGGAATGGCATTGATAACAGATCCATCAGCGGCGCCCAGGCGATGTTGAAAGATCTCCTGAGCATAGGGTCCGGTGACCGCATGCATCGCATCAAAGCAGATGCTTAACAGACCTGAGTTGAAGAGGGCCTTTATCTTGTCAAAATCAAAGATCTGTTGCATCAGATCGGCATAATCAGTGACTGGGTCGATGATTTCAACCAGCGTGTCACCCAGCTGGAACTGGCCTTGTCTCTCGAGTGGAACATCGTCTATCTCGGCGATATGATATTCAGTGATTTGTTTGCTATCGGCATAGACCCGGTCGGTAAATTTTGTCTCTGCTGGGCCGCCGTTGGCGGTATTGAACTTGATGCCGAAGTCTCCCGTCGGCCCGCCCGGGTTGTGGCTGGCAGAGAGGATAATCCCGCCGGCGGCACCGTATTTGCGGATCAGGTGTGAAACAGCCGGTGTCGAGAGCAGGCCGTTTTGCCCCACTTTGATATGACTAATGCCGTTGGCGACGGCCATTTTCAGGATTGTCTGGATGGCGTTGGTATTATAGTAACGCCCGTCACCGCCGAGGATCAGGGTATCGCCCTTGAGTTCAGATGCAACATTGAATATCGCCTGTACAAAGTTTTCCAGATAGTGCTCAGTCTGGAATACCTGTACCTTTTTGCGAAGCCCGGATGTCCCAGGTTTCTGGTCGGCAAAGGGGGTTGAGGAAATTTTCTGAATATTCATTAATTATGTCCCATGACGCTTATCATTATGCGCTACAGAGACTAGATTACCATTTTGTTTTTCGTAAGGCGAACTACCCTGTGAAGGTATCTCGGGCGGAATGTATCATCTTGTGCCCGGCAATGATTTTTTGTTAAAAAAACTGGGTAATTATTGTGTGCATAGCGGCCTCCGACGAGTACTATATATCCTTATGATCTATCGTAAGAGAGTGTCATTATTCATTGAGAAATTTATCTTGGCGATTCGGTAATGTGGAATGGGTATTGCCGGGCAGGATATATCAACGACTGGGTAGAAGGGTGGTTCAACGATGTCTCGATTAAAACAGACGAAGGTGTGGCAAGCTCTGGAGCAGCATTATGAGGAGGTCAGGCATCTGCACATGCGTGACCTGTTTGAGGAAGACCAGGAAAGGTTTGCTCGGCTCTCGTTACACTTCAAAGATATGCTTTACGACTATTCCAAGAATCGTATCACCGATGAAACGGTCGAACTATTATTAAGTCTTGCGCGTGAGGTGAATCTGCAGCGCTGGATCGAGCGTCTATTTAACGGCGATGCGATTAATCACACCGAAAATCGTGCCGTATTGCATACTGCGCTGAGAGACCAGGGCGATGCGCCCATCATGCTGGACGGTGTCGATATTGCACTGGAAATAAAAGCTGAGCGGGCGAGAGTAAAAAGTCTGGCAGAAAAGATTCGCAGCAGAGAGTGGCGTGGGGGAAGCGGCCAGGCGATTACAGATGTTGTCAATATCGGCATCGGTGGATCTAACCTCGGACCGCTGATGGTTAACGAGGCGCTCAGACCCTATTCTCTGCACGACCTGAATGTGCACTTTGTCTCCAATATTGATGAAAATCACATCAATGAAACGCTTGAATACCTCGATCCCAAAACAACTTTTTTTATCATTGCGTCGAAGAGTTTTACCACGCAGGACACGATGCTTAACGCAGAAACGGCGCGAAAATGGTACCTCAGTCACATTGGCAGTGATGAGCAGATAGACCGTCATTTCTCTGCCGTTACCTCGAATAATACGCTGGCGAAAGCGTTTGGTATTGCTGATGAAAATATTTTCAAGATGTGGGACTGGGTAGGTGGCCGTTATTCGCTTTGGTCAGCCATTGGCCTGTCGACAATGATCGCGATAGGGGCGGAACAGTTTGATGAGTTATTAGAAGGCGCCTACGAAATCGATATGCATTTCAAAGAGAGCCCGTTAGAAGAAAATATCCCGGTGATGATGGCCCTGCTGGGCATCTGGTATAACAATTTCTTCGACGCCGAGGCGACTGCAGTGCTTCCTTATGACCAATACCTGCATCGCTTTGCAGCCTACATGCAGCAGGTCGATATGGAGAGTAATGGGAAATTCGTCGATAGAGAGGGCGCAGAGGTCGACTATTCGACCGGTCCGGTGCTGTTTGGCGAAATAGGGATCTCAGGCCAGCACGCATTTTTCCAGCTGCTGCACCAGGGGACAAAACTGGTGCCGGCCGATATTCTGGCGCCGCTTTTTAGCTATCGTTGCATTGCACGACACCACCGTGCACTGATGTCGAATGTGTTTGCACAGACCGAAGCTCTGATGCGCGGTAAGACAGAAGAGGAGGCGCGACAGGAGTTACAGGATCAGGGGTTAAGTGGCGAGGAGATCGAGAAATTGTTGCCATATAAGATTTTTCCCGGCAACAGACCGACCAGTACACTGTTGTTTGATACGCTAACGCCACGCACGCTGGGCTCTCTGATCGCAATCTATGAGCACAAGGTGTTTGTCCAGGGCGTCATCTGGAATATCAATTCATTCGATCAATGGGGGGTCGAACTAGGCAAGCAACTTGCAAAAAGCATTGAAAATGAGTTGAATGACTGCGAGCAGATTGATTCGCATGACTGTTCCACCAATGGGTTAATCAATCATTATAAACGACGCAGGTCACTGTTTAGATCGCAGCAGGAGTAACAGGTCAGGTATGCGAATATTGGCGGGCGACATAGGTGGTACAAATACACGCCTTGCTTATGTGCAAGATGATTGCGTCCCGCCGATACGGTATGAAAAAACCTATGCCAGTGCTGACTATGCAACGCTTATAGAGGTGATCGAGGCCTTTGTGTCGAGGTATGATATTTACAAACCGCTAGATAGCGTCTGTCTGGCCGTGGCAGGGCCGGTTATCTCGGGTTGCGCATCGCTGACCAATTTGCCGTGGAAGGTTAGTGAGGTAGAGTTGGCCGCACTCCTGCGGACAGGGCAGGTTTGTCTGATAAATGATCTTGTCGCCGCCGCCTATGCCATCCCTGATCTGCATGACGATGCTGTGCTGGTTGTGCAGCAGGGCGAAAACAGCACTGAGCCAACCTCCGGAGTTGATGCCGTTGTAGTAGGTGTCGGGACAGGCCTGGGGGCGGCGCACCTTACCTGGCAGGGCAGCCATTACCTGGCCTTTAGCAGCGAAGCGGGACATGCCGGTTTTTCCCCGGCAAATGCGACGCAGATCCGACTGCTTAACTGGCTGCAACAAAAACATATCCACGTTAGCGTGGAGATGGTGCTGTCTGGTCGTGGAATCTATACCCTTTATCAATTCTTTCGCGACGAGCTGGGGTTGCCTGAGTCTAGTGCGGTCAATGCGGAGATGCAGCGTAATGACCCTGCGCAGGTCATTAGTGAGCATGCCGTGGCTGGTGATGACCTGTTAAGCGAACGAACATTGGCCTGCTTTGTAGAGATCTATGCCGCGGTGGTTGGTGATATCACATTACATTATTACCCGGTAAACGCTGTTTATCTGGCGGGTGGCATCGCGCCGAAGATACAGAGTTTTTTATTATCGGGTGCCTTTACTGAGCCCTTCTCCAATAAAGGGCCTATGCGCGAGAATTTACAGAAGCTTCCAGTCAAGCTGATCATAAGCGATACGCCCGGCCTGGATGGAGCCATTGCCCATGCGCGCCAGGAATGTTGTCGTTATGCGGTTTCGATGTTATAGCTGACCGTGAGGCGGTGTTCATCACCTGCTCGAAGAGTAATACTGTTTTTTGCCGCATTGGCGCTTTCGACACAGACCATCTGCCGATGACCGTTGTCTCCCATATCGCCCATCTGCATGGATTTTTCGATCCATGGGTTCCACACCACGGTTGAGTGACTACCTGTTTTCCGGATGCGAATCTGGCGCGACAGTGCAGGGTCACGAATGATGCAGTCGGCCTTAGTGTCAACGTAAATGCGATCAACCTCACTGGAAAATGTGATGGCACCCGCCTGCTGTTTCTTTTGCATATTATCCACTTTGTCCAGATAGTGGATGCCATCCAGCCCGTCGATGGTGATATTGCCCACATCACTGACTGCAAAGTAGGTGTGTAGTGCCTCGCAGATAGTGATCTCGGACTGGCCGGTATTACGGGTGATCAGTTCCATTGTGAGTATATTGCCGACCGTGACCCGGTAGCGCACCGACGAAGAATATGGCCACTGCTGAGCGGGTATATTGGCAGGATTGAGTTCAAAGGTAATCTTTGTCGCGCCATCAGGCAGGCTGGTGCTATCGATAACATCCCAGTCGGCAGTGCGGGCAAAGCCGTGGGCGGGGAAGTCGGGGTGCTCGCTGTGGGCGCCGAACCAGGGCCAGCAGATCGGCACTCCGCCGCGAATCGACCTGCCCGGTGCGAACCGTGCCACGGGGGAGAGCCAGATTACCGGCGCGGCTCCAGCAGGCACCCATGACAACAGGTGCCCTCCCTGTAACGCGATGGATGCGCTGCCCTGTTCGTTATTGATGGTGGCGATGGCCTGTCCAGTCGGGGTCGATTCGAAAATCAGTTGTGTGCCAATGCCAAATCTGTTGTTTAAATCAGTTACGTCATTCATTTTAATGCTCGCTGGTTAGCTGGTTGTCATTAATCAATGGTTTCAAGTGTGAGTGAGAAACGGCATTGACTCAAGCTAACTGCAGCGCGAACTATACTGTGCAGCACACGGCAGGTCGCCTGCGCTGAAATTTCAATTATCGAGATAATAGAAATGGTGGTGGTTTTTGCACCAGGAATAAAAATAGCGTGTTTGGAACTCTCAGAAAATCCCGTTATCGGCCTTATTCTTTTCATAAACACGGGAGCGGTGTCATGATGGCGGGAGTACTATAGTCGATTTCCCTTTTAGCCCTGCATCAACAAGATGTGCCAGAAAATCGGTAAAGGGAACAATATTATGATTAATACTGGCTTCTTCCAGTGCAGCCATATATGTATTACGTTGCTCTAACGGAATAACCGTCCATGGATACCCGCCACTGGCCAGCATGGCGTTCATTAAAAATCGCCCCATGCGCCCGTTGTCATCCATATAAGGGTGAATATAAACGAAGACAAAGTGCCCCAGGACGCTACGAACCGCAGCGTTTTTTTCCTCTCGAAGCAGGTCGGAAAATGTCGGCATTGCGTCTTTCACGGCTTCGCGGTTTGGCGGAACATGCATAGAGCGCCGAATAAATACGGGGCCATTTCGATAGCCTGCCAAATCAGAAGGTTTGTAAATGCCTGTGGTTACGCCGGGGGAAAACATCTCCCGATACCATATACGATGGTCGTTATCGATAATGACACCTGAATTTTCGCCGTTCAATATGCGCTTTATACTTTCTCGAACGGCGTTATAGGCTAGCCAGTATCCACGAGCGGCAAGCGCATTTAAATTATCTTTATCCCTTTCGTTTTGATCAGGGTTCCAGTTTCCTTCTCGCACCTGTCTTATCAATTCAGGACTGACGCGATACCCCTCAATAGACAAGGAGTGATAAGCATCCGTGACGTAAACATCCGCAACATGCTTCATATACAAATCTATGTCAGTTGGCAGGTTTGGTGCCTCTGGAAATATTTCTATGACATCCCCGCGCATTTCATGCCACATAAGCCGAATACGGTTGACGTAAGGGGACTGTTTTCGTGGTGACAGGATAAAAGGTGACACGGCATCGAAAGGATCATTCTCGCGAATGTTGTATCCAGCGGCGCGCATGGTGTTTGTAATATCATCCGCGATTTGTTCGCGGCCAATATTCCGAAAGGCTCCGGCCAAGCGTCCTGCAATAGAGCTGTGGCCACCTTCCAAAAGTTGATCTAATACCTCGGAAGCATCGCGAATAATTGATAAGGCCGCGCGCATATCGGTGGGGTTTTGCTTAAAAGCTCCGGCATTACATGCGATTAATGCTGCTGGCAAGGAGAATATACGGATGCCATTTTTTTCGGTGATATTCTTTGCATCAGGCAGGGCGGCTCGAATATCGAGCAGTGACGTGTCATGTGGTAGTGGTGTTACGTTATTCCGAGCTCTATTCGCGCGCACAAGCAATTGCTTAGGCACAGTCCAGTTCTCAGCATGGAGCAAAATTGATTGCTCCGGGGATAGGCACCAGTCATCACCCTTAAGCTGCTTGAGGTAGGCGGCGCAAAACTGCCAGAATGAGGCATACCATGCCGTGCTCTCTCCGGTTGTTTCATCAGGGTGAGCGGATATGTACCACCCCTTAAGAACCTCTTGCAGGAAGCCATTCTTTGTCAGCCGCTCTCTGTGTGTTCGAGAGAGGTCGGCAGATCGTATAGCAATATTGCCTTTGGCCTGAAGCTCGTGAAGTACCTCAAGTGACTCTGCCAGTTTATCTGAAGGTGTTGCCATGGGGCTTATACTCGCTTTTTAAGCTGCGTGATAATTCGCTTATTAAGTAGTATCATTGTTCGCTTATTGTGTTGCCCGTATTCGCTGGTTGTATTTATTTCAGCCTTGAAGCCTTATGTCTTAATGATCAAATACCCGCCAGCGTTAGTCATCAGACCGCCAGAGGACACTTTTATAAGCTATGCTTTTGGAGAGTATATATTCCGTTGCCCGGATTTGGCGCTTGCGGAATGGCCCAGTGCAACCGTCATGGAAAAGTGATTGCCATAGGTGCTAACGGCTTAGTATGTGCACAATACCCAGCGATCTTTATCCAGCCGTTCCTCGCACCAGCCCCGGTACTCTTGCCCCCAGACCTGCTTCAGCCGGGATGCTGTGCTGGTTGGACGGGCCCTCCGCATCTGGATCCACCAGGGCCTCCAGGGCTTCGCCCATCTCTCCGCTGGTGATGCCCTTCAGATACAGCCACGATAGTGTCGCTTCCAGCGACTTCGTCACTTGCTTTAAAAATGCTATTTAAAACAATGCCATAGCATAGTATGATATTTTATTATTAAAGCTCAATGCCTAATCCTGTATACTCCGCGATTGCCTGGGATCGGCCAAAATAACTTTAACAATACCAGGGGTTTATTTTAATCCTGGTGCATTGCTACTTACCAGTATGTTTGAAAATTTGAAAATTGTGATTGATGTCACATTTATCTGTATACGTGGCTGTAGATGTTAATTAAATGATATATGTTCAGTTGGCCTAGCACCACGCATAGATGTTGATCTAGCTAAATGTGAATTTATGAACTATTCAGTGTCAGGGGAAAGTTATGGGCTGCATTAAGAACTCGCTAAATCATGTATTAATGATGATCGCGCTTAGTTTTTTGCTGGCGTTTTTTTTGTCACCGTTTTCTGTATATGCAGCGGGTGATGGCGACCCTGCGAGTTTTAATGTGACCCCGTTTCATTCTGGGGGTGATGACGACGATGACGACGATGACGACGATGACGACGATGACAACAGACCTCCTCGGGCGCCAACGGTCAACAGCCAGGTCACCAACGATACTACGCCACTGATAACCGGTACCTTCGATTCTAGCGATGCTGCGGGTGGCTTCCAGGTAACTGTCAATGGAATTCGCTACAGGCTAGGGCGTGGAAATCTTACATCATCAGGTGATAACTGGAGCCTGACTATCCCAGGCAGATATGCGCTGAGGGATGGTAATTACAGCGTAACTGCGAGGGCGAAGGATCGTGCCGGAAACAAAGCGTATGACAAGACCAGCAATGAACTGACCATCGATACTATCGCTCCGGCGGCCACTGTATCCCCTCTGGCGACCAGCGACAACACCCCGGCATTGAGCGGTACCGTCAATGATTCCACTGCATCAATCAGCGTGAGCGTGAATGGCAGAAGCTATGCTGCCACCAACAATGGCGACGGCAGCTGGACGCTGGCGGACAACACGATTAGCCCACTGCCGGACGGCACCTATGACATCAGCGTCACCGCCACCGATACGGCCGGTAACAGCGGCAGTGATACCACGACCAACGAATTGACGATCGATGCCACCGCACCGACGGTGACGATCACCCCGCAGACGAGCAGTGATAGCACGCCCGCACTGAGCGGTAGCATCGATGATCCCGCGGCGACCGTCACCGTGACGGTCAACGGCACACCCTATACGGCGACCAACAACGGTGACGGCACCTGGACGTTGCCAGACAACACCATCACTGCGCTGCCGGATGGCACCTATGACATCAGCGTCACCGCCACCGATGCGGCCGGTAACAGCGGCAGCGACACCACCACCAATGAACTGACGATTGATGCCACCGCACCAACGGTGACGATCACCCCGCAGACGAGCAGTGATAGCACGCCCGCGCTGAGCGGTATGATCGACGACCCCGCCGCAACGATTACCGTGACGGTCAACGGGACCCCTTATCCAGCGACCAACAACGGCGACGGCAGCTGGACGCTGGCGGACAATACGATCACTGTGCTGCCGGACGGCACCTATGACATCAGCGTCACCGCCACCGATGCGGCCGGTAACAGCGGCAGCGATGCCACGACCAACGAATTGACGATCGATGCCACCGCACCGACGGTGACGATCACCCCGCAGACGAGCAGTGATAGCACGCCCGCGCTGAGTGGTACGATTGATGATCCTGCTGCGGTTGTTAGCGTGACGGTCAACGGGACCCCTTATCCAGCGACCAACAACGGCGACGGCAGCTGGACGCTGGCGGACAACACGATTAGCCCACTGCCGGACGGCACCTATGACATCAGCGTCACCGCCACCGATGCGGCCGGTAACAGCGGCAGCGATGCCACGACCAACGAATTGACGATCGATGCCACCGCACCGACGGTGACGATCACCCCGCAGACGAGCAGTGATAGCACGCCCGCGCTGAGTGGTACGATTGATGATCCTGCTGCGGTTGTTAGCGTGACGGTCAACGGGACCCCTTATCCAGCGACCAACAACGGCGACGGCAGCTGGACGCTGGCGGACAACACGATTAGCCCACTGCCGGACGGCACCTATGACATCAGCGTCACCGCCACCGATACGGCCGGTAACAGCGGCAGTGATACCACGACCAACGAATTGACGATCGATGCCACCGCACCGACGGTGACGATCACCCCGCAGACGAGCAGTGATAGCACGCCCGCACTGAGCGGTATGATCGATGATCCCGCGGCGACCGTCACCGTGACGGTCAACGGCACACCCTATACGGCGACCAACAACGGTGACGGCACCTGGACGCTGGCCGACAACACGATTGCGGCACTGCCGGATGGCACTTATGACATCAGCGTCACGGCGACCGATGCTACCAATAACAGTGGCAGCGATGGGACGACCAATGAACTGACGATAGACAGCACCGCGCCGACGGTCACGGTGACGCCTGTGGCAACCAGTGACACCACGCCAGCACTGAGCGGCACGGTCAGTGATCCCGCGGCGACCATCAGTGTCACAGTCAATGGCAACGATCACACGGCAACCAATAACGGCGACGGCAGCTGGACGTTGGCGGACAACACGATCGCTGCACTGCCGGATGGCAGTTATGACGTTGCAGTCACTGCCACTGATCCCACCGGGAACAGCGGCAGCGATGGGACGACCAACGAACTGACGATTGACAACGATGCGCCGTCGGTGACGATCACCCCGCAGACGAGCAGTGATAGCACGCCCGCGCTGAGTGGTACGATTGATGATCCTGCGGCGACCGTGACAGTGACGGTCAACGGGACCTCTTATCCAGCGACCAACAACGGCGATGGCAGCTGGACACTGGCGGACAACACGATTAGCCCACTGCCGGACGGCACCTACGATGTGGTGGTCACCGCCATCGATGCGGCAGGCAACAGCGGCAGCGATGCCACCAGCAACGAACTGACGGTCGACAGCAGTGCACCGACGGTCACCGTAGCGACACAGACGACCAGCGATACCACACCGGCATTGAGCGGCACGGTCAGTGATCCCATGGCAATCATTAATGTCATCGTCAATGGCAACGGCTACACGGCGACCAACAACGGTGACGGCAGCTGGACGTTGGCGGACAACACGATCGCTGCACTGCCGGATGGTAGCTATGACGTTGCAGTCACCGCCACTGATCCCACCGGGAACAGCGGCAGCGATGGGACGAGCAATGAGCTGACGATTGACAGCAGTGCACCGACGGTGACGGTGACACCGCAGACCGGTAATGATCCCACCCCGGCGTTGAACGGTACGATCGATGATCCCGCGGCGGTCATCACCGTGACGATCAACGGCACACCCTATACGGCGACCAATAACGGCGATGGTACATGGACGCTGGCGGACAACACGATCACTGCGCTGCCGGATGGGACTTATGATATTAGCGTCGTGGCCATTGATGGCGCTGGTAACAGCGGCAGCGATGGGACGGTCAATGAACTGACGATCGATACCGCTGCGCCGACGATCACGGTGGTCGCGCTGACGACCGGCGATAGCACGCCGGTGCTGGGCGGAACCGTTAGCGATCCTGCCGCGGCCATCAGTGTGACAGTCAATGGTAATGGCTACACGGCAACCAATAACGGCAACGGTACCTGGATACTGGTGGATAACACCATTACCCCGCCGTTGGCCGACGGCACTTATGATGTTAGTGCGACGGCGACCGATGAGGCAGGCAACAGTGGCAGTGATAGCACCAGCAACGAGCTGACGGTCGACAGCACCGGCCCTGTGATTACCGTGCTTGCGCAGACGACCAGTGACACCACGCCGGTTCTGGGCGGGACAGTCAATGATCCTGCCGCGACCATTAGCGTGACGGTTAATGGTGTGATCTATGCGGCAATCAACCTTGGTAACGGCATCTGGACACTACCGGACGATACCATCAGCCCGCCGTTGGCCAACGGTACCTATGACGTTGTCGTGGCCGCGACTGATGCGGCCGGCAACATTAGCAGCGATGGCACAGTCAATGAACTGGTGATCAATACCGGGCTCGCTACCGACAGTGATGGCGATGGCATCACCGACATCAACGATCTGGATGATGACAACGACGGCATTCCGGACCTGGTGGAAGGCGATGGCAGCGTTGATTCCGATGGCGACGGTGTTCCCGATTCACTGGACCTGGACAGCGACAACGATGGCCTGTTCGACCTGGCTGAGTCGGGCGCCGATGCACCAACACTGGACAGCGACAACGACGGCCGTATCGACAGCGCTTACCCGCCTGGCAGTAATGGCCTCGCGGACGCGGTGGAGACCACAGTCGACTCAGGCGTAGTGGACTACAACGGTGATTCAGTGGCCGATACGCCGAGCGATAGTGACGGTGACACGGTGCCTGACTTCCGCGATCTCGACAGCGATAACGACGGTATCACCGATACGATTGAGGCGGGCGATAGCGATCCCGATCGCAACGGTTATATCGGCTCGGGTGCGCCACCGGCGGTCAACGCCGATGGTGCGGCCAACGGTGCCGGGCTGACGCCTGTCGATACCAATGGTGATGGTGTTCCAGATTATCGTGATAGCGATGCGGATGGCGATGGCATCAACGATATTGTTGAGGCCGGCGGCACCGAGATCGACAACGATGGGCAGATAGATGGCTTTTCCGATGCCGACCAGAACGGTTATGACGACAGTACTCCGATCCCGGCATTGATCGATCTGGCTGATAACGACAGTGATGGCATCCCCGATTATCGCGATAACGATGATGTCGATAACGACTCAGTGCCCGATTCGATCGACATGGATGACGATAACGACGGCATCCCGGATCAGGCGGAAGGCGATGGCAGTGTCGATACCGATGGCGACGGGGTGCCCGATTCACGTGATCTGGACAGTGACAACGACGGGCTGTTTGATCTGGTCGAGTCAGGTGCTTTTGATACACTGCTGGACAGTGACAACGACGGCCGTATCGATAGTGGCTACCCGGTTGGCAGTAATGGCCTGGTGGATGCGGTGGAGACCGCAGTAGATTCGGGCGTAGTGGACTACGATGGTGATTCAATCGCCGATACCCAGCGTGATAGCGATGGTGACCTGGTGCCTGACTTCCGCGATCTCGACAGCGATAACGACACTATCACCGATGTGGTTGAGGCGGGACACAGTGATCCGGACCGCAATGGCTATATCGGTACCGGAATGCCTCCGGTGGTCAATCCTGACGGGGTTGCCGGTGGCGCAGGTGCAACACCCCCCGATTCCGATGGTGATGGGGTGCCGGATTATCGTGATGTCGACAGTGATAACGATAGTATCCGGGATGTGGTAGAGGCGGGCGGTACGGATGCCAATGGTGATGGGGTGGTCGATGGCTTTACAGATAACGATAACAACGGCCTTGATGATATGTCGCCGATCACCGATGTGACCGACCTGCCCAATAGTGATTCCGACACGATTCCGGATTACCGTGATGGTGACTCCGATAATGACGGCGTCAGTGACCTGGAAGAAGCTGGTGGTACCGATAACGACGGTGATGGGAAGGTGGATAACTTCAATGATGGCAACGGTGACGGGCTGGATGACGTCACTGCCGGGATCATTCAGCCGCTTCCTGATGCCGACGGTGATGGTCTGGCTGACTACAGGGATTCTGATTCGCCAGGTAGTACGCAAGGTATTGGCGCCAATAACGGTGCAGCCGGGAAATCGGACACGATACAGACTGGGCTGAATGGTATCGGCGCCTTTGACCCGATGTTGCTGTGGTTGCTGGCCTTATCTACAGCCTGTGTCGTAAGGCGGAATATAAACGCATAAAAAGCGTTGCACGTTCAACACTGGGGCTGACGTCATCATCAGCCCCAGTTTTTCTTTATCAGGAATGAATCGTTGGAGAGATTGGGGCGGCCATGAAAATTGTCAAACAAATGTGTTTATTCGTATTGCTGGGAATGATGGCAGCTACAGCAACTCTCGCAGACGAAGCGTTTGATAACCGGTGGTACCTCGGAGCGGGACTGGGCATTTCCGATCTGGATCCCGATGCGAGCGGCACGATCTATTCGGTTGAGGACTCGCGTGATTCCGGCTATTCGCTCTACCTGGGCTACGATCTGTTTGAGCGCATCAGTATCGAAGGGCATTATGCCGATCTGGGCGAGGCGGTGATGGCGCCTACTGGGAAAATTGATTACAGGATCCTCGGTCTGGGTGGGCTCTATTACTTCTATGATGATGAACAGGATCACCAGGATTTGAGCGCGTTTCTCAAGGCTGGAGTTGGCATTATGAAGAATCAGAGCGATCTGAAATATGAGCGCCAGAACGACGGCCACATCTTCTTTGGCGCCGGGCTTGAATACGGTTTTGATAATGGGTTTGCACTGCGCTCGGAGCTCAATCTTTACGATAAGGATGCCCGCTTTTTAACCTTGAGTCTGCTTAAGCGGTTCGGCGGTAGTGAACCTGAAGTCGTTGTACTGGATGATGATCGAGATGGTGTGATCAATAGTAATGACCGGTGCCCGGAAACCGGGCGAGGCGTCAAGGTGGATGCATCCGGCTGCGAACCGGATGGAGACCGGGATGGTGTTGTCGACAGGGTGGATCAATGTCTGACCACGCCTCGGGGTGCCCAGGTCGATGAAAGCGGTTGTGAACTGGATAGTGATCGGGATGGTGTTGTCGATAGAGTGGATCAATGCCTGAATACAGCGCAAGGCGTTTCGGTCGACAATACCGGCTGTGTCCTGGACCGTGATAAGGACGGCGTAGCGGACAGCATCGATAAGTGTCCTGATTCCGGACCTTTTATAAGGGTTGATAGTGCCGGCTGTGGCCTGGACCTTGATAAGGACGGTATACTGAATAGCCAGGATAAATGTCCTGATTCCGAACCTTTTGTAAGGGTCGATAGTACCGGTTGTGCTATGGCTCAAGTGATGATATTGAAAGGTGTCCTCTTTGAAACCGGGTCTGCACAGCTCAAAGAAGAGTCCAGGGCGGCGCTTGATGTGTTTGCGGCGACCTTGAAACGTTATCCGAACATGAAGGTGCAAGTGGCGGGTTATACCGATAGCCGAGGTTCCAGGCGCTTGAATGAACAGCTATCGGAGAGAAGGGCGAGGTCGGTCGTCAGCTATCTGATCGCGATGGGGGTAAGTGCAGAGAATATGATGGCGAAGGGTTATGGCCCTGCTGACCCGGTTGCGGACAATGCCACTGCGGCAGGTCGTGCAGCTAATCGCCGTGTTGAACTACACATCCTCGACCGCTAAGCCCTGAAGAATAGACCTCCCTGCCACGCCTGATATCTCTGATTTATGACGTGGCAGGGAGGTCATCATGGTGAGTCCAGGTCATCAGGGATAGAGGCCTTTCAGAAGCACTTTTGATTAACGTAAATCTGTTTGCCTGGGGGAGGGGGGGCGCCTATTTAGAGGCGATGCATCCATCTATCTATCCTTTTGTCCAGTTATGCTATCTCACGATTCAAGCGGAGGTGAATTGATGTGGGTTATAACTAGTTGACTTGTATGATGTTTTTATAGCTTTTTCCTCCTGGCGAGCTAATGGATGGATGGTTTTAGCCGATGTAAGACTGTAAGTCGATATCACATGATGCGCGGTTTCTATTAAGGAAGGATAATGTCTGCTCATATCTATGTAGCTCGCCAGCCAATCTTTGATCGTGATGGGCAGGTGCATGCCTATGAACTACTCTATCGTTCCAGTCTGGAAAACTATTTTGTGCATGATGACGGCGATGAGGCTTCATCCTCTGTGATTAATGACAGCATGTTTGGTTTTGGGTTCGACAATCTGACTGGAGGCAAGGTTGCCTTTATCAATTTGACGCGTACAGTATTGCTCAATGAGTGGGTAACGGTCATCCCTAAGGAGCTGGTTGCAGTTGAGGTGCTGGAGACTGTTGAACCTGATGACGAGGTGATCGAGGCCTGCAAAAAACTGAAACGGGAAGGTTATCAGGTGGTGCTGGATGACTTTGTCTATGATGAAAAGTTTGAGCCACTGCTGGCACTGGCTGACATCGTTAAGGTCGATTTTATTGTTTCTTCTAAAGAAGAGCGCGCTGCGATGTGCCAGCGTTTTTCTGGCGCATCATTTAAGATGCTAGCTGAGAAGGTCGAGAATCATGAAGAGTATCAAGAGGCGCTCGAACTCGGTTTTTCCTATTTTCAGGGTTACTTTTTCTGTAAGCCAGAAATCGTCTCACGTAAGGATGTACCTGGATTTAAACTAAATTATCTCCGTTTTCTGCAAGAACTCAATCGACCCGATATTGACTTTTCCAGTATGGCAACGGTTATCAAACATGATATTGCGCTGTCGTACAAGCTGCTGCGCTATATCAACTCGGTCGCCTTTGGATGGCGTAAAAAGGTTGAGTCTATTAAACAGGCGCTGGTGTTGCTGGGGGAGCGCCCACTAAAAAAATGGGCATCGCTGGCGGCGTTTTCCAGTATTGCGGAAGACAAGCCACCTGAACTCCTCTCCACCTCACTGGTGCGTGCCGCATTTTGCGAGATGATTGCGGCAGATGTCTCAATGAAAGGGAAGGAGCTTGATCTCTTTTTTATGGGGATGTTGTCGGTGGTTGATGCGCTGGTCGATCGCCCCATCGCCGAAATTCTCGATGAGATTAGTGTTTCTGATGAGGTGAAAGTGGCGTTGACGGATGGCGGGACGCCGGCGGCGAACGTATTACAGTTGATAATATCCTACCAGCAGGCCGATTGGGAAAAAGTGGCTGAAATGACTACCCTGCTGGGTGTGGATGAGGGGCGGGTGCCCGGCATCTATTATGAGGCGATAGCATGGGCCGATGAAATTGGCAGGCCAGTGACATAATGGTTACTTATTTTAAACGCTCTTCGATTTGATTCAGCTGCATTTCCACGCCTTACCATCAGACTTTTTGAGTGCGACGCGCGCTCGTCCTGTGTTGGAAAGTATGATGGCACGCGCTTTTTCTGCTCCCCTTTGATCACAAAAAATAAAGCTTGCATTGCTTCCAGCGGAACTACCAAGGTTACGAAATACAACCCTGCGCCGATAACGGCTGGAGGTGATTTCCAAATCCTGTTTGGCGGCTTCAACGAAGATGATCTCCTCGCCGTCATCAATTTCCCTGTTCAGATCTTTATCGACAAACATCAGCCAGCCGTTGTGCCAGTGGGGCTGCCTGGCGCAACTTCCCTCATCATTGGGGCATAACACAACAGTATGATGACGTTTAACCGCTTCGCTACGTGCAAGGTTAAAGCTTGTGACCATGGTGTTGATCTGTGATGTCATGTGACTATTCATCTTTATATCCTGGAATGCCGGGATACCGAAGCGGAACAGGATTGAGACGATCGCCAGCAGGATGATCAGCTCAACCAGTGTGAAGCCGTGAGATAAGGGTAGCTGTATGCGTGACCGCGCCCGGATTCTGTTTGTGATCACCATTGCGTCCTTGCAGTTGTGAAAACCGTGTCGGCACAATAGTACTCCGATCACGCCGCTCAGGAAACCCCGTGCGGTGTGCAGGCTTGCGATCTACCTATTTAAGTGCATTCTGGATGCGCCGCAGCCCTTCTTTGAGGTTTTCCATACTGGTGGCGAACGAGAGCCGCATGTAGCCCGGCGCGCCGAAGGCGGAGCCGGGCACCAACGCGACTCCGGCTTCATTGATCAGAAACTCGCCAAACTCGACATCGTTGTTGATGCCGTTTAGTTTCTGGTAGGCAGCCTCCATTTTAGGGAAGGCGTAGAAGGCGCCGTCCGAGGTGAGGCACTCGACGCCATCGATCTGGTTCAGTGCATCGACCACAAAGTCGTGACGCGTCTTGAACTCAATATTCATTTTGTTGATGAACGACTGATCGCCTTCGAGTGCCGCCTGCGCCGCAACCTGTGAGATAGAGGTCGGGTTCGAGGTGCTCTGTGACTGGATCTTCTTCATCGCATTGATCAGCGGCAGCGGGCCGCCGGCATAGCCGATGCGCCAGCCGGTCATCGAATAGGCCTTTGAGACGCCATTCAGTACTATTGTACGCTCATAGAGGTCAGGGTTGACGGTGAGGATATTTTTGAACGGCTCAGCTGACCAGCCAATGTGCTCATAGATGTCATCACTGGCGACGATTACCTGTGGGTATTTGCGCAACACCTCGCCGAGGGCTGCCAGCTCGGCATGGCTGTAGGCGGCGCCAGTCGGGTTTGATGGGCTGTTGATCACCATCAATTTTGTGCGCGGTGTGATCGCGGCTTCCAGCTGGGCGGGCGTGATCTTGAAACCCTGATCAAGGCCGCTCTCGACGATGATCGGTGTCCCTTCTGCAAGCAGCACCATGTCAGGGTATGAAACCCAGTAGGGTGCCGGGATGATCACTTCGTCCCCCGGGTTCAGCAGTGCCTGAGCCAGGTTGTAGAAGCTCTGTTTACCGCCGACCGAGACCAGTATCTGATCGGGTGTGTATTCGAGCTGATTATCGCGTGCAAATTTGGCAGCAACCGCCTTTCTCAGTTCAACGGTGCCGTTGACGGCGGTGTATTTGGTAAAGCCGGCATTGATCGCCTCAATCGCAGCGGCCTTGATGTGATCGGGGGTATCGAAGTCGGGCTCACCAGCGCCGAATCCGATGATGTTTTTACCTTCTGCTTTCAGTTGTGCGGCGCGTGCGGTGATCGCCAGGGTGGGAGAGGGTTTGACTCGCTGTACTCGGGCTGATAATTCCACTTTTCTTACTCATCCTCGCAATTAATTAAACTGCTATCGCTCAGACTATAATATACTTTAGAAAGTTAGTTTGCAGAATCCCAAATGAGCGAAAGTAGCCAAAGATTTTCAATTTCATCCAGTTTCGAACCGGCCGGAGACCAACCTGAAGCGATTCGACAACTGGTCGATGGGCTGGACGACGGACTCGCTTCGCAGACCCTGCTGGGGGTGACCGGTTCGGGCAAGACCTTCACCATTGCCAATGTGATCCAGCAGGTGCAGCGCCCGACGATCATTATGGCGCCTAACAAGACGCTGGCGGCTCAGCTCTATGGAGAGATGAAGGAGTTCTTCCCCAATAACGCGGTCGAGTATTTTGTCTCCTATTACGACTATTATCAGCCCGAAGCGTATGTGCCGTCATCGGATATGTTCATCGAGAAGGATGCCTCGATCAACGAGCATATCGAGCAGATGCGACTATCGGCGACCCGCTCGCTACTGGAGCGCCCCGATGCAGTGATTGTGGCATCGGTCTCATCGATCTATGGTCTGGGTGACCCGCGTGCCTACCTCAGTATGGTAATGCACCTGGTCAAGGGGGAGCAGATCGATCAGCGCTCAATCCTGCTGCGTCTGGCAGAACTGCAATATACCCGCAACGACACCGAACTGCACCGTGCAACCTATCGGGTACGCGGCGATGTGATCGACATCTTTCCTGCCGAGTCCGACTTTGAGGCGGTACGGATCGAGCTCTTTGATGATGAGATTGAATCGCTGAGCTATTTCGATCCGCTCACCGGTGAGGTGTTGCGCCGCGTACCGCGCCTGACGATCTATCCCAAGAGCCACTATGTGACACCGGAGGAGATCCTGGTCGGCGCGATGGATAAGATCCGCGATGAGCTGCGCGAACGACTGGCGCAGCTCTATGAGGCCAACAAGCTGGTTGAGGCGCAGCGGCTCGAACAGCGCACCATATTTGATCTGGAGATGATCAAGGAGCTCGGTTACTGTTCCGGTATCGAGAACTACTCGCGCTACCTGTCTGGGCGCGAGGCAGGCGCGGCGCCACCAACTCTGTTCGACTATCTACCGGATAACGCGCTACTGGTGATCGATGAGAGCCACGTGACGATCCCGCAGATCGGCGGGATGTATAAAGGTGACCGCTCACGTAAGGTAACGCTGGTGGAGTACGGTTTTCGCCTGCCGTCAGCGCTCGATAATCGCCCGATGTGTTTCGAGGAGTTTGAACGGATCGCCCCGCAGGCGATCTTTGTCTCAGCGACGCCGGGGCCGTATGAAAAGGAGCAAGGTGAAGCGACCATTGAACAGGTGGTACGACCGACCGGGCTGGTCGATCCTGAGGTGGAGGTGCGGCCGGCGACAACTCAGGTAGATGACCTGCTCTCCGAAATCCTGAAAAGAGTCGATCATGATGAACGCATTCTGGTGACCACGCTGACCAAGCGGATGGCTGAAAATCTTACCGAATTTCTTGAAGAGCACGGTATTCGGGTACGCTACCTCCATTCCGATATCGACACCGTTGAGCGGATGGAGATCCTGCGCGATTTGAGACTGGGGGAGTTTGATGTGCTGGTCGGTATCAACCTGTTGCGTGAAGGGCTCGATATTCCAGAGGTCTCGCTGGTGGCGATCCTCGATGCGGATAAAGAGGGGTTTCTGCGTTCCGATCGCTCGTTGATCCAGACCATCGGTCGTGCGGCGCGTAACCTCAATGGCAGAGCGATCCTCTATGCCGATAAAGTGACCGGTTCTATGCGGCGCGCGCTCGATGAGACCGAACGGCGCCGTGAGAAGCAGCTTGCCCACAACAAAGAACATGGCATTACCCCTAAAGGAGTGCAGAAGGCGATTGCCGATATCATGGAGGCTGGGGTCGCGACTCGCCAAAAAAGGGAGAATGCATATGCCAATGTGGCCGAAGAGGGAGTGGCGTATGCTGCTCTTTCACCTGAAAAATTGGCACAAAAGGTCAAGCAACTTGAAAAGCAGATGTACCAGCACGCCAGGGATCTCGATTTTGAGGCCGCTGCGAGGCTGCGTGATGACATTCATAAAATTCAGAATTCTGGGCTGGGGCTTGTCGAATAGGTTGCAGGGGCCTCAAACTGCCGTCGACAGGCTTGAGTCGATTCTGTCACCTTGCTGTTATTTATTGGTTTTTTCTTTCTTCTTGATGCTTATATATCTATGTATCTATAATGAATCGCAATGTGGTGTGATTTTCCAGTAGTAGTTGATTAAATTGCAGAGTTTTTTTTTGTGAAGCCAGTACCTATAATCGCGGCCTTATTTTAATACTATTGCAGTAGAGTGATGGCCGCTGTGACGCTTACATGGCTTTGGTTTAGTGATTTAAGTGATATTGGTTAGATAACAGGCAGCGAGTTTAAGCAATAAAGAGGGATAGCGAGAGTCTTCGTGGAATGACCACGTGTCAGCAGTTCTTGTTTCAACGCTTTCTGGGGGCTTCACCAGAAAGGTGCTTTTAAAGCCTTTTTCTCTATTTAATTGTCGTCGGTTGTTTAGGCGCACTGGTGAGTGTTGTTGTCACTGAATTTATGACTACGGTCGGGGAACGGGGTATGAAAGAAGATATTTCAAGGGTACGTCTCAGCTACGGGCGATCCATCGCAAAACGCGGTTTCCTGGGGCGCTTCTATGAAATCTTTCTCTCAAGCGATCCCAGGATAGCGAAAAAATTTGAAAATACCGATCTCAAAAAACAGCAAGAGCTGTTGGCGATGTCAGTCAATATGGTGATCCTGTTTCCGCAGGCGAACAAAATTGCGAAAAATGCGGTGGGCCGGATTCGTGAATCTCATAGTCGTAAAGGGTTGGGCATTGAGCCTCATCTGTATCATCTATGGAAACAGAGCCTGATTCAGGCGGTGTCGGAACATGATCCGGAATTTGATTCTCAGCTTGAGGCGTCATGGCAGAAGGTTCTGCAAATTGCCATCGATTATATTGTTGAGGGCTATTAAGCCCCCATAGCTGTTATCATGTCGCTTTAGGGCGCTGGGTTTGTTGAGCACTGGGTGAGACGATACCCATTCAATAATTAGTTCGAAACTGTTTTTCTGGCAGGCTATCACAATAGCCTGCTTTTTTTATTGGGGTAGACCATGGCTGTTATCTGGTATCCCGGGCATATGCACAGGGCCCGTAAGCAGATCAAAGAGGTGATGCATCAGGTTGATCTGGTGATCGAGGTGATGGATGCTCGTATTCCTTTCAGTAGTGAAAACCCGGTGGTCACTGAGTTGCGTGGCCCGCGTCCCTGTATCAAGGTGTTGAATAAATCCGACCTGGCCGACCCGCTCATTACAGCACAATGGCTGCGCTATTTTTCGAAGCAGGAAGGGGTCAGGGCGCTCGCATTGACGTCGACTCATAAGGGAGATGCACGCAAGTTGCTCTCATTGTGTCGCGAGATGGTGCCTCTCAGGGTGCAGCGTGGTGAACCTGTTCGCACCATGATTATGGGCATTCCAAATGTAGGCAAGTCTACCTTGATCAATGCGCTGGCCGGTAAGGCGATTGCCAGGGTAGGGGACGAGCCTGCGGTGACGAAGCATCAGCAGCGCATAAGTCTCGGCAACGGAATCGTGCTCTCTGATACACCGGGGATACTGTGGCCTCGTATGGCAGATGAAAATAGCGGATATCGACTGGCAGTGACGGGGGCAATTAAAAATTCAGCGATCTCATTCGAGGATGTGGCGCTCTATGCGGCAGAGTTTCTATTGCAGCACTATCCAGAAATGTTGATGACACGTTATAAACTGGAAGAGCTGCCAGATAGTGATGCCGCACTGCTTGAGCTGGTAGGGCGTAAGCGAGGATGTCTACGTGCTGGCGGTGTGATGGACCTGCACAGGGCATCTGAAATATTGTTAAAGGATTTCAGGTCAGGCAAGCTGGGTGAGATATCGCTTGAACGTCCAGCTGATAGTGGGAACGATGTGGCCCAGGGAGCCGCTGATTAATTAGTCAGTCCTGAAAAAATCCATTAATCCACTACTGTCAGCACACCTCCAGAAACTTTCCTAAAGGCATCGCAGGCGCTGAGATCAACCTGTTGCTGGCAGCGACTGCATGGAACTTGAGGCAGTGGCTGCCCGCCTTTGTGGCGTTATTATGAAGGCCACTCCGACGAGATGAGTCTGCCTGTGTGTTTATACACTGGCAAGCCATCCAATGTAGAGAGTGATGGCTCAGTTGCTCTGGAAGGAGTGGTGCCGTGCCTTTTTTCGGGGGCGGCTCAGTAAGGCATCAATAATCAGGGGTATCAGTTGTGTACTTGAGGTGAGCCAGTTGCAGGCCGAGCGTTTTGAAGATGGCAAGATCATCGAACACTGGCGGCATTCCAATGAACCTGGCATGATGCGGCAGATCGGCGTTATTGCATCTAATTGAGATGTGACAGGCCTGGAAATTAGTGCTTGAAATATTTTTTGCCGTCCTTTATCTTGTATGTAGATTCCGGTGCGACTACCAGATATGGTGGTTGTGGTAACAGGGAACCCGGTGTGAATCCGGGACTGTCGCGCAGCGGTATTGGGGAACGAACGCTACATGTGCGCCTGGCACAGGCACTGTCCGAATGGATGGGAAGCCGTAGTCTAGACCGACCAGCTACTAAATATTGGTCACGCCCCTAAGTCCGAATACCTGCCGGAATGGTGAATTCGTAACGCTCTATCTCGCGTGCGGATTCTTAGCCGGGCCTCGCGTCAAGGTCACAGGTTGAGTGCAACTGCGCGCCTGTTCTGTTTGCCGTTGCGATTCTCTCTCCTGTCCTGCGTGGCCTCACTGTTTCTTAGACTGATGAGGATTATCATGCACACTAACGCGTCATTAGCGGTTGCCACGGACACATCTGAACACGCTCAACAGCAGGTCATTCGCCGTAATGGCAAGCTGACCCGTTTTGATCCATCAAAGATTCAGATTGCGATTACCAGGGCGTTTCTTGCGGTAGAAGGTAGCCACGCGAGTGACTCTCACCGTATTCGCGATATTGCCGAACAGCTCACTGCGCAGGTAATTGATGCGCTGTTTCGTCGCCTCACAGGGGGTGGCACGATCCATATTGAAGATATACAGGATCAGGTGGAGCTGGCGCTGATGCGCAACGGTCACCACAGGATTGCACGCGCCTATGTGCTCTATCGTGAAGAGCATGCACGCCTGCGCGAAACACAACAGGCGCTCGATGAAGCGGCGGGGCATCCGCCGCCACGCATTCAGATTACCCGACGAGATGGCAGCAGGCAGCCACTGAATGAGGCGCGCCTTGGCGCGATCATCAAAGAGGCGAGCGGTGGACTGGCGGATGTCGATGAAGCGCTGGTGATGCGCGATACGTTACGCAATCTCTACGACGGTATTTCCGAACAGGATCTGTCGACGGCACTGATCATGAGTGCACGCACGCTGATCGAGGCTGAACCGAACTACGCCTGTCTCTCTGCGCGGTTGTTGCTGGATAGCCTACGACAGGAGGTACTGGCTGCGCTTAATAACGCTCCACAGCCGCATGTGAATCAGCCGGCGATGGCCCGGTTGTATCCAGACTATTTTGGCGACTACATCAAACAGGCGATTTCTCTCGAATTGCTGGCACCCGCGCTGGCGAGTTACGATCTCGGCAGACTGGGCGGTGCACTTAAACCTGAACGGGACCTACAGTTCACCTATCTGGGGCTACAGACCCTCTATGACCGTTATTTTATCCATCGCGATAACCAGCGCCTTGAGTTACCACAGGCCTTTTTTATGCGGGTGGCAATGGGACTCGCAATCAATGAAATCGATCGCGAGACACGTGCGATCGAGTTTTATGAGCTGCTCTCATCGTTTGATTTTATGAGTTCAACGCCGACGCTGTTTAACTCCGGCACGTTGCGTCCGCAACTCTCATCCTGTTATCTGACCACCGTACCGGATGAGCTTGAAGGGATCTATAACGCCATCAAGGATAACGCGATGCTCTCCAAGTTCGCCGGGGGGCTCGGTAATGACTGGACCCCGGTGCGTGGCCTTGGCGCCCATATCAAGGGGACCAATGGTCAATCGCAGGGCGTGGTGCCGTTTCTGAAGGTGGCGAATGATACCGCAGTGGCGGTCAATCAGGGAGGCAAGCGCAAGGGGGCAGTGTGCGCTTACCTTGAGAGCTGGCATATCGATATCGAAGAGTTTCTGGAGCTGCGAAAAAACACCGGCGATGAACGCCGCCGTACCCACGACATGAATAGCGCCAACTGGATACCGGATCTGTTTATGTTACGCGTAGCTGATGATGCTCAGTGGACGCTCTTCTCGCCAGACGAGACCCCGGATCTTCACGACCTGACGGGAGAAGCCTTCAAGGCGCGTTATGAAGCCTACGAGGCGATGGCCGACCGTGGTGAGATCAACACCTTCAAGCGCCTCTCAGCTGTGACACTATGGCGTAAAATGCTGGGGCAGCTGTTCGAGACCGGTCACCCGTGGCTCACCTTCAAGGATCCGTGCAACATCCGTTATACCAACCAGCATGAGGGCGTGGTACATAGCTCAAATCTCTGTACCGAGATCACGCTGCACACCTCGGAGAAAGAGATTGCGGTGTGTAATCTCGGCTCGGTCAACCTCGCCGCCCATGTGACAGAAAAAGGGCTGGATAGAGGCAAGCTGGAGCGAACCATCAACAGCGCCATGCGGATGCTCGATAACGTCATCGAATATAACTATTATGCGGTGCCCCAGGCGCGCAACTCGAATTTGCGTCATCGTCCCGTGGGGCTGGGCATCATGGGGTTTCAGGATGCACTCTATCAACTTGACCTGTCTTACGCATCGGCAGAGGCGGTGGCGTTTGCCGATAAGTCGATGGAGGTGATCTCCTACTACACCATCAACGCCTCGTCGAATCTGGCGGAAGAGCGTGGGCGTTACTCAACATTTGAAGGGTCGTTATGGAGTCAGGGTATCTTGCCTTATGATTCACTTAAGCGACTGAAACAGGCGCGAGGTCGCTTTGTCGATGTCGATGAGAGCATGACGCTCGACTGGGAGAGTCTGCGTGAACGCGTGAAACAGGTGGGGATGAGGAACTCCAACTGCATGGCGATAGCGCCGACGGCGACCATCTCAAATATCTGTGGCGTGACGCAGTCGGTTGAGCCGACATACCAGAATTTATTTGTTAAATCGAATCTTTCGGGTGAGTTCACCGTGGTCAACACCCACCTGGTCAGTGACCTGAAGGCGCTTGGGTTATGGGATGAGGTGATGGTCAATGACCTGAAATATTTCGACGGTTCGCTACAGAAGATCGAGCGCATTCCTGAGGCACTGAAGCAGAAGTATGCCACCGCCTTTGAGATCGATTCACGCTGGTTGATCGAGGCGGCGAGTCGTCGGCAAAAGTGGCTCGATCAGGCGCAGTCACTGAACCTTTACCTTGCAGAACCGGATGGCAAGGCGCTGGATAGTCTTTATAAGCTCGCCTGGGTGCGTGGTCTGAAGACGACCTATTATCTGCGCACGCTGGGGGCCACTCATGCTGAGAAGAGTGCGCTCCGTGCCGTTAGTGACGAGACGTCACTGCTGTGTTCAATCGACGACCCAGAATGCGAAGCCTGTCAATAACGAGGAGAGCACTATGTTGAACTGGGACGATCCATTAAAGAGCACAACTGTGGCAAAGTTGTCAGATGAGGCTGCTATTGAGCCCGCGGTAAAGCTAATCATCGATGAACTTGATAACGATAGCAGTAATCTGGCACCTGTGCGTGCCGAAGATAAACGGGTGGTTAACGGCATGGCTGACATCAACCAGTTGGCGCCGTTCAGGTATCCGTGGGCGTGGAAATATTTTCTCAATGCCAATAAAAATCACTGGACGCCGCTGGATATCAACATGACGCAGGATGTGCAGGATTATCATCACAAGCTGAGCGTTAACGAGCGTCATGTGTATGAAAATGTTTTGGCTTACCTCACCACCTCAGATATTCTGGCGATGCGTAATGTCGGTCTGGCAGTGATGGAGAAGATGAGTGCGCCGGAGTTGCAGATCTATCAGGCACGCCAGGTCTACGAAGAGGCGCTGCACACCTGGACCTACCAGCACTGCATCGAAACCCTCGGCATTGAGCAGGGGGAGATCTATAACCGTTACCGTGTGGTGCCGCAGATCTACGCCAAGATAAAGATCGCCAACCGACGTCTGGAGTCTGTGTTGCGCCCGGATATTGACCTGAGCAATCGTGATGACCTGCAGGGTTTTCTGATCTCCTATATCTTCTTTGCAGCAGTATTCGAAGGGTGCTGGTTCTTTAACGGCTTTAGCCCGATCTTTGCCTTGCAGCGCCGCGGTCTGATGAAAGGGACAGCCGAGCAGCTGCAATACATCATGCGCGATGAGGTGATGCACTGTGGTTTTGGTATCCGTACTGTGAAACAGTTGATGCTGGAAGAGAATATCCAGCCAGCCCCAGAGGTGTTACGCCGCATGTGGGATGAGGCAGAGGCGGCCGAGCACGCCTACGCATACTATATCCTCTCAGAGCCGATGCTCGGTTACAACGCAGAACAGCATGTGGAGCAGTTTCGTTATATCGCCAATCGGCGCGCCCGTCAGCTCGATTTTGCAGAGCCTTTTCCCGGCGCTGAATGTGCGTTGCCGTGGCTCGATGAGCAGTCAAATATTCGTAAAGAGAAAAATTTTTTTGAGACGCGGGTGACCGAATATCAGACGGGTGGTGGGTTGAACTGGGAGCGATAGCGCTATGCGCCGCACTTTCCTGTGGCTACTGGAGGCGCCCATCAAACGCCGCCACGGCGGCGCCTCCGCTGATTGTATCCGTATTCATCAGTCTGGAAAAGACTTCGGGTGCGTCGTGTGCCGGGACGGCGGGGCTGAAGAAAAAGCCCTGTATCTCGTCGCACCCCTGTTGATAGAGGTATTCGAGTTGTTGCGTGGTTTCGACCCCTTCGGCAATGACACGTTGCCCCATGCTATGGGCCATGGCGATCACGGCGGTTGCGATCGCCGCATCATCACCGTCGCTGGTGATGTCCTGCACAAACGATTTATCGATCTTCAATTCATCAATCGGGAATCGCTTAAGGTAGGAGAGGGATGAGTAGCCGGTGCCGAAGTCATCGATGGAGAGTTTGATGTTCATCTTCTTTAATCTATTGAGGGTGCTGAAAATAGTATCAATATCACGCATCAGCATCCCTTCGGTAATCTCAACGCCGAGGCGGCAGCCGTCAAGTTCCGACTTTGTCAGCACCTCGGCCATAATGTCGGCCACGCCGCCATGTGCGAACTGACGTGGTGAGAGGTTGATCGAAACACGAAAGTTCTGATACTCATCCAGCGGCCACTGCTTGATATCGTTGCACACGGTTCTGATCAGCCACTCGCCAAGGGGGATAATCAGTCCGGTCTCTTCGGCGACCGGGATGAAGGTGTCGGGAGGGATGGTGCCAAGCTCGGGATGGTGCCAGCGTAACAGCGCCTCGGCACCGATGACTCTGCCGCTCTTGAGGTCTACCTGTGGCTGGTAATGTACCTGCAGTTCGTTGTGGTGAATTGCCTGGCGCAGGTTGCGTTCCATCACCAGCCGCTCCATGGCGCGTAGATTCATGTTGTCGGCATAAAATTTTATGGTATTGCCACCTGCCTCCTTCGCCTGGTACATCGCTCTGTTGGCGTTGCGTAGCAATGCCTCGCTACTGTCGCCGTCACGTGGATAGAGACTCACCCCGATGCTGACATTGATGGCGACCTCATGCCCCTTGATGTGAATGGTGGAAGTAAAGGCCTGCAGGATTTTTTCGGCAACCAGCAGCACATCCTTCTCTTCATTCAGGTCAGCGATGATCATCACAAACTCATCGCCACTCAGACGAGCGACGGTATTCTGTTTTCGTCCAAGCGCCAGTAGCCGTTTTGCCGTGAGTTTGATTAATTCATCACCGGCGTCGTGGCCGAGGCCGTCGTTGACCTGCTTGAAACGATCTAGATCGAGATGGAAGACGGCGACCAGGCTATGAGTGCGATGAGCCTGAATAATGGCCTGCCCGAGACGATCATTTAATAATATGCGTTTGGGCAGCCCGGTTAACTGATCGTGACTCGCCTGGTATTCGAGGGTGCGCGCCAGTTGACGTGATTCAGAGATATCACTAATAGCGAGCACGACGCCATTCGCCTCCTGATGATGGGAATGAATCGGCGCCAGTGAAACGCGAATATCGTAAACTTTCTTGCCCTGGTTGATTAATAGGTGGCCGTCGGCAAGGCAGATACTGCTGTCCATCTCCAGGCATTCATTTAAAGGCCACGCCGCAGGCCTGCCACTCTGCTCGTTTACAACCGTGAGTGCAGCGTCAAGATGCTGGCCGCGGACTTCATCCAGCGTCCGCCCGAGTAATTTTTCTGCCATTGGGTTGATGTAGTCGATAATGCCCACTGCATCGGTGGTGACCACGGCATCACCAATGGAGCGCAGCGTGGCCAGTGCCCGTTTTTTCTCTTCCATCAGCATGCGTGCAGCACTTTGACGATCGACCTGTCGTACCGCGGTGACGTCTGCGATACTGAGCAGGGCCCCCGCGTTTGACTCGGCATGGGGGTGGTACGGATCGACCTGAAACCAGAGATCACGCCCGTACAAGCGGGCCGAAAAATGGGTCGCCGTTTGGCGTAACAGTGCGGCGCCCACTGCTGCATTCCAGCTTTCAACGCCATCGATACGTTCTAGCGGCTGCAGCAACTGGTTTAGGCTCAGCCCTCGTAAAAGGGTGGTGTCGTCCTGGCAGAGGTAAGTTGCCGCCTGGGCATTGGCGAACATCACCTCGCCTAACGTATCTGTGATGACTACACCACCTGCCATCTGTCCGAGGCTCTCACTAATAAAACGGTGTACGTCGTCAAGGTCGATCGTTGTCTGTTCAACCTGACGAACCTGCTTCTGAAATGCGATCATCGGTTTGTGGTTCGTTTGTTCCTCAATATGGAGCTGCCAGGCGTGCTCGATAAAGTTGTTGAGCAGTGTCTGCTGGTGGTGATCCGGCGCACTCTCAGCATGCCATACCAGCCCTAAGTGCCAGCACGCTCCGTTAATATGAAAAGCTTTCCACAGGCTGCCGTCCCCTGCTTTCCAGTTCTCTTCGGATAGCGGCTGTGATGGTGGAGCGGGGGCGTCGCCCCAGTGGGCAATGCTCGACTGGTCTTTATCGTTAAGTAGTTGAGCCCCTGAAAAAGGTAGCAGCTGCGCGAGAAATTCAAGATTTTCTGTCAGGTTCTTGCCGCCACTCCGCGTGTCTCCCAGATCATGTTCCAGGCGCACCAGTTCCCGTTTCATGTAGCGCATTGCATGTGCTAACTGTTGCCAGCTCCACAGGGGGTAGCTGAGTGCGATAACAAACAGGATGGCTGCCATCGGTAGCCATACAGAGGTGAAATACAGGATAAGCGTGGATAACAGTAGTATGGTACCCATCAGCGCCAGGGCCGAAAGCGGTGCCCAGCGCGGTCGACAGTAGGGGTAAACCAGGAACGGTAAGAGCACCAGAAGCACGCTCAGAATGTAGTGCCAGGGCCGTTCGATGGCCTGCAGGGTTGTGTGGTTGAGCAGGCTTTCAATCACATGAGCATTTAACTCGACACCTGGCATGCCGCGGCGGTCGTGAGAATTTGGTGTCAGTAGCATGCTGGCTATACCGCTTGCGCTTGCCCCGACCAGCACATAGCGGTCACGAAACTGTTCCGCTGCAATATTGCCCTGCAATACGTCAGCATATGAGAATTGTGTAAACTGCCTGTCTGACGGGTGAAAGGGGATGAGTACCTGATAATCGCGTACCCACGCCGAGGGTGAAGCGCTATCAATTTCAGGGTTGCGTTGCCCCGGCGGCTCCAGCCATCGGTCAGGTTCTGCGCTAGTCAACATTGCCAGCGGGAATGCAGGCCAGCGCGGCGACCCAATGCCGGCCTTGAGATAGGTACGCCTAACGATGCCATCACCATCCACTTCGATTCCGACATGGCCGAGTGCACTGGCCGCTTTGGCAAATGGTGGTATCGGCATCACCTCCAGCAGTTGTCCCTCTGAAATAAACTGCTCCATGATGACGGGCAGAACGACGCGGCCACTGCGTGTTATTGCCTGCGCCAGCGCAATATCATTGGCGACATCCTGGCGATCGGGTTCGGCAAAAATGATGTCCAGACCAATTGATTTCGCCCCGGCCGCGGTTAAACGGTTGATCAACTCGGCGTGCACACTGCGAGGCCAGGGCCAGTGGCCGAGACTCTCCAGGCTCTGGTCGTCTATGGTGATGATAACAATGTCATCGCGGTGCGGTTCAGACCAGGTCGACAGTTGTGTGTCGTATAGCCACTGGTCCCAGCGCCAGAGGGTATCCGTATAGATCAACAGCAGCACGGCACACGGCAGGGAAAACAGCATTGCAAGGTGTGAGCTTAACCACGGACGATCGCCTCTGGTTTGGGTCACAGCGCTAGCAATCCTGTTATGAGCAGCAGTGCCGCTGTAAAGAGCCAGAGTGGAGACGGTTCGGCGGGTACGTGATAAGGCTGCCCATAGGGGCCGGTGTTGCCTGCGGCATCAACTGCTCGTACGCGCAGGTGGTAACTTGCCACTGATGGGGGGTGAAACTTGACTGTGGTATCGGCGACATTGATTGTCTGCCAGAGATCTTTGAACTCGGGGTCATAAGCGACCTGTAATTCATATGTCGATGTTGATGCAACGGGATTCCAGGTGGCATCTATCTGATCGTGGTGACGGTTTACGATGGCCGTTTGAATCTGAGGTGCAGTTAAGGCGACGGTTTGCAGCACCGTCAGCAGCTGAGACGGGCCAAAGTCACCAGCTTTTCCTGTGACATCGACACTGGCAATACGCCAGTGATACTGCCCGGGTAGCAAGGTCTGCGGAGGCAGTAGCGTTGTCGCTTCTAACGCTTTCACGTCTATTAACGGGTTCGAAAAATTTTGATCCGTTGCAAGCTGAAAATGGTAACTGGCCACGTTCGGCGGCGCCTGCCACTGGAACTGGATCTCTTGCTGATAGCGTTCGCTACCCGACTCCGGTGTGGCGGAGGTCGGTGGCTCAGGACGGATGTCGACGCTAAACGGATGATCGGCATCCAGCCCCTCCAGACCCGTGATGTCGACGCCACGCACCCGCAGCAGATAGTCACCGTCGCCAAGCGCGGGTCCCTCAAGGTCGGTATCAGGGAACAGGTGGTCAAAGAACGGTGCGTTGGATTCACCTGCATGAGCAATCTGCATGCGGTAGGCGACAGCACCATCAAGCGGCGTAATGGAGAAGCGTGGAAGACCGTGTGTCACTATCGTGGCAAGTCCCCCGAGATCAGGTGCTGTCAGTAGTGGCCGGGGCGGGGCAGGTGGTTCGCCGACTTTAACGACCGTACCAAAGCCTTCAGCCACCAATATTGTCTGCTCATCGGCACTGACCTGAATCTCGCCGTGCGATACCTCGGTGCGAGAGCGTTGCTCAGCTTTATGCATGATGGTACGGAAGCGAGTCCCTCTGACGGATGAGAGTGCGGCCGGGGTCCAGATCTCAAAACGGCCGGAGGGCGCCTCGATAGGTTTGACGTCACTCTCCACGCGTCCATCCAGCAGTCGCATGCGGGTATCCACCATGCCGGTCTTACCAAAGATGCTGAGCGTGTCGAACGTTAGCTGACTCTGTTCCTGGAGTAAAATAGTGGAGCCGTCGGCCAGTCGCAGCGTGGTCATCGACTCCGCCTCCGCGCGTACTGTGTCGCCGACATGTACGGTGGTTTCAGCGGTCAGTTTTTGTTGGCCGCCATTAGCACGGTCAACATAGACTGCTCCCTGCACATGCTGCACGCTAACAACCGCTGGTTGTACTTTAAGCCATGATATCGGAACCCGTAACTGCATGCCGGGTGGCAGTCGGCGGGGTCTTTTGATCTGATTGAGCCGCTGTAACTCAGGCAATTTCCCCATGTCCTTCAGGTAGAGCTGGCTAATGTCCCACAGGTTGTCACCGGGGCTGACTATATATAGCCATTCCTTCTCCTGCGCCAGGGCCTGGCGTGCAGCGCCCAATAACAGGAAGAGGCAAGTAATAATAACGATGATATAAGCGGGCCAGCTATTCACTCCTGCGCTGAGGCACGGTGGTGTTGACCCGGACGGTAGGCTCACGTCTTTGCAGCTATTTGTGATCATGATCCATCAGTCTCTCGCCCCCTGCAACTTTGACGAGTATATCCTATGAGTGACTGGCCGCTCCAGCCAGTATCGTTCTAATGCTGTCCTTGACGAGAGTAAACGCCGTGTAACAGCCTGCGTGTTCAATTAGACCTCTTTTGCAGGAATGATTCCACCATGATTGACGCAATAACTGCGCTGCAACGTCTGCGCGATGGAAATCTGCGCTTTGCTTTGCATCAGACGACCTAAGATGGTGAATCTGATCCGGCAAGACGAAGCAAACTCTAATAAGTCCGAAATGAAACAGTCCAGCCTGCGATTCAAGTCGTTTAACTTGAAAAGAACCAGCAGGCTGAGCGAGGGGTATCTCCTCTGCCGCACGCGTAAAACTGTTGTTTCTGGCGGCGGCGCCAAAGAGCCTGAGTTGTTGTAGTGTGAGATGCATGCAGGGGGTACCACGTGAAGAGGTTGCAGCTGCTGGGTTTCGACAACTATGCGTAATGTGCAGGCGCATCTATGGTAATCTACCACGGTAAAGCTGTTTAATACGACCGGGTAGCGTTATCGAAAAACCCCTGCCCGGTTTGATACGGATAGGTTTTTTTGTTTTTAGTAGAGGCGTTTGATTATGGCAAGACCAGATAAGTATGTAGGCATCGACAACGAAGTGAATGGCGGCATGACCGCCATTGGCAAGATTATTCGTGATGCGTGGATTTTTGGAATCATTCCTGAAACCGAGACCTGTGAAGGGTGGAATATTGCCGCATTCGATGCTCTGCTGCATAAGGTAAACGACGAGTGGGATAGGTATGGTTGTCTGGTCAGCAACCTGCCTGATGAGCTACGCGAGCGTCACGAACGAATCCATGGTGAAGCGGTCGTCCGTGCCAAAGAGGCGGGCTGGACTGGGGAGAGTGAGATCGACGACGAAACGTGAGATCTTTCTGTGGATTTTTCTGATTAAGTTCTGGGTGTTTTTTCTGTACTCGACGATTCTTATAGCATTGAGATTGCCGCGATTCAGTATTGCTAATAGGACACGGTATTATTAATCGTTTCCTGGCTAAAGAACTCATCTGCGCTTCGTTTCTTATTACCCCGCATACCGAGGCGGCTAATTATGACCGTTATCTGACCGAGTTACCTCGCCTGTTAAAAGGTAGAGAACAAATCGATAATTAAATGTTCAAGTTTACGCGCACAAACTACCCTTTCTCGCTGATGACTGATTATCTGAGATAAACGGTAATCAACCAGTTTTCACACAAGATAACTCACTAAAAATATCAACTAAGCTGGAATGCTCGATTCCTAAAGCAAATTGATATACTGTTAAGCAAGAAGTGTTTACTTAAGCATCATGTGCTTTTCAACAGCGACACGGAGGTGATGCATGGATGAACTAACACTGAATAGTGAAAACTTCCCCTCAGCGACAGAAGAAGAGGGCGAGGCCCTGGAAGCCGGGCTTCAGGCCATCTTGCAGGCCGATTACCATGGCAATCTACGCGCCATGCTGGCGGAGTATCAACGCATACTGGCGGATAACCACCAGCGCGAACAGTGGCCCTCTCTGCATGACAAACTTCAGACGCTCTTTATGTGCGGCAAACCAGTGCCGGTCGACGGGCCGATGATCGGCATTCCCGTTTCGATCCGCGACAGTGACTACTTCCGCGAGAGCGCTACGCTGCTGGGCAAGACACGCTCAATGCTGGCATCGATTGAACTGATGTCCACTGCCTGGAATGCCACCTTCGCGGACACTGGCCTGTGGATGGGAAAAACATTTGAGCCGGTCAGCGAGGCAGTCGTAAGAGAGAAGTGTGAAGATGACCCGGAGTTAATGGCGGATTACGATCCTGCCACAACCCGTATTGGGCGTAATTTCTTTCGTGAACCGGGTGACCCGAACCTGCTACAGAACATGGGGTTGCCAGTGCTGAAAGAGGTATGGAACCTGCGCGACAGGCCAACTTCTGTCTCAGCCGAGGGTTTCGAGGGGGAGCTGCTGGCAGCCAACCTGGAGAAGGAGCAGGCGATTCCTTACAGCATGACCGGGGGCATCTACCTTGCGCAGATGGGAACTTCAGTGGTGCCTGAAATGAAGGGGAAACCGGTCTATCAGCTCAACTACCGCTGGACCAATCTCAATCCAGCCTTTCCAATGACGCGCCTGGTCGATGAGCTGGTACAGGTGGGCGAGGGGGTCTACCTCGGGCAACTGGTCTTTGCGACGAAGCACTATAGCCTGGGTGCGATCGACCTCCCTTTTATCCCCGGCGAGCGCGACATCGAACTGGGTGAGGCCTATGCGCCAAACAAACATTCACTGTTCGAGTCGATCCGTGCGCTACTGACAGGACAGAAAAAATCGGGGCCACCTGATTACGGCTATCAGAATAACGGTTTCTTTTTGATGATGGATCCGACCTATGCCAAACAGGTCTACGCCGATGACGCCTTTCCGCAGCTACGCCCTGGCCCCGGCGAGAGCGGCTTTAAAGAGCTGGGATACAACGTCACGCCCCTGCCTGTTCACAGTGATGGGCGTGACTGGGTTGATGGCTGGCGCGCTGATAAGGCGTTAAAAGAGAAGTTTACCCGGCTGATCACGGAGCCATCGACACGTGATAGCGATGGCGATGTTAGCGAAATGCTGCGCAAAGATGAGTCTGTATTACAGATGTTGCACCGCATCAGTGATGACATCTCCGCGCAGACCAGACATGAAGATCACCTCAAACATTTTGAGCAGCTGCATCGGCTGTTTCGCAGCGGTGTGGCGCCAAAGGTAAGAGAGGGGCTGTTTCAGGGGAGTGGAAAGCGAGGCCATAACGTACAGATTGATGGCACTGCGGTTCATGACTGGTATGGAGAGCAGGAGGTGACTCAGGGGTTTGACTACTACCATGGTGCAACGCTGAATCTTCATTACGGTTTCGGTGAGACCTTCTGTCCCGACCGCGAGGCGACTCAGGAGTCCAGTTCGCTGCTCCCGCCAGTGCTGGCTAATCTACTTGACCATGGCAGTTCACGTGGCCCCAATGTGATGAATATGGTGTGGCACAGTATCGGTAAGCAGATCTTTCCGTGGGCGGGCAAATCATTTGAGAGAATCGCCCCGCGCAAACTGAGCATGTTGCTGGACGAGAGTAACGATCTGGCCAGGCGTTATCCCCAACGGGTGGGTGAATTAAAGCGCCACCTGGCGAGTGCGCCTCACTATTCACTGGTGAAGAAAAATCGGGATAACTACTGGGGAAGTGCTGGTCGTTTTGCCGGTCACCTTGCCAGGGGTAGCTGGGACCGTGGCATGAGTGATGCGGATATGGCGTTCTGGCAGGAAGAGGCGGCTGAGCGCTGGGTGATGGGGTACAACCTGCAGGATAAGCGAGTAGTGACGGCTGACGCGCTGATGCGCATCGCCGACATGAATTACCGCATCCCCGAGCCGCGCCTGCAGCAGGCGTCTGAAGAGAGTGGCTCGCCCTTTGTGCGGCAGGGGTACTGTTTTCTTGGCAGTGCCGATCAGGAGTCGATTCTACCGATGAATAACGGCGACGATGCTACTAAGCGTGTATTTCAGTTTCACTACCGCTTTCCGATGATTGGCGGGCCGATGCCGATCGGTTTCTGTCTGGATGAACTGGTGGAGATTGCCGACGGTCTGTTCCTCGGACAGTTGATCTACTCCACGGCGCTGGATGTCCCTTTCCACTCATCGGTAGAGCCGAGTGAATACAAATACCAGCTGTTTGGCTATTTTCTACTGCTGGATGATGAGTGGGAGCGCCACCGTCAGGCGATTAAACTGGATACCCTGGATCACTAAACGGAGGAGGGATAAATAATCATGAATGACCCTCGATTACATACAGGTGGGGTGCGGGTTAGTCTTGATGAAGAGACCCACGTCCTGCAACCAGAAGGTGGCAAAGCGCAGTCGTTTCCAATTCCGAACGAAACGCCACAGCAGGTCAGGACACTGAAAGATCTGGCTCTGAGTCAGATTACACTGACGCAGTACCCGGTGGTCGAGGCGTGGCGCGAAAAACTGTTTGCGCCGGAAGGGCGGCCGGAAATTTGCGATGAACTGCCACGCTTGTTGACAGCGTTCCTGCGCACACCTGAGGCGGAGGCGATGTCGCCATACAGACGTCGCGCCAGTGCGCTGCACCATGTCTTTGTTAACAAACGTGCGCTGGTACGCCGTGATGATCTGTTGCCGGGGCAGACCACGACCAGTTTTGTGGGTCCGGTCGTCTATATGGACACCATCGGTTACTGTATCTGGCCGGAGTTGAAAACGGTGACGACCCGGGCGCAGAATCCTTTCAGCATCAAACCAGAAGTGGCTGAGCGCCTCAATAAAGAGATATTCCCCTTCTGGCTTGAACGCCGCACCGCCACGGAGGTGGCGCGCTACAGTGATTACGACAGTCAGCAGTTCCCCAATCGTGATCGGGTGAAGGGTGATTCAATTGATCCACTATTAAAGAGTCGTGCCGGTGAAACGCCTCGGGCATTGCAGTTGATGGAACGGGTCGCCTTCTTTCTCTCCGACAAGGCGACCTGTGTCTCTCATACCGTCCCCGATTTTGAGCGGGTGCTGAAATATGGCTTCGATGGCCTGATCAAACAGGCGCGCGCAGATCTGCAAAATGGCAGTGCCGACAGTGATGAACAGAAGGCGTTTCTTGAAGGGGTGATCTCCGTCTTCGAGGGGGCTAACATTTACGCCCAACATCTCGCCCAGGCCGCTTTTTCAGCCGGTAACAGAGAGCTGGCACGCATCTGTAACAAGGTACCTGCGCAACCGGCTGAGACACTACACGAAGCGCTGACGACTATCTGGATCTGTTACCACCTGTTGCTTCAGGAGAATACCAATTTTGGTTTCTCCATCGGACGCCTTGATCAGCTGCTGAATGAGTATTACCTCAGTGACTGGAACAAATTATCCGGCGATGCCAAACGCAACGCCTATGTCGAAAGAGCGGTCGAACTGGTGAGTCACTTTTTTCTGCGCTGCTCCGATCACGTGCCGCTTTCTACCGAGGGGTCGGAAACGCTCTTTGCCGGGAGCGGTTCCAACCAGGCGTTGACCGTCGGCGGTACCCGTTATGAAAATGGCGAGGTGGTGGATGCGGTCAATGACATGACCTACATCATCCTCAAGGCGACCGAGATCCTCAGCATTCGTGATCCCAATGTGCACGCCCGTTATCACAAAGAGGTGCATCATCGTGATGCCGACGGCAAGCCCCTGCCAGACGGTCTCTACGACCCCTACCTGAAGCGTGTCAGCCAGGTCAACATCCTGACCCGGGCGACGCCGGCGATTCACGGTGATGCGCCGGTGGCCCACGCGATGGCGAACTACTACGCTGCCCATGAAGGGGTTAGTGAGGAAGAGGCGCTGGCAGACGCCTATGACTACGCCTCGATCGGCTGCATCGAACAGAACTCTGCCGGTAAGCATTACGGCAATACAGGCTCGACACTGATGGTGCTGCCTGCGGTACTGGAGCTGGCGTTGTTTGGCGGCAAACACCGTAGTGACGGAGTCGGCAAGGATGCCCCCAATCTGTTTAATGAACTGCCCGAATACACCACCAGGCCGCTGCTCGAAATGAACTCCATGGATGAGTTTATCGAGGCGTTCCGCTTTCAGCTCGACCAGATGGCAAGCCACACGGTGCAGTGCAATAACTATCTTGGAAGGGCGATGGAAAAGATGCGCCAGGTGCCGTTCCTCTCGGGTATCTATACAGGACCGACGAATCTGCCGGGAAGTGAGGGAGCGGTGTTCCGCGATCTTTCCGCTGGTGGTGCCAAGTACAACTCTTCGGGGATTGCGATCATCGGCGTCGCTGATGTGATCGACTCTTTTTGTGTCATCGATGCACTGCTCTTTGGTGGCAAGATGACCCCGCAGGAACTGCTGGCGGCACTGGAGGCCGACTATAATGATGCCGGCTACAAACCTGATGAGGAAGAGCATTTTCTGGTGGCGATACTCAACTTTCTGCGGCGGCTGTTTGGAATGCAGCAAAAGGGTGCTCAGCTGCCAACGCTATCGTCCGAACGGATGCGTGAAATCAAGGAGCTGATTCGCCTCGCCCCCAAGTATGGTGCCGGTGTCGATCAGACCGAAGGCGGTATCTATGACAACACGCTTGGGGTGCGCTACACCCATTTGCTGACACGGATGATTCAGGAGGTCTTTTATAAATACCGCACCCATCGCGGCGGGCGTTACCTGGTCGGTTACTGGAGCATGACCAACCACGCCGGTTTTGGCATGTTGAGCAAGGCGAGCCCCAATGGTCGTAAAGCGGGGGCGGCCTTTGCCAGCGGCATTACCCCGTGCCCGGGGGTGGTGAAACGTAATGGAGATCCAGTGATGGCACTGGATCATATTCTATCGGTCGCCGAGGTTGAGGGTGATACGGTACAGAACGGTTATACCTATAACCTTAGCCTCACCACACGTGACGAAACGTTTTTCCCTGAGGATACCGAGCTGTTTGCGCGCTATATGAAGACCTTTATGGATAACAACGGTGTGCTGGTGCAGCTGTGTGTCTCCGCCATCGATGATCTGATCGCGGCCGACAGGGCTGCGTCCGCCGCGTCGCAGCCGGGGGCAGATGAAGCAGCGCAGCAGGCGCTTGCGCCGTACCGGGATCTAATGATCCGGGTGGCGGGATATTCGGCTTATTTTGTGACCCTCAGCCCGGAGATGCGCACCGAGATCATCGCCCGCTCCAACTTCGCGCTGGAAAACGGCGTTGAACAGCACACCCTTGTAGCCGTCTAGTGGTGGTCTAAGGAGGAATCGTTATGCACGCAGGTTTTCCATGTTTCTCAAAAGACATACAGCAGGTGATGCGTCTTGGTATCGGTGATCACGAGGTGCCTGAACTGGTCGATGCCGTTGCCGGGCCGGTACTGGCCGCAGGCATGGCGCTGTTACTCAAACTCGGGTTCGGTTATGTGATGCGCGACTGCCTGCTGGACAGAGAGCAGTCTGACAGGGCGATGGCCTTTTTTGACGAGAACTTTATCTTCAATGATCCCAGCGCACCCAATGGTCAACGTTTTTATCAGGGCAAGTTCCTGCTGCGAACGCGTAAGCCGGACGACAACATGAATGTGTGGCTGCGTTTCTGTTCCGAGCCGGAGAAGCTGTTTGTCGAGACCCCTTTTGGACGAACGATCAACTCACTCAATGTGGTGGAGACCGATGTCGTTGATGAAGAGGAGGCCGCTGCACTGGAGCGAGACCCGACTAAGGTCGATCTGGTGATCTGCTTTAAGGATATCGATTCAATCGTCGGTATGGTGGGGCGCGATGAGGTAGATGTGGTGGGCCTGCTGCTGGAAAATGTGGTGCAGCTGACAGGGAATGTGGGGCATCTGTTCAAGCTCGGCGCAATCGCCAGGAATATTGAACTTGAACTAGGCCTCAACAGTGCTGCCTGAGATGGACGCCGAAACAGGTCCCAGCGTTAATGGCAGCACCAATACCAGCGCACTCATCTTCGATATCAAGCGTGATTGCAGTGAGGATGGCCCCGGTATCCGTACTACCGTCTTTTTCAAGGGCTGCCAGCTCTCATGTCACTGGTGTCAAAATCCTGAAGGGAGGGGAAGGCAGACTGAGCTGTCATACAACGTGGCTGCCTGCCATCCTGAGCGATGCGGCACGCCATGTATAGAGACCTGCCCGGAAAAGTCGTTAAGTCTGGTGCAGGGAAAAATAGAAATCAATCGTGAAACCTGTACCGCCTGTAACAGCTGTAGTGAGGCCTGCCCGACGGGTGCGCTGGAGGCCTCGGGTTATTCGATCACGCTCGATGAGCTGATGTACCGGCTGTTAATAGACAAACCCTTTTATAGCTCCAGTGGTGGCGGTGTGACGCTCTCTGGTGGTGAGGTGACGCAGCAGATGGCATTTGCACACCTGCTGTTAAAGGCACTGAAGGCTGAGGGCATTCACACTGCGATCGAGACCAGTGGTTTTTTTAACTACCGTCGCTTTAGCGATCTAATGTTGCCGTGGCTTGATCTGATCTATTTTGATCTCAAGCTGATCAATGATGACGCAAGTCGACAATATACCGGGCAGTCGAACCGTTTGATTCTGGATAATTTCCGGCGACTGGCTGAGTCAGGCAGTGTGCCGGTAATCCCACGTGTGCCGTTGATCCCGGGGATCACCACCAGCGAAGAGAACCTGCATGGCATTGCCGATTTTCTCGCATCAGTTGGCATTGATGCCGCGACACTGCTGCCCTATAACCCGCTGTGGAGTGACAAGGCGGTCAGGCTTGGCATTACACCAGAATATCAACGAGCAACATTCATGACACCGCAGGAAAAGCAGCAGTGTGTCGCATTATTTAATTCTTCTCATCAGGGAAAAAAGGGGGCCGGTCATGCAAATTGATTTTCACCACACTACCACCTATGTGATTGCACGTGCGGCTGGTTTCGGTCATGAGCAGGCCGAGATTATCGCCTACGCCTCTCAGTATGTCGATGATGCCACCAGCACCGGTGTGGTCCAGTTCGACAATCAGGCGGTCTATCATCGCATCAGCTCAGCGCATAAGATACTTGATCTGCGTAACACCCAGGAGCTTGCCAACCATCAGGTGTGGCTGGCGTTTCATTTTCTGCCCGGCAATGGCGGCAAGGCGGCGGGTGAAGACCCGGACGGCAGTTTTATCAACAAGATTGTCTGTCGCCCCAATAGTCCAGTGGCGCAGGAGATGGTGCGGGGGGTGATCCTGGAGAAAGATCGCTTCTATGGGCTACATCGCCTGGGGGTTGCGATGCATGTCTACGCCGACACCTGGGCACATCAGGGGTTTGCCGGGGTGATGCACGATATTAATGAGGTGGAAGATACCGTAGAAACCGGCGATTCGGGCGTCTTTAGCGAAGGTGTCGAGGCGTGGTTAAAGGCGAGGCTGCGTGACAAGTTAGACGACCTTGTTCCACCGTTGGGCCACGGTCGCGCCAACGTCTTCCCCGACATCCCTTTTTTACAGTGGCAATACCAGAACGGTCGCGGGGATCTGGTGCCGCGCGATAATACCAGTGACTTTATGGAAGCGGCCGACCAGATGTGCATCGCGATGCGGCGTTTTATCCTTGGTGACCCCGATGCCAATGTTGCCGGACTGGATGTCGATACCAAAGGTAAGCTACATGAGATGTTTGTCGGCGTGACCCAGGAGGAGGGTGATGAACGCCATGATGTCTGGCTGAAAGCGATCAGAGAGGGGGCCTTTAGTTTTGGTGCGGCTGCGATTGCCGACTATGTGCCACGTGGGCGTCAATCATGGAAGGCGCAGGCGCTTGGCACCAGCCATGACCTGCCGGTGCACCGCTATCAGCCTGAGTTCCTGCACAGTAACTGGAAGATGTTTCATGATGCGATTCAGGCCCATCGCTTCCATGTGGTACATGATATCTTGCCGCGCTATGGGATCTGTGCTGCTTAGCAATGGAAAGGAAAGGGGCAGTGTAAAACTGGTGGGCCAGGTCGCTGGCTCACCAGTATTGATAACGCCTAAGGTTCTGCCTCGACGTACTGCAAGCTATATTCAGCAACGACGTTACCACTGCCGTCGACCACAGCGACGACCCAGTCGCCAACCCAGCCCGGCAGCAGTGTCTTACTCGAGTTTACCCGCCAGCGAGGCCCGCCGACATTAAAGCTCACCTCTGCCATCACCTTGCCGGCAAACATCCAGCGGTGGGTGACGGTCTGGTCCTGCAGATCACGTAGTTCACTAAAAAAGTGAATCTTGTTGATGTTGTTGCTCAGGATGGTGATCTCATCGACAGGTTCACGCTGCTCAATGGCAGAGGTGAACTGAGCGCGCGCAACCTCACCCGCATTGACCACTGAAAGTGGTGTGATGGCGACGATTAACAGCGCCAGTAGTGCATAGAGTTTGTTCATACGACCTCCTTTCGTTTACATCGCTTCGATACGTGCCAGTTGCTCTTGCAACTTCTCCAGTGACGATTTGATCTCGGCCAGTTTTGCCTGTTCCTTTTCGACAACCGGAACGGGTGCCTTCTCCAGATAGTTCGGGTTGGCCAGCTTGGCACTGACTCCCACCAAGCTCTTCTCCAGCTTGCCGATCTCTTTTGTCAGGCGCGCGATCTCCGCCTCTTTATCGATCAATCCCGCCATCGGGATCAGCAGTTTCATCTCGCCGACCAGTGCTGTTGCAGACTCTGGAACATCGTCACCTTCAGAAAGTATCGCCACCGATTCCAGTTTCGCCAGTGTGATCAGGAATTCACGGTTATTTTCAAGGCACGCGGTATCAACAGGGCTGCTATTTTGCAGCAACACCGGCAGAGGCTTGCTTGGTGGAATATTCATGCCGCTGCGAATCTTGCGCACTCCATTGATGAAGTCTTTAATCCACTCGACATCTTCAATAGCATCTAGATCAAGCCAGTCAGAATCTGGTTTTGGGTAAGGCTCAAGCATGATGGTCTTGCCCTTAATATCGAGCAGCGGTGCGACACGCTGCCAGATTTCCTCGGTGATGAACGGGATAACCGGATGTGCGAGGCGTAGAATGCCTTCGAGAATCTGCAATAGTGTTTGACGAGTACCGCGCAATTCAGCATCAGAGCTATTATCTGAGTAGAGGATTGGTTTGGAAAGCTCCAGATACCAGTCGCAGTATTCATTCCAGGTGAACTCATAAAGCGTCTGTGCTGCATGGTCGAAACGGTAATTCTCGATCGAACTCTGTACCTGCTGAACGACAATCTGAAACCGTGATGTGATCCAGCGATCGGGTAGACTCAATTCAATCTCTTTGCCAAGGCCGATCTCTTTCTCTTCGGTGTTCATCAACACATAACGCGCTGCGTTCCACAGCTTGTTACAGAAGTTACGATACCCTTCGATGCGGTTGAGGTCGAATTTTATATCACGTCCGGTCGACGCGAGTGCCGCAAAGGTGAAACGCAGCGCATCGGTACCGAAGGCGGGGATGCCGTCCGGAAACTCCTTGCGCGTCTGCTTTTCGATCTTCTTTGCCAGTTGTGGCTGCATCATGCCGCTGGTGCGTTTGGCAACCAGTGCTTCGAGATCAATGCCATCGATCAAGTCAATTGGATCGAGTACGTTCCCTTTGGATTTCGACATCTTCTGTCCATAGGAGTCACGCACCAGGCCGTGGATGTAGATATCCTTGAACGGCACCTGGCCATCCATGAACTTCATTCCCATCATGATCATGCGTGCGACCCAGAAGAAGATGATGTCGAAGCCGGTCACCAGTACCTGAGTCGGGTAGAAGTTTTTCAGGCGCTCGGTATCTTCAGGCCAGCCAAGGGTAGAGAACGGCCACAGTGCCGAACTGAACCAGGTGTCGAGCACATCTTCGTCCTGCCGCAACACCACCGCATCGCTCAGATTATGCTTGCTGCGTATCTGCTCTTCGGAGCGCCCCACATAGATGTTGTCGTGCTCGTCATACCAGGCGGGAATACGGTGCCCCCACCAGATCTGGCGTGATATACACCAGTCTTCGATGTTACGCATCCACTCAAAATAGGTGTTTTTCCAGTTATCGGGAATAAAACGGATGGTGCCATCCTCGACTGCATTGATCGCAGGCGTGGCCAGTGGTGCTACTTTCACGTACCACTGGTCGGTGAGAAAGGGCTCGATGACGGCACCGGAGCGGTCACCACGCGGCACCATCAGTTTATGATCTTTGGTCTCGCCCAGCAGATCATTTTCAGCCAGTTCTTCGATCAGCAGCCTGCGCGCCTCGAAACGGTCCAGACCGCGGAAATCAGCGGGAATCAGTGAGCCGTGCTCATCTTGCAGATCGATGATCGCGGCATCGATGGTGAAGATGTTGATCAGGCCGCCGTTGGGCAGTGCGGCGATGGCAGATGCTTCACGGTGACGGTTCCAGACCTGGTAGTCGTTAAAATCGTGCGCCGGGGTGATCTTGACACACCCGGTGCCGAACTCAGGATCGACATAGTCATCGGCGATGATCGGAATCAGACGGTCGGTGAAGGGCAGTTTCACCTGCTGACCAACCAGATGGGTATAGCGCTCATCGCCGGGGTGTACCGCCACGGCGGCGTCTCCCAGCATCGTTTCAGGACGGGTAGTGGCGACAACCAGATGACCGCTGCCATCGGCCAGCGGATAGTGCATGTGCCACATGTAGCCGTTCTCCTCTTCGGAGATCACCTCCAGATCGGAGACGGCGGTGTGCAGCTTGGGGTCCCAGTTGACCAGCCGTTTGCCGCGATAGATCAGCCCCTCTTCATGCAGTTTGACGAAGACCTCTTTGACCGCATCGGAGAGGCCGTCGTCCATCGTGAAGCGCTCGTGCTGCCAGTCGAGTGACGAGCCGAGGCGGCGCAGCTGCTGGGTGATGGCACCGCCCGATTCATCTTTCCAGTCCCACACCTTATCGAGAAACGCGTCACGCCCGAGGTCGTGGCGGGTCTTCCCTTCGGCGGCCAACTGGCGCTCGACCACCATCTGCGTGGCAATTCCGGCATGGTCGGTGCCCGGCTGCCACAGGGTGTCGTGGCCCTTCATGCGGTGGTAGCGGGTGAGTAGATCCATCACTGTGTTGTTGAAGCCGTGGCCCATGTGCAGGCTGCCGGTGACGTTCGGGGGTGGAATCATGATGCAGTAGGGGCTTTCGCCGCTGCCGGAGGGGGCGAAATGGCCACCTTTCTCCCAGGTTTCGTACCACTGTTGTTCGATTGCGTGGGGGTTGTAGGTCTTTTCCATGGTGTTCCGTCTGTTAAAAACTCGATTCTGTCTGAATGCTGGATAACGTGCGCTATTGTAGCGCATCCTGTGTCGATCTGGGCGCCAATCTCGCTGTAGAAAAGGGCCTGCTGGAGCGAGGTTGACGTGAACGGGGGGGGCGAACTATTACAGCTGGTTTAGCGGTCGCCTGGGGTTTTGATGTGCAGTTCGCCAAGTTCTCGCTCGATACGTGCCTGCATCTCGGTCAGCGCCTCGGCGATGGTTTTATCAAAGTCACTACGGGCGCGTTCAATAATATGATCGACCTCTGCCTGGAGCGTCGCGGCGTGTGTGTTATCCGCAGCTGACGCAGGTTTTGCTTTTTCAGGCTGTGCTTCGGTTGGTGTGACGGGCACGACCATATCCTTGAGAACGGGGATTTCAATATCGTCTGCTGGCTGGTCTGGCATGATGATTAGATCTTGTGTGATTCAAGTGGGTAGCCGCGATCGCGATAGAATTTGAAGCGCTCACGCCCCTGTGCTTTCAGCTCATCGGCCTGATTGATCAGTTCGGCGACCCGTTCAAAACGGCTGAAGAAGCCCGGCACAGTGGGGGCGAGGTTGATCAGTACCTCACTATGGCTGTGTGGGTCGGATGGCGTCTGGTCATTATGGCCGATCAGGATCGGCGGCGACGCCTGCTGCGATTCTCCTTCGATCGCATGCGGCAGAAAACTCCCCTGTTTGTAGCTCCACAGCAGGTCGTCTACCTTCTTCGCCTGCTGCTGCGATTCGGTATGGAGATAGAGTGTATGCCCCAGCCTGTAGATCTTCTCTGCCAGACGGCACGCGAAGAGTTCGCGGCCGTTGGCAGTGCTGTCTGGCAGGATGTAAAAATCGACGCGTGTCATTGTGGTCGCTAGCTATTTGGCACATCTATCCAGGATGTACTGCGTCAGCAGCGGTACCGGGCGACCGGTTCCCCCTTTTTTCGCGCCTGAATGCCACGCAGTCCCGGCGATATCGAGGTGTGCCCAGGTAAATTTTTTGGTGAAACGCGACAGAAAACAGGCAGCGGTGATAGTGCCGCCTTCGCGCCCACCGATATTGGCCATGTCGGCGAAGTTACTCTTTAGTTGCGCATCGTACTCGTCCCACAGTGGCAGTGGCCACGCACGGTCGTTGCTATTTTTGCCGGCCGCAAGCAGGTCGTCGACGAGGCCGTCATCGTTCCCTGTCAGCCCGCTGGCGTGGCTACCGAGTGCCATTACACAGGCGCCGGTGAGGGTGGCGATATCGATCACCACTTCAGGTTTGAAACGTTCGCTGTAGGTGAGGGCATCACACAGAATCAGACGCCCTTCGGCATCGGTATTGAGCACTTCGATGGTCAGGCCCGACATGCTGGTGACGATGTCGCCTGGTTTGTTGGCATCACCGTCCGGCATGTTTTCACAGGCGGGTATCACGCCGACAACATTGACTGGCAGTTGTAGTTCGCTGACGGTCGCCATCACACCGAGTACACTGGCGGCACCGCACATATCATATTTCATCTCATCCATCGCAGGAGATGGCTTGATCGAGACGCCACCAGAGTCAAAGGTGATTCCCTTGCCCACCAGTACCACCGGTTTGTCGTTCTTTTTACCGCCACTGTAGTTCATCGTGATCAGCTTCGCAGGCTGACGGCTGCCGCGTGTTACCGACAGTAACGAGCCCATCTTCAGGGCTGTCATCTGTTTTTCATCCAGCACGCTTACTTTGAGTTTACTGTTACCTTTGCCGATCTCTCTGGCTTTGTTGGCAAGGTAGGCGGGGTTGCAGATATTCCCGGGCAGGTTGCCGAGATCTTTTGTGATAGTCATGCCGTTGGCGATGGCAAGTCCGGTCTTCGCCGCGTTGCGGCAGTTAGTACGATTGGCAGTGCCAGGAATATTGAAGCTGACCTTTTTCAGGTTGGCGGCTGGGTGCTGGTTCTTTTTACTCTTCATCTCCTCGAAGCGATAGAGCGCATCACAGGTGGCTTCTACCATCTGGCGAATCTTCCACGGCAGGTCGCGCCCAGTGACCTTCAATTCGCCGAGATAACTGACGCACTCTTTAACACCGATTTTGTCGAGGGCTCTGGCGGCGGCGGTGACCACCTTGTGAAACTGCTGGTCGTTGAATTCACCTTCCTTGCCACACCCCACCAGCAGGACTCGATCGGCTGTGCTACTGGGTACCGCGTGCAGCAGTAGTGTCTCACCCTGTTTGCCCTTGATGTCGCCCTGTTTGAGGATTTTACCAATATGGTTGCGGCTGCTCTTATTGAGGTGTCTGGCCGAGGCAGTGAGTATTCCTGACTCATGGACGCCAACGACGAGGCATGCTGAACGCTGATTTCCAATGGTGCTACTGATGATTTTAAAGTCCATGAATACTCCTGCAGTTATGTGTCATCGGGGGGTGACCGGAAGGCGATTAGCAATTTTTGGCCGGCATTTACCCGTTTAGTTCCTTTCGGTTTGTCTGATGCGGTATGATGGCATCTGTCACAGGCAAACCATTTTCGAAAAATTCTACATGAAACAACCTGTTTTTTCACCGCTCATCGCATTATTTAATTTTCGGCGGACTCAGCAGTGATCATTAGCCGTTATATTCTGAGGGAGGTGCTGTCGACACTTATTGCAGTGGTCTGCGTCCTGTTGTTGATTTTTCTGAGTAACCGCTTTGTCTTCTATCTTGCAGACGCCAGTGTGGGAAACCTCTCCAGCGATGTAATCCTGACGATTTTGATGCTCAAGACCCTTGATGCGCTGGTGCTTATGTTGCCGCTGGCACTCTTTCTTTCGATTCTGATCGCATTTAGTCGCCTCTACAAAGATAGCGAGATGGTGGCGATGCTGGCGTGTGGCGTCAGCATTGGGCGCATCTACAAAACCGTTTTAATGCTGGCAGTCCTGGTGGCGCTGGTGGTTTCTGTGATCACCTTTTATATCGCACCGTGGGCGACTGAAGAGACCTACCGTATCCAGGACAGGGAAAAGGCGGCATCAAAGCTGGCCGGTATCGCTTCGGGACGATTCACTGAGGCGACCAGTTCTGCAGGTGTCTTTTATGCAGAGCATATCTCCGATGATCAAAGTGAACTGAAAGATGTTTTTCTGCACAGCGAACGTGATGGCAGGCAGGTGATCCTCTCTGCAAAAAGTGGTCGCCATTTTGTTCAGGAAGAGAGCGGTGATCGTTTTCTGGAGCTGCAGCAGGGGTACCGTTACGAGGGGTTGCCGGGCAGTGGTGAGTTTTCGATCATCGAGTATCAGACACACGCGATTAGAATTCAGGAGCAGGAGGTGGTGCGTTCAGATCGAAAACACAAGGCCTACCCAACCGATGAGCTACTGGATCCCGAGGGTCGTCACCAGTTTGCCGAGCAATATCGCTGGGATTTTGATGAGCTGCGTCGCTACGATCACGCCGAGCTCCACTGGCGCCTGGCAATGCCGCTCTCAGTCATCTTGCTGGCGATGCTAGCGGTTCCGCTAAGCAAAACTAACCCACGCCAGGGGCGCTATGCCAAGTTATTCATAGCGATTCTGATCTATTTCATCTATAGCAATTTGATGGGGGTAGGGCGCAGCTGGATTGAGCGCGATGTCGTCACTGCAGTGGTTGGTTTATGGTGGGTGCATGGCGCGCTCTTTATCCTCACCACGGTCCTGTTAAGTAAACAGTATGGCGTAAGCTGGTTATTGGGACGTACTCCACCGGTTGTCAGTCACTCCCCTGCAGGCAAGGAGTAACGGCGAAGGTGATTCTAGATCGTTATATCATGAGAACCGTTATTGGCAGTGTCTCGCTGGTGATGTTGATTCTACTGGCACTGTTCTCGTTTGCCGCCTTTGTCAATGAACTGACCTATCTGGGCAAGGGCGAGTACGGTGTACTCCAGGCGCTGCTCTATGTGGCGTTGACCCTGCCAGGGATGGCCTATGACCTGTTCCCGGTTGCTGCCCTGCTCGGAAGTGTGATCGGCCTCGGTGTGATGGCCAGTAACAGTGAGCTTGTGGTGATGCGCTCGGCAGGGGTTTCGATTGGCCGAATCACCTGGTCCGTAATGAAGGCTGGACTTGTGCTGGTGATGGTCGCTGTGATCATCAGCGAGTTTGTTTCTGCTGAGAGTGAACGCCTGGCCCAGGAGCTTCGCAGTCAAGCGCTGGTCGGCTATGTTTCTAAAAAAATCGACAAAGGCTTCTGGACGCGAGATGAGTCACGTATCATCAATGTCCGTCGTGTTCTGGCGAATGGTGAGCTGAGTGGTATCTACATTTATGAAATAGACGATCAGCGCCGCCTACAGGAGGTACTACATGCAAAAAGCGCTATTTTTAAAGAAGATCAGTGGTTACTGAGAGAGGTGAGTTATAGCCGCCTCGGCCAGCATGAGGTGAGCTCTACACTGATCGATCGTTTGCCACAGGAGAGTCTGGTGGACCCTGAGATGGTCGATGTGATTGCGATCAAACCACGCAGCCTCTCGGCCCGGGGGCTCTATGAATATGTTGAATATCTGAAGCGTAATGACCTCAACGCAAGCCATTATGAAATGGTCTTCTGGTCCAAGCTCATCTTGCCGTTTGCTACTGCGATGATGGTGTTTTTATCGATACCATTTGTCTTTGGCCCCCTCAGGTCAGTTGGGGTAGGGGTGAGGGTGCTATTTGGAACGCTGGTTGGTATCAGCTTTTATGTGATTCACCAGATGTCGAGTTATGTTGGGCTGGTATTCCATATCAACCCGGCACTCAGCGCCATATCACCTACGCTGCTCTTTTTTACGGCGTCGCTGTTTATGATGCGCCGTATAAAATAGGGGAATCATCGTGCCGGGTATCGATCAAGCCTTGATATCGATCAGGGAGCCGATAGTCTCGCTGACGCTTTCGACAACCCTGGCGGATGCCTCAACCTGCAGGCGTGCCATCATCAGATTGACCAGTGGTTCGGCGACATCGACTGGATCGCCCGAGGTGCTGTTTTCGGCGCTGGCAATGGTAGAGGCGCTCTTTTCGGCCATAGCCACGCCACGTTGGATACCGGTCATACCGGCGTTCAGGGCTGAAATACTACTCATGTTAAATCCCTCTTGTTGCTTGTCTATTTATCGACTAAAAAGACAGAATAGTGAGGTAAATGCCCGTTTGTGAGGGGGCTTTCGACCACTTTGTGACCATTTTCAAGGTTTAAGGGTGAGCGCCCTACAATCCACCGAATGGGGGTGAAAAGCGTTTGGGAGAGGGGCGGGGTAAGCGTCCTGACCGCTGCCCGCTGAGTGGCGGCCTAAATCTGTGTAAACCAGCATCATAAGCCTGTGGCGGTGAGACTTGCTGGTGCAGAGCACAGACTATTCCCTCAACATTGCTGCAGCAGTTACCAGAAAAGGAGAGGGGCGCGCGTTGTACCTGCCAGAGCTGCCTGAAGCTTTATCTGGGTGAGCATACCTTGGAGATACCCATTCCACGGGTGGTGGACAAGTATCCATTACTCATTGCATGGTTGAAGGCTTTTACTTTTTCCGATAAAAATCCACTGTAAATAAACAGCTGCTGCCTCGACTAAACTGGTGATATCGAGTTTGTAAAAAAGTGAGACTGATGACGCAACGACGTCAATTACTGAAAATTTGTGGTGGATTACTACTGACGGCGGCGGTGGTGCCTTTAGTTACAAAATTAGCTATCGCTGGCCACAACGGTCGACGCAGTGGTGGTGAAGAGACAGGAAAGCTTTTTATGAGTGAAGATGAATGGCGTGAAACGCTAACGGCAGAACAATTTTATATACTTCGAGAGGAGGGGACAGAGCGCCCCTTTTCCAGCCCGTTAAATGATGAAAAACGTGACGGCAGATACCACTGTGCCGGCTGCGATCAGCCTCTGTTTACCGCACAGATGAAGTTTGATAGTGGTACCGGCTGGCCGAGCTTTTTCGAATCAATCGACGGTGCCTTTGAGACCACTACCGATTTCAAACTGATCTATCCGCGCACTGAGTACCACTGCTCACGCTGCGGTGGCCATCATGGGCACGTTTTCAAAGATGGTCCTCCACCAACCGGAAAACGCTGGTGCAATAATGGTGCGGCATTGAGGTTTATTCCCGCCTGACCTGTCAGCATGCTGTGTGGGGGTGAATGAAAAATTGCTTAATGGCGCCTCTGACGGTGCTCTTCTTATTGACAGGGGTGGAAGTGATGGCGGGTAATGGTTTGAAGGATTATGGTTCAACATTGGAAAAGGCGACTTTTGCCGGTGGTTGTTTCTGGTGTATGGAGCCACCCTTTGATCAACTGGATGGTGTGGTTTCGACCACTTCCGGTTATGCCGGCGGTGATGAGGTCGATCCAGCTTACAACGAGGTAGCAGGTGGTCAAACGGGTCACACAGAGACGATTCAGATCGAATACGATCCCACCCGGGTGAATTACCAGCGATTGCTGGAGGTCTTCTGGCGTAACATCGATCCCACTGCGGTTGATCGTCAATTTGTCGATGTTGGACGGCAGTATCGCAGTGCGATCTTTTATCACAACGATGAGCAGAAGTGTCTGGCGCTTGCATCAAGAGAGCAACTGGCGAGCTCAGGACGATTCGAGCAACCGATCGTAACCGAGATCACCGCATTAAATACATTCTATCCGGCTGAAGAGTATCACCAGGACTTTTATCAGAAAAACCCGGTCCGTTATAAATTTTATCGTTTCAACTCAGGGCGTGACCAGTACCTCAGAAAAAAATGGGATGAGCACTGAATCGAGACTTTACGTTTCATACGCAGACCATTTTCCGACGTTCAATAAAGCCAGCCAAGATGCTGGTTTTTTTATTGAGTGATAGTACAGCATGAGAAAAAGTCATTAATATAGTCAATGGAGTGTAATGTTCTACCCTGTTAAGACGACTACTTAGCGATTGTCAGTGGCCAGGAAATATAAGTAATGAAAAAAAGTAAGATCATATTGGCTGGGGTCATTTCCCTTTTGGTGCTGGCTTATTTTAGCTTTGATCTGGGACAGTATTTTAGCCTTGATTATTTTAAGTCTCAGCAGGCGGAGATTGAGGATTATTACAGCGCGCAACCCCTGGTAACAGTGGCACTGTTCTTTTTGATCTACGTCGTGGTCACCGGGCTTTCACTTCCCGGCGCGGCAATCATGACACTGATTGCCGGGGCCATCTTTGGTGTCTTTACCGGGACAATCATTGTCTCGTTCGCCTCTACTTTAGGTGCCACCATCGCCTTTCTTGTGTCGCGTTATCTGTTGCGCGATTCGATCCAGCGCCAGTTTGGCGATAAGCTGAAGACCATTAACGAAGGTATCGAGAAGGATGGTGCTTTTTATCTATTCACCCTGCGCCTTGTCCCCGCATTTCCATTTTTCGTGATTAATCTGCTCATGGGGTTAACCCCGATTCGTACCGTGACATACTTTCTGGTCAGTCAGGTGGGGATGCTGGCGGGGACGGTTGTCTATGTGAACGCCGGCACGCAGATCGCGAAGATCGAATCACTGAGTGGGATCTTATCGCCTGCGCTGATTATCTCATTTGTATTGCTTGGTATCTTTCCACTCGTCGCCAAAAAGGCTGTCAGCATGATCAAGGCAAAAAAGGTATTGAAGGATTACCCAAAACCAGCACAGTTTGATCGAAACCTGATCGTGATTGGCGGCGGTTCTGCCGGTCTGGTCACCTCTTATATTGCCGCTGCCGTAAAGGCGAAAGTGACACTGATCGAAAAACAGAAAATGGGGGGAGATTGCCTCAATACCGGCTGTGTTCCTTCCAAGGCGTTGATTCGCTCAGCCAGGTTTGTCTCGCAGCAAAAACGGGCCAGCGAACTGGGGATGAAATCTGCCAGCGTCGATTTCGATTTTGCCGATGTGATGGAGCGTATCCAGCGTGTCATTAGGACAATTGAACCACATGACTCGGTTGATCGTTACCGCGATCTTGGCGTCGACGTGATTGAGGGGGCGGCCAGAATCACCTCACCTTATCGCGTTGAGGTCAATGGGAAGACGTTGACCACGCGCAATATCGTTATTGCCACCGGTGCCGGGCCATTTGTGCCGCCGCTGCCGGGTCTGGATGAGGTGGGTTACCTCACGTCGGACACCGTGTGGGATTTACGCGAACTGCCCAGCCGTCTGGTTGTGCTAGGCGGTGGCCCGATAGGCAGTGAGCTGGCTCAGAGCTTTGCTCGCCTCGGCAGTCGTGTGACTCAGGTTGAGCTCGGTGATCGTATCATGGGGCGTGAAGACCCGGACGTATCAGCGGTGGTAATGGAGCGCTTCATGGCCGAAGGGATCGACGTGCGTGTCGGCCATCAGGCAAAGGCATTCTGTATTGAAAATGGCGAAAAGATTCTAATCTGTGAACATGGAGGTGGAGAGGTGCGCATCCCGTTTGACCAGGTGCTGGTTGCGTTAGGGCGCGCCGCCAACACTACGGGCTTTGGCCTTGAAGAGCTGGGGGTTAGCGTCAATCGTACTGTTGAGGTGAATGAGCTGCTGCAGACCAACTTTCCCAATATCTACGCTGCTGGGGATGTTGCGGGTCCATATCAGTTCACCCATACGGCAGCGCACCAGGCGTGGTATGCTGCCGTCAATTCGCTCTTTAGCGGTTTCAAGTCCTTTAAGGTCGATTATCGGGTGATTCCGTGGGCCACCTTTACCGATCCCGAGGTGGCACGTGTTGGCCTCAATGAGACTGAGGCGAAAGAGAAAGGGATCGACTATGAGTTGACCACCTACGATATCGATGACCTTGATCGTGCCATCGCCGATGAAGAGGCGCACGGTTTTATCAAGGTGCTCACCGTGCCGGGCAAAGACAGGATTCTCGGCGTCACCATTGTGGGCGAACACTCGGGCGATCTCATAGCCGAATATGTCACCGCGATGAAACATGGGCTGGGACTCAACAAGATCCTCGGTACGATCCACATCTATCCCACCATGGCAGAGGCCAATAAATATGCGGCGGGTAACTGGAAGCGTGCCCATGCACCGCAACGGCTGCTGGCGTGGGTCGAACGCTTCCATGCATGGCGGCGTGGCGCATGAAACAGTTTATATCAACGTTCTTTCTGCTGATGGCATCTCTGTCGCTTCAGGCTGCAGTCTTTGATCACGACGAATGGAGTAGTTTACTTCAGAAACATGTTGTGCCGATTAATAAGGGGGTTGCAACACAGGTCGATTATGGCGGCTTTGCACGTGATCGTTTCCGACTCAGGGGATATCTCAAATCACTTGAGTCAATATCGCAGTCAAACTTCGAACGGTGGCCCAGGGAAGAGCAACTCGCCTTTCTGATTAATGCCTATAATGCCTGGACGATAGAGCTGATCCTGACTCAATACCCGACTCTTGAATCGATAAAAGATCTGGGATCGTGGATAGAGTCGCCGTGGGACAAAAGCTTTATCCCGCTACTGGGTAAGACCCGCTCTTTAGATGAGATCGAGCATGGGCTTATCCGTGGAGAGGGGCGCTTTCGGGAACCTCGCATCCACTTTGCCGTCAACTGCGCCAGCATTGGTTGTCCCGCATTAGCAGCTACGGCCTATACAGGCGAACAGCTGGTATCTCAATTAGATGAGGCGACTCGACTCTTTCTGAGCGATCGCAGTCGTAATCGATTAACGGGGGACAGACTCTATCTCTCGAAAATATTTAAGTGGTACCGTGATGACTTTGAGCGAGGCTGGGGCGGCTATCGGCGACTGGAGAAATTCCTGGCAGATTATAGCGACGCGCTCGGTTTGAATGAGAGTGATGTCAGGCGTCTCAACTCAGGTGATATTGATATCGAGTTTCTTGATTACGACTGGGCGCTGAATCGAAAGCGATAACCCACCCAGAAATGGCCTGAAATATGCAGTTAATATTGCAGTGAAGTGTCGGGTGTCATGTTGTTGGCTTTGATTAAATTTTGTTGTTGAATATCAAGCAGTCATGAATGAAGGTGATGAAGGCGCGGCGAAATATTGACGATTTTATCGCTATATTTAGCCAAGAAACGTCACTTGTGGCCGATACAATTATTAAGGTCAATAAAACTCGGAACGGGTCGCCGTTCCACGTAGTGAGGTAAGCCATGACTATTTTCGACAAATACCAGTCCCGTTATGAAAAGGCTCAGGAAGAAGAGATGAGCTTGCAGGAATATCTGGAGATTTGTAAAAAAGATCCCAGTGCCTACGCTACATCCGCAGAACGAATGTTACTCGCCATCGGCGAACCAGAGATGGTCGATACTCGTGATGATCCCCGTTATAGCCGCATCTTCTCCAACAAGGTGATCAAGGTCTATCCGGCATTCCGGGAATTCTACGGCATGGAGGAGACCATCGAACAGATTGTCTCTTTTTACCGTCATGCTGCACAGGGGTTAGAGGAGAAAAAACAGATCCTCTATCTGCTTGGCCCAGTTGGCGGTGGTAAGTCATCTCTCGCCGAGAAACTGAAATCGTTAATGGAAAAGGTGCCGTTTTATGCGATCAAGGGCTCACCCGTTAATGAGTCACCATTGAGTCTCTTTTCACCGCAGGAAGATGCCCAGATTCTTGAAGAGGACTACGGTATTTCAAAGCGTTATCTACCGGGCGTGATGTCGCCCTGGGCAGTGAAACGACTACATGAATTCAACGGGGATATATCGAAATTCCGCGTGGTACGTCTCAACCCCTCGGTACTTGAGCAGACAGGCATCGCCAAGACCGAACCGGGAGATGAAAACAATCAGGACATCTCATCACTGGTGGGTAAGGTCGACATTCGCAAGCTGGAGCAGTATTCACAGGATGATCCTGATGCCTACAGCTATTCCGGTGGGCTGTGCCTGGCCAATCAGGGGCTGCTGGAGTTTGTCGAGATGTTCAAGGCACCGATCAAGGTGCTGCATCCGCTGTTAACGGCGACACAGGAAGGAAATTACAAAGGCACCGAAGGTTTCCCTGCTATTCCCTTTACAGGCACCATCCTCGCGCACTCGAATGAATCCGAGTGGCAGTCGTTCAAGAACAATAAAAACAACGAGGCCTTTCTCGATCGTATCTATATTGTGAAAGTCCCTTACTGCCTGCGTGTTACCGAAGAGGTGAAAATCTATGAGAAACTGCTGATTCATAGCTCGCTCTCAGCGTCACCCTGTGCGCCCGACACACTGAAGATGATGGCGCAGTTTGCGGTACTCACAAGACTGATTGAACCGGAGAACTCCAGCATCTATTCCAAGATGCGCGTTTATGATGGGGAGAACCTCAAGGATATCGATCCAAAAGCGAAATCCTATCAGGAGTACAAAGATAGTGCGGGGCCCGATGAGGGGATGACCGGGCTTTCGACCCGTTTCGCCTTCAAGATCCTCTCCAAGGTGTTTAATTATGACCACTCAGAGGTGGCGGCTAACCCAGTCCATCTGCTCTATATCCTGGAGCAGCAGATCGAACAGATGCAGTTTCCACCCGAGACGGCAGAACGTTATCTGTCATTCATCAAGGGTTACCTTGCAACCAACTATAGTGAATTTATCGCCAAGGAGATCCAGACGGCCTACCTCGAGTCCTATGCCGAATTTGGGCAGAACATCTTTGACCGCTATGTCACTTATGCCGATTTCTGGATTCAGGACTCTGAATACCGAGATCCCGATACCGGTGAGATGTTCGATCGTGCCGCACTGAACGATGAGCTGGAGAAGATCGAAAAACCGGCCGGCATCAGTAATCCCAAGGACTTCCGTAACGAGATCGTTAACTTCACATTGCGTGCACGCGCCAATAATGAAGGATTGAATCCGTCATGGACCAGCTTTGAAAAGATGCGTTCAGTGATCGAGAAGAAGATGTTTGCCAATACCGAGGATATTCTGCCGGTGATCTCGTTCAATGCGCAGTCTTCTGCCGAAGATCAGAAAAAGCATCAGGAGTTTGTCGACCGCATGGTGGAGAAGGGGTATACCGCCAAACAGGTTCGCCTGCTGTGTGAGTGGCATCTACGCACACGCAAGTCTTCCTGATCGTTAGACTCAACACTAAGTGGTGTTCATGTGACTCAGGTCATCGACAGGCGCGTCAACGGCAAGAACAAGAGTGCGGTCAACCGCCAGAAGTTCATCCGTCGCTATAAAAAACACCTCAAAGAGGCGGTGGAAGAGGCGGTCTCGAAGCGTAGTATCACCGACATGGAGCACGGTGAGAAGATCAACATCCCGGCGAAAGATATCGCAGAGCCTACCTTTGGTGTCGGCTCTGGCGGTCGCCAGGAGCAGGTGCTGCCCGGTAACAAAGAGTTTGTGAGTGGCGATCGTATCGCGCGCCCACAGGGTGGCGGCGGTGGTGGCAAAAAAGCCAGTAACAGCGGTGAAGGGGAAGATGATTTTACCTTTGCACTGTCGCGTGATGAGTTCATGGATCTCTTTTTCGAAGACCTCGAACTACCACGCATGATCAAGACCCAGCTGACACGAGAGGTGCAGTTCAAAAAGATTCGCGCCGGTTATACGGTTCATGGCAACCCTTCCAACATCAGTGTCATCCGCTCGATGAAAGGGGCGCTGGCACGGCGGATTGCGCTCACCGCGTCTCCTGCACGTCAACTGCACGAGGCGGAAGAGGCGCTGGCGGAGCTGTTACTGAAGGCGTCGGATGATGATCCCGCCATTGTTGCACTGCGCGAAGAGATCAAAGAACTCAAACGTCGAATTCGTGCGGTACCCTTTATCGATACCTTTGATCTGCGTTACAACAACCGCATTGATGAGCCTGTGCCTACCAGTCAGGCGGTGATGTTCTGCCTGATGGATGTCTCTGGTTCGATGGGGAAGTTTGAAAAGGAGATAGCCAAGCGCTTTTTCACGCTGCTTTATCTCTTTCTAGGGCGTGCCTATGAGCGGATCGAGGTGGTCTTCATTCGTCACCACACCATCGCTAAAGAGGTCGATGAAGAGGAGTTTTTCTATTCGCGTGAGACCGGCGGCACGGTGGTCTCAAGCGCGCTGAAGATGATGCGTGACATCATCCATGAGCGCTACCCAACAAGTGACTGGAACATCTACGCAGCACAGGCCTCCGATGGTGATAACTGGTCCGATGACTCAAACGCCTGCCGCGATCTGCTGCTGCAATCGATTATGCCGTACCTGCAATATTACGCCTATGTAGAGGTCACCGATGACGGCGCTACCGGTGACCTGTGGGATGAGTACCAGAAGGTCTCAGATCTCTACGCCAACTTCGTCACCCAGACTATCAGTGACAATAGTGATATCTATCCGGTGTTCCGTAAACTCTTTGAGAAGCAGTGGACATGAGTAGCTACATTTCTGAAGGTTCCGAATGGAACTTTGAACTGTTAGAGCGATACGACCACGAGATCGCACGTGTTGCCGCCAACTTTGGGCTGGAGACCTATCCCAACCAGATCGAGGTGATCACCGCCGAGCAGATGATGGATGCCTACTCAACGGTCGGCATGCCGGTCGGTTATCATCACTGGTCGTTTGGTAAACAGTTCCTCGGTGTTGAGCAGCGATATCGTCGCGGACGCATGGGGCTCGCCTATGAGATCGTGATCAACTCCAACCCCTGTATTGCCTATCTGATGGAGGAGAATACGATGATGATGCAGGCGCTGGTGATCGCCCACGCCTCGTATGGTCACAACTCCTTTTTCAAAAACAACTACCTGTTTCAGACCTGGACCAATGCCGACTCGATTGTCGACTACCTGCTGTTTGCACGTAACTACATCCAGAAATGTGAGCGTCGCTACGGCGAAGAGGCGGTCGAACTGCTGCTCGACTCCTGCCATGCATTGATGAACTACGGTGTCGACCGCTATAAGCGCCCGCAGCGTCTGACGCTTGTCGATGAAGAGCGCCGCCAGGCAGAGCGTGAGGCCTACATGCAGTCTCAGGTGAATGACCTGTGGCGTACCCTGCCAACCAATCCAGACAAAGACGAAGCGCAGAACGAAGGACCAATATGGCCGGCTGAGCCGCAGGAGAATATCCTCTATTTTGTCGAGAAGAACGCACCGCTGCTGGAAAAATGGCAGCGTGAGATCATTCGCATCGTGCGTAAGATTGCGCAGTACTTCTATCCGCAACGTCAAACCCAGGTGATGAACGAAGGGTGGGCCACCTTCTGGCACTACACCATTCTCAACCAGCTCTATGATGAAAAACTGGTGACCGATGGTTTCATGATCGAGTTTCTACAGGCCCACACAAATGTGATCTACCAGCCGTCGTTTGATAGCCCCTACTATTCGGGGATCAACCCCTACACCCTCGGATTTAACATGATGCAGGATATCCGTCGCATCTGTGAAACCCCGACTGATGAAGATCGTCACTGGTTCCCAGACATCGCGGGTAGCGACTGGCAGAAGACGCTCGATTTCGCGATGCGTAATTTCAAGGATGAGAGCTTTATCTTGCAGTATCTCTCACCGCGACTGATCCGCGAACTGAAACTCTTTTCGATCCTTGATGATGATGGGGAGAACATGCTGGAGATCTCGGCGATCCACGACGAAAAGGGGTATCGTTATATTCGTACCGCACTGGCGGAGCAGTATAACCTTGGATCACGCGAGCCCAATCTGCAGGTCTATAAAGTTGACGTGCGCGGAGACCGTTCACTGACGCTGCGTTACGCCCCCCACAACCGTCGCCCGCTCAACGACGATACCGAAGAGGTGATCAAGCACCTCTCCCGTCTCTGGGGGTTTACAGTGCGGATTGAAGCGCCGGACGAGGAAGGAAGTACCCAGATGACGCATGAGTGTGTGGTGGAGCGTTAGGTCAAGTTGCTGGCTGTTGCTGTTGTAGGGCCGCGTCTTATCGTCATTCAAACTTGCTGTTAAGTCTTCGCAACTGGCGTGGGTTGCTCTGCGTATGGCCCAGGATTTTTCGTTTTCACTTTGTTATGGAGCTTCCTTCTCTCTCTCCCGGGCTTATTGATAATATTTATTATCATTGATTGTTATTTTTCCTGTAAAGATAATAAAACTTGCTGTTAAACTCTTTTGAGTGTAGGGTGCTATGTATAGAAAATCACTCATTAGTTATGGTTTTTTCTGGATAAGGTAAGAAAAGTTATCATCATGAATATTGAATCAATGACAGATAAGGCGATTGCTGCAGAGATCGGCCGGCGTATCGAACAGATGCGACTGGAGCAGAATCTGACGCAGCAGCAGGTGGCGGATGAGGTGGGGTTGTCACGCATCAGTTATCGGAAGCTGGTGAGTGGCGCAGGTAAATTTCAAAACATTATCGCCGTGCTACGCGTGTTGGGCCGCCTCGACCTGGTCAAGCAGTTTGTGCCGGAGACGACCGTCAGCCCGATGCAGCAGTTGAAACTGAAAGGAAAACAGCGACAGCGTGCCAGCGGTAAACAGGATGGCAAAGGCAGAACCGATAAGAGTGATGCCGCAGGTGAAAGAGAGGAACTGGACTGGTAATGCAGAATCTGGCCGAAGTCCGTATGTGGGGCCAATTGGTAGGCGCGCTGGCGTATGACCAGGCATCCGGCAACAGCTCCTTTGAATATGCGCCAGCATGGGTGACGAGTGGCGTCGAAATCGCACCGTTACGCATGCCGCTATCACCACAGGTGTATAATTTCCCCACGCTTAACCCGGAGACCTATAAGGGGTTGCCCGCACTCTTTTCAGATACTCTGCCGGATGATTTTGGCAATGCCGTGATCGATGCGTGGCTTGCGCGTAATGGCAGAGATGCTGGTTCATTCACCGCGCTGGAGCGGCTACTTTACATCGGTCGACGCGGCATGGGGGCGCTTGAATTTGAGCCTTCTATAGCGAAGATAGCACCAGACAATGAGCAGCTTGAGCTGGCGTCACTGATTGAGATGGCGCAGCAGATTCTGGATCAACGCGCCAGCCTTGCTAGGCAGATGCAATCTGACCAGACTAATGATGACGCGATGTCACAGTTGTTTCAGGTCGGTACCTCCGCAGGTGGGGCACGTGCCAAGGCATTGATTGCCACAAACCGTGACCGGACACAGATACGGTCGGGGCAGGTCGATGCGCCGCAGGGTTATGAGCACTATCTGCTGAAGTTTGATGGGGTCGAAGAACATAAGACCAATAGCCAGGTGTTTGGTGACCCCAAAGGGTTTGGTCGCATGGAGTACGCCTATTATTTGATGGCAAGGGATGTCGGGATCGATATCTCACCATCAGAGCTACTGATCGATGGGCCACGTGCCCACTTCATGACCCGGCGCTTTGATCGTGACGGCAATAAAAAATATCATTACGTCTCATTGTGTGCGATGGATCACGCCGATTACAGAAAGCCGGGGGGCTATAGTTACGAGCAGTTACTCGCAGTTGCAAGACAGCTTAAGCTACCGCGGGAAGATGCGGTCGAGATCTATCGACGCATGGTGTTTAACGTCGTGGCGCGCAACCATGACGACCACACCAAGAATATCGGTTTCCTGTTAACCGATCCCAATAGTCAATGGCGACTTGCGCCGGCGTTTGATCTCGCCTACAGCTATAAAAAAGACTCACCGTGGGTCGACTCACATCAGATGTCGTTGAACGGGAAACGGGACAGTTTCAGTCGCGATGATCTATTGGCAGTCGGCGCGCTGATCGGGAATTTTAAAAAAGAGTCTGAACAGATCATCGATGAAGTGGTCTCGATCGTCGAGAAATGGCGGGACTACGCCGTTGAGACAGGAGTGTTTGATGAACTGACAAGCGAAATTCAAATGAACCATCGGCTTTTTACTTGGTATTTAAAATAATAACCTTATAAGTTATTGCATTATATTGTAATTTTCATGTTGTATATGTTTAAAAAGCAAGTCATAGCCATGCGTCATATCTCGTCGGTTTTTCGCCTTTTGGCACCAAGTCTAATCTAATCGATATTTATTTATTCGTGGAGTCTCAAATAAGCATCCTGTCGTCCGCTATAAATTATTCAGAACAACTGCTTTGTGGATTGCAGCAGGAATATGGATAAACAGGGAGATAAAAAATGGCAAAAATTCTAGCTGTAGATGATTCGCTGGCGATGCGTAAGATGGTTAAGGGGATATTGACCGAAGAGGGGCATGAGGTCGTTACCGCAGCTGATGGTGCCGAGGCGATGAAGTTCGCACGCAAAGAGAGTGTTGATCTTGTGCTGTCCGATATCAACATGCCCAACATGAGCGGTATCAGCCTGGTGAGCCGGCTGCGTTCGCTTGATGGCTACAAATTCACCCCGATTATCATGGTTACGACCGAAGATAGCGATTTCAAAAAGGATAAAGCACGTTCTTTTGGTGCGACTGGCTGGTTGCAGAAACCCTATTCTCCCGACCGCCTGCTTACCGCGGTGCGTAAGGTCCTGGGTTAGTTGTAGTGGTTTTGGTAGTGTAGTGTCGTGTTGATGCCCACTAGCGAAACGCTGCTGCAATCCCCGCGATAGACTGCCGACCGCGAGACGCCGGGAAGCAGGGTTCAGTTTTTTCTATATTGACAGGCTATCGGCTGTCAGGATTAGAACCTGCGCCTCTGGTCCAGATACCTTTCTTAAAATCCCACCATTGTCACTACGCATAAAACTTCCGGTGCTGTCGACAACGTTATTGAAATCGCTAACCCGCAAACATTGCCTGAACTTCGGAGATCTCCGGCGTTACTTCTGAAATCGTTTGCTCAATAATTCCTTTTGTAAGTCCCGCCGTTTTCCAGATGTTATCGTCAATGTAGTCGATATCGTTGTATTCAAGTGATGCCTTTACGGCCAGGTTGGTGATGGCCTGTGCAATGTGAATGATTGCGGCTTCCTGTGGGAACGTGCCAGCCTTTAATGGGGTATGGTGAAAAGCGACGCACTCCTGAATATAGGTGGGAAGCTTCCACCGCCTGGTAAGCGCTGCGGCCACTTGCGAGTGGTCAAATCCGATGATCTGCTGTTCGATCAGGTGTAGCCCAGATGCGCGATTAGTATTCTTTATTCGAAGCAGTACCTGTTTTGCCTCTACTGGGAGCCTGTTGAAGATGATCAGCTGTCCAACATCATGCAGGAGCCCGGTGACGAAGAGCGCTTCACCTCGTCCCTGCATGCGGCTATTGGCCAGTTTACGCGCAGTGATACCACAGAAGATACTGTGATGCCAGAAGTCATCCATAGAAATCAGGTCGTTTGGTATTCCTTCAAAGGTATTGCAGGCAGAAGAGGCGAGTATCAGGTCTCGTAACTGTACGGTACCGAGAACGGTGATGGCCCGACTGACAGTATCGACCCCTGTTGAGAGGCCATAAAATGGGCTGTTAGCGATTTTGAGGATACGCAGGGTCAGTGCCGGGTCGCTACTGATCACTTTACCGATATCTTCAACCGAACAGTCGGGGTCATCGACCATTTCATTGATTCGAACACACGCCTCTGGTAGTGAAACAAGTTCGCCAATATCATCGATCAGTTGTTCGGGGGTTGTGATCATGGCAGTCAGTCTCTCTTCCCAGCAATCCGGTGTTCCAGGCTCATGTTTAGTCATACTCGATTTGCCCGAATGGCATAAAAAAACAGGCAGCTCTTATTTAAGATCGTTTTTTCATCTATGTTATGTAACGTTATCGGTCGTTTTAAACTTTGCATGATACCTGTTGGTATAAAAATACATAAAATATGACTGCTTAGCGCCTGTTTTATATATTAAAAATAGATTATATTTAGAGGTCTGGACTGATGGTTAAGACAAACAGGAAAGGTTAGCGATGGCAAAACAGTATGATTCAATCGACGACAGACTCTCGACATTTATTGGGCAGCAGAAACTCTTTTTTGTCGCTTCAGCAGCGGCTGATGGGAGGGTGAATCTCTCTCCTAAGGGGATGGATTCGTTTCGTGTTCTCACCCCAAAGCGGGTAATCTGGCTCAACCTCACTGGAAGTGGCAACGAAACCGCGGCCCATCTCTATGAAAATGGGCGCATTACCGTGATGTTCTGTGCCTTTGAAGGGCCGCCCAATATCCTGCGACTGTATGGGACTGGTTCGGTTATCCATCCACGAGACACCCGGTGGGAGGAGTATATCTCGCGGTTTTCCAGCATCGCTGGTGCGCGCCAGATCATTGAGGTTGAAGTGGAGGTTGCACAGACTTCATGTGGTTATGCGGTTCCTCTGTTTGACTACCAGGGAGATCGTGACATATTGACCCGCTGGGCGGAGAAAAAGGGGGATGCCGGGGTGAGGCAGTACTGGGAAGATGAGAACCGTTTCAGCATCGACGGCAAGCCGACCCACATCCTGGAGGAGTGAGACAGCAGCAGCCGACGTTGTACCTACAGATCATGGGCAAGTGCAGCATGGGTGAATATCAGCAGCTGTCTTACCTCTCTGTCCGGCCATATCTTTTCGATTCCACGCTGGTAGAGTGACATCTGTGCACGATACTTCGCCGCATAGGATGCAATGTTGCTGCGATTCACATGACGGTGGGTCTTGTAGTCGATGATCACGATCTTCTGATCCATCACCACCAGTCGATCGATAATGCCGGAGACACGCTGACTACCCTCATCAAAGTGGATCGGTACCTCATTGTGCTGGCTGCTAAATTGCGATGTCTCAAAGAGAGGTCTCAATTCTGGGGTGTTGATCACCGCGTAGGCCTCATCGAGCCACTCTTCGAGGGTCGACGGCTCGAGTCCAACACCATTCTCTTCAACCACCCGCTGCGACACTGTCTCTCGGTTCAGTTCACTGTTGCCGCTGATCAGCTCAAGTATGCGGTGTATCACCTCACCACGAATACCGAGGTCGTCGTCATCGGCGTGCTCAGGCAATACCTGCTCAGTACGCGAATGACCCGAGGTCACTTTACTTGGTGCAACTGCATCGCTTCCAGGTGTCACCAGGGTGGTGCCGGTGGCTGGAGTGAGCAACGCATCCTCACCGTTGTTTGCCTCACCGGCCTCCAGCGGGGTAGATTCTGCCACCTCAAGTGTTAACGGTGTGCCATTATTTAGCTCCATGCCCAGGTTGTTTTCAATCGCATCCTCCTCCATCAGCTGCTGGGCAATTGAGCCGTACCAGCCGAGCCCTTTGCCACGTCGCGGCATACAGCCGCTGATAATGAGGTGCTGCCGTGCCCGTGTCACGGCGACATAGAGCAGGTTGGCATCTTCACGCGCCTCTTCGCGATCGTCGGCATCGAGCAGTATCTCTGTATTGCGGTCGATGCTCTCTTTGCTGCCACATAAGAAAAACTGGTTTGGCTGGGGGCTATCCGACGGCCAGTTGACAACCGCCTGATGAGCACGTTTACTATTTGTCTGTCGCGCGGCATCGGCCACAAAGACCACTGAGGCCTCCAGCCCTTTGGCGGCGTGGATGGTCATAATCCGTACCGCACCTCCTGCGCTCACGGTTGCCGGTTCATCGATACTATCAGGCGCGTGCTCCCTGAGTCGTTTAAGACGATTGATGAAGTGCGGCAGACTGGGGTAACGACCGCTATCGATCTCCAGTGCAAGTTCAATGAAGCGGGTAAGGTTAGTCTCTACCCGTGCCCGCAGGTGTGATGGAAAAGCGGCGCGGTAACGTTTGAATAGATCCCCTTCATGGTAGATGCGATCTAGCAGGTCGTGTACTGGAAGTGTGCCTGCGTACTGTTGCCACTGCTGGAGCAGGCGATATGCGTGAGAGAGCGCATGCACATTATCGTGGACCTCTCCTTGCTGTAGTGTGCTGAGCGTGTTGAACCATGAGAGCTCTTTAGCCGCAGCTTGTGTGGCAAGCAGCATCAGCGTTTCATCGCTGCAATTGAATAGTGGTGAGCGCAGTACCTGCGCCAGTGCCAGATTATTGTGTGGAGTGATCAGGGTGTTGAGTAGTGCCACCATGTCCTGTGCCTCGAGGGTATCGAGGATGGTGCTTTTGGTGTTACCAATGTAGGCGATGCGCTGCTCACGCAGTGCCGTCTCGTAGGCGGAGAGGTGAGTGCGGCTGCGTATCAGGATGATGATATCGTTGAGCTGGAGGCGGCGTGTTTTGTCACCCTCTTTAACCGCAGTGCCATTACTCAACATCGCCTGGATGCGCTGCGCGATACGATTGCCTTCATGGTAGCGCTGTTGCCAGCTGTCACCACTCTCTACGCGCGGGTGGTGCAGCGGATTGCGGAAAGTGGGTGTCGTATCATCATCACTGATTTCACCTGTCGGGATCAGCGGCAGTACCTCGACCTTGCCCCATAACTGCTGTTGATGGGTGTCATGAGGTTGAAAGCTGGTGAGCCGTTCACCCAGCGGGCTGTCGATGAAGAGACGATTAACAAAGTCGATGATTGCCGGCGCTGAGCGCCACGAGATATCGAGTGGCAGGGTCTCGGCTTTTAGATGTTGTCCCAGCCACTGCTGTGCAGTACTGAAGAGTCTCGGGTCGGCGCGGCGAAAACGGTAGATCGACTGTTTGCTGTCGCCCACCAGAAAAATGCTGCGACTACGCTGCTGTTCTCCACTGGCGAGCTCTTCCAGCAGTGGTAACAGCAGTCGCCACTGGGTTGGATTGGTATCCTGAAATTCATCGATCAATAGGTGGTTGATGCGTTGATCGAGCTTATATTGCACCCAGTGGGCATTGTTATGGTGGTTGAGCAGCTGATAGGCTCGCCACTCAAGGTCGGCAAAATCGAGCAGGCGCTGTTCCTGTTTCAACCGCTGGAACTGCTCAACCAATCGAGTGCCCGCCCGGTACCACGCCTTGCTACCATTATAGAGGGCGTAGCGATTCTGTTGATCCCGAAGTTCCAGTAGCACATCGCACATCGCATGATGTAGCTCAAGAAACTCCACTTGCCCATCATCACCCATCGCTTTGGCCTGGGCAGTGCTCTCTTTACGTTTTCTTGGTTCACCAGTGCTGGTGAGAAATACACTACGCAGGTGTGTAATGCGCTGATGCTGAGGCAGTGCCTCATCCAGTATCTGATTAAATAGCGCGGCGTGTCCTATGTTCGTTTTATTGGCATGCTGACCCAGTAGCTCGGCAAAGCGGCGGCACTGTTCCAGTCGAGCGGCGGTGATGAAGTTCTCTTCAGGAGCCAGGCCATCTGCGCTTATGCCTAGCTGCTCTGCGAGAGTTTCACAGGCGTAGTCGAGGGGGGCGTGTTGGCTACTATGGGTAAATGCCCACCAGTCGCTGCGATGCTGGATGAACTGCTTAAGTGCGGTTTGTGTATTGCTGATGCCACCGCAATGATCGAGCAAACGCTCCAGCGCCTGGGCCAGTTTTCCATTGGGATGCTGGGTCGCTTCGCTGAAGAGTGCGTCCAGCGCGCGCTTCTCCAGCAGGCCACTGCTGTCGAGAATCTCAAACCCGGGCGGGACGTCGGCTTCAAGAGGAAATCGGCGCAGGATCTCCTGGCAAAAGGCGTGAAAGGTGGTGATGCGCAGTGGCTGCTCACTACGAAGGAGCCGTTCATAAAGGCTCCGCGCCTTCTGTTGCATTGTCTCATCAGGTGCTATCCCAATTGTTTTAAGTGCCTTCTGTAGCTCTTCAACGCTAAGCGTTAATAGTGCATGTAGACGATGGGTCATTCGGCTTTGCATCTCTGCTGCGGCCTTGCGGGTAAAGGTGATGGCGAGGATTGTCTCTGGTGGGGTTTCAGCGAGTAACAGCCGCAGGAGTCGTGTCACCAATAGATAGGTCTTACCGCTGCCGGCAGAGGCGGTGACAGTGATATTTCGTTGCGGGTCGCTGGCTTGCTGACTTCTATCCATGATAACGGACCAATTATAAGCGCTAGTTGAGTATAACGGTTGATTAAGGTGGGGTCATTTTGTAGGGATTTTCTGAAAGTGGCGTCATAGAATAATATCCGAGAAAATGGCTCAAGTATTACTTCGATAGGTGTTCTGAGTATAAGTCATTGTTTATTATTTGGATTAAATATATCTATTATATTTAAGGTGGGAAATTATTGCGCATAAATAGAGCGGATATTACAAATCGATGGTTTATATATTCTGGTAAATCAACGATACAACTGGGTACGGACAAGGAAGTCCGTTTTAATTTACCCTGACAAGGTGCAAGGACGAACGTACTGCAAGAACAGGGATGAGGAGAACAGGAGCGTACACCATGGATGGTGTAACAGGGATGTGAGTGGCTATACCACGATGAAAGGAGGGGCGATTCAGTTTTCTGGATCGCCCTTTCTTTTGCAGTAATGATGATCTGTTCTGTAGGCAGTCAATGATTATCGTTTAAGAATTAATCCATTTCTATCTGTATATAGATGACTTCGCTACAGTCGCAAGCTTTTTTATCTCGTTGTTTTTATTAAAAATAATAATTAAGGTGTTTTTGATGGATCTATGAATTATGGCTCTATCTTGTTGAAATATAACAGAAGATGAATTTGTTAAGGGTGGTAAAAAGATGGTACATGAAACTGTTCCCGCAGTTGAGGATTTCAACTGAATGGATTTATCACCAGGGAGGGTGGTGGCATGGATGCCTGCAAGACGACGCTTGCTCAGGAGGTGCCAGGGGACATAAGGAAGGCGGCTTATGCCGCCTTCCTTTTCTGTAGTGCGCAATGTTTGGCCGGGGAGACGAGACCACTGCACTACACTTCTGCTTGCCTGGTTTAGAACTTGTAGACAATACCCAGTGAGGCGGAGTCAGGATTGCCACCGAAGGTTGTCTTAACCTCGTCACCGTGGCCACCATCAACAGCCTGAAATTTGGCTCCGGCGTCATTGTCGGTGGCTCCATAAGCGGCATAAACCTCAACCTTTTTATCCAGCTTGTGGAAAACGCCGAGACCGATTTTGGTGGCACCTGTGTCTATCGAATTCTCGGCATCGTCTACGACTATATACTGGGCGCGCAGATCGGTGTGGCCGGTAAATTTCCATTTCCAGTTCACGCCATAGGCGTTACGTTTCCACTGATCGACAGTATCGGAGCTGATGTCTTCATATATGGCTCCCAGCTGATGCTCGCCGAGACCATAGACCGCCGCAACGCGCAGGGCAGATCCGTCGTCCATTTTGCTGTGCTTTTTCCAGTCTTCGTAGGCAGCGGAGAGTTTCAGCTTGTTGTGTTTCCACCACAGGCCGGCTCCAGACATGGTGGTGTCGTTATCGTCAACAGCGCCGGACTGATTTTCAGGATCTACGGCGTACATCGCCTGGATTTTCAATGCATCGTTCTGGAACTGGTACATCACAGTGTTATTGGGGCGCTGGTTGAGTTGATTACCATCACTATAGCCCGCGCCAAGCATGGCGCGACGTTCTCCAACCGAGTCACCAAACAACCCCCATTTGGACGCCACTGTTTTGAAAGGGGTATCATAGACGCCAGCACGCAGACTGTGAGCACCGCTGGCGAGGCCAAGGTAGCTGTTACGATCGGCGAAGTTACCTTCGGAGCCGTCATCCCAGCGCACTTCCTGTTCCGCCTGCCAGATCACCTTCATGCCGTTTTCCAGAGGTAACCTGCCCTTGAAGCCTATGCGAGAGGAGTTACTGGAGACGCTCATACCATCGTTTTTGACGCAGGGATCATCTCGGTCGCTGCTATCGATCCGGCAACCTCAACGGCCCCGGCGGTTAATGGTGTTGCCAGGGCAGCCGCTATCGACAGTGTGGTCATCTTTCTTTTCATTTTTTATCCCTTCTGGTTGCAATTGATATAATGGTCTTTCATGGCCGTTATTCTGCCAACGCCAGATGAAGGTTTTATGTCGTATTTATGATATTTTGGTGACATCCTGAAAAGGTAGGGATTGTCAGGTTTCTTGTGGTTTCAGGTGGCCAGCGATGACCGTTCGGTATTGTGAGCAGGTGTTAGCGTTACGATAACAAACCGCATATAAAGGAAAAGCGTGTAGTGATTAAAATAATGGCCCACTGTAATATGGATGTAATAATTATTCGTTCTAATTCATGGCCATTATGAATGGCACATTTAAAGTGAATTTTCCATGGCAGTAAAAATTCTAGTTATTGAAGATGAACCCGCAATTAGCGAGATGATAGAAGTGGCGCTTGCAAGAGCTAATTTCGAGGTGATGAAGGCTACAGACGCAGAGGAAGCAATGAAACTGCTTGGAGATATGCTCCCTGATCTTATTCTACTAGACTGGATGCTGCCGGGTTCAAGTGGCATGGAGTTCGCGCGTCGTATCAAAAAAGAGGAGTTAACAAACCATATTCCTATTATTATGCTAACGGCAAAAAGCGGAGAGTCGGACAAGATTACTGGACTCGATGCAGGTGCTGATGACTACATCACCAAACCGTTCTCACCGCGCGAATTAATTGCTAGAATCAAGGCTGTGTTGCGTAGAAGTTCACCCCAGGCAGAAAATGAGACAATCGAGATTGACAATCTGATACTTGATACTGCTAGCCATCGGATTATGGTGAACAATGAAGCGCTTGAGCTTGGCCCAACAGAATACCGCCTGTTACATTTTTTTATGACTCATACAGAACGCGTCTATAGTCGTAGTCAGTTGCTCGACAGAGTCTGGGGCAGTAATGTCTATGTCGAAGAACGTACTGTTGATGTTCATATCCGCCGTCTGCGCAAGGTGTTGACCCCTTCAGGTCACGATCGCTATGTGCAGACAGTGCGCAGCGCTGGTTACCGTTTCTCAAAAAAGGTCTGATGCTTGCAAAACCCATGGACCTCTGAAATCTGGCGTCTTGTAGCGCTTGTCATTCTGGCGCTACTGGCTGGCTTGCTGACTGGCAAGACGCTGCTTGCGGCCTTCATCGTGACGGTGCTTTATCTTACCTGGCATCTGGTTCACCTGGTTCGGCTAGAAAAATGGTTACGCAAAGGAGGGAGTGCAATACCTCCCATCAGTAATAGTGTGTGGGGGGAGCTTTATTATCATATCTATCGCATGCGGCAGCGTAATCGCAGCAGTAAACGCCGCCTTGCAGATGTGATCGGCCGTTTCAAAGAATCTACCTCCGCACTGCCCGACGCAGCGGTAATATTGCGTGCGAGTGGTGAAATCGAATGGTTTAATGATGCCGCGGCCCGCTTTCTCGGATTGACTCTCCATGATGACACCGGACAGCGCGTGGTCAATCTGTTACGTCATCCAGCTTTTGCAGGTTATCTTACTGAGGGTGACTTTAGTGAATCATTAGAGCTGCCTTCTCCGATAGATGAGGCGATGATGTTAGAGATCAACATTATTCCTTATGGCGGAAAAAACCAGAATCTGTTGATTGCGCGGGATATTACACGGATCAAAAATCTGGAGAAAATGCGCAAGGATTTTGTCGCTAACGTCTCCCATGAGCTCCGCACACCATTGACGGTACTGACCGGTACCCTGGAAAGCCTTTCCGATGCCGATGATAGCGAAACACTTGCCACATGGCGACGTTCGTTAGAGCATATGCAGCAACATAATCAGCGCATGTTGAGTATTGTTGATGATCTGTTGATGATCTCAAGACTGGAAACAGAAGATAATCGGCGTGATCACTACCCAATATCACTGTCTGCCATGTTATCGACTATTCACGATGAGGCGCTGGTGCTAAGTGGCAAACAGCACGATATAAAGATCGATATTACTCCCGACCTCTGGTTGATTGGCGATGAAAAAGAGTTGCATAGTGCTTTTTCAAATCTGGTTGCAAATGCGATACGCTACACGCCTGCTGGCGGTACTATCGTGATCAAATGTCATTCAGACGGTAACGGCATCACTTTTTGTGTCAGGGATAGTGGAATCGGTATTGCCCCACACCATATACAACGCCTCACTGAGCGCTTTTATCGGGTCGATGCCGGTCGTTCGCGTGCTAGCGGCGGTACCGGCCTGGGACTGGCAATTGTCAAACATGTCGTTGATCGTCATGGTGCCCGCCTGGTTATTACGAGCCAGGTTGGAAAGGGAAGTGAGTTTTGCTGTCATTTTCCTTTAACCCTGGTCCATATACCTGGCTAAGCCTCATACATGACGGTTTGTAATAAAACTGTCACGTTATGTTCATATCATTGACACCTGTCATACGAATAATAGTCATATCTGATTCAGGACTGATGTTCATATACAGACTATAACCTCACAGAGGAGCAAACATTTAATGAAATTTAAAACACTCTCTATTGCACTGGCAGGATTGATGGCCGCTACTGCAACAAACTCAGTAGTCGCTTCAGGTGCTAAACTTGATGCAAACCTGCCTGTCTACGAGCGAGCGAGCGGCGTCTCTGGCAATCTCTCTAGTGTCGGTTCAGACACCCTTGCTAACTTGATGACACTGTGGGCAGAGGAGTACAAGCGTTTTTATCCCAATGTAAATATCCAGATTCAGGCGGCAGGTTCTTCAACTGCCCCCCCCGCCTTGACCGAAGGCACCTCGAATCTGGGGCCAATGAGCCGTAAGATGAAAGGTAAAGAGATCCAGGCATTTGAAAAGCGCCATGGTTATAAACCCCTGGCCATACCTGTTGCAATCGACGCACTGGCGGTCTACGTCCACAAGGATAATCCGATCGAAGGGATGAGCATTGCAGATGTCGATGCAGTATTTTCTTCCACTCGCAAATGCAAAGGAAAAGAGGATGTCACAGCCTGGGGGCAGCTTGGCTTGAGTGGTGCGTGGAAAAATCGTGACATTCAGCTCTATGGCCGCAATTCTGTCTCTGGCACCTATGGGTACTTCAAAAAGAAGGGGCTGTGTAAAGGTGATTTCAAGAGCAATGTAAATGAGCAGCCAGGATCAGCATCAGTGGTACAGTCGGTGAGTTCATCGATCAACGGTATCGGTTACTCTGGTATCGGTTACAAAACTTCCAGTGTTAAGGCTGTTTCGTTGAGTAAGAAACCAGGGCAACCAGCTGTGGCGGCAACCCCTGAAAATGCGGCTACTGGAAAATATCCACTTTCTCGTTTCCTGTATGTTTATGTCAATAAACACCCAAACAAGCCACTACAGCCGCTTGAAAAGGAATTTTTTAAGATGGTTCTGTCAAAGATTGGCCAGGAAGTGGTAGTGAAAGATGGTTACATTCCACTGCCTGCAAAGGTTGTCGAGCGTGAGCTGGCGAAACTTCATTAATCGCCAACTTACCTGCTTCGCGAAAAAACTCCGACACTGTCGGGGTTTTTTTTTGCCTGGCTATTTGCTATGTTACAAAAAAATAAAAATCATTAAGCAGAGTAAAATCATTATGTTAGTGAGTTCTATTGTAGCGCGGCGGTGCAATGAGAAACGCAAGTATGACAATCCTGTAACATAACTGTCATAAACTTCAATTATCCTCCCTTTCATGAATAATTCGGGAAAAACGCAGAGCGAAGGTCTCTTTACCAGTGAGGCCTCTGCCACCCATCGCAGACGTCGTATGGTCAAGGATACCGTTACCCGTCATGCGGTCGGTATTGGTGGAATCAGTGTAATTTTCGCGATCGTTCTGATCTTCTTTTATCTGCTTTTTGTCGTGTTGCCGCTCTTTCAGTCAGCTGAGGTTGAGAAACGTGCCAGCTATAGCGCTCCCGGTGGAGTCACTGAAGAGACGCTCTATCTGGCGATGGAGGAGCAGGGTGAAATAGGGGTCCGTTTTACACGCTCTGGACGCGCGATCTTTTTCGAGCTGGCCAGCGGAGAACCTATCAGCGATGAGTCTCTTCCTGTTCCTCCCGGTGTTGAGGTCACCTCATTCGCAAAAGGGGACCTGAATCAGGGCCTGGTGGCGCTGGGGCTCTCCAACGGGCAGGCGCTGGTGTTACGACACGTTTATCAGGTGAGTTACCCTGATGACAAACGCCAGATCACCCCTGTCATAAAGTATCCGCTGGGTGAGTCGTTGCTGGAAATAGTCCCGGATGAAGAGGTTCCATTAACCCAGCTTGCCTTTCAGAGTAACGAAGAGGGCACTACCTTTGTCGCGGCAACCGATGATGACCGCCTTTTCCTGAGCGCCTTTATCACTGAAGAATCGATGTTCGACGATGAACCCGAGCTGGAGCAGTTTAATAGTGAACTAGCGTTGCCAAATGCTTCGATATTAAAACTATTAATCGATCAGGATCGACAGAACCTCTACATCGTTGATAGCGGCAATGAGCTTACCCACTTTGATATCAGTGATGCAGAAGAGCCACTGCAGCAACAACGGCTAAATATCGGTATCGAAGGGCGTAATGTCACGGCGGTCGAATTCCTGACGGGGACCATCTCACTGATCGTTGGTTACGACGACGGCTATCTGAGCCAGTGGTTTCCAGTGCGTAATGATAATAACCAGGAGATGATGACGCGCATTCGTGATTTTGATCATCAACAAAACAGTGGCAGTGCCATCTTAGCGATCGCCTCGGAATATGATCGAAAAGGTTTTCTGGTCTCTGATAGCCGCGGTAATGTTGGTATCTATCACTCAACTGCAGAACGTAATCTTGGCATCAGTGCGTTGTCATCGCAATCGATCAGCCATTTAGCGGTGGCGCCTCGGGCGAACTGGATGCTGGCCGAAGCGGACAGTGGCGAGCTTCAATTATGGCACATACACAATGAGCATCCTGAGATCTCGTGGAACTCGTTGTGGGGAAAGGTGTGGTACGAAAGCTATCCTGAACCTGATTACATCTGGCAGTCGTCATCAGCCTCGAATGATTTTGAACCAAAGCTGAGCCTGGTACCGCTCTCGTTTGGTACCTTGAAAGCGGCCTTTTATGCGATGTTGCTGGCGGCACCACTGGCGATACTTGGCGCGCTCTTTACCGCCTACTTCATGGCGCCAAAGATGCGTAAGGTGGTGAAACCGAGTATCGAGATCATGGAGGCGCTGCCTACCGTTATTCTCGGTTTTCTTGCCGGCCTGTGGCTGGCACCACTGATTGAGTCGCACCTGCCGGGTGTTTTTAGCCTGCTGGTGCTGATGCCTGCCGGTATCCTGCTGTGTGCATGGCTGTGGTGTAAGCTTCCAGGCAAACTCCGTCACGCGATGCCTGAAGGGTGGGAGGCACTATTGTTGATCCCGCTGGTGATCCTGGTTGGCTGGGGTTGCATTGCGGTAAGCCCGGCGGTGGAGGCATTGCTGTTTGATGGCAATATGCGCCTGTGGATGGCAGATGAACTGGGGGTTGGTTTCGACCAGCGTAACTCGATCATTGTTGGGCTGGCGATGGGTTTTGCTGTTATTCCGACTATTTTTTCTATCGCTGAAGATGCGATCTTTGGTGTGCCGGGTCATCTTTCGCAGGGTTCACTGGCGCTGGGTGCGACCCCATGGCAGACGATGGTACGTGTTGTGTTGCTGACAGCCAGTCCGGGTATCTTCTCTGCAGTGATGATCGGGATGGGGCGTGCGGTAGGCGAGACAATGATCGTGTTGATGGCGACCGGTAATACGGCCGTGATGGACTTTAGTATCTTCGAAGGGATGCGAACACTGTCGGCTAATATCTCGGTAGAGATGCCGGAGTCCGAGGTGGATAGTACTCACTATCGCGTATTATTCCTCGCAGCACTGGTACTGTTCATGTTTACTTTCTGTTTTAACACCGTCGCAGAGATCGTGCGCCAGCGTCTGCGTAAAAAATACAGCACGTTGTAATAACCGAGTAATTTAGAACGCATATGTCTGCAAACAATACACAAGTTGGCTGGTTCAGGGGCGGTACACCGTGGGTCTGGATGAGTGCCGGTGCTGTCAGTATCAGTCTGGTGATGGTGTTTGGCCTGCTGCTCTTGATTGCCGCACGCGGTCTCGGTTATTTCTGGCCTGCAGATGTGGTCGCGATGGACTACATCGAGCGAGATGGCACTGAAATTCGCCTGATGGGTGAACAGCGTGAGACCGAGAGGGTGCCACTTTCTCGTCTGCGAGAGGCTGGGTATGAACTTGCCAATCACTCAGGAGATGTTGAACGACACCTGCTAAAGATTGGTAACCGAGACCTCTATGGTCTCGATTTCCGCAGCGTGATTGAACCTGATGTCGCTAACCGCACAACCCCTGATGGTGTGATTGTGATTGAACGACATGAATGGGGCAATTTCTACGGTTTTCTTAAGTCAGTTAAGCAGGAAGGTTCAGTGGTCGCCACTGGAGAATCTGCGCGTGCCATCCTTGAGCAGCGACTTGAACGTTCATTAAAGCTGCATGATGAAATCAAGCACATCGAAAAGGTCGAGATCGGAGCGATCAATTATCAGCTTGAGCGGCTTCGCCTACAGCAACGAAAATTAGCACTCTCCAATACACTCGATTCGCAGCGTGAACAGAAGTTTGCTGTCGAGCGTGCGACTGAGCAGCAGCATTATGAAGTGCTGCAAAAGAAATTGAATGATCTCTATTCAGCGATTAACCGGGATTCCATCGTAGTGACAGCAGCCGATGGTCGTGAAGTCGAGGTGGACCTCGCCAAGATCGTACGCATCTATCGACCCAATGAGATGGGGATCGCTGACAAGATGCTGCACTATTTAGAAAAGTTGTGGGAGTTCGTTAGCGATGAGCCTCGCGAAGCAAATACCGAGGGCGGAATCTTTCCTGCGATCTTCGGTACGGTGTTGATGGTGATCCTGATGGCGATTCTGGTGACGCCATTTGGTGTGGTGGCTGCGATCTACCTGCGCGAATATGCCAGGCAGGGGCCGGTGACCCGGGTTATCAGAATTGCTGTGAATAACCTTGCCGGTGTTCCATCCGTAGTCTACGGTGTATTTGGATTGGGTTTCTTTGTCTACTTTCTCGGTGGCAACCTCGATGCGCTGTTCTTCCCGGAAGCGGCCCCAGCACCGACCTTCGGTACGCCGGGTATCCTGTGGTCGTCATTGACACTGGCGATTTTGACCCTGCCAGTGGTGATTGTAGCGACCGAAGAGGGGCTCTCACGCATCCCGCGTGCGGTACGCGAGGGGAGTCTTGCCCTGGGGGCAACCAAGGCGGAGACGTTGTGGCGCATCGTGATCCCGATGGCGAGCCCGGCACTGATGACAGGACTGATCCTCGCGGTGGCACGTGCAGCGGGTGAGGTGGCTCCCCTGATGCTGGTGGGCGTGGTGAAGCTTGCGCCGTCGATGCCGCTGGATGGTAATTTTCCATTCCTGCACCTTGATCGTAAGTTTATGCACCTGGGCTTTCATATCTATGATGTGGGTTTCCAGAGCCCAAATGTTGAGGCGGCACGCCCGCTGGTCTATGCCACTGCGCTGTTGTTGGTGGTGGTGATTGTGGTGCTCAATCTGGCCGCGATCTCGATACGTAATCGCCTGCGTGAAAAATATCAGGCAGTATAGTCACTGAGCCCGGATTAATTGAGTCACGAGTAATTGAATCATGAATGACAGCAGAGAAAAGAGACACGCAATCGATATGAGTGCCCTGGGGCGCAGCAGTGCGGGACTAAGTCTTGATAATGAAGAGATTGCGATCAACGTAAATAACCTTGAGCTTTTTTATGGTGACAAACAGGCGATCAACGGTGTTGATATGCAGATTCCGAAAAACCGTGTGACAGCCTTTATCGGCCCGAGTGGTTGCGGTAAGTCGACACTGCTGCGCTGTTTTAATCGCATGAATGACCTGGTCGACGGCTGTCGTATCGATGGTGAGGTCTCCATTGACGGCGAGAATATCTACGGGAAAGGGGTCAACGTGGTCGACCTGCGTCGGCGTGTTGGGATGGTGTTCCAGAAGCCAAACCCGTTTCCCAAATCGATCTATGAAAACGTCGCCTATGGTCTACGTCTACAGGGAATCAAAGATCGCCGTATCCTTGATGAAGTGGTTGAGCGCTCATTAAAAGGCGCCGCGTTATGGGATGAAGTAAAGGATCGATTAAACGAAAGCGGCATGGGGCTCTCGGGTGGCCAGCAACAGCGACTGGTGATTGCCCGTGCGATTGCGGTCGAACCACATGTATTATTGCTTGATGAGCCCGCTTCAGCACTTGACCCAATTTCGACACTGAAGCTCGAAGAGCTGATCTACGAACTGAAAGACAAGTACACAATTGTCATCGTTACCCATAATATGCAGCAGGCGGCACGTGTTTCGGACTATACTGCATTCATGTTTATGGGTGATCTGATTGAGTTTTCCGATACTGACACACTGTTTACCAATCCCCGTCAAAAAAGAACGGAAGATTACATCACCGGACGCTACGGGTAATCTTTAAACGATAGAGGTTTGCGACATGGATAATATCAACATAGGCCACCACATTTCTCGCCAGTTTAATGAAGAGCTTGAAGATGTCCGTAACCAGGTGCTGATGATGGGTGGGCTGGTAGAGCAGCAGATTGCGGATGCTGTGAAGGCACTGGTTGAGGGTGATACCCGTCTCGCCGAGCTGGTGATAGAGAACGACCGCAAGGTGAATGGCCTTGAAGTTTCAATCGACGAGGAGTGCACCCAGATTCTGGCGCGACGTCAGCCTGCAGCGAGTGATCTGCGGCTGGTGATAGCGGTGATCAAGACGATTACTGACCTCGAGCGTATTGGTGATCAGGCAGAGAAGGTCGCCCGAATGGCGTTACATCTGGCCGAGATGGAACGTCCCAAGAACCATTACTATGAAGTGCAGAGTCTCGGCGAGAATGTGATCAAGATGTTACACCAGACACTGGATGCCTTTGCGCGCATGGATGCCGATGCGGCGATTAAGGTTAGCCAGCAGGATGACAATATTGATCATGAGTATGACGGCATCATCCGCCAGATGGTGACCTTTATGATGGAGGATCCTCGCGCGATAAAACGCTCACTTGATGTGATCTGGTCGGTGCGTGCACTGGAGCGTATTGGCGACCACTCCAAGAATATCTGTGAGTATGTGATTTATCTGGTGAAGGGCAAAGATGTGCGCCACACCAGTACCGAATACATGAAAAAGGCAGTTCAGGAATAGAGCGTCAGCTAAGGAACTGCTACAACACAGAAAGAGAAAGAAAGCCCGGTAGCGATAGACTACCGGGCTTTTTTTTGTTCCAGCAGACGCGCTGTAATCTGATCGGCGGGAACTGCAGGGCTAAACAGAAAGCCTTGCACCTGGCGGCAGCTGTGTTGACGAAAAAAATCTAGTTGGGCGTCTGTTTCTATCCCTTCGGCAATGGTCTCCATAAACAATCTTCTTACTATATTTTGGGATAAACTCAACATGATACTTACAATTCCATTTCGTATGTGCAAGACTTTCATAATCTCTCATCAGTTCTTCCTTCATTGCTTGTAGTAGAGCTACATAGGATAGAAAGACCGCGGGAACGGTCAAACCTTTGTGAGTCCATCGGCTAAGCCGGGGGTTTACCTTGTTTAATTATTTAATACACACCGAGCTCCATCTCGTTAATAGATAACGGCAAGTATTTGTAATATCGTTAACTTTTGCGGAAGTGGCTATCAAACGATAGCTGATCGATGATTTTAGATAAATATATAACTAAAACAGTAGATTATGCTGTGGTAGGGGCTGATATCCAGGATTGGGGCTAACAACGCCTGCAGGAAGGAAGAGCAGGCAAAATGGCGGTGCGTCCTTGCACCGAGCGGCGTCCATGAGCCATGTACTTTCCAGTACTGAGTCACATCTTGTGGCCCACACGCTCCGTATGAGCGCACCGTCCCTGTTACACCATCTGTGGCAGGAGAGGGAGGGACCTGCCACATAAAAGGTATCTATGGATAAAAAGTCGGTTATTCAAGGCTGCAATAATAATTTTTGTGAGCAGAGCTAAATCACTCCATAAGCTAAAAGCGGGATGAACTAAACGGCAGAGCACACCGCCCTTGTTTGACAGGGGCCATATTGACTCAATCAGAAACCCTCTGGTATTTACGGTGGTTTTTTATGGGCGGAGTCGCTATGCTGATGACAGTGTTAAATTCATTTTTATTTCAGTGAAATAAGCAAGTAGTAGTGAAATCATCATGGGATGTCTGTTAGGAATTGCTGCCCGCAATAAAAAACGTGGGCCTATGTATGAGCTGAAAAAAGCGCGGGTCACCACTGTTGCAGGTGTTGCTGAGGATTTTCGCGGTAAACCGGGGAGTCGACAAGTGACAGTACTGGCGCGGGAAGGGTGGTCGTCCGTCTGTAACGAAGTTGGCAGGGAGTTGCCATGGCTGACCCGCCGCGCCAATCTATACATTGAAGGCATCGACCTGCGTGAGGCTTCCGGGTGTATATTGCGAATTGGCGAGATGCAGTTGTTGATCACCCGTGAAACCGATCCCTGTAAGCGGATGTCTGAGGTCTGCGAAGGGCTGCTTGAGGCGATGGCAATTGAGTGGCGTGGTGGCGTCTGCTGTCGTGTGATCTGTGACGGCGAGATTTCGGTTGGCGACAGGGTGGAGATCATCGATGCACAGTAGTAGCACCATCGAACTCGATGAGGTAGCGGCACGAGTCGTTGCCGAGACGCAAAGATGGGTAGAGGAGATCGTGTTGCGTCACAATTTCTGTCCTTTTGCACACAGGCCGTTCCAGCAGGAGAGGATTCGCTATGCTGTTTCACAGGCAAGTGAGCCTGAGGGGGTAGTCGAGGCGTTGATGAGTGAACTGCTACGGCTACATGATTACGCTACAGAGACTGATTCTGGCGGCGTCGAGACAATTTTGCTGGTAACGCCCAACTGTCTTGCCGACTTTCACGACTACAACGAGTTCCTCAATGTGGTCGACAGGATGATCGAACAGCCAGACCTTGACGGCGTTATTCAGGTCGCCAGTTTTCATCCGGAATACCAGTTTGCCGATCTTGATGCCTGCGATGTGCGCAACTACACTAACCGTTCACTCTATCCCATGTTTCACCTGATTCTGGAAGAGAGTGTCGCGCAGGCACGCGCAACACACCCCGGTGTGCACGCTATCCCGCAGATTAATATGAAATTGCTGGAGAGACTGGGGCTAAATGAGGCGCGTCGACAGCTGCATGGCTGCCGCAAAAAAGCGTGAGGCTCCTTAATTTGATACAACAGTTAGCGGGGAGGTCTTCGACGCCGGGGAGCCGAGGCACGCTTCGATCTGCTCTTTATAGAGTGTCTCATTCTCTTCAAGCGCGGTGATTAATTTTTCAAGTGCTGCTCGATGTTCCTTGATGACCTGTGCGGCGCGCTTTTCTGCCTCAATCAACAGGTGGCGGGTCGCTTCATCCACCATCTCGGCGGAGTGTTCACTGTGGTGGTGTGGTTGTGCTATCTCACGCCCCAGGAAAGGGTGCTCTTCACTCTCACGTAGATCTACCGGACCGATCTCATCAGACATGCCCCAGCGCGAGACCATCGAACGTGCCGTGAGCGTTGCCTGATGAATATCATCATCGGCACCTGAACTGAGCGAGCCGAGTAACGCTTTCTCTGCCGTGCGCCCCCCCAGTATCACCGCAAGGCGATCCTGCAGGTACTCTTCAGGTAGCGTATGACGTTCGTGTTCGGGCAGTTGGTGGGTGCTGCCAAGGGATTGACCACGCGGTACGATAGTCACCTTATAGAGCGCATCAGTGTGCGGTAAAAAGTGTGCCAGCAGGGTATGGCCCGCTTCATGTACCGCCAGGCGGTGGCGTTCTTCCGGCTGGATCGCCAGCGAGCGTTCCGCCCCCATCATAATCTTGTCACGTGCCTCGTCGAAATCATTCAAGGTGATCTTTGATTCACGATGCCTTGCAGCAAGAATCGCTGCCTCATTGACGAGGTTTTTCAGGTCGGCGCCCGAGAAGCCCGGCGTACCGGAGGCGACCTTCTCCAGGTCGACATGCTCATCAATCGGTGAGTGGGCAATATGCACCCTGAGGATTGCAACACGGTCATTACGGTCAGGCAGATCCAGTGTGACATGACGGTCGAAACGCCCGGGGCGTAGCAGTGCCGGGTCAAGCACATCGGGACGATTGGTCGCAGCGAGGATCAGGATCGCCTCATGGCCGCCAAAGCCATCCATCTCAGCAAGGATCTGGTTCAGTGTCTGCTCTCGTTCGTCATGGCCACCACCGAGGCCGGTACCGCGAGTGCGGCCAATACTATCGAGCTCATCAATGAAGATAATACTGGGGGTGTGTTTTTTTGCGGCTTTAAAGAGGTTGCGAACGCGCGAGGCACCCACACCGACAAAGACCTCGATAAACTCCGAGGCGGAGATTGAAAAGAAGGGGACGCCCGCCTCACCGGCCAGTGCGCGGGCGAGCAGTGTCTTGCCGGTACCGGGAGCACCCATTAACAGGATGCCGTGAGGAATCTCAGCCCCAAGAGCGCGAAACTTGTCCGGGTGTTTCAGGTAGTCGACCAGCTCCGAAACCTCTCGCTTGGCATTCTCCTGTCCGGCGACGTCGGCAAAGGTGGTCTCGGGTACCGTTGCCTCTTTGCCTGGTGTATCGAGGAAACCTTTGAGTTCATCGGGACCGCCAATCTGTCCGACATTGCGAGCCGTACGTCGTATCAACCAGATAAAAAAGCCAAAAAAGAGCAGCCATGGGATGATGCGAATCACCATCTCCTTCAAGGTGCTTTCATTTGCCGAACTTAAGACCTCAATTTTGACCCCGGCGGCCTCAAGCTCCGGTAACAGCGCATCGTCGCCAAAGGCGGGGGCGCGTGTACGGAAATATTCAAGCGCCTCCGGCTCGGAACCGACTCGCCTTGATTCGATCAGCTGTCCTTCGATCACTTCACCACGAAGCGCGACTTCTTTGACCCATCGTCCATGCAGTAGCGATTTGAATTCGCTATACGGGATATCATAACGGCGCTCAAGCTGCGGCGGTTGCATTACCAGCATCACAAATATTGCAAAGGCGGCAACTACAACAGCAGCAATCTGCCAGGGTTCGCTCTTCTTTTTTTCGGGCGGTGTCTCGTTATCCATTGTGATTTAGCTTGGTTGGTTACTATATAAACCATAATACTCCTGATAATCGGAGGTGCCTAGCCATGCCATTTTATATCCGGTATACAATCTCGTCATGATTGAACTGATTAAAACTGAGGAAATAGACTTTTCGAGCCATCAATTCGATGGGGCTGAGCAGTGTCGACGACTGTTTCACGGGCGCGGGGGCGCTTATACAGGATTAGAGCATGTCGTGATCGACTGGCTGCCGCCAGTGGCGCTGATCATACTATACAAAGAGGAGCGCATCAGTTCAGTTTTGTCGTTAGCACAGTGGTTACAGGAGAGCCTCTCAGCATGTCGTTCTGTACAGGTGCAGTATCGATCTCGCCCCATGGCCCCGATTGAGGTGCTACTGGGGGATGAGATCAGCGAGCTGGTAGTCGATGAGTGTGGTCTGAAATTCCATCTTCAATTGGGGCGCTCACAAAATATTGGGCTATTTCTCGATATGCGCAATGGACGGCAATGGGTTCGGCAGGCAACGCCCGGTAAAAATGTACTCAATCTGTTTGCGTATACCTGCGCCTTTTCAGTTGCAGCGGTGGCAGGCGGTGCGAGTCAGGTGGTTAATATTGATGTCAGTAAGGCGGCGTTGAGCAGAGGGCGTGATAATCATCGCTTAAACAACCAGGATACCTCACAGGTGGTTTTTCAGGGGGTGGATATCTTCAAATCTTTTTCGCGCCTCAGAAAATATGCACCGTATGAGCTGTTGATCTGCGATCCGCCAGCCTTTCAGAAAGGGAGTGTCGATATCAGGCGTGACTATAAAAAGATCCTGCGCCGGATACCGGAGCTGATGAAACCTGATGGGCAGTTGATGCTGTGTGTGAACTCACCGCATCTCGATGAAACATTTTTACATTCTATGATTGAGGAGGAGTACCCGACATGTCGTTTTGTCAAGTCAATAGCGCCGCCTGAGGTGTATGTGGATGCGGTGAAAGGGCGTGGATTGAAGGTGCTTATTTATTATTTACAGGACTAATAGCTTAGATGGGGCTCTTATTCAGCATCAAAAGCGTCATTTTTTTGCAGCAGGGTACTCAGCTGGAATATACCGCAAACATACCACAGATACCTTACCCCCAGGCTAGGGGTTGTCAGGATCGCAACCGCCATCTCTTACCCAGATACCTTTTTCACAACGCAACATCTCACCACTGCCACTACAGACATAACTGCCGCTGTTATAAGCAACATTATTGAAATAGCAGACCGCCTGCTCTTCCACCCCTTGCGCGAGTTCATCAAACTGCTCATCCGTCTCTTCCATTATGGGCGAGGTTTTCGCTTCAGGGTCTGGTGTGCCGATGTTGGGTATACTTTGTGGAATCGTCATAAAGTCACTCCTTAAGTTAAATGTACGGATTCAACATGCAAATAGAGCCGCTGGGCTGATTTAAAAATACTTGATTTGCTGTTTTATAGCCATTGGTTGACACAGAGTTTTGAACACCCTCACCTTACCCGCCAGTATCAAGCCTATTTTATGTCAAGTTAATTTACATTATCCATTCGCACCTCACTACTGGGTTATTTATAACAAATTGAAAAACATATGTTTTTAATGGTCTGGCACATTTTATGTAGTTAAACAATCGTTTAGATCAAAGTAATTAAATTCCCGGCTTCTATTTTCTTTGTGTAATGTGACATATGGAGGTGCGAATCAATGAAGAATCTATCTATAACGGTAGTTGGTCTTTTGTTTATTATCAGTTCTTTGTCTGTTGAAGCTGTTCCTGTAACTTTAGAGAGCCAAGGGACTACATATAAAATTTCTCTATTTGCTGAACCTGACCCAAATCCACCCAGTGAAGGTTCGGACTATTTACTAACCACTACCCGTACGGAGGAATTCACAATAAAACGGGAGTGGCAGGAAACTGAGTTACTAGAAGGATTTGTTATAAAGAGGCTGTTTTTTGAAGCAACGACAGAGCTCCTACCTGAATTTACAAAACAAAAATTCATCTGGGATGATTTTCTGGATGACTGGACTGCCGGTGCAATAGAAACAGGCCCTGATAAGAGTTTTCGCACGGGATTCGAAGGGTTCAAAGATGTAATAGTAAGTGCCCCCGAGCCTACCACTTTCAGTATGTTATGTATTGGGCTTGTTTCAGTAGTACTAATACGGCGTAGTAAATACACACTAACTAATGGTACTCCACAAACACCGCTATCTCACTTAATGCAACATTTGATTCCAAAATTCCTGATTCGAAATTTCAAAGCCAGAGACTTTTTCCAGGACAGCTGTTCTGCCTGTTAATACTCCTGCCTATAGGCTATAGTCTTCAGCCTGATTCCTACGCTTAATCTTTTTCTCTATCTCCACTGCAAACAACACCACCAGCGGCAAGATAAAGCAGGTGGCTAACTCTATGGCGCTTAGCGGCTGAGTATTAAAAATCACATTCAATGCAGGCAGGTAGATCACACACAGCTGCAGCGCGATGGTTAAAACCACAGCACCCAACAGCGGTAGATTGCTAAACAGCCCCAGCTGCCACAACGACTCTGTTTCTGAACGAATCGCCAGTACATTGGCCAGCTGGCAGAAGGTGAGCACGGTGAAGACTATCGTCTGCCAGTTGTCTGAACCATTGCCGTAGAACCACGCCTGCGCCCCGAGTGACAGCGCGGCGATCAACAGACCGACCCACAGCATGTGCTGCCACATACCGTGGGCAAAGATGCTCTCGCTGGGCGGCCGCGGGGGGCGCTGCATGATGCCGCGTTCTGCCGGTTCCGCTGCCAGTGCCAGTCCGGGCAGGCCGTCGGTGACCAGGTTGATCCACAGGATGTGGATCGGCAGCAGCGGAATGGGCAGCCCCAGGAAGGGGGCGAGGAACAGCACCCAGATCTCACCGGAGTTACTGGTCATGGTGTATTTGATGAACTTGCGGATGTTATCAAAGATCCGTCGCCCTTCGCGCACGGCGGCGGTGATGGTGGCGAAGTTATCGTCCAGCAGTACCATGTCCGACGCCTCGCGTGCCACGTCGGTCCCTTTGTCACCCATCGCGACACCGATGTCGGCGCGTTTGAGCGCCGGTGCATCATTGACACCATCGCCGGTCATGGCACAGAACTCGCCGCACTCCTGCAGTGCCTGGACGATGGTGATCTTCTGTTGCGGGCTGACACGGGCATAGACGCGAATCGATTTCACCTGCTGTTTCAGTTCATCCAGCGACATTGCGGCCAGTTGTTGGCCACTGATCACCCCTATCTCTGACTCCACTGGCCCTGATTCAACAATACCGATGCGTCTGGCAATCGCCAGCGCCGTGGCCGGATGGTCTCCGGTGATCATCACCGGGGTGATGCCGGCGCTCTTACACTCCTGCACAGCATTGGCGGCTTCGTCACGCGGCGGGTCGATCAGTGCCACCAGGCCGATAAGACTCAGCCCTGTCTCGATCGTCTCTATAGCCACGCTGGATGGCAGCGAGGCGAGTTGTCGTGTGGCAATGGCCAGCACACGATAGCCCTGGCTGGCCAGCTGCTCTGCCTGTGCCAGCACCGTCTGTCGATCGATACCGTGACAGTATGGCAGTAGCTGTTCAGGTGCGCCTTTGCAGAAAACTAGTACAGCATCGTGGTGCTGGTGCAGGGTGGACATGCGTTTACGTTCCGCATCGAAAGGGAGTTCGGCGATGCGTGGCAGCTGTTGTGATAGTTGTTGCTTGTCAAAGCCGTGTCGTGCTGCCGCCTGAACGAGGGCGACCTCGGTGGGGTCCCCATTAAGGCCGGTGACGGATGCTGCAACGTCGTTGCTCAACGCCAGCGCCTGCCCCAGTAACGGTGCACTAGCGGGAATCTCACTGAGCAATGTAGTGTCAATATAAAATTTTTCCGCGCTCATGCGATTCTGAGTCAGCGTACCGGTCTTGTCGGCGCAGATAAAGGTGACTGAGCCGAGCGTCTCCACCGCTGGCAGGTTGCGTACCAGCGCGTGCTGTTTGATCATGCGCCAGGCTCCCAGCGCCAGCGCCACGCTGATTACCGCGGGTAGCGCCTCGGGGATGGCGGCCACGGCGAGGCTGACGGCGGTGAGGAACATCACCATCACCGGTTCACCACGCAGCAGGCCGACAATAAAGATCAGCGCGCAGATCGCCAGCACGATCAGCGCCAGGCGCTTGCCAAACAGGGTGAGTCGCTGCTGCAGCGGTGTTTTGCTGTCGACAGTGGCCTGCAAAAGTTGAGCGATCTTGCCCAGTTCAGTCTGCATGCCGCTCGCGACCACCAGCCCGCGGCCGCGGCCGCGATTGATCTGACTGCCTTTGAAAGCCTTGTTGTGCGCATCGGCCACCGCCAGTGTATCTTGCATGATTGGCGCGACATCTTTGCCGACTCCCTGAGACTCGCCGGTGAGCAGTGATTCGTTAACCTCAAGGCTGGCCGACTCGATCAGGCGCAGGTCAGCGGGCACCACATCACCGGCCTCCAGCAACACCAGATCGCCGGGCACCAGTTCGGCGGCGGAGATCTCTTCGATGACGCCATCGCGCACCACCCGCGCCAGCGGTGCCGCCATCGCCCTGAGCGCTGCCATGGCGCGCTCGGCACGATACTCCTGCACCGCACCGATGAGCGCGTTGAGCAGCACGATCACCACAATGGCGATGGTGTCGACCGCATCTCCGACCAGACCTGAGATCAGTGCCGCCGCCAGCAGCACTATGATCATGAAGTCACGGAACTGACCGAGCAACATGCGCCACAGCGGGCGTCCCTTGTCCTCTACCAGGCGGTTGGGGCCATATTGTTGCCGACGCTGTGTTACTTCGCTGTTACCCAGCCCCTGTTGCAGATCGCTGTTTAGTCGCTGCGCCAGTTCGTGGCTGTCCAGGCTATGCCATGCGGTCCGAGTCAAGAGAGCCCCATAAACTGGTTCAACAGCAGAATGATGCCGGCAGTGACGATCGCAATCAACAGGGCACGAATGCCGCTCCACAGCCAGAAACGCTCATTCAAGTGGCCAAGGAAGACGCCGAGCAGAAAGGTCAGTGAAAGCGCGCCGATGATGGCGCTATCCAGCGGTGAAAGTTCTGCAAGAAAATCGGGCCAGGCGTGTTGTTGCGCAATGAACAGCGGGGCGAGAATCAGCAGCGCCAGCAACAGTGGTGACAGCCCATTGACCAGCGCAATCAACCACGGCATGAGCCGTGCTGCTTCGCCATGGGCGCTCTCACCCAGCGAAGTGACCATCGATTTCTCCAGCTGTCGCAGCTCGTGCCGCTTCTCAGCGGATTCACTGATATAGGCACTGGAGAGGCCGCTCATGAATAGCGCGACCGCAGTCCCGACACAGGCACCGATCATCACCTCAATCGACACAGTAGCGCTGACACGGAATCCCATTAACAATCCTAACATCGCCAGTACGCCATCAAAGCCGTTGGTCACAAAATAACGTCGTGCGATGCGTTGCGACTGGGTCAGTTCGGTCAAATATCGCAGCCGGGCGAACATGGTCTGTTATGGTCAGCGATGCCGGGTTATCCGGGGATTGTTGATGGGGCTTCGCTCTGCACATCGACTTCATCGATGCTGTGCACCGACCCGCCCATCGATCCGATGTGCTGAGTGACGGCGTCAAAGTCGATCTGCTGCCCACTGATGGTGAGTATAATGCTCTGCGTCTTGTCATCGAGCTCCTGCACCACCAGGTTAACCCGGTAGTCATCGCCCATATCAGCCAGCTGGCTGGCAAACTCCAGCGCATTAGGTTGATGAGGTTTAAGTACATCCAGCATTACTCGGGTCACAGCGGCCATGGCATCACCTTTGGTTAATATGTCTAATATGTGACTGGTGCTCCTGCTCTGATACTAACATTAATCATAACGATGAGCTTGTAAGGGAGGGGATATGCGGCATCATGAAATTTAAGTTTCTCCCCGTACTGAATCGCCACATTAATAAATCCGCGTCCCCAGCCCCATCAATAGATAGTACAATCCATTGAATGATCCAGGATAAAAGGCGCTAATCAGGATGATCCTTGAACCGATAACCAGCGATTCCGACCCTCTGCGTTCTGCCATTGATAACGCATGGCTTGCCGATGAAACTACCTGCGTCAACTCCCTGTTACAACAGGTCCAGCTCGATAATGCCGCATTACAACGGATCGATTCATTGGCACGTCATTTAGTGATCACGGTGCGTGAAAAATCACAGGCGCAGGGCGGCATCGACGCCTTTATGCAGGAGTATGATCTCTCATCTCAGGAGGGAGTGGTGTTGATGTGTCTCGCCGAGGCGCTGTTGCGCATCCCTGATGATGAGACCGCCGACCGCCTGATTCAGGATAAACTCGGCGCCGCCGACTGGGGCAGCCATCTGTGGCGCAGCTCATCGATGTTTGTGAACGCCTCGACCTGGGGGTTGATGCTGACCGGGCGTATCGTCGGCCTTGATGACGAAACGCTCAACGATGGTCAGCGCTTCCTGCAACGACTGGTGAGCAGGAGTGGTGAGCCGGTGATCCGCCTCGCGATCCGCCAGGCGATGCGCATCATGGGGCAGCAGTTTGTGATGGGGGCTACCATCGACGCCGCGCTAACGCGCAGCCAGGAAGCGGGCAATGGTGATTATCGCTACTCGTACGATATGCTCGGCGAAGCGGCTCTGACCCGCAGTGACGCCGCCGACTACTCCAGCGCCTACCAGAACGCCATTACCCGTATCGCAGCCGAAGTTAGTCACGATGAACCACTCTATGCACGCCCCGGCATCTCGGTGAAGCTCTCCGCACTGCACCCCCGTTACGACCAGTTGCAGCGCCATCGGGTAGTGGCAGAACTGACACCGCAACTGCTGAGGCTTGCAGCGCAGGCGCGTGATGCTGGCATCACCCTGACCGTGGATGCAGAGGAGGCGGACCGACTTGCGCTCTCGCTCGATCTCTTTGAAGTGGTCTATCGCACACCATCTCTCGACGGCTGGGACGGACTCGGGCTGGCGTTGCAGGCGTACCAGAAACGAGCGCCGCAGGTGATCGACTGGCTGCAGGTGCTGGTTGCCGATGTTGGCCGAATGGTTCCATTACGACTGGTGAAAGGGGCCTACTGGGACACCGAGATTAAACGCGGACAGGAACGCGGCCTCGAAGGCTACCCGGTCTACACCCGCAAGGTGGCGAGTGACGTCGCCTATCTCGCCTGTGCGCGTAAGCTGCTTGCCGCCAGCAACTGCTTCTACCCTCAGTTTGCAACCCATAACGCCCATACCGTTGCCGCGGTTGTTGAGCTGGCGGGCGACAAGCCGTTTGAGTTCCAGCGCCTGCACGGCATGGGGGAGGCGCTCTATAGTGAAGTGATCAAAGATAAAGATAGTGGCGGCCTTGCGCTCCCTTGCCGCGTCTATGCACCGGTAGGCAGTTACCACTCGCTGTTACCGTATCTGGTGCGACGCCTGCTGGAAAATGGTGCCAACACCTCGTTTGTCAATCGTATCAGTGATCGTCACGCCGCTATTGAAGAGATCGTTAGTGATCCGATTACCGAGCTTGATGTACTGGGAGATAAACCTCATCCACACATTCCTCTGCCACCGCAGCTATATGGTAGTGAGCGGCTCAACTCGGCGGGGCTCAACCTCTACAGCGCCACGGCCACGGCCGCGCTCGCACGCGAGATCAGCGCCTTTATCGGTGACGACGGACGCATCAATGATTTGGAGCAGTGGCAGGCTGCACCGATCATCAATGGTAAGAAGGGTAGCGATGCGAGTGAGCGTGAGGCGGTTTTCTCGCCTGCCGACCGGCGTCGCGCCACCGGCACGGTGTTCAATGCCGATGAGGCGGCCACCACCGCAGCGCTTGCCAGCGCCACGTCCGCTGCGCCACAGTGGTCGGCCACGCCTGCAACAACACGTGCAGAGTTACTGGAGGCGACGGCACAACTGCTGGAGCAGCATCGTGCGGAGTTAATTGCGCTGTGTGTGCGTGAGGCGGGCAAGAGTGTCGTCGATGCCCTTGCCGAGGTGCGTGAGGCGGTCGACTTCTGTCGCTACTACGCGATGATGCTACGTAATGAGTTTGCTGAGCCCGAGCGACTGCACGGCCCTACCGGTGAACGTAATGAGATTACGATGCATGGACGCGGCGTGTTCGTCTGCATCAGTCCATGGAATTTTCCGCTGGCAATCTTTGTCGGGCAGGTGAGTGCGGCGCTCGCCGCAGGCAACAGTGTGATCGCTAAACCCGCGGCACAGACGCCACTGACCGCCACACGCGCTGTGGAGCTGTTACACCAGGCGGGCATCCCTGGCGAGGTCCTGCACCTGCTACCGGGTAGCGGTCGTACCGTTGGCATGCAGCTGGTGAACGACAGGCGCACCTGCGGCATCGCCTTTACCGGCTCGACCGAGACGGCGCAGACGATCAACCGCGCGCTGGCAAAACGTGACGGTGCGATCGTGCCGCTGATTGCCGAAACCGGCGGACAGAACTGCATGATTGTCGATAGCTCGGCGCTGCCGGAGCAGGTGGTGGTTGATGTGATCCAGTCGTCATTCAATAGTGCAGGGCAGCGCTGTTCGGCGTTGCGAGTGCTGTTTCTACAGGAAGATGTTGCAGACGGCATCATCGATCAACTCAAAGGGGCGATGAGTGAGCTGGTGATCGGCGATCCACTCTCGCTCGCGACCGATGTCGGCCCGGTGATCGACCGTGCCGCATGTGAGATGCTACAGGTACACGCCAGACGAATGCAGCTTGACGGGCGGTTACTCTATAGATGCAACATCCCCGCCGGACTGGAGCACGGCTGCTATTTTGCGCCGCACCTGTTTGAGATTGCGAATCTTGGCCTACTCGAACGGGAGGTGTTTGGCCCGATCCTCCATCTTATTCGTTATCCTGCGGATGGTTTAGATGAGGTGATCGATGCCATTAACGCCACCACCTACGGGCTGACGCTCGGGGTGCATAGCAGGATTGAAGCAACGGCACGTTATATTCAGCAGCGGACACATGTCGGTAACCTCTACGTCAATCGCAACATGATCGGCGCTACCGTCGGGGTGCAACCATTTGGTGGTGAAGGGATCTCCGGCACCGGGCCCAAGGCGGGCGGGCCGCATTACCTGCACCGCTTCGTGACCGAACGGACGATGACCGTAAATACCTCTGCGGTGGGGGGTAATGCCTCCCTGTTATCGTTGAAGGATGATATTGACTGAGTGATGCCAAATTACAGTGTCGGTACTGCATATTACTTAAACACTCTCTTAACAGCGCTATTGGCATGTAATATCTCTGTGTTATGTTCTGCAAAGATTGTGCGTGCACTTTCTTCAATAAATGAGATGGTCGCATCAGATAAAGCACTGCCAATACTAAAACGCTTTACCCCAAGCTCACCCAGGCTTTCGATATCGGTACACCCTGGCAGTGACATCACATTTAAAGGCGCCGCAATGGACTTTACTAGTTCAGTGATTTCGCTCTTATCGCATAACCCCGGCACAAAGACGCCATCAGCCCCGCTATCAATGTAGCGAATGGCACGCGCAATCGTTTCCTGCAATGGCTCTTTTTGCTGAAGGTAAGTATCGATTCGCGCATTGATAAAAAAATCACGACAGCCGTGACTATCCAAAGCGCCCCTTATTTGTGCAAGGAGTTCACATTGTCGGTTTTTATCATTTAAACCAGATCGATTTTTTTGGGGTCGATTTTTCAATGAGTCTTCAATATTGATGCCTGAGGCCCCAAGATCAGCAATTTTCAGGACGTTGTCGACGACTACTGAGATGCTGTCAGAATAACCAGATTCGATATCGACAGTAACGGGTATTTCCACCGCTGAAATGATTTTCTCTATGAGTGCCAGATGCTCGTCGAACTGGATCTGTTCTCCATCGTTAGCCCCCATTGAATTAGCGATTCCCCAACTCGTTGTGCCAATCGCTTTAAAGCCGACTTGTGCCAGAACTAGTGCCGAGAGTACATCCCACGCATTTGGTAAAAAGAGCGGTTCATTCTGTTCGTGCATTTTTTTAAAATCAGATAGTCTGTTCATGAAAGAGCTCCTTAATGATTAGGTTTTGTGGATTTTATGTGTGGTCATCGATTAAACATCACTTTTGAATATCGTTTCCTTCCAGTTTTAATAACCAGGCTTTACGCGCTAAACCGCCTGCATAACCAGTCAGGGTTCCGTTGCTGCCGATGACACGATGGCAAGGTACAATGATAGAAATTGGGTTTTTACCGTTAGCAGCGCCTACCGCGCGAACAGCTTTGGGATTATTAATCATATTTGCAATGTCGCGATACGAGACAACCTGGCCAAAAGGGATCTTGATGAGGCTGGCCCAGACAGATTTCTGAAAATTCGTTCCTAGCTGATCGAGTGGCAGATCAAATTCTCTACGTTTTCCCTCAAAATATTCTGTTAGCTGTTGTTTACATCGATCGATGATGTCATGGGAGATGATTGTGTTGTTTGCTGATTCGCAATAAGAAATTTCTGTAATCCCGAGTTCGGATGCCTGGAGCTCTAAAACACCGACGGGCGTCATCATGTAATCGATGTACATCAGCCTTGATTCCATAATTGGAGGGTTAAATAACTGCGCCAGGGTGAAGCAAGCTCAGGGTTAAATACACCAGTTGATCTATTTGCTGCTTTTTTAACGCCGAGGTCGCCGCCAGGATAGATATCAGGATCACTTAAGCCACGCAGTCGTGCATAGTCTACGGTCCACGGGCCGACCCCTTTTAACGTCAGCCACTGCTGGGAGTCGTCTGGCGTGTCGTGATCAACATAGTGCTGTGCAAGATTCCGCAACGTCTGTTTGCGTGATGCCGGTATCTTTAAAAAGGAAAAATCACTCCGGGCGATCGAACAGGGTGATGGAAAAAGTCGTTTATCTCCTGCTGGCTTTCCTAGCCTCTCCACGAGGCATGTGACCAGGTGACGTGCAGCGGTAACGGAGATCTGTTGTCCAAGGATCGCCCTTATTCCAGCTTCAAAGATATCCCATGTGCCGGGCAGTCGTAACCCGCTGTGGAGTGCGATGATGGAACCGTAGTGCTGCTGCAAATTATCTTCGACGGCCTCGATATCAACATCCAGATCCAGAATCCGCTTGATGTTATTGATGATAAGTTTCAGGTGAGAGATATCATCCAGTTCTATCGTGACATCAAAGCGATTTCGGCCTTCAATATGTTGTGCGGTAAAGTGGCCAGCAGTACCCGACCACTCAAACGTTCGACCATAGCGGTGCGCGTCTACCCATTCAAGATTTGGAATAAAACGGGCCATTAAAAAGCGTTGCATGTTTGACCAGTCGTAGGGAGGTCGATAATAAAGCTTCAACTGTAAAGAATTCGACGCTTCAGTCTGAGTGGATTTTCGCACCTGCGACGGCGTTAGGTGAACCTGTGTTTTAAAACAGTCATTAAACCGACGAACACTGTTAAAACCGCAGGCCAGCGCGATCTGGGTAACAGGCAGTTTTGTCTGGTGCAATAGCTGTTTGGCGAACAGGCATTGCTGGTAGAGTGCATAACCCTTTGGTGAAACACCGAGATGCCTGTTAAACAGTTGTCGAAGATAACGGTCACTGATGCCGAGTCGGTCGGCCAGCATCTGCAAAGAGCCGTTGTGCAGCGCGCCTTCGTTGATCAGGCGAATCGCTCTCTCTAATGTGGTATCGATGCCCTTCCATGCTGATGAGCCAGGTGCACTGTCGGGGCGACACCGTAAGCAGGGGCGGTAACCCGCATTGGCCGCCTCAATCGCCGAAGGAAAGTAGGTAACATTCTCTTCTTTCGGTGTCGTGGCCGGACAGATGGGGCGGCAATATATCCTGGTCGTTTTAACCGCAGTGAAAAATTTTCCATCGAAGCGGGCATCCCGGGATAATCGAGCTTTCTGGCAGACTTCAGCGTTTAACATCAGGGCCTCATTTTTGAATGCCCTCATTGTAATTTGTTATTACGGAAAAACTAGCCAAAATCGGAACTAGACCATCCACCCTCGGTATCCCCTCTAGCAACCGCAGGTTATTAGAAAGAATTTTACGGTTTTCTTTGGTAGCAAATAGAGCGCTCTCGGTTTTTAGCCAGAGACTATCTCAGCACAGGTGGCAGTACTGCGGTGAGCGCCTGCTTCTGCACTACAGCATCCCCCGAGAGTGCAAACCCCAGTAGCACGCCGTCTGCAGCGGTGAAGCGTGCCGTGATGTTAGGCGCATCGCCTTCATAGTGCCATTCACCTGTGACATCTCGAGGCGGCGGTGAGACGACCAGTGGGCAGGTCGGGGTCTTGATGACAACCGGCATCGCTGGGTATTCGACAGCTGTCTGTTCACCACTCAATGTCTGCGCCAGAGCGCGAGCCCCGGTCATTAGTGGTGCGACAAAAAAAAGATTCATACCGCTCACTTCGGCGCAGTCCCCCAGGGCAAAGACATCATTAGCCGAAGTCTCTAGCAGCCGGTTGGTGACAATGCCGCGATTGACATCGATTCCAGACGCTTCAGCCAGCGCGATACTGGGGCGCAGGCCGACAGCAGAGATCACCAGATCGGCGGTGATCTCTGAGCCGCTATCGAGTGTGATGCGGTATCCAGTTCCGTTATGGTTGACAGCTGTTGCCGTCGTGCCGAGGTGCCACGCAACCCCCTGTGCCGATAACGCAGATTTGAGTGCGCGGCCGACAGCGACGGGTAGTAGCGTACTGATCGGATAGGGATCCGGACCGATGATGGCGACCCTCTTTCCGGCATTGATCAGGTCGTTGGCAAACTCGCAGCCGATCAACCCTGGACCGATGATCGCTATCCGTCGCGCACTTTCAAGGCGTTCGCGAAAGCGGGCATAGTCAGCGAGATTGTTGATCGACAACACTTCATCGGTCGCATCGCCCGCCATTGGGGGGCGAAACGGGACTGCACCACAGGCGATCACCAGTGATGAGTAGTCGATATCACCCTGCGATGTCGAGACACTGTGTTGCACTGTATCGATCACATTCACCTCGGTGTGGGCCATGATCGTCGCGCCGAGTTTGTCGCCCATCTCATCTGCACTTGAGGTGACCAGTTGAGCGGCACCTTTACCCTTGCTCAGCGCGTTGGAGAGCATCGGCTTGGAATAGAAGCCCCCGTCGTCACGGGTGATGATCGTCAGCGGGGTGGTTTCATCAAGCTTGCGAAACTCACGCGCCAGTGTATAGCCCGCCAGTCCGCTGCCGATGATGATGAGTGGTGGCGATTGAGTCACGACTCAGATCTCGACCATTTCGAAATCATCTTTTCGTGCACCGCAGTCAGGGCACTCCCAGTCGGCTGGTACATCTTCCCAGCGTGTGCCAGGAGGGATACCGTCGCTCGGGATGCCTTCCGCTTCATTATAGATAAAACCACAAATGATACATCTCCACGTTTTCATCTTCATTCTCCTGTTACTGGATCTACATTGAGCTAATCGACTCTCTACTGTGAAAACTGTTGCAGTGTATTACGATACTTGTCTGCATGTCTCTGCTCTATTTTTGTCAGTGCAGCAAATCTTTTCTCTGCGATTTCAAGCGTCCTGATGAATCGTTCAGCGTGCTCTTCTGATTCCTCGATCTGTTCATCGATCTCGGCCACTGCCGCCTGGTTTTTCTCTTCCAGTGCTGTGTGACGGAAAGCGGGGTACATCTCCGTATATTCATAGGTTTCGCCTTCAATTGCCATCTCCAGCATCCTCTCGACACTCAACGTATCCGCAGGATAGAGTAGCTCCAGATGTGCCAGTGCATGTTCAGTCTCCTGCGCGGCGGTATGCTCGAACACTTCAGCGACTTCAACGGCGCCCAGCGCACGACAGCGACGCGCGAAAAAGAGATATTTACGATTGGCCATCGATTCGCCTGCAAAGGCGGCCTCCAGGTTTTTGACGGTCTGTGTAATCGATTTGTCAGCCATGTTATTGCTCCGTTTACTTGCTATAAATCATTATCAGGGTTCATAGTTTTGGTGGATTGCTATACCACTGAGAGGATCATAGCGGCGCGGTAGCTTTTCGATCCAATTGATTGTAAAAATATTATTAATTGGTAGAATCGATTTATGTACCTACCCACTATCAGGCAGCTTCAGTACCTGCTCGCCGTCGTCGAACTGCGCCATTTTGGCCAGGCGGCAGAGCGCTGTTTCGTCACCCAGTCGACCCTGAGCAGCGGAATTCAGGAGCTGGAAAGTGCGCTTGGGGCGCAGCTGATTGAACGTACTAAACGCAAGGTGCTACCGACGCCGCTGGGGCTGGAGATTGCAGAGAGAGGGCAGGAGATACTGGAGATCTCTTCAGATATCGTTACCTTGGCTCAGAAAGATAAGAAACTGCTTTCAGGGGAAATTCGCCTTGGAGCGATCCCGACGATCGCGCCGTTCCTGCTGCCAAAGGTGTTGCCGCCACTGCGCCAGGCATTTCCCGAGCTGGCGCTACTGCTGATCGAAGATCAGAGTGCTCGGCTGCTGCAGCGGCTCGAAAGTGGTGAGATCGACTGCGCAATCCTCGCCATGCCGTATCCGATTGACAAGCAGGAGTCTCAGTTGATCGGAGCGGAGTCATTCTGGGTCGCGCTGCCCAAAGGTGATCCGCTCTGTGAACAGTCGCAGGTCAGCGCCGATGCATTGCCGCTGGAGCACTTGCTGTTGCTGGAGGAGGGGCACTGCATGCGGGATCATGCGATCTCAGCCTGTCACAGAGAGGACAGTTCAACGGCCCCTTTTCAGGGAACCAGCCTTTATACCCTGATCGAGATGGTCTCTGGCGGGCAGGGGATCACCCTCGTGCCGGAGATGGCGCTCGGCTCTACGTTGTTAAGTCAGGCGACAATCGAGCTGCGGCCGCTCGATGAACCGGGACCGCATCGCGAGATTGCACTGGTGTGGCGCTCGACCAGCCACCTGAAACCGGATCTGCTATTACTCGCAGAGAAGCTGACAGAGCTAATTACCAGCTAAGTTAGCTCAACACGATGCAGCGGCCCTCTGAATATTCACGTAAATTGAACTGGTGGCTCAAGCAGTGTTTCAGTTATTCACCCACACTTAAGAATAAGCGCAGCATCAAATCGCTGAATGGCGTGACAAAGCAGTTCAGTACGGCCCAGAGGCAATGTTTTGACCAGCTCAACCATCGCTATTCGTTAGACGACTGGGCGCAGTTGTGCAACCGGACTGAGTTTATTGAAAATCTCTATCTACTGGATCTGCTCGACCAGCATATTGGGGAAGTTTCAGTTGATGAGATGGTTGATGGAATGGGACTGGATATCGGTTGCCGTAATTTTTCACACCTGCCAGCCCTGTCTGCATTCATGCCACGCAGGTGGGCGGGAGTAGAGCTTGATGCACATGCTCGCTACTGGAATGGTTTTACGCGACGCGCCTACGGGGAGTGGATGGTAAAACAGCGCGAAGAGTGTCGTTATATAGCTGGTTCATTACTGGATGTAGAGGGGAGTTTTTGCATGATTAGCTGGGTGCTCCCTTTTGTAAGTGAGGCCCCACTGCAACGCTGGGGATTGCCGGCTCGTTTTTTTCAACCTCAGCTGTTGCTGGAAAAAGCCTGTTCACTTCTGGCTAGTGGCGGCGAAATGTTTGTCGTAAACCAGGGGGAGCGCGAAGCAGAGGCACAACAGAAGTTGTTCGATGCTGTGCAGGTAAAAGTCGAGACGCTTGGAAAAATAGATAGTGTTTTCTCACCATTTAAACATTCGCGCTATGGATGGCTGGTGAGTCACTAACACCATTACCTCTGGTGTATTTTTATTGAATTCTTAAAACAGCCTATGATTGCTGTATAATCGCATCACTTCAGACAATAGAACAGAGCAAGTGAAACTCTACCTCGCCCCGATGGAAGGTGTTATCGATCACCATATGCGCCACCTCCTGACGCGCATTGGTGGCTATCACCACTGCATTACCGAATTCTTACGCATCACAGACCAGCTACTACCGCCGGTGGTCTTCCATCGCATCTGCCCGGAACTCGCGCACGCCAGCAAAACAGACGCGGGTACCCCTGTTACCCTTCAACTGCTTGGTGGAGCCCCCGAGGTGATGGCAGAAAACGCACAGCGGGCAGCTGAGCTGGGTGCCGCTGCGATTGACATCAACTTTGGCTGTCCATCGCGCTTTACCAACAGCAAAGCGGGCGGAGCGGTACTATTAAAAGAACCCGAGCGTATTTATAAAATCACCCACGCTGTTCGCCAGGCGCTCCCTGCGGAATTATCCGTGTCGGCAAAGATACGCCTCGGTTATGAGAACACCGATCTGGCCCTCGAGAATGCGATGGCGGTTGAGGCGGCCAATGCCAACTTCATCACCGTGCATGCCCGTACCAAGGTGGATGGCTATCACCATCCGGCCAGGTGGGAGTGGCTGGGCATTATCAATGATGCACTCACCATCCCGCTGGTGGCTAATGGCGACATCAACAGTGTGGATGACTTTCTGCGTTGTCGTGAGATGAGCAACTGCCACGATTTTATGCTCGGGCGCGGCGCAGTGATTCAACCCGATCTCGCCCGACAGATTGTCGCCATTCAATCACAGGTGCCTCAATCATCGCCGATGCCATGGAATGAGGTGCTCGGTCTGGTGGTTGAGATGGCAGACCTGATGCAAACACAACCACAAATCAGCGGCAAAAAAGTACTAGGACGGATGAAACAGTGGCTCGCCTATCTGAAGCGACAATATCCGGAAGCAGGAGCGTTATTCAGTGAAATCCGTCCAATGAAACAGCTATCGCAGACCAGTGAGCTAGAGCGACTCAGACAATCCTCCATCATCTAATCTCTGCCTGTTCCAGGGTAGCTATCTTTTTAGCGATTTTCTTAAGGGACCTCTGATTAATTCATGAACGGGCGCTATGAGCCCAAAACATCCAACTGCTGCGTTGAAAATCTTGTCAATAGTCCCGCTATTCACTACGATTTTCGCCTTGCATTTGTTGGCGTAATCGCTAAGGCTGGAATATTTTTCTGGACACTCTATGACAACAACATGGATCCTCTTGAAGAGGGGCAGGGGCTAACCTATGGCGCAGGACTCGATATAAACCTCTATGGAGGAAATGAGCGCACGCTACTTAAGATGCTCCCACTTTCTGCCGTCTCTCACCCTGATCGCAGGCCCATTACGATCCACCAGCAGCGAAGCAGGACGGTAGTTTGGCCAGCAACCTTAACGCACGGTAGAGGTTCGACTTGCCGCTGCCATTCGGTCCGGTGATGAGATTGAGTGCACCAGGTGGCACGATCAGCTGCTGCACAGAGCGGTAGTTGTTGATCGCGAGCGTGGTAATCATTGGTTTAGCGTTGTTGTATTTGAGGTGATGATATGAATACTAGCAAGTTCGCGAATACCATGCGGCGCAATGTGTTGCTGGCAGCACTTATTGACGTCATGCATTGTGTGGAAAACTGTGGAAAACTGTGGAAAACTGTGGAAACTGCCATTGTGAGGAGGAACGACAAAGCAATCTCTGGCCTGAAACTTGAGAGATCGCCACCCTCAAGGACTTGGGCTGCCAGTCCGTCATGCTGTGCTCGTGATGCCAGTATGGTGGTAATACGGCCTCAAATCCCCATTCCCTGCAGTCAAACACCCCAAATCACCCCATTTCCCACGCTTAACCTTGTGTCTCACCCCGATTTACACTAAAATTCCGCGGTTCCAACAATTTGTTTTCTCCTTGCCTTACCGCGTTGGTCGGAAGGCATAACCCATGAGGAGTGTTATGAGACACTACGAAATCGTGTTTCTGGTCCACCCTGACCAGAGTGAGCAAGTCCCGGCCATGATCGAGCGCTACCGTACCTCTATTGAAAGTCGTGACGGTGCGATCCACCGCCTGGAAGACTGGGGCCGCCGTCAGCTTGAGTATCCGATCAACAAGGTTCACAAGGCACATTACGTGATGATGAACGTTGAGTGTGATAAAGAAGCGCTGGAAGAGATTACCACAGCATTCCGTTTTAACGATGCGGTTATCCGTAACCTGGTCATTACACGTAAATCTGCAATTACCGAGGCTTCCCCTCTGGCTCGTCCTGCCAAGGAAGAGAGCAGACGTGACAGCTCTGATTACAAGCCAGCTGAAACCGCACCTGTTAGTGAAGTTGTGGCTGAGGAAGCAACTGCAGCTGAAGCTTAATTGGTGTCTGCGGTAAACCGTCTGGTGGTGAGTGGGGTGGTCTGTAATACTCCTGAGACTCGCAACAGCCCGGCCGGGATCCCGATGACACGTTTCACCCTGGAGCACCGCTCGCAACAGGTTGAGGCAACACTACCGCGCGACACCTTTTTTAGGCTTGTCGTGATAGCCGCCGGAACAGCAATGCAGCAGGTCGCAAAGGGTTTGCAGCGGGGCGATGAGGTCTATGTTGAAGGGTTTCTCAGCCGTATGAGTTACCGCGAAGATGAAGCAAGAGTCGCACTGCATGCAGAAACAGTTAGCAAACAGTTTGCAGAATAAGCTTTATAGAAATTTAATTTATATTTGGAGAGATACCATGGCAAAATATTTTCGTCGTAAAAAGTATTGTCGTTTCAGCGCAGAAGGCATTGATGTTGATTACAAAGACATCGCAATGCTGAAAAACTACATCACCGAAACCGGTAAGATCGTGCCTAGCCGCATCACCGGTACCAGTGCAAAGTACCAGCGTCAGCTCGCCACCGCGGTTAAGCGTGCGCGTTTTCTGGCACTGTTGCCGTACTGTGATTCACACTAGATCGCATTAACACGGATTCACGCTAGTCATATTATGAAGACGCTGGCTTCATTCATCATGCGCGGCAGGGCGCAGGCGATACTGGTGGCAGTAGTTGGCGCGGTGCTGTCGCTGGTACTGCCACCGCTGAGTCATATCTCTGGGGCCACAATCGGTCTGGTGACGCTACGCAACGGTGCTAAGGAGGGGGTTTTTCTGCTGCTCAGCCTGGGGGTGGTGATGGGGTTGATCGGCACCATGTCGTCACTCGACAGCGGGCTGGTGCAGGCCTATGTGGTGGGGATGCTACTGCTCTCTGTACCAATCCTGCTGGCCGCGATGGTCCTGCGTGTTACTCGCTCGATGAGCCAGACATTGACCGCGATTGCGCTACTGGCGGCACTGCTGGTGGTGCTGGTCAACATTGCGATTGGCGATGTTGCTGGCTGGTGGCGCGCCGTGCTCGATACCGTGATGGGACCAGCACTGGAACAGGCGCAGGTGTCTGCTGAAGAGGCGGACGAGATGCTGGGTGGAATGGCACGCATGATGACCGGGCTGGTCGCGGCGGTGCTGCTCTACTCAACCATGATCAACCTCTCGTTGGCGCGCTGGTTTCAGGCAATGCTGTATAACCCCGGCGGTTTTCAGCAGGAGTTTCATGCGATTCACCTGGATAAGCGGGTGTCGATTGTTGCCGCTTTGATCGGTGCCGCCGGAATGGTCTTTGCAGCTGAGGGCGGCATTGCTCAGGATCTGATGATCCTGGTGGTGGCACTCTTCTCTATTCACGGACTGGCGCTGGTGCATGGTCTGCTGGGGCTGACCAAAATGAGTAGCGGCTGGCTGGTGGTGCTCTATATTGGGTTGTTACTGGTACCTCCACACATTGCGATGATGCTGGCGATGGTCGGTTACATCGATAGCTGGGTCGACATGCGTGGACGCGTACGCAAAAAAATAGCGAGTAGTGGGCCTCCGCGAAACGATGATAACGATGATGATGACGAGCCACCTTCTGATGGTGAGCGTGAAGTGGTTCGTGTCAAAACATCACGTGATGATGAGATGCGCTAGTTAGCGATGTGAATCCTTTTATTGTTTGTAATTTTTAGATTGTACGCTACGTAACGAGGTATATAGAGATGAATGTTATTCTTCTTGAGAAAGTAGAAAATCTGGGTGGTCTGGGCGATGTTGTCTCAGTCAAAAGTGGCTATGGCCGTAACTTTCTGATTCCAGGCGGCAAGGCGGTTCCAGCCACTGCGGCGAACCGTGCCGATTTTGATGCACGTCGCGCAGAGCTTGAAGCGGCTGCGGCTGAGCTGCTGGCCAGGGCAAATGCACGTGCTGAAGCACTGAATGAGAAAGCCGTTACCATCGCCTGTAAGGTGGGTGAAGAGGGCAAACTGTTTGGTTCAGTCGGCACTGCTGATATCGCAGCGGCATGTACAGAAGCGGGTAACGCGGTTGATAAGCATGAAGTGCGCCTGCCTGAAGGTGCCTTCCGTCAGGTCGGTGAGTATCAGGTTGAGGTTCACCTGCACCCTGAGGTGAATGCACAGATCACCGTGCAGGTGGTTGCTGACGAGGCATAATTGTCCTTGAGCCGGGTGGCTTCGGGCGACCCGGCACTGTATATTTGTAGTTGAACTCACCCCCTGCGGGCGCCTGGCGCGACAGAGGGTGAGTCGTCAGTAAACAGGCCGGGGCAGTTATATGCAAGAGTACGCCGAGATAGAGAACAGTCTCGATCAGATACCAGACCGTATGTCGGATCAGATCGCAGACCCTTTCAAGGTTCCCCCCCATTCGATTGAGGCGGAACAGGCGGTTCTCGGCGGACTGATGCTCGACAACAATGCGTGGGACAAGGTGGCCGACCTGCTGGTGGAAGAGGATTTCTACCGCCGTGACCATGCGCTGATCTTCCACGCCATTTCGGTACTGGCCGATGGTTCTCATCCATGTGATGCAGTGACCGTCTCAGAATGGCTGGGTAACCGAAATGAGCTGGGCGATGCGGGCGGCCTGCCATACATCGGCTCACTGGCTAACAATACCCCCAGTGCAGCCAACATCAAATCCTATGCGGCGATCGTGCGTGAACGCTCGGTGCTGCGTCAGCTGATTCGTGTCGGTACAGAGATTACCGATAGCGCCTTTAATACCGAAGGGCGTGACAGTATCGAACTACTCGATAACGCAGAGCAGGCGGTCTTCAGGATCGCAGAGCAGGGGGCGCGTAGTGATAAAGGCTACAAGGCGGTCTCCGACCTGCTGGCCAGCGTAGTAGATCGCATCGATACACTGGCGAGCCTCGACTCACCGATCACCGGCATCCCGACCGGCTTTGATGATTTTGATTCGATGACCGCCGGACTACAGGAGTCCGATCTGGTAATCGTCGCTGGCCGTCCCTCAATGGGCAAGACCACCTTTGCGATGAACATCGCCGAGTACGCGGCGATCAGCGGCAGGCTTTCGGTCGCCGTCTTCAGTATGGAGATGCCGGGTGAGGCACTGGTGATGCGGATGTTGTCGTCACTGAGTCGGGTCGATCAGAACAAGGTGCGTACCGGCAAGCTCGATGATGATGACTGGGCCAGTCTCACCTCATCGATGAGCCTGTTGAGCGAATCGAAACTTTTTATCGATGATACCCCTGCACTGTCACCGACCGAACTGCGCGCCCGCGCGCGTCGTATCAAACGCGAACATGACCTCGATCTGGTGGTGATCGATTACCTGCAGCTGATGCAGGTGCCGGGCAGCAAAGAGAATCGCACCAATGAGATCTCCGAGATCTCACGTGGGTTGAAGACACTCGCCAAGGAACTCAACGTGCCGGTGATTGCGCTGTCGCAGCTCAATCGCTCGCTGGAGCAGCGTACCGACAAACGCCCGGTGATGTCGGACCTGCGAGAGTCCGGTGCGATTGAGCAGGATGCCGACGTGATCTCATTTGTCTATCGCGACGAGGTCTACAACAGGGAAGATCCCGACAATAAAGGGCGCGCCGAGATCATCATCGGTAAGCAGCGTAACGGCCCGATCGGTACCGTCCCCCTCACCTTTAATGGGCAGTACACCCGTTTCGATAACTACACACCCGACCGCGACTATTACGACGGGGGATATGCATGACGCGCGCTGCCACGGCGACGATCGATCTGCAGGCCTTTCAACACAATCTACAGCGGGTACGAGAGAGCGCGGCCTCATCTCGTGTCATCTCTGTCATCAAGGCCAACGGTTATGGCCACGGAATGGTACGGGTGGCGCAGGCACTGCACAGCAGTGATGCCTTTGCGGTGGCAAAGATAGAAGAGGCGGTAACGCTGCGTGAGGCGGGTATTGCGCAACCGATCCTGCTGCTGGAGGGTTTCGTAGATGCCGCCGAGTTGGAAATAGTTCAACAACACGCCATCAGCGTGGTGGTTCACCATCAGAGCCAGATTGAGCTGCTGGAGCAGGCCAGGCTGCAGCGCCCACTCAACGTGTGGCTCAAGCTCGATACCGGGATGCATCGCCTGGGAATTGCTGCCGATCAGCTTGACGCCTGTTTTTTTCGTCTTCAGGCCTCCCCCAATGTGGCTGAGTCGATGGTGATCATGAGTCACTTCGCCAATGCCGATGATCGCAACGATCCACGCACGGAGGTTCAGCTTAAACGTTTTTTCGACGCCACTGCCGACTATGACTCACTGCAGAGTATTGCTAATTCCGCCGCCATTCTCGCCCATCATCAGAGCCATGAGGCGTGGGTACGTCCCGGCATTATGCTCTACGGCGTCTCCCCCTTCATCGACGGCAGCGCTGTTGATGACAATTTAAAACCGGTAATGACACTTAGTTCCAAATTGATTGCGATCAATCACTATAAAAAAGGGAATGCACTCGGTTACGGGGGAAGCTGGCGTTGCCCTGAAGATATGGTAGTCGGGGTGGTTGCGATCGGTTATGGTGACGGTTATCCACGTGCCGCTCGCCCCGGCACGCCGGTGTTAATACATGGTCAGCGTGTGCCACTGATCGCTCGGGTATCGATGGATATGATCTGTGTCGATCTACGTGAGTTACCCGAGGCAACAATCGGTGACCACGCGGTGCTGTGGGGGGGGGGGCTTCCAGTCGAGGAGATCGCCAGATGCGCCAACACCATTCCTTATGAGCTGTTGTGTCGCGTGACACAGCGGGTCCAGTTCAGCGAGATCGAATAGTCGTGGCTGCCAACAAACCGGCTGCGAACAAGAGCAGGACAGTATTCAGCTGTACCGAGTGCGGCGCGCAGGCGCCCAAATGGGCCGGGCAGTGCGGTGACTGCGGTGCATGGAATACACTGATCGAAGATGTGATTACCAGTAGCAGCGGCAAAACGCCGCCACGCTATAGCGGTTATGCAGGTGAGTCCGCGATCTGCAATATCACCGAGGTAGCGCTGGTCGAAGAGACGCGCACTGCGACAGGTTTTAGCGAACTCGACCGTGTGCTGGGTGAAGGGCTGGTGCAGGGTTCTGCGGTACTGATCGGCGGCGACCCCGGCATCGGTAAATCAACACTATTGATACAGGCAATTGCTTCCCTCAGTGAACGGCTTGGTACTCTCTATGTAACCGGTGAGGAGTCGTTACAGCAGGTGAGCCTGCGTGCCCATCGGCTTGGTTTGAAGAGCGATAAAGTACGCCTGCTGGCTGAGACACAGGTGCAGCGTATTCTGGCGCTGGCAGATAAAGAGAAGCCCGGGGTACTGGTGATCGATTCGATCCAGACGATCTACACCGATCAACTCAACTCCGCACCCGGCTCGGTGAGTCAGGTGCGCGAGAGTGCAGCACACCTGGTGCAGTACGCCAAGCAGACCGGCACGGCGATCTTCCTCGTCGGCCATGTCACCAAGGAGGGGGCGCTCGCCGGGCCACGGGTACTGGAACATATGGTCGATACGGTGCTCTATTTCGAAGGGGATAGCAGTAGCCGTTATCGCGTCATCCGCGCGGTAAAAAATCGTTTTGGCGCTGTCAATGAGGTCGGTGTCTTTGCGATGGGGGATAAGGGGCTACGTGAGGTTTCGAACCCGTCGGCGATCTTTGTTTCACGTCATGAGTCGCCGGTCTCTGGTAGCGTGATCATGGTAACGCGTGAAGGGAGTCGCCCGATGCTGGTGGAGGTGCAGGCGCTGGTCGCCGAGAGCCATCTGCCCAATCCACGCCGCGTCACCGTCGGGCTGGATCAAAACCGCCTTGCAATGTTGCTGGCGGTCCTGCAACGCCACGGTGGCATCACGATGTACGATCAGGATGTCTTTGTGAATGTCGTCGGCGGCGTGCGTGTCACCGAGACCGCCGCCGATCTTGCGGTGATCCTCGCCGCGCTCTCCAGCATGCGCGACAGGCCGTTACCAAATGACCTCGCAGTGTTTGGTGAGATCGGGCTCGCGGGAGAGATACGCCCGGTGCAAAACGGACAGGAACGTATTAAAGAAGCCGCCCAGCACGGTTATAAACGTGTCATCGTACCGCTTGCCAACAAACCGGCAAAACCAGCCAAAGGGCTGGAGGTGATCGCAGTGCAGCGCCTGGTCGAAGCGATAGAGCATCTTTAAACGCTATTTTCCATCTTCTGGCAGTTCGGATAGCATTAACTGGCCTGCTCAAGCGACTGTTCCTTCGTATCTCTATCCCGGCGCTCCCTAACTGGATGGGGCTTAGAAATAATGCGTCAGCACTATCTCCAGATAGTCATCATCACGTAGCGGATATAACAGCGTCTGAGGTTGAGTGTTTGAAAACAGGCGGGCCTCCAGGGTTACACTCATGGTCTCCCCCAGTCGTCGTGAACCCTCTATCGATATAAAACGCGCGCGGTGATCAAGGTCGGTAGCGACCAGCGCCAGCAGTGTGGTGTCCTGCACATCATTGAAGGTGATGCGTGTGCCGATGGCGATGTCGTTATTTGCGCTCGGTGCATCGCTTCCGTCACGGCTGTCATATTGATACTCTAGTACCAGCCCCACATCGGTGGCGGCAGGCAGGATGCCATACCAGGTGTACTCAATGCCGCCGACAGCGGCACTGCTGCGTTTTAATGTCGGGCTAACACCACTGTCATGACGTCGCGCCACCGACTCCAGTTTCCACAGCCATGAGTCATAGGTGTACTGAAGGTCGAGTCCCAGTTGATCGAGCTGCGCATAGTAGGGTTGTAATACCACATTGCCATTATTAATGGTTGCTGGTTGTAACTGAGGCGTTCGATCCGTGCCGTGAAACCACGACAGGCCGAGATCCCAGTCATCAATGACATGGCTCCAGCGTAGCGCACTGTCGATGTGCTCTTCTTCATCGCCCGAGCGATATTGCGAATAGTCGGATTCAACGATCAAAGGCGTGCGTAGTCGTCCTTCCACGCCTGCGAAGGTGCGTTCACGAAACCAGGGCATGACAAAAAGCTCCCACTGCCCCCATTCATTCTGGTGAGAAAGCGAGACCATCGGCTGGCCCAGCTTATCCTCGCCATCGAGATTCTCAACCAGATCACTCTGATTGATGATGTCGACCAGGTGGAGCGACTCAGTAACCCCCCAGAACACCTTACGCAGACCGATATAGAGATCGCTGTCACCAAATGTTCTGCGCCAGTAGAGTTCGCGCAGGTCGAAGTGGCTGCGTTCGCTATCGTGCTGATCGAGGCGCACATATGGGGTAAAAACGAAACGCTGTTCGCCTTGCTGCCAGTCATGGTAGTACTCACTCTCGAATGTCAGCGAAAGATTGTTATCGTGCTGCCGTGGATCCAGCGGATCCTCGAAAAAGTAACGTCCCTCAATGCCGAGTTCACTCGACCACTCGGTTGCGCACAGGACGGGTGGCAGCAGTAACAGCACGGCAAAGAGATAGCGTTGTATCACCGAGTACTCAACGCGCCTTTTTCAGCGCACTCCTGGTAAATTCGCGTTCATCAAAGCCGTTTTTAAAACGATAATCACGCCACACCAGACGGGTGCTCTTGCCGGTTTGATGGTTGATCATCTCCATGATGTTGGCTCGCCAGTAGCGGTTGAGATATTGATGGTAATCAGAATAGACAAGCGTTTTTAGCAGCGTGTCCTTGCGGTCATAGTAGGCTATTTTCCAGATACGGTACTCCTGTTGGTCAAGCCACACCAGCTGGCGTTTATAACCCGACTTTGGATCGACCGGATCGCGTTCGATGACAAAGTGATCACGCCCGTCAAACTGCTCTTCCTTGATGAAGCGATAACTATATTTTTCGACCTCCTGTGACGAGATATCCTCATACGCAAATTCACTGCCCATAAAGGGGCCCGATTTATTACGTGATGCGATCCGCTTCACTCGCTTCAGTGCCGGCAGATAGAGCCACTGATCATCAGACTTCACCTTATGGGTGAACGATAGAAACGCCGTCCCTTTAACATCGCGAGGAGTGTCGAAGATGATGATCGCTTTATCTCCATCATCCTTCATCTCCAGCGTTTTGTTGCGCAGTTGCCGCTGGGTCTCTTCGCCATGACGGTTGCGTAGTGTCATCTCCAGCGATGACGAGGAGTCACCAAAACCACTGTCGCGTCGGTCTGCTTCGATGGCGATTTCGAGGCCGCGCTGAGTAGTACCATCGTCGCTGGCAAATGCCGCAGCTGGTATTAATGGCATGAATACCACAAGTGATAATAGCCACTGACTGTGAGTGCGTTTCATTATGCAATCCCTCCCTGTTGTGTTGTTGTCGGAGCTGGTGCGGCTCTCTTTGACGCAGCACTTGAGGCTTTTCTTCTACGATCAACCTGCATCAAAAGTGCCGGTAGCAGCAGCAGGTCCGCAATCAGTGCCATCACAATGGCGATCCCGGTCAGTAGCGCCATCTGTGAATTCATGCCAAATGTCGACTGCGCCAGCACCATAAAACCAGAGGCCAGAATTAGTGATGTCATGACAATCGCAACCCCGACACTACTAAAGGCGTGGTGTACCGCGGCCTCCACATCGAACCCCTGTTCGCGCCGCGCACGCAGGTATTTGCTAAGAAAGTGAACGGTGTCATCGACCACAATGCCAAGGCTCATGCCGGCGACCATTGAGATCGCCATGTTGACCTGCCCCACCGCCAGCCCCCAGATACCGAATGCAAGGCCTGCCGGCAACAGGTTCGGGATCAGACTTAACACGCCAATCTTCACACTGCGTAGTGCAACCGTGATGATCAATGAGATCAGCAATATCGCAGCAAAGGTCCCCCCAAGCATACTGATGATGTTGCGTTCAGAGATGTAGGCAAACATGATGCCCGGACCAACGCCAATCGTCTGCAGCTCACTGGCATTATCTTTTAACCACTGTTCACCCCGATGGGCAATGTCACGCAGCTCCTTTGAGGTCAGATTATCGAGGGTGGCGATGACCTGCGTCGAGGACTTGTCGATATTGAGCTGGTTATTGAGATCGAGTCCATACGGAAGCGATAGCTCGTATAGCAGCAGGTACTGCGCGGCCAGTTCACGATTATCCGGTAATTTGTACCATGCGTCGTCATCACCGTGCAGATTTTTATTTAGCCGCTTGAAGGTGTCGGTGATGGTGTTGACATGCTGTACCTCTGGCTGTGTCCGCAACCACGCCACAAAGGCATCCGCCTTCGTCAGAAACTCAGGATCACTAACGCCATTGCTACCACTGGCAGGCAGTGAGTATTGCAGCTGGTAGATGCCGGTAAGATGGGCGGTGGTAAAGTCGACATCCTGGCGATATTCGGTGCTGTGGTCGAAATAGCTGACGAAATCATCATTGAGTTCGATGCGTGGAATAAATGAGAGAATCACAAGACTCACGACTATCGAGCCCCACAGGATCGGTTTGTGACGATTGATCACCACTGAGGCGAGCCGACCCATCGCCAGCGCCAGACGACCACTCTGTTGAGCCGCCTTCAACGGCATGATCGCCAGGAATGCCGGCAGGAAGGTGACTGAGAAGAGGAATGCCGCCATGACACCGGCTGCCGTGATGTTGCCGAGGTCCTGAAACGGCGGTGCATCACTGAAGTTCAGTGATAAAAAACCGATGGCGGTGGTGATACTGGTCAAAAAGACCGGCGCAAGGTTGATCCGCAGGCTCTCGGAAATCGCCGCCAGCTTCTCTTCGCCGTTGCGCATCAAAGCAAGCAGGGTGACAAGAATATGGATCGAATCGGCCACCACCAGCGTCATGATGATCGTTGGTGCCGAAGAGGAGGGCGGGGTCAGCTTGATCCCGAGCCAACCAGCAATGCCCATCGCGGTCATCACCGAGAGTACGATGATAATGACGGTGCCCACTGTGGCACTGACCGAGCGCACCAGCAGGAAGGTGACGATGATGATCACCAGATACATGATCGGCACCAGCGTCGCCATGTCATTCCTGCTCGACTCCATAAAGGAGTTGTTCATCATCACCATGCCGGTGAGGTGCACATCAATTGGGTAAGCGGCCTCGATCTCAGCGGCGAGTGCACGTGCAGCATTGGCGGTGGTCGGCACTTCATCCATCGCCTTGCCAGGCAGCTGAAAGGTGACGTTGATCCCTGTGGTACCACCCTCTATTGCAACCAGTCGTTTGTGTAGTGCTGGTTCCGACAAAGCCACCTGCTTAATCTGAGTCAGCGCAGCAGGTTCAAGTGATGCTGCACCACTCACCAGATCCTCCACCAGCAGGTCATCCTCTTCGGCGACGGTGTGCTGAAAATTGCTGACCGAATCGACACGCAGTGCATGGGGCAGCAGCCACGCTTTTTCGGTTACCTGCTCAACCGCAGCCAGCACTTCTGGATTAAAGACATCATCACCATTATGGGGGGAGAGGGTAAAAAGGATGTTGTCGACCTTGGTATAGGTGCGTTGTAGCGCCTCAAACTCCTGTAGCTGTGGATTGTCATCACTAAAAAAGACGCGATAGTCGGTATTGAAACCGAGGTGGCGTGCGCCACTACCTGCGGCAACTGCCAGCACTACGGCAAGGATTACGATCGGCCAGCGCCAGCGAATCACCCACTGGCTGTAGCGTTGCGCAAGACTCTTCCTGTTAGTATCGATCATGATCTTATTCCTTCAAGGTAGCTAATAATCCCTTCAACACACGCTTCGAGCAGTTCACGATCCTGTGCATTCTTTGCCAGTCCGATTGCCCCTTCCATACTGGCGACAAAAAATGTCGCGATTTGCATGGTATTGACGTTGCTGTCCACTGTGCCAGCCTCCTGGCCTCGCTCAAGTGCCGCACTGAGGTCCGTTCGCCAGTGGGTAATCGCGCGGTTAATCCGTTGTCGGAACCCCTCATCGATAGGGGACATCTCCTGCGCAAGATTATTGACCGGGCAGCCAAGCCGAATTTTTTCACTGGTTAGCTTGTTGAGATCTTCTCGAAGCAGTTGGCTAATGCCACTAATTGGGTCCGAGTCGCTGAGGGCAGGAGCCCATCGTTCCGTACATTCGGGTAGAAACACCTCCTCAAATACTGCATAGCCAAGCGTCAGTTTGCTCGGGAAGTGGTGGTAGAGCGCCCCTTTTGAGAGGCCGGTTTTGGTGAGAATATCGCCGATACTCGTTGCCTGAAACCCGTTTTCAAGGATCTCTTCCGCAGCCACCTCCAGCAATTTGCGCCGGTTCTCTTCGTGCTTTGCCGCTGCATTCATTGTCGTTCTCCTCTCGAATTGATAGAGAAAGCGTAACAGACCGACCAGTCGGTTTTCAATGGTAGTTTTTGATTTTATCCCTGCAGTTCAATGATAATAAGAATACCTCATTGTTTTTATTGAGATATTTTTTCCTATGTCCACGAGAAGGACATGCGTGTGAACGGCCGGATAGTGCGATAGTGTGGTTAAATCAGAGATGTTCTACAGCCGCAATGTGTCATAGAATGAGCAGCCATGGCCTCATTATTTAACAAGATCAATCGCCTTAAACAGCAGCCGGAGTGGAGCTGGAGCCATTTTGAACTGGAGGCGGCCAGTATTCACCCTGATAGCATTAAGTTGAAGGTGTTGCAGAGCTTCCATCGTAGCCCGCATAAAAAACCGACACCACTGCTCGTCGGGATTATTGACCAGCTGCATAGCGAATGTTTTCCAAGCCCCTTCCCCGAGTCGCTGGACCGTCTGATGCGAGTCTATAGCGAGCTGAAACGGAGCAAAAGAGAGATCACCCGCGATAAAAATAGCCGCGACCTTGAGGCGCATGCTAAACGCCTGCTCAGTGAAGTCGCAGAGGGGGACTACCTCAGTGAGGCGTGTCTGCAGTGGCTGCTTGGGAATATCGAGTTTGACCGCATTGCACCCGCACTGGATAGTAAGGGGCTAGACGCGGCGCTTATGGTTAAAGCGTGTGCATTAGGTCACTACCAAGGTGTTGTCACGGCACTGGAAGCACACAATAAGCACCACCCCGAGTCGCCGGTAGGGATGCGCCATCGCTATCGAATCGATCACAACATGCTTACCTGTTATCTGAGCGCCTATCCGAGTGATAATCACGAACAGGATGCCGCCACCCTGCAGTACCTGCGTAACTCCGACTATCTGGGACAGTGCAAAAAGGCACTTGCCGATGAGCCCTTTCAGTGGGCAATTGCGCGCAACGGGTTGCGTTTTAGTTCGCTACTCGGGGATGCCGATGAAGTAGATTGCTTCTTCTCTTTGCTGCTGCAGGTCTCGCCCCGTTTTCTCGATCTCAGCTACGAGCCCTATAATCAGCTTGCGATCTCGGTGATGCCCGACTATCACTGGGCGATCAGAAACGTACTGACCCCTGCATACCTGCGTGAGCAGGAGCGGGCGTTAAAGCAGAAGGCAAACAGGCGACAGCAGGCCGCCTGAGGATTACAGACTTCTATCGGCGGAGACGCGCTCCAGCCTGTTGGCATCGGTGTGTTCAAAACGCTTGTTACCATAAATATCGAGTATCGTCGTTTCAGAGTAGGTGAGGCTGTCGCCACTCAGCGTGATCTGATGAGCAAACTCGATAGTGCTGGCGTTATCCCGCATGAAAGGCGACTGGATAATCTGCCAGTCGGGATCACCCAGTTTTGCAGCAACCGCCAGTACCACATCACCATTACTGTTGGGGCCGTCGTAACGACCACCCGCCAAAACCGCAACCCCACGGGGGATGGTTAACGAGTGCATCACAACACCGCTGGCGGCGTCCCACATCCAGTAACCGGTCTCGTCGTGAAAGACTTTGTCGTTCGATTTGCGGCTCACCCGCTGTCGGTAGTGGAGCGCGGTGAGTATCTGCTGCTCCGCATTGGTTACATCGCCGATGGCCTCAAAGGTCAGCGTTTCATAATAGGGGTTCCTTTCTATGGCATCGGGTTCGGGCGCCACGTCCATTCCCTTGCCGCCCTGCCAGGTACCGATCAGCCCAGCCAATGGCCCGTAATCAATCACCGCTATTTCCTCGCTCATTGAGAGACCTCCCGTATTTTCAGTTTCAGATAGCATAACAGGATTAGCCTGTGCCAGCCGCAAAGATATCCGATTAACAGGATGGCTATAAAGCACTGCTTTTACCCGCAGTGGTCGTGTAAAATCCCCCATGCATTATTATTAAGTTTAAACACGGTTAATATTAATTTCAGGAATAGAAAATGAAACAGAGTCACTTTACCCTTATTGCTGTACTGCTGATGGCCGTCGCCTTTATCACGGTGGCGTTGTTAAATAACTCGGGAGAGCAGCAACAGTCGCAGGTCGAACGTATGCCAGATATCAACGAAACGTTGATTAAAGCGCACTCTGTCAGGGCGGGCAACCCTGCGGCGAAGGTGACCATCGTTGAATTTATGGACCCCGCCTGTGGCACCTGCGCCCGCTTTCATCCCTTTGTGAAAAGGCTGATGAAACAGAATACTGGTAAGATCAACCTGGTTGTACGTTATCTCCCTTTCCATAAAGGGTCAGACCAGATGGTCGCGATCCTCGAGGCCGCCAGAAAACAGGACAAGTTCTGGGAGGTGCTGGAGCTGATGTTCGCCACTCAAAAGCAGTGGACCGTCAACCATGTTGCGCAGCCTGAGGTTTTCTGGGGCTTTATCGATGAGGTGGAAGTTGATAAAGCGCGCATCGAACAGGATATGAAAGATCCCACGATTGCGAAGATTATTCAGCAGGACCTCGCCGATGGTCGCCAGCTAGGTGCGGATAAGACCCCGACCTTTTTTGTGAACGGAAAACCACTGCCGAGTTTTGGCTTTGAACAGCTACAGACACTGGTGGAGAGCGAGGTGAGGGCTAACTATTAGCGTGCGGAGCGGCTTTCGCGTGAGAATGTGACGGCTAGACGGTGGCATAATCGGAAAAAAGGAGCTTTTCATGAACAACAAACAACCACTGTTAATTGCACTGTTGCTCTCGATGATAGTCCTCAGCGGGCTATCTTCGGTGGTCGAGGCGGGCGACACCATTACCGGTCAGCAGCTATTGTCACGTATCGAGCAGCACTCCGCACCGCTCATTCTCGATGTCCGTAGCCCCAGGGAGTATGCTGAGGGACATGTCCCCGGCGCGATTAACATTCCCCATAAGCGCCTACAGCAACGGATTGATGAAATCATGCCGCATAAACAGCGTGAGATCACCGTCTATTGCGAGGCGGGAGTGCGTGCGGCCTACACGGAAGATATACTCGTCCAGGCTGGTTTTAAAAAGATCCTGCACCTGGAAGGTGACATGCGTGGCTGGCGGGCAGCTAAGCTGCCACAGGAACACTGATACGCTTGCTCCACATGCATGAGGGTGTGGTGACTGACAAGATAATATCAAATGAAGCTGATATTACAGGAGAAGAGATCTCAGGGCCCTGGAGGTACAATACCTGTTCAGTAAACAATACTGTATTAAACAGGACCTCCATTTGAACCACGCGAAAAAAATCAAAATCCTTATTGGGCTCATCTCAATCAGCATTACCGCTCTGTTCTTTGTTGACCCAGTGCCGCAGGATCTCACCTATCACCAGTTTGCTGACAGAAACAGTTTGGGGGGAATTCCCAACTTCTGGAATGTGATATCCAATCTCCCATTTATCCTGGCCGGTCTCCTTGGTCTGGTCGGCTTAAGGCGTGTGAACCTCACGGCTGTTACTGGGCTGACTAAAGCGCTCTCATTGCTATTTTATGTCGGCCTACTCCTTACCGGGTTTGGCTCTGGCTATTATCACCTGAATCCAGCAAACGAAACACTGGTGTGGGATCGCCTGCCGATGACGATCGCCTTCATGGCCTTCTTCTGTTTTGTGATCTCTATTCATATCAGCGAGCGGGCAGGGCGTGTCCTGCTCTGGCCACTGATCACCGTCGGCATCGCCTCTGTCTTTTACTGGGCCTATACCGAGTCAATCGGTGAGGGGGATCTCCGTTTTTATGCGGTGATTCAGTTTCTACCGATGCTTCTGATCCCAGCAATTGTGCTGATGTTCCCCAGCTCTGCGTACAACGCGATTTATATCTGGGCAGTCATTGCCTTATATATTGCCGCAAAACTGGGGGAGCACTTCGACTATCAGATTTATGAACTCCTTAGCCTCAGCGGACATAGTTTTAAACACGTTATCGCCGCCTTCTCAGGCCTCGCTTTCTTTTATGCATTGAAAAGTGTGATGGCCAGCAAATACCCGAAAACAGGGTAAAGCGATTTTAGATCTCTCCTTACAGTCGAAATGACAGGCAATAGGGGGAGATAACTGGCAGTGGGATGGTAAGACCACATGCGCAGGGGTGAAACTGGAAGTGAGGAGGTCGTGATGAGCGCTAAGGGCGGCTAAATGACAAATATTTGATGAATCAATCGTGCAAAGGTAAGCTTAGCTCAGACATTCCGGCCCACATTAAACTCATTTTATGGAAACCATCATGAGCAAAAAATTCAACAGTATCCTGGAGACCGTTGGCAACACGCCGGTGGTTAAAATTAACAACCTCGCTCCCGATGGAGTGAATCTCTACGCCAAGATTGAGGCATTCAATCCTATGGGCTCAGTGAAAGACCGTCTGGCACTGGGTGTGATAGAGGCGGCGGAGAAGAGTGGTGAGCTGAAGCCGGGGCAGACCATCGTCGAAGCGACCAGTGGGAATACCGGCATTGGTCTGGCGATGGTATGTGCGCAGAAGGGTTATCCGCTGGTGGTGACGATGGCTGAGAGCTTCAGTGTAGAGCGCCGCAAATTGATGCGTTTCCTTGGTGCCAGGGTGGTGCTGACACCGGCCCCAGAAAAGGGGAGCGGCATGTATGCCAAAGCGGTGGAACTTGCTGAGAAGCACGGCTGGTTTCTCTGTCGTCAGTTTGAAAATGAGGCCAACGCCGATTTCCACTCACGCACTACGGCGCGTGAAATTATCGAAGACTTCGCCGACGATAAACTCGACTACTGGGTTACCGGTTATGGTACTGGCGGAACCCTCAAGGGGGTATCCCGCGTACTGAAAGAGGAGAGTCCCGCTACCCGCATCGTCGTCTGCGAACCGGCCAACGCCGCAATCGTCAGTAGTGGCATCGCCCAGGAGAGTGACGACAAGGGCAATCCGATCAGTCATCCTGGCTTCCAGCCCCATCCAATGCAGGGGTGGACGCCGGACTTTATCTCCAAGCTTACCAGCGACAGTGTTAACGCCGATATGATTGATGACATGCTGACCGTCGCTGGCGAAGATGCGTTGCGTTGTTCCAAAGAGCTGGCTCAAAAAGAGGGGATCTTTGTCGGTATCAGCGCTGGTGGCACCTTCGCAGCGGCCCTTGAAGTTGCTAATAAAGCGCCGAAGGGAAGTAATATCCTCTGTATGCTGCCTGATACTGGCGAACGCTATCTGAGCACCCCGCTGTTTGCGGATGTCGAAGTTGAGATGAACGAAGAAGAGATCGCACTCTCGGAATCGACCCCTAACTTTCGTTTTGAATCGTAGAGACAAGCTTTATCATTGTGACGCCAGCTCGTGATTGAGCTGGCTTTTTTAGCCTAAAAAAATGCAGATAGAATAGCGTCTCTAATGCCAAAAGCAAGTGATCTAAAAAAAGGGGCGGTTATCGATATCAACGATCAACCCTGTGTGGTGAGCCAGATCGATGTACAGAACCCCTCTGCACGTGGCGCCTCTACGCTGTACAAAATACGTCTCAATAACGCCCGTACCAAACAGAAGCTGGAACAGACCTTTAAGGGAGATGACTTCCTCAAGGAGGTCGACATGATTAAACGTAGCGTGCAGTTCTCTTATATGGACGGTGATGACTACGTATTTATGGACGGTGAAGACTACCAGCAGTACACCATAAATGGGGAGATGCTGACAGGTATTGCGGGATACATCACAGAAAGCCTGAAAGGAATGATCGCGATGTTGATCGACGACGAGCTACTGAGCATTGAGCTACCCCAGACCGTTGAGCTGGAGATCACCGAGACAGCACCTGGCATCAAAGGGGCCAGTGCGACGAGTCGAACCAAACCGGCAACGTTATCCACCGGGATCGAGATTCAGGTGCCGGAATACCTGGCAACTGGAGAGATGGTGAAGGTTAACACGGCGACGGGCAAGTTTATGTCACGGGCATAAGGAGATCTAATATTACGCGTCGTTGTCATCAAGTTCCCCCCCTCAGCTGACAGCGTTTCGAATGGAGATGTTTTCCCTCAACAAAGCAATCTAACTGTCTGATTGGTAATTATATTTCATTGTATTTCTGAGGGTTTCCTGTCACTGCAATTTATGGCTAGATGATTTTACAGCAACAGATGATCTAAAATTTATTATTTCACACGACAGACCACAAGGACGCATAATGAAAACAGCTAGATATCGTAACGCAGTCGTAGCGCTGTCTACCTTATTGATCGCAAGCGGTTGCAGCAATATGCACATACTTGAGGCTGAAAATGCAGAGCTCTCAAAACGTGTTACCGAGCTTGAGCAGATTGAGAAAAAACACTCGACTGCCGAGAAGGAGAATGTGCAACTACAGCAGGAGTTAGCTGCGATCCGCAGCGATCTAACACAACGGCTGGAAGAGCAGATTAAGAAGAATGATGTTCTGCTTGAGAAAATTAAATCGTTGACTGTGGTGACGCTGGGAGAGGCCTCTGCTTTTGGGTCCGGGGTGGCAGACCTCACTTCGGCGGGTGTGACAATCATCCAGGAGATTGCCAAAACGCTGGAGGAGTACCCTGAATATTCTGTCAGGGTTGAGGGGCATACAGATGACGTGCCGGTCGGTGCCAGGCTGAAGCCACGCTATCCGTCCAACTGGGAGCTATCGGCTGCGAGAGCCGGCAGCGTTGTGCGTTACATGATTTACGGTCTGAACATAGCTCCCGATAGACTGGCTGCGACCGGCTATGCCCACTACCGTCCTGTCGCACTTAACACTACCGAAGAGGGCCGTATCAAGAATCGTCGTATCAGGATTGTGGTGTTCAAAGAAGCGCTGTAAGCGCAAAAAACGTCAGAAGAGATCTGATAAACCCCGCCATTACGGCAGGGTTTTCGAGCTAAATGGAGTACATGTGCAGCCCCTTCTTATCAGGGTGCCTCAGCCAGAATGTTCTCGGCGACAAAACACCCCATCTGATTAAACGCGCCATAGACCTCAACATGCTGCGACAGTTGAAGTTTGGCAAAACCCACTGCCTCACTGCTGAAGCTGTCACCGACCAGCGTAAGCTGATAAATATTGCTATCAGCATCCAGTCGCACACAGACATCCCCAAGTACGGCGTCTCTCATACCGAATCCTCGCATGTCGTCATTCAGCGATGAAATAGTGCCAGTTAACTGCCCAACAGAAGGGGGCACAGTATCAATAAAAATGGCAGCTGCCTTGATAAGGCCCTCTACGGCATACAGCACACCTTCTACCTTCACCGCGCTCCCCAGCTTCAGGTCATTAACGGTAAGCGGCTTGCCATTCATGGCGAAGAACTTGCTTACATCATCGAACTCTACTGTCAACAGCTTGTCGCCACTGTCACGCAGGGTGAAGCCATTGTTGGCCAGGTCCAGCCCGTCCACCACACCGGCATACTGCTGAAAAGTACCCGCAGCACCCAGCTCGACCAGCTGCGCATCAAGGCCAATTTTGTGCCCTGCCAGAGAACGAAAATAACCCAGCACAGTCACAGGTGAACCTTCAACCAGCGTGACAGCATCAAGGGCGTCACCATCGGCATTAAAATAGGCTGTCCCTGTGTTTCCTTTCACCTCGATACAGCGTTTATGGTCGTCATCGTCATGCGACTCAATCGCCATGCCAGTCCGGCAAAGTTTGAAATCATTCTCATCGGCATCAGCCGCAACACCGGCCACTCGCACCAGCTTGCCGATAATCTGATCTGTTAATACATCGACAAAGACGACCGGACGAAAGCGATAAGCGCCATTGCCCTGCTGAATCAGATGAATTGATTTGTTTGCATCCAGATCAATCTGCAGGGCCAGGGTCTCGCCTGGTAGCACAACCAGGTCACTGCTCGGCTTCAGATCCAGCTTGCCGCTGCCCGACATCAACGGCACGACACTCTCAACAACATTGCCAGCGTCATCTAACCGTTCCAGCAATGGGGCTGAAACACGCATGCGAATCTTGTTGTAGTAACCGGCCGGAATGTTGTCAGCCATAGAAAACAGATCCGCATGGCTATTGAGATCGAGCAGATCAAGTCGCTCGTTGCCAGAAAAGATAGGCACGTGGCCACCATCACTCAATAATGAAATCTCAGTGACCGTCAGCCAGAATCGGTCAAAATCATCAATCGGTGCGTCCGTCATCAACACCGCTACCGAGCCCACATCACCATCAGTAGAAGACGAAGGTGAAGATACCTCAGAACCTCCACCACAACCACTCAGCAGTGCTGCCGCTGCCACGAACGAAATAAATACCCTGGTTAATCTCATCTCTTACTCTCATGCAAAATATTGACAATTAGCACTGTCGATTATTCTACCATAAGTGGCTGTTTCGACGCTGTAGCGACAGGTCTGTTGCCCCATCGTAATCTAAATCGCCTAACTTTCACTCAGTTCTCCAGATATTAACAATCAATAACATAAGGCTCGATTTCCCAAACATAACGTTATACAGCATAATAAAAGATATGTATCTGATGGCGATAAAATACGGTGCCACTCTATAGACTATTTCGTTATCTTATTGTTACGCTGTTTTTCATTACGGCGCTCGGGCTCTTTGTATTTCGCAATGAAATCGACATCTCCGCGTTAGAGGCGTGGCTGGCGGCGCAGCCCACGATAGCGCCCATTCTGTTTATTGTCCTCTACGCCATTCTGGTGCCGCTGTTTTTCCCGAGTATTCTGCTCGCCTTGATGGGCGGCGCGCTGTTCGGCCCCCTGTGGGGCACCCTGTATAATGAAATAAGTGCTGTGCTTGGGGCGACAGTATGCTTTGTGCTGGCCCGTTACCTCTCGGCCGGCTGGATTGAAAGAAACCTACCGGCTAACTTACGGTTTCTGAAGCAGGGCGTCGACAAAGAAGGGGGGCGATTTGTGTTAATGGTGAGGCTGATTCCCTGGATGCCTTATGCATTGCTGAATTACGCGCTGGGCGCCACTGGCATACGACTCACCTCCTTGATAAGTATTACCGCGCTTTGTATTTTTCCACGGGTTGTTGCCTACACCTATATCGGCCATGCAGGGCACATGGCACTTGCCGGTAAGGAGACCGTTGGTCAGTTACTGCTGCTGGTACCGCTGGGGCTGGCCGTAATTTTTTTGCCCTATTTAATACTAAAAGTGAGCCATAACCTGAAGGGGTAATTAACCTGCTGAAAATATGAAGACAGCCGATCGTGTTTAATTCTGTACTTAAGGAACCTCTGCATAAGTCTCAGAATTTGAGATAATCCCCTCAAGCAATAAATTGAGCGTAGCGATATGAAACAAAGCAGCTTTTCAGACCTCGAATATCAGTCCAAGAAAAAAACGACGCGTAAGGAAAGGTTCTTATCCGAGATGGATGAAATCTTGCCCTGGAAGTTGTTACTCAAACCGATACGTAAGCACTACCCAAAAGTGGGTAATGGTCGAC